>JAEEGL010069788.1_pt1 | contig 167861 bp, 127 predicted proteins | sample 9134231 | NCBI WGS metagenome assembly JAEEGL01 (sample SAMN16246548, study PRJNA631951) | gut metagenome | biome: gut microbiome; feature: rumen; material: fiber-attached | host: Bos | place: Iran: Karaj | collected 2018-10 | reverse complement strand
GACCACACAAACGCTTCGCGCAGACCAGCGGTAAATTAATTAGGATTGAGGTAAGTGGACGAACTGGCCTGTTCGTTGTGTTTGTGTGGTTACTTTCTCAATGGACAGACCACTTTTTCAACTTAGAGGCCAGTTTTTTTTGTATTTTAGAAATTGAATTGTGAGAAGAATCTCACCATCTCATGCCCTTGGACTCCTTGGGTATGAATCCGTCGAACCTCGGTCTGTAGAAATCCTCGTTGTCCGGTTCGAGCGGTATGTTGTGATACTTGAAGGTCTCCGTATGGCCTGCGGCCCATGCGACCAGCTCGGACAGGAACAGAACGGGCATGCCGTCGGGCTGTGCATCATATTTGGTGAAGCATTTTGGGCACGCGACGACTATGAGGCATCCGTTGCTGCACTCCTTCTCCCTGTCGGCCATCATCTGCTCGGCGAGGACGGTATCCTTTCCGCAGCAACCCATCCCGTTGTTGACGAACTCGCAGCTAAGCCTGGTGACGATCTCGATCATCTTCTTCTTTATGGGCATGCAGGAGCATCCGGGCTCAACCGCGACCTTGAACGACCTCTCGAACCTCGGCAGTCTGTCGATGTTGTCGTAGAGGAAGTCGATCATGTTCAGGTTTTCCTCACCGTACTCGCGGAGCGCATCGGTGCAGCCTCCGCAGAGTGTGATGACATCCTTCCCTTTCGCGTTGGCCGTCATCCCTGCGATGATGTCATGCCTCTCGGTGTTCATCATCTCCCTGAACTGAGGGGGGCGCAGGCAGCAACCGGGGCCTTCCAGCTCCGAGCAGGTTTTGCCGACGGTCTTGATCGCAGTCATCGCCGCGTATTCGAGGAATGGGACCTTGCACTGTACCACGCACCCGGGCATGATGTACACATCATCTCCATCCCATTCGCATACGAGCTCCCCGCGGGAGGGATGCTCGCTCTTTGGCATGGCGAGTCCGGTGTTCTTGTAGGTGTCGGATACATGCAGATCGTTCGCGAGGGCCTTCAGATCCCTCATGACGGTGAACGGGTCGGTGCGTCTGCACACCTGGGAGCATGTTCCGCACAGGATGCATTTGCTCACGTCGGTCTCCCCGCCGATCATGATCTCGTGGGGATCGACCCCTCCATACTTGTTCGAGGGGCAGTTCGGTGTGCATTTGCCGCAGCTTATGCATTTCTGCATTAGCCTTGCGATCTCGTCCTCTATGATTCCCATGGGTTCAACCTCATATCATGGGAATCTCCATCGGGCTTCCCTTGGCCACGCCGACCTCCATGCGCGCACCCTCCGATCCGCTCTTCATGATGAACGGGGTGCCGCCTCTGGACCTGATTATGTCGGCCACCTTGTCCGGCTCGTCGGTGAGAGCGACCATGCACCCTCCGCCTCCTGACCCTGTGAGCTTCGCCCCGTAAGAGTACGGGAGCGCAGCATAGACCAGCTTGTTCAACTCCTTGCAGGATACGCCGAGGATGGACAGGAGCTTGTGGTCCTGCGTCATCAGACGGCCCAGGAGCTCCTTGTTCCCTGATTTGAGGGCCTTGTATCCCTCCATCGTGAGCATGCCCATCTCTTCGATGATATCGGTGGCGAAGCCGCTCTTCTTGGTGTATCTGCGGACCTTCTCCACCTGAGGGCCGGTGGGTGCCTTGATCCCGGTGTTGCCTATCACGAAGGACAGGTCGGGGGTCTTGATGTCCGACACCTTCCATGTCCTCTCCCCGCGTCTGATGGTCCACAGCTCATCCTTCTCCTCGGGGATGTTGACGGCTATCCCTCCTCCGTGGACGCATGCGGATGCATCCATGGGCGACCCGTTGCCCTGTGCGTGGAGCTCCGCTCCGTAGGCCTCCTCAACAAGGGACAGCTCCGTGGGGAACTCCCCGCGTTCGGTGCGTATGGCCAATGCCAGGGCGGCGGACAACGCCGCCGACGAACCCATGCCAGAACCGGATGGGATCTCGCTGGTCGTGAGGAAATCCAGGCAGTAGCCCATGTCCCTGGTCAGGTACTGGAAGTGGGGCTGGCGCCACAGGTCCAGCGCCTCCCCGTTGAGGCTGTTGCGCTGGCTGCGTCTTACGCTGCAGGTGATCCTCCTGTCGGTGGCCAGCACAAGTGCAGGCTTGCCGTACACGACGGAATGCTCCCCCAGGACCACGAATTTTCCCGGGGCGGATGCGGTCACCCAGCGGTCTTCTGTCATTGGTTCAGTCCGTATTTGCCCATCTCTTCTTGGATGGCATCGTTCGGGTTGCGCCCGTTGAGGATGGGCTGGGGGATGTACCACCATCCCTCCTCCATCTTGCCGAGCCTCTCCTCGAACTGCTCGTCGGATTCGTTCTCTTCCTGCTCCACCTTGCTGAGCTCGGTCATTACTGCATCAACAAGGTCCACCTTGAACCTCTGGTTGACCAGGTTCATGCCTATGAAGGAATCGAGGCTTGTGGCGACCTCCTCCCTGTACTCGGGGGGAAGGCACTGCATGACCATATCCAGCACTGCGTGGGACGTGGCCTTGAACACGAACGACATCTTCCCTTCGATGGGGAGCTTCTCGTCGTTCAGGGTGTCCTCGATGAGCCTCTTGCCGAAGAGGGTCTCCATCGCCACCGCTCTGTTGGGGTTCTTTCCGAATGCGTAATCGTTGAGGAGCTCCTCGGGGCTCTTCTCAGGCTCAGGGTCTCCGAAGAGGCCCGCGTTGGGGTCGAATTCGTCCGACATCTCAATTCCTCAGTTTCTTCATCGTGGATTCCAGGATGTCCATCCCGGCATCGATCTTCTTCTCGTCAGCGGCGTAGGAGAACCTCAGGTGTCCCTCGCCGTACTTTCCGAATGCGGATCCCGGGGTGCATATGAGGCCCGCCTTGACCAGTTCCCCGGCAAGGTCCTGCGACTTCATGTCGAGGTCGTAGGAGGGGAATGCGTAGAACGCTCCCTTGGGCGGCTCGATGCTCATTCCGGGGATTGCGTTGATCCTCTTGCAGATCAGGTCCCTCCTGGCCTTGTATGTCTTCCTTGCCTCCTCCAAGTAGGGGTCGATGTGGGGGAGCGCATCCAGTATGCCGTACATTGCGGGCATGTTGGGGCTGGCGCAGACATGGTACTGCATCTTGATCAGGTACTCCATCATATCCTCATTGGCGCAGAGGAATCCCATTCTCCAGCCGGTGACGGCCATCATCTTGGAGAACCCGCTTGCGACAATTGCCTTGTCCAGTTGGTTCATGAACGAATGGTGCTTCCCCTCGTAGATGAAGGACTCGTAGACCTCGTCGGCGAGGATGGTGATGTCCTTGTCCGCAGCGATGTCGCACAGGGCCTTGTAACTGTCCTCGTTGAGGACCCCTCCCGTGGGGTTGGAGGGATTGGTGACGACCAGCATCTTCGTGTTCGGCTTGATCTTCGACTGGATGTCGTCGATGTCCGGCTGGAAGTCGCCGTCGGTGAGTCTGTACTCGGTGTAGCTGCCCCCGGCAAGCTGCGCATGGGGGCCGTAGATGACGAAACCCGGGCTGGGGACCAAAACGTCGTCCCCCGGGTTGACCACGCTCATGGTGATCTCGAGAAGCGCGGAGGATCCGCTGGGGGTGATCATGATGTTCTTCCCGGTGATGTCGCCGTACTTGCGGAACCTGTCGGCGACGGCATCCCTGAGCTCGGGTATGCCTGCTGTGGGGCCGTACTTGTTGCGCCCCTCGGTCGCCGCCCTGTTCATTCCCTCGACAGCCTCCTTCGGAGGCGCCAGGTCCGGCTCTCCGAGGCCCAGGTTTATGGAGTCCGGGCCGGCGAGATCGAACATCTTCCTGATACCGGACATGGGTATGTCCGTGATCCTCTTGGACGTCTGCATGTGTCCCGTGATGCCTTATTTATTATAATAAATAGAGTCGGATCGGAACTCCAGGTCGTAGTCCAGGCGGTTCTCGGAGAACGACTGAGCCAGCAGGGACTCAGGGACGTACGCGTCGTATTTCCCGAATCTCATGAGGTCCTCGTCGTCTATGAGCGTGATAGGACTCTTGCTTTCCATGTATCCGTGCACCCTGTCCACGATCTCGTCGTAGGACAGTTTGGTGCGGACGTCGATGTAGTAGGGCTGCATGTACCTGACCTTGTCGGTGCCGATGACCTTCTGGAGGATCCTCCTGAGGGTGTCGAACTGGATTGTCCCCAGCCAAGGATAGAGTCTGTATCCTCCCACCTTCTCGCAGCACATCTCCGTCATGCCGACGGATCTGGCTATGGACCTGCACTCGTCGAGGCGCTGCTTCCCCGCGGCGTCCAGGAACGGGTAGTCGTCGTCGGAGCTGAGGACCTCCAGCATCTTCCTCATGACCCTGGTGTGGACCGGCGGTGTTCCGGAGCTCCAGGGGTTGTTGGCATCCCCCTCGCATTCCTCCACGTCGATGGATGTTCTGTCGTCCGATATCTTCAGCACAGTCCACACGCGGCCCGCGAGCTGGATCAGCTCGTCCTCCTTGGGAAGCGTCTGTATGGACCCGACCATCTTCCCGCCGCATTTCACAGCGATTTCTTTCTTGGCGGTGAAGACGGAGCAGAACTCGCGGTTGAAGACCAGCCTCTCCGCCTTGTCGCCGATCAGAATGGTGTTATCGGACATGACCTGCAGATGCCCTTGGTTCACAAGGTTCTGGATCAGCAGCTTGTAGCGGTCCTTGGGGATGTCCTTGAAAGGGTATAGGCTGAGGACGTCCGAGACCAGGTCGGTGAACTTGGCTCCGATCCCGGGGCGGAGGTACTCCATGGTCTGATGGTAAAGCAGGCCGTACGGCAGGCCGTTGGGGGAGATGGGTTCGGTCCACCCCTCCTCCAGCACGAGCTGGCTCATGGCCACGGCTTTCACCAGGCCCATGTGGATGCCGTCCACCTTGTTCCACCAGTCCATCGCGTCGTCGTTGCACATGATGACCAGGTTCTGGCCGTTGCCTCTTCTCCCGGAGCGTCCCATCCTCTGGACCAGTCCCGAGCAGGTGAACGGGGCATCGATCTGAACGACCTTGTCCAGGTCACCGATGTCGATGCCTAGCTCCAGGGTCACAGTGGCGACGGTGGTGGTCTTCGTGGAGGTGTCCTTCAATCTATCCTCGGCCAGCTTGCGGTACTCCTTGGAGATGCTTCCGTGATGGATGAACACCTCGTCCGGATATCCCTTTCTCTCGGCGACTATCCTGAGGGATTTGGCGGTGATCTCGGCATCCTGCCTGTTGTTGGTGAACACGATGCAGTTGTGGCCGTGGGTCTCACGGAACAGCTCCAGGTAGTACGAGGTGATGGCCTTCTTCCTCTCCGCCCCGTCATCCTCCTCCTCTGCAGGGGGGAAGTCGTTGTAGTGGATCCTGATGTTCCTGACCTGGTCGTGGTCGCCGTCTATGACGGATACGCGGCGTCCGGAATCCGCGTTCAGCCATTCGGCCGCCTTGGCGGTGTCTGAGATGGTCGCGGACAATCCGATCCTCCTGGGGTCGCAATGGGCCAGGACCTCCAGTCTCTGGAGGCAGCACAGCAATTGCAGCCCCCTGTCGGAGGCCATGAAGGCATGGACCTCGTCGATTATCACGAATCTCAGGTCGCAGAAGAGCCTCTCCACCTCCTCCGGGCTGTACGCCAGGATGTTCTGGAGGGATTCGGGGGTTATCTGAAGTATGCCGGAAGGCTCCTCCAGGAGTCTGTCCTTGGACCCTCTCCCGATGTCGCCGTGCCATCCGGTGACCCTCAGCTCCGATTCGCCGAGGACCGGCCCCATCCTCTGGAACTGGTCGTCAATCAGGGCCTTGAGCGGTCCGATGTATAGGGCGCCGATGCTCCCGGGAGGGTTGTTGTACAATGATTCTATGACCGGGAACATGGCCGCCTCGGTCTTCCCGCTGGATGTGGATGCGGATATCAGGATGTGATCGTCGGTGGAGTAGAAAGCATCGAAGGTCCTAGTCTGGATGTCCCTGAAGCCGGTCCATCTGCATCTGTGGATGTATTCCTTGAGGAACCACGGGAGCCTTTCGAAATGGTCCGTCATACCTCGAGGTCCTCGATGATCTCATCGTCGGGGTTCGCATCGGCGTACACGGTCCTTCCCTCCACCAGGTCCAGGAACTCCAGGTCCCTGTTCTGATGCAGCGTGTCGAGAAGGCTGATCAGGTCCCTGGTGATCTCCCTGGGGGTTATCATCGACGAGGACACGACGTTGGACATGACCGTCCTCAAGTACTTCTCCAGCATGTCGTCCGTGATCCCGGATTCGTACTCGTACCTCTGCTCGTGCAGGTCCTTGATCGTCCTGAGGAGGACGAATATCTCCTCGTTCGTCAGGGGCTTGAGGTTGATGATGGGTCCGAGGTAGTTGTCGAACCCGTTCTCGTAGCGTCCCGCCACCAGTCTGGAGCGGAGAGCCTCGTAGCTGTACAGGCCCCTGTTGGGGTCCTCGATGAACTCCGGCGTGCCGCACACGTAGATGGATAGATACTGTGTCTTGCCCTGCATGATGTCGTTGAACATCGTCAGGAGGCGCTCGTAGTTGTTGGACCTGGAGACCTTGTTCTGAAGCTTGTAGAGGATGACCCCTTCGTCTATGAAGACGATCAGTCCCTTGAACCCGAGACGCCTGACGATCCCGGACCAGATCTTGATGACGTCGTACCAGTTGCTGTCGTTCAGGACAATGTTGGTGCCGAGCTCCTTCCTGGACTCCTTCTTCATGTCCAGCTCGCCCTTCAGCCATCTGAGGGCGGTGATGTCGTCCTTCTGGTCCAAGTGGTCGTGCATGTAGCAGATGATGACCCTCATGAAGTCCTGGTAGTTCTGGAAGCTGGAGAGCTCGGACATCATGCCGCGCATCTCCTTCTCGATCTCCTCCTTGGTGACCTCGGAGGGGTCCTTCCCGGTGCTATCAGAGAGCCTGTCGATGACGTTCTGGATCCATCCCTGAAGGATAGGTTCCATGGCGCCGCCGTCGGGCCTGGCCTTGTATGCCATGTTCTTCACCAGCTCCATGTATGTGTTCAGGCCCTCCTTCTTGGATCCTGTGAGCCTCCTGTTTATCGCCAGATCGGCATCCATGACGACGAAGCCGCGGTCCATCGCATAGTTGCGGACCATCTGCGTCATGAAGCTCTTACCGTTCCCGAAGCGGCCGGAGATGAATCTGAACGCTCCTCCGCCCTGGTCGGTGTCATCGAGATCGTTGACGAATGTCTCGGTCTCCTTCTTCCTGCCGACCGCTATGTATTCCAGCCCCCTTCTGGGCACGACACCCGACGAAAGGGCGTTCATCATCGTTATGAGCGTTCTCTTCGGAACCGTGGCGGTCATGACAATCAGTGTTCCCTCAACACCTAGCGACCATATACTCTTATCGTTCCAACATAGCGTGGACGTTTTCCTCGTAATCCTCGAACACCGTTCCGTCCTCCAGGATGGCGTCCTTCACGGTGTCCATGGCGGCGGCATTGATGGAATCGTCCATCTTCGTCATGGTGGTGCGGTGCTCCTTGAGGTAGGCGATGGCCTTGCCGGACAGGCATGCTTCGAGATATCCGAGCTGGACCTTGTCCAGTCTGTCGCGGAGATCCTTCCACGGGTCGTCCGACGAAGAGGATGCAACGGGTTCCGGTCCTGTCTCCGATCCCGGGGCGGGAGCGTCCTGCTCGCCGTAATCCACCTTCATCATGCGGGTGACGTCGCTGAGCGCGGATTGGGCGCCTTCGATGGCATCGCGGTCCAGCTCCATGCTAGAGGCGATTTCCTTGATCTCGGAGATCTTCTTCCCCTCGAACCATTCCTCGGCGCATTCTGCCATCATGTCCTTACCGTCTATGCCGAACGCGGTGAACTTCGCGACCTTGATCGGCCTGTTGGTCCTCTTGAGACGGACGGCGCTGAAAGCCGCTTTCAGGATGGCCTTCAGGGAATCGTCGAACGATGCGTTGTAGATGTAGTTGTTGAACTCCGCCCTCGCCTTGCGGATGTCCTTGAAGTACTTCAGGCCGACATACACCGGGAGGGATTCAACGGACCTCTCGAGGCTGCAGTGCTCCTTGATACTGCTTCCTTCCGATGCTAGCTTCTCCTCGGCCTTCCTGAGGAACAGTCCCGTGATGCCAACGCAGTCGTCGTCCAGGTCCTTGACCATGGCCTTGTCCTTGGTCTCTGACAGGAACAGCAGCTGCTCCTTGTCCAATTTCGTATCCTTCCCTGCCAGGAACTGGTCCATGACCAGGCAGGCGGTGACGTTGGATTCGTATATCGACGGGTACGGTATCGGGAGCTTGTGGACCAGGGCGTAGTCGAAGCATGCATGGCCTATCACGTTCTCCGTGTCCGCGTAGCCGTAGGCCTCCCTGAGCCCGAGCAGGCACTTCATCATCTCTGCAGATTCTTCCTTGATGTTGATTATCTCGCAGAGGTACAGCCACAGGTATCCCGCATCCGTCTCCCCGTAGATCCCTTTCCTGGCGCGGTTCCTCCAGCAGATGTAGAATTTGCGCTGAGCATCATTGAAAGACCTGTAGTCGGGGTTGGTGAACCCGGATGGTAGGTACTCCTGCTTCTCCGCCACCTCGACGTTCCAATTCCTCTCGATGTCGCTCTTCAGGTGGGGGCTGACATGCTGCTTTGGGGCGTCGCTGTCGACGTTCAGTACGGCCTTGGGCTTTTCAACCGTGCCGTACTGCCTCTCCAGGGACATGCCCATGTCCACCAGAGCCCTCTCCTTCGAGGACATTGATGTTCTGAGGGTGCCACGCGGTGCGCCTATGACGGGGTCGTGCTCGGAGGGCCCTTCCTTCGCCACCCTCTCCACGATCTTCCTGAACTCCTTGTTGAACGATGACGGGGTGGACGGCCCCTTCTCGCCGATCTCCTTGCATAGGACCTTGCGGGTGTATGTGAACAGGCCCAACATGAACTCCCCGAAGATGCCGTCGGCGCGGAGCCTCTCGTATGCGATCTGGTAGTCCTTGTTCCCGCCGTAGGGCAGGTACGCGAAGACCTTGTAGAGTTCCGTGGCCTGGCCTTCGGAGTATGTGAGTGCGATCCCCTTGCCGGTGTTCTCGTGCAGGAAGAAGTCGATCTCCCTCAGGCAGTCGTTGAACAGGCGGATGTGCTTCAGGTTGTCCACACCGTCCGCATGGATCCTCGGTCCCCCGGACAGATACCAGGCAAGCTCCTTGCCGACCCTCTTCACCGGGAAGCTCATCAGCTCCGATGTGACCATGAACGATCTGAAGGATCCCTTCCCCATCCACATTATAGGCAGGTCCAGGTCGTTCGCGATGGAATAGTCGAACATGGCCATCGCGATCTCCGACTGGGGAACGCCGTGCATCCTGGTGCTGTCGAAGAGGAGGCGGAGCTCATCCATCCTGGCCTTGGGGTCGGCCCTGTCGTTGATGATCTCGCACAGGCGGAGCTTGACGTATCCGCGGTCGGATTTCAGGCACACGCCGTGGGAGAGCTCGTCCCTCCAGTAAAGATAATATTCCTTCTGCTGGCGGTCCAGGACCGAATAGTCCGTGTTCCTGTGCTCGCACTTGACGTACTCGCACTCCTCGCCGTGGGCGTCCCTGTACTGCTCTATCTGGGACAGGAGCTCGTCCACATCGTATTCGGGCTTCTTCGCAAAGGAATCGAACGCCATGGATGTTCGTTCTGGAATGGCCTGACGTCAATAAAAAACAGTCCCTCGCATCCCTTTCTGTCTTCCGAGCCTGGATGAAGAAGGCTGATGTATCGGGGAACAAGGCAGGTCAACGCATCTAAAAAAGGTGTCATTCCGCCTATGTTTTATAGGATTTTGCAGGTTATTCCGTGAGGAACATGAAGGTAGGATTCGATAACGACATGTATCTTAAGAGCCAGTCCGAGCAGATCAGGGAACGCATCAAGAAGTTCGGAGGCAAGCTGTACCTCGAATTCGGAGGCAAGCTCTTCGATGACTACCACGCATCCCGCGTACTGCCGGGATTCATGCCGGACAGCAAGATCAGGATGCTCATGGAGTTCGGACCCGACGCCGAGGCGATCATCGTCATCAATGCCGAGGACATCGTCAAGAAGAAGATCCGCAAGGACTTCAGCGTCGGATACGATATGGAGGTCCTCAGGCTGGTGGACATGTTCACAGACAGGGGTATCGCTGTCAGCGGTCTCGTTATCACACATTTCAACGGACAGTCCGAGGCGGAGGCTTTCCAGAAGAAGGCCGAGTCCGAGGGTCTGAAGGTCTACAGGCACTACCTCATAGACGGATACCCCTCGAACGTCGACCTCATCGCATCTGACGACGGATATGGGAAGAACGACTTCGTCGTCACCACCAAGCCCCTGGTCATCGTGACCGCGCCCGGTCCGGGAAGCGGGAAGATGGCGGTGTGCCTTTCCCAGCTCTACCATGAGAAGAAGAGAGGGGTCGAGGCCGGATACGCGAAGTTCGAGACGTTCCCGGTATGGAACCTTCCTCTCAAGCACCCCGTGAATATCGCCTACGAGGCGGCCACTGTGGACCTCGGTGATGTCAACATGATCGATCCCTACCACCTCGAGGCCTACGAGAAGACCACTGTGAACTACAACAGGGACATCGAGATCTTCCCTGTGGTCAACGCCATCCTTGAAGGTGTTCTCGGAGAATCACCTTATAAGTCGCCCACTGATATGGGAGTGAACATGGCCGGGAACTGCATCGTCGATGACGAGATTGTCAGGAAGGCGGCCAACTACGAGATCATCAGGAGATACTACGCCACATTGAGGGACCGCAGGGAAGGAAGGGCCACCCCCGAGACCCTGCTCAAGGCGGAGATCTACATGAAGAACGCCGGCATCACTCCCGAGTACCGTCCCACGGTCGCCACCGTCAGGAAGCTGATGAATGAGACTGTGAGGCCGATCGTCGCCGCGGAGTTGGATGACGGCAGGATCGTCACAGGTAAGGCCACGCCGCTGACCACGGCATCCTCATCCCTGCTGCTGAACATGCTGAAGGAGATAGCAGGCATCGACGATTCCATCACGCTGATCTCCAAGGAGGTCATCGAATCCGTTCAGAGGCTTAAGGTCGACAACCTCGGATACAAGAACCCCCGCCTGCACCTCGACGAGATGCTGGTGGCGCTGTCGATCATCGCCAGGAACGACAAGAACGCCGAGAAGGCCTTTGCGATGCTCCCCAACCTGAGGGGATGCGATGTGCACTCGTCGGTGATCCTTTCGGCAGTGGACGAGAGCACCTACAAGAAGCTGGGGATGAACACCTCCAGCGAGCCCGAGCATCAAACCAAGTGCCTCTTCCACGAGAGCTTCTGATTATTCCAAAAAATGATGGACGGGGGTCGTCCCCCTTTCCCATCAGAACAGTTTGAACACGCTCTCGGAGTATCTGAGCATATCCTCCACGGGCATGCCTGCCATGAGCAGGGCCTGGTCCAGCATGATGAGGGACATGGCCTTAGCCTTGTTCTTGTCATCCTTGTATGCCTTCTCCAATGCCGCGAAAGCGGGGTGGTTCGCGTTGATCTCCAGGACGCGCTTGGCCTTCACCCTCTCGGATTCGGGCGCTCCCGGGATGTTCGCGAAGTACTTCTCCATCTCGAATGACACGTCTCCCTCCGAGCTGAGGCAGACTGCATGGGTCTTGAGCTTCCTGGACAGCTTCACGGAGTCCACCTTGTCGCCCAGGGATTCCTTGACGAAGTCCAGCAGATCCTTGGATTCCTCCTCCTTGGTGTCCGCCGCCTTCTTCTCCTCTTCGGTGCCGAGGTCGAGGTCGTTGCTGTTGATGTCGCAGAACGGCTTCTCGTCGTAGTTCCTCAGGGTCCTGAGCGTGAACTCGTCCAGCTCCTCGGTGAGGCAGATGATGTCGTAGCCCTTGTCGCGCACCTGCTCCGCCTGAGGGATCTGCTTGGCCCTGGCCACGCTCTCGGCGGATGCGTAGAAGATCTTGTCCTGACCCTCCTTCATTCCGTCGACGTATTCCCTGAGGGTGATGGGCTTGTCCTTCTCCATCGAGTGGAACATGATGAGGTCCTTCAGGAGATCCGCTCTCGCTCCCCAGTCCTCTACGATTCCGTACTTCAGCTGGGGTCCGAAGTTCTTATGGAAGCCTTCGTATGTCTCCCTGTCGTCCTTCAGCAGCCTCTCAAGCTCGTTCTTGATCTTCTTCTCGAGGTTGCTCCTGATCATGGAGAGCTGGCGGTCGTGCTGGAGCATCTCCCTGGAGATGTTCAGAGAGAGGTCAGGGGAATCCACGATACCCTTCACGAACCTGAAGCAGTCCGGAAGGAGGTCCTTGCACTTGTCCATGATCATGACTCCGGAGGAGTACAGCTGCAGGCCTGGCTCGAACTCCCTGCTGTAGAAGTTGTACGGTGCGACCTTGGGGATGAACAGCATCGCTTTGTAACTCACGGCACCCTCCGCGTTCACGCGTATGACCGAGATAGGTTCCTCGTAATCATGGAACTTCTCCTTGTAGAACGCCTTGCAGTCGTCGTCCGTGACGGATGACTTGTCCCTCTGCCAGATGGGCACCATGCTGTTTACGACGGTGTCCTCCATGTGGGTCCTCCACTCCTTCTTGGGGGTTCCGTCCTCGTTCTTCTCGCCGGTCTCCTCCATATCGCCCTTCTCGAGCTCCATGTGGATGGGCCAGCGGACGTAGTCGGAGTACTTCTTGACAAGGTCCTCGAGGGTGTAGTCGTCCAGATATCTATCATAATCCTCGTTCTCGTCTCTCTCGCGGATGTGCATGATGACATCGGTTCCGAAGGAGTCCCTCTCGCCCTCCTTGACGGTGTATCCGTCGGCGCCCTCGCTGGTCCAGACCCATGCCTGGTCCTGGCCGTATGCCTTGGATACCACGGTGACCTTGTCGGCCACCAGGAAAGACGAGTAGAATCCGACACCGAACTGTCCGATGATGTCGACGTCCTTACCCTCCTCCAGGTTCTTCTTGAAGTCCAGGGATCCGCTGTGGGCGATGACTCCCAGGTTGGCGTCCATGTCCTCCTTGGTCATACCGATACCGTTGTCCGACACGGTGACCGTCCTGGCGTCCCTGTCGACCTTGACGTCGATGCGGAAGTCCTCCCTGGAAACGGGTACATCCGACTCCGTGATCGATTTGTAATGGAGCTTGTCTATAGCATCAGATGCGTTGGAGATGATCTCCCTCAGGAAGATCTCCCTGTGGGTGTAGATGGAGTTGATCATCAGATCTAACAGCTGTTTCGATTCTGCCTTGAATTGTTTCTTCGCCATTTCAAGAACCTTCTAGCGCTATCGCTTATTGGTGCGAATTAGTGTTAGAACTTCTATAAGAAAGTTACTAATCAGCGTTCATCGGAGCCTAACGAGTTCGTAGCTTCCGTCGCCGAGGCCGATCCTCTTCGCATGCTCGAAGTGGGACTGCCAGTGGGTGCCTTTGTTGGTGACTGCGAAGATGTCCCCGGGCTTGTCGCCGTGGCATTCGTGGAACAGGACGCTGCCTGGGATCAAGGGTTGCTGCTGGGCGAGGTCCACGCATGCCCTGTCGAGAGCTACGGGGTCCGCGGATGCCAGCATCCCTACGTTGGGGATGATCGGCATGTCGTTGTTGTCATGGCAGTCGCACAATGGCGATACATCCATGAGGAGGGTGATGTTGAAGTTGGGCCTTCCGGAGATTATCGCCTTGGTGTACTCGACGATCTTGCTGTTCACGATGTCCATCTTCTCGTCGAACTCGGCGTAGATCGCATCGAAGGGGCACATTGCGATGCACCTGCCGCATCCCACGCACTTGGTATTGTCCAGGACCATCTTCTTCCCTTCCATTGTCAGTGCCTCCTGGGCGCACACGCGCTGGCATCTTCCGCATCCTTTGCATGCATCAGCATCGATCGATGGCTTCCCGGAGGTGTGGAGCTCCATCTTGCCCCTCCTGGATGCGCATCCCATCCCGAGGTTCTTCATGGCGCCCCCGATTCCGGTGATCTCGTGGCCCTTGAAGTGGTTCAGCGTGATTATGATGTCAGCATCCGCTATGGCGCGGCCGATCTTGGCTGTCTCGCAGTGGATGCCTCCCTCGATTGGTAGTTCGACATCATCGGAACCCTTCAGCCCGTCACCGATGATTGTCTGGCATCCCGTCGTCACGGAGTTGAATCCGTTCAGTTCTGCGCACTGGAGGTGCTCCACTGCGTTCTTCCTCATCCCGACGTACAGCGTGTTGCAGTCCGTCATGAAAGGTATCCCGCCCTTCTCCTTCACCAGGTCGGAGATGACCTTGACGTACTGGGGCTTGGGGTACGCGAGGTTCCCGAATTCTCCGAAGTGGACCTTGATTGCCACGAACTTCTTCTCCATGTCGATGTCGCACAGGCCGGATGCCCTGATCAGACGGTCCATCTTGGAGAGAAGACCCTCTCCGTCCTTCGTTCTCATATCGGTGAAGTAGACCTTGGATACCATGCAGGCCGCTATTGGTCTTGATACTAAAACAGTTGTGCAGACGTGTCGGTCCTGCGGTACGGTTATTACCGCATACTGGCATCCTTGTCCTCATGGCGCTAGGTCTGGGCATAGACACCGGAGGTACGTACACCGATTCCGTCGTACTCGACATGGACACCAAGCAGATCGTCTGCCGCTCCAAGGCCCTGACCACCCGCGACGACCTGATCAAAGGGATAACGGCGTCCCTCAAAGGGCTGGAGACCACCGAGAGGATATCCATAGTCTCGCTGTCATCGACCCTCGCCACCAATTCAATCGTTGAGGGGAAGAGCTGCCGCGTCGGTCTCATCGTGATGGGCAAGAAGTTCGGCCACACCGTGAACATTGCCAGCTACGCCTACATAGACGCGCAGCTGGACCTCAAGGGGAGGACGGTGAAGAAGCTCAATGTGGAGGAGGCGAAGGCAGCCATAGAATCGATGTGCGGCAAGATCGATGTTCTTGCTGTGGTAGGCTACATGAGCGTACGCAACCCCAGCCATGAGGATACGGTAAGGAACCTGGCGGAGAGGATGTTGGGCATACCGGTGGTCTGCGCCCACGACCTGACATCAAAGCTAGGTTTCGAGCAGAGGGCGAACACCGCCATAATCAACGCCGGACTGATCCCGACGATCATCGATCTGATAAGGTCGGTTAACAGCGCCCTGGAGGAGCTGGGGATCGACGCTCCTCTGATGATAGTCAAAGGCGACGGCTCCATAATGAATGCCGCCACCGCAATCAGAAGGCCGATAGAGACCATCATGTCAGGTCCTGCATCCAGCCTCACCAGCGCCATGGTCCACACCGGCGTGGAGGATGCGCTCATCGCCGACATAGGCGGGACCACCACCGACCTCGGTATCATCCACGGGGGGTTCGTCCGCACCCTTGACACAGGGGCGGTAGTGGGCGGGCACCGTACAAGGGTACGTGCGGCGGATGTATCGACATACGGCATGGGCGGCGACAGCCGCATTTCAGTCGAGAAGGGGAAGCTGGTCCTTTCCTCGATACGCATAATCCCGCTGTGCATCGCAGCTACCAGGTGGCAGCATGTGAGGGATTGGATCACGGGTCTCGATTCTCTCGATTCATCCCCCTCGGACATCATCAGCGACTGCGAGCTGTACACGCTCGCGTCGAATACAGAATATTCATATCTGACGGAATCCGACAAAGCTTTCCTCAGGGCCATAGCGGACCATCCCATGTCCGTCAGGGAGGTCTCGGAATCCACCGGCATACCTGCGGACAGGTTTTGCCTCAAGGACCTGGAGTCTGAGGGATACGTCACACGCATCGGCATCACCCCGACGGACATTCTCGCGGCAGAGGGAACCTATCACGAGTACGACACCGATGTCTCGCACAAGGCGGTGGGCTTGCTGGCGAAGAAGGCGGGTTCGGAGATCGGTCCTTTCATCGCCGCGGTGAAGAAGGCGATCGTCAGGAAGATCTCCAGGTGCATCATGGACCACATGATCAGGGCGGAGACAGGCAAGGAGGAGCTGTCCGATACGGACAGGGCGATGCTGGATGCGATGCTCTCCGACACGAAGGAGTACAGCATCCTGATGAAGTTGAGGATGCCGATCGTAGGGATAGGCGCTCCAGTGGGAGCATGGCTCCCGGAGGTCGCGAGGATGTTCGACACGGAACTCATCCTTCCCGAGAACTACGATGTGGGGAACGCCATCGGAGCGATCTCCAGTTCCGTGACGGAGACGGTCGAGATCTCCGTCCGTGCGGCATACCAGGACTTCTCCGACGACCCCGAGTGCGTGGTGTACAACGGAGAGGAGGCGTTCGACTTCTCAGAGAAGGATGAGGCTCTGGAGTTCGCCATCGAGCAGGCCACGAAGATCGCCACCGCGAGGGCCAAGGAGTCCGGTGCTGCTGAGGTCAAGATAGAGACCAAGGTGGACCAGATGCTGGTCGACGTCGAGGGCAAGGGGCACAAGGTCTTCCGCGGTGCGACGGTCATCGCCAGAGCTTCCGGAAAGCCGATGATGCATTGGTTCGACTGACCGAAGCCTGATTCTCAAACTATATTAACAGGCATCAATTCGCCGGTCTCGGAGGAATTACACGATGCGCATGCCCGAATGGATGCTGATGGTTCTCATCATTCTGCTGGGAGTATTCGCGCCTCTGTCCACGGACATGTTCCTCCCGTCGCTGGATGAGATGGTGGTCTACTTCCACACGGACGAGGCTACGCTCAGCATGACGATGTACATGTTCATGCTCTTCCTGGCCATCGGGATTCTGTTCCTGGGTCCGGTCAGCGACAAGTACGGACGCCGCAATGTCCTGATAGGTTCTCTGACGTTGTACATCGTGGCGAGCGTCGCATGCAGCATCGTGGACACGATCGAGCTGATGATCGTCTCCAGGATCCTCCAAGCCATAGGCGCCGGAGGCGGTATGGCGACCTCGGTCGCGCTGATAAGGGACTGCTTCGACGGCGCGAGGAGGGCCAGGGTCCTGACCATAGTGGCGATCATCGGTGTCCTCGGACCGGTGCTCGCACCGATCATCGGCCAGGCGCTGATCTGGGCGATGGATTGGAAGGCCACGTTCTGGGCGCCTGCCGTGGTGGCCGTCGTGTGCATGATCCTGACGTTCATCCTTCCCGGGGACATCCCCCGTGAGAGGTACAAGGGGTCCATCATAGGTTCCGTCGGAACGGTCATCCCCATCCTCAAGAACGGGGACTTCAGGAGATTCACCATCATGATGAACATGGTGGCGTTCTGCATCCTCGCTTACGTGTCCGTGTCCGAATACATCTACAAGGACAAGGGGTTCGGGGTGGGGGATGCTTATTCTCTCTATCTCGCAGGGGCGATGATCGCCGGTGTCCTTCTGATGATCGTCATCGAGAGGCTGGCGAAGAACGTGAGCAACAGAGGTCATCTCAAGATACAGCTGGCGCTGATCGTGATAGCCGTGGCTGCCACATGGACGATCGGTCCTTTGCACCCGATCCTGTTTCTGCTTGGAGTGGTGCCGATCATCACCGTGTCGTCGCTGTCCCGTTCGTTCGGTTTCAACATACTCCTGTCGCAGGACGTCGGGAACTCCGGAGCGATATCCTCTGTGCTGAACTTCATGAACTTCATGTTCGCCACGCTCGGTATGATCGTAGTGGTCAACCTGCCGTTCGGCAACTACCTGACGAGCGTCGCATTCTGCTTCACGATCTATCTGGTCGTCTACGTAGCGCTCTGGCTGCTGATGAGCATCAAGGGAACGTCGCTGAAAGGATTCGAGTGATCCCGGGGATTATTGAAGAAAAGGAAGACGGGGCATGCGCCCCGTGTTTGTCTTCACAGGATGCCCATATCGGTGAGCTTCTCTGGAAGATATACGCCGGTTGCGTACTCGAGGCCGTATTTGGCCAGCGCCTGCTGTTCAGCCTTCTTGCCCATGCTGAGCATCGCCTGGATCTCGTTCACCCAGTACTCGTCGGCGAACCTGGGGTCGGACAGCTCCGCGTTCAATGCTCCGATGTCCTTGTCGGAGAGCTTGTCGGTGGGCAGGTCGTAGTTCAGGATGTCCGAAGGGGTGATTCCTATGAACTGCGCTGTGGGCGTAGCGAGGTACTCGGAGATGTGGGCGGTCTTGATCGCACCGTACGCCACAGAGGCGTAGATCCTGAAGGACCACGGATCGCCGTCGGTGAACACGGTGACAGGGAGGTTGAACTCCTCGTTGAGCCTCTTGATGAGACGCCTGGTGGACCTGGCCGGCTGACCGGACAGGTGGACGAGCGCGCAGTTGTACTGCTCGGGGAACCCGTTCTCGATGAGACGGGCGAACATTCCTCCTGTCTCTATCGCCATGATGAACTTCACGTTTCCTGGTTTGATCTGGAAGGTGTCGTTCTCCACCTTGTAAGGCACGGCGAACCCAGTCTCGGGGACGTCGTCGATGCAGTTATTGGTCTTCCACGTTCCCTTGGTGGTGATCGTGGTGAAGTTGAGGTCCCCGTAGACGTGTGCACCGGACTCCTCGGGACGGAGCTTGAAGTCCTCCCTCATGCATCCGGTGATGGTCTCCAGGTCCTCGGCCAGCAGGTTGCTCTCGTCCTGGGTGTGGAACTTGGCGTTGTGCCATCCCTCGGAGATGTAATACATTTCCCTTAAGGTGGACGATTTCCCTTCCCTGATCATGTCGTTGATGAAGTCCGTGGTGTAGGCTGTCCTGAGCATCGACACGGCCCCCTGGACGGTCTTCGCTGTACGCGCCGTCTTCAGATCGCCGTAGGTCCAGACGTTGTGCCTGGTGTCGAACTCGATGTTCTTCTTGGACCTCATGGGGAGGTTCATCGCAGGGATGTCCCCGCGATCCAGTTGATCGTAGATGTTGGATATGACGCCCGTGAGGCTGTCCAATGCCACTTTCTGTCTGTCATTCATCGTCAAGGTCTTCAGCCTCCTGTACGTCCTCCTCGTCTTCGGGAACGAGGTCGTCCTCTGTGGTCTGGACGATGTCCAGTCCCTTTATTCCCCAGTCTCCGGGGAGCATCTCCGCGCCCATCACGATCACCGGGTTCAGACCGGAGAAGTAGATGTCGTCGGCGTCGAAGGTGTCCGCCATCTCACCGGACAGCTCGAACGTGACCTTCGTCGATGTGGAAGGGGCGAGGTCCTTGATCTCCCAGTTGGCCTTGCCCTCGTCGTTCATGTCAAGGAAGTACTCCCCTGAGAACAGGGAGAGGTTCACGGCCTCCTTGGGGACCTGCGCGTGCAGCCTGATGCTGCGCGGCTGCGTGGTGTAGTTGTAGATTGTGTAAGTGATCGTGCGGAGCTTCTTGTTCTCCTTCTTGACCTCCGGCTCCACCCAGACGACGTTCATGATCTTCGTGATCGTCCTGCTCAGGTCGGGCACGGGCTTGTTCAGATGGGTGGAGACCTTCTCCGCCATGTCGGGCAGGATCTCCTGCACGATCTCGAACTTGGCATGGGTCTTGTTCTTCCTCTCCTGCTTGTTCAGATGGCTCTTGAGGTTCCTGGCGCACAGTCTGAGTGCCAATCCGATCTCGCTCTGGAGCTCGGGGAAGGATGCGACCGCCTCCTTTCCTTCGGAAGTGAACGGGACCTTGGTGGATGCCACATGCACTAGGATGATCGCAGGTCCGTAGGGGATTCCTTTACCTCCTCTCTGCTCGAGGCCGTACCTCCTCCAGTCCATCTCGGAGATGGCTTTGGTTATCGCGCAGTCTCCCTGCTTGAACAGCAGGGGCACACGATTCGCGAACCTGTAGATCTGCACCTGCCCGTCCGAGGGGATGTCACCCCCGTACACGATTCCAGCCTCCACAACGAACGGGTTGCCGTTCACGGCCTTGGGGGAACGTGTGACAGGTGTTGCATAATATTCGGGCCTGAGTCCGTCCAGGACGTGCATCAGACCCTTCTTGATCAGGGTGTCGCCAATCGGCGACAGGCAGTCCGTCGGAGGGGCCATGATCTTGACCTTCTTGATCGCATCGAGGATGGCTATCGCATCTTCCCTGCTGAGGTCGGATGGTTTCTTGGTCTCCTTCACCTTGGAGAGCTCCAGGATCTCGGTGGCGAGCCTGTCCGTGATCCTCGAGAAGTCGTTCCTGAGGAACGCCTTCATGTTCTTCTGCTGGGTGTTGCCGGCGTACTTGAACAGGTCCCCGATCTCCATGCCCTCCGGGTGCGGCTTGATCTCCTTGGGCCTCGGGGGCATGATGTCGGTGGCCCTCTCGAAGACCGTCTTGGTCCCGTCGGGGTCGTAGAATGTGATCTGGGCATGCGGGTTGACGATGGCGGTCTCCTTCAGATACTCGAATATGGACTGCTTTCCCGTGATGTACCTGCCCTTGGTGGTATACTGGATGAGCGTTCCGTGCTCCTTGCCCTCCCAAGGCGTGGCCCTGTCGTTGGTGATGACGGGCCTGTTGGTCTTGGTGTCGATGAAGATGTCCATCTCCCAGCCGACCTCGTCCTCGCCCTCGATCTTGGAGACCGCGTGTGCGGGCTTACCGGTGGTGATGTTCCCGTACATGATTGTGGCGGAGATACCGATACCCTGCTGACCCCTCGACTGCCTCAGGGCGTGGAACCTGGATCCGTAGAGGAGACGTCCGAAGACGTTGGGCATGGCCTTGTGGGTGATACCCGTTCCGTTGTCCTCGATCGAGACCTTGTAGTCCTCGTCGTTGAGCCTCTCGATCCTGACGGTCACCTCGGGGAGGATGTTGGCCTCCTCGCAGTTGTCCAGGGAGTTGTCCACCGCTTCCTTGATTCCCATGAGCAGGGACTTGGACCTGGAGTCGAATCCCAGGATTTGCTTGTTCTTCTCGAAGAATTCGGTGACGGAGATCTCCTGCTGTTTCGATTCTAACTTGTACGCTTGGGCCGTTTTCTTAGGAGCGGCCGCTGTTTTGACATCTTTTTCTGAGGGCATCCAGAGAAGTGATTAGTATCCTCCTTATTAAGGGATTAGTTGGGCAGTTGGTAGCGTTTTCACAACAATATCGTATGGAGAATGTCAGAAAGGTCGTGGATCAGGCCCTGGGGAAGAACGGGCAGCGCTCTCTGATGCACTGGGCGTTCCTGGAGCTGCGGCTGCAGATGATGTCGCTCGTTTCCATCTTGACACCGAAGTTCTCCTCTACGAAGGCCACGGCCTCCTTTACGGAGAGGTAGGAGTCACGCTTGCAGCACCTGGGCCCGCCCACGTCGGCTATCCTGCTCAGGGCCCTGGAGGTCATCCGGTTGGACAGGGCGAACGGCTCCTCAGCCAATGGGCTTGAGCCGGATATCACGGATACGAAGATCCCGGAGCTGACGGCTGCGCCGCATGCTCCCCAATATCCGCATGCCCCTCCGGGGACGCTGCGCCCGCGGGAGACGATCTCGGACAGGCAGCGGTCGAAGTCGACATTCCCGCCGGAGTTCCTGAACGCCGTCAGGAGCGAAGCGCCCACAAGGACGTGGTGCTCCGGACCGTGCATGTGGCAGAACGGCAGCGACATCAGTTCGTCCAAGATAGCTACAGGATCCTTCGAGGTCTCCCGTCTGCATACGGAAATCATGGAATCCAGCCCGCCCATGTGGCACTGGCTGCATACGTAGTGGCCTTTGACGCATCTGGCCCTGTCTGAGAACCTCTGCCCGCACACCGAGCAGGTCATCTCCTCAGCATGGTCGAGATACTCCAGCGGAGAGCCGCATATCAGGCACTCGTCGGGCCTGTCGGGATTGATCAACATAGAAGGTAAGGGCCCCCTTCGCAGGGGGCATGAGATTTAGGTTCAGTCGTCCTCGTCGAACTCGGCGCCGCAGTAGGGGCACCTCTTCGCGTTGGCGGGGACCTTCTTCCCGCACTCGGAGCACTCGAAGGTCTCGGTAGACACATCGACGGTTCCGTCCGCGTGCTTGATCTGGGTCTCAACTTCTTCATCGAAGACAGCACCGCACTTGGGGCACATCTTCGCATCGTTGGGGACCTCGGTTCCGCATTCGGAGCAGGTGAAGAAGTCCTTCTTGTGCAGGACCTTGACGTCCTCGGGGACCTCGATGGGCGCACCGCACTTCCTGCAGTTGATCTCGCCGGGGAGGACCATCGTTCCGCACTTGGGGCACTTGCTGTATCCCTTGGGGTAGAGCCTGCCCTCCTTCTCCATCTTCTCGCGGCTCTTCCTAGCGCTCCTCCTCATGAGCTCGGAGAAGACCAGCATGACGAAGAAGATCAGCGCGATCTGGGCCGCCAGTATGAGCGCTCCCATGAAGTTCAGGGATGTGGGGTCCGTGAGGCCGGTGTTCTCGAATATCATGTAGTATTCGAACTTGGAGTTGCTGTCGTCGAGGGGGGCCGCCACTTCGATGTAGTAGTACTTACCGGGTTCCAGGTCGACGGTGCCTATGTACTTGCCGTCCTCGTAGGTCACCACTCCGTCCTTCACGTTGTTGACGTCATAGCTTGTGGCCTTACCGAAGGCCATCTCGGTGACGGGCGCGTACTTGATCTTGATGTTCAGCCCGGTGGTATCGGAGACGATGGTGATCTTCTCGTCGTCGTATGAGACGTCCGTGAGGATCGTGTTGGTGGACGAGCCGACCTCCAGGTCCCTGGCTGCCCCGCCGTAGGCGAAGGTACCGGCCAGGAGGATCACGACGATGAACGAGACTCCGATGACAGCCTTGATCTTCGGAGATGTGACTCCGAGCATGTGGGGCACCATGTAGAGGATGACCGCGATCAGGAAGAATCCCATGCACATGGCCGCGTAGATGCCTGTCAGGACAAGAGCCAGACAGATTGCGAAAGCGGCGATCGTGGCGATCCATTGTTTTGTGGTCATGGCCTTGAATTCCTCTATGAGGGATTGTTTGGCCTCAGCCGTCTCTGTCATTGGGGGCGTGTTAGCGTGAACGCCGTAATAAGGATATGCCTCTGAACGATCCCGGGGTACGCAGGATCACTTCCATCCCGTCGTTACGGTCCGGGCATCCCTTTTTTAATAAGGGCCTTATATGAGATACCATGACCATCCTAATGACTCCCTGCCCGTTCTGCAGTTCGGCCTTCATGATGCTGGAGACGGATACAAGGCAGGGCCAATGCGCCCAATGCGGAAAATCCAAGATGTTCTCCGATCAGGAGATCGAAGCCGCTGAATCCCTGCGCGACAGGCTGTGCGAGAAGTACAACGGGCGTCTGCAGGAGGCATACGAGTCCAAGGACTACGCCAAGATGGCATCCCTAGTAGAGGAGGTAGCCATGGCGGGCATATCGTCCTGGTACGCATGGTTCTGCATAGGCTGGTACGATCTCCACGAGGGCAACACCGGCACCGCTTTCGACGACTTCAAGCTGGCCGCGATGTTCCTAGATGAGGAGAACTTCGACGAGTTCTACGAGCTCACCATGGGCGCCGTCCTGGATTCGATCGAGGACACCATCCAGAAGGACGAGGACTGGATGAAGGAGGATACCACCCTTGTGGAGTTCACAGGAACACTTTTTGACCGCTTCGACCACCTCTGCGAGGACGGGGACTTCGTCTGCGACCTAATGCTCAGGCTCGGTACGACAGAGATCAAGACCGCGGTCATGGGAGGCAACCTGATCAAGGAGATCATGATGATAGTCATCGACTACTTCTCAGGCAACACCTTTATCCCCGATCACCAGACACTGCTGAACAACGCCATATACTCGGCGGAGACCATCGATTCGCAGATGCAGGACATGGCCCAGGACGGGACGCTCCCGCCGAACATCGTCAAGATATGGGGGTCAGGGTTCATCGAGTACCTGGAGACCATCAGGAACTACGAGGACGGCGTTATGGAGAGGTACAGCGAGGAGGACGCCATCACCCTCAGCGAGTACTGGAGCTTCAACGATTACGAGACTGTGTTCAGTCTATTCCAGAGCTCGTTCCAGTACCACATGGGTTACGTGATGTCGGGCAAGCGCAACAAGGGCATCATGAAGAAGAGGGACAAGGCCCTCGATGATTACAGCAAAGCGTTCATAAGGCCGCTGGAGGAGGGACTCACCGATCAGGACTCCGAATACGAGGAGGATTACGACAGGATCTGTCCCGACTGCGGGAAACCCCTGACAGCCGACGGCAGCGGTCTCATCCAGTGCGAGTGCGGTTTCAAGAGCAGGATCGTGACCGATGACATCAACAACCTTCCTGAGAACGTCCCGGAGCTCATCATCATGGGGCGCAAGGCATACGAGGAGAAGGACCCGGTGATGCTCAACAACATCGGGGAGAGGATACTGGAGTTCGACCAGGAGAACTGGTTCGGGTTCCTGACTCTGTCCTCGGCCTGCGCCGCGGACGGGGAGCTGGCGGAGTGCATGATGCTGGCGGTCCAGGCCTGCGAGGCCCTGCCTCAGGATGCGGTGGAGGAGTTCTCGGACCGCGTCGTGGACGAGATAGGCTCCGCGATGCTTGCCGTCGAGGACCAGGACGACATGTTGGCAGGCGTGGTGATCCCCCCGTTCTACGAGGCTGTGGAGAACTCGCCCGCAAAGGATGCGGGCATCCCGATGAGGCTGGTCGGCAAGCTGTCCGAAGGAACGTTCGACAGAACGGCCAAAGGATTCCTGGCCGCGATGATATTCTATCCCACCATAGTCTACGAGTTCACGGCGAACGGCAGCCTCAGGCACATCAAGGAGGTCTCCGAGGCGCTTATCGTACTGGCGGACCGTATCCTGGAAGGCGTGAAGGCCATCAAGAACGACGATTCCGGCCTGAAGACCGATACGCTGGACGTCGCAGCGGTCTACAAGGAACTGCTCGGATACCTGGTGCAGGCCATCGATTCCCGCACTGCGGACATGGGCGACGAGAAGATCGGGTACATGGCCGGATACTGGAAGGCCAATAAGGATCGCTACGAGGAGATGGTCTCCAAGCTGGCCGACAGCTTCACCCTGGACGGCAGCCCGAAGACCACGTCGGACAAGGCCATGAAGAAATCCAAGGGCGTGATAGATGCGTTCCTGTTGGCATATTCGAAGGCGGCCGAACTATAACCATCTTGATATACAGGGTAAACATCCCAGCAGGTAGCCATGGCGACCATAGAGGAGCAGATTAAGGAGTTGGAGGAGCAGATCTCCAAGACCAAATACAACAAGGCTACCGAAGGTCACATAGGAAAGCTGAAGGCGAAGATCGCACGTCTCAACGAGGAAGAGGAGAAGAGGCGCGCATCCAAAGGCGGCAATACCAAGGGATTCTATGTCAAGAAAGCGGGTAACGCCACCGTCGCACTGGTGGGATTCCCGTCCGTCGGTAAGTCCACCCTTCTCAATCAGTTGACCGGAGCGAAGTCCGAGGTCGGAGCATACCACTTCACGACACTGGACGTCGTCCCCGGAGTCATGGTCTACAACCACGCCAAGATCCAGATCCTGGACATGCCCGGACTTATCAAGGACGCTTCCCGCGGTAAGGGAAGGGGAAGGGAGGTCATCGCAGCCGCAAGGTCCGCCGACGTCATCCTGCTGGTCGTGGACATATTCAATCCGAACATGAACGTCCTCTTCAAGGAACTGTACAACGCAGCCATCCGTCTCAACCAGACGAAGCCCGACGTCGTGATTACACGTTCGGACCAGGGCGGTATCCAAGTGAAACCGACAGTCAAGCTGACGAAGATCACCCCGGAGATCATCAAGGACATGACCTCCGCCTACGGTCATATCAACGCCACCGTCGTCGTCCGTGAGGACATCGACGTGGAGCAGATGCTTGATGTGCTCGCGGGCAACAGGGTGTACATCAAGGCGATCATGGCCATCAACAAGGTGGATCTGGCCAAGCCCGGACAGCTGGAGGCGGTCCTGGAGATGCACAAGCAGTACCGCTGCGTCCCCGTCTCCGCCGCCACCGGTTATGGTATGGAGGAGCTCAAGCAGGCCCTCTATGACACCATCGACATGATCCGCATATACCTGAAGCCGCAGGGTCAGGAGGCCGATATGGACATCCCGCTGATCGTCAAGCGCGGTAACACCGTCGGCGACGTCTGCGAGCTGATCCACAGGGACTTCAAGAACAACTTCAGGTATGCGATGGTCTGGGGTAAGAGCGCCAAGTTCCCCGGTCAGACCGTTGGTCTCGACCACAAGGTCGAGGACCAGGACGTTCTCTGCATCATAGTGAAGAGGACCTGAGGTCACTCCGCATCCTTTCTTTCGCGGATCTTGTTCTCGTAGTACACCTTTTTGTCGGTGAGCAGCGTGACTATGAGGATCGATGCCGCCCCGACCACGTGTCCGAACACGAGGGCCCATCCGATGGCGGTGAGCTCAGGCTGCTGTATCGCGATGTAATAGAATGTTATCAGGACGGCGTTCCTCCACAGCGCCATGATCAGGGATCTGTTGGGATGCCCCATGGCCTGCATGTATCCCGAGCACAGCGGTGTGAATGCGAAGAACCCGATGTACAGGCACATGACCCTGAGCATCTCGACCATCTCCGGACGGTTCTCCAGCATCTCACCCGAATACGAGAATATGTACAGCGCCTGATCCGGGAACAGTTCCACGATCAGCGCCAGGATGACGACGATTGAGATTCCAAGCGTGAAGGAGAACTTGAACGTCCGCCTCATGCGCCAGAAGTCACGCTGGCCCAGGGCGGAAGATGCCACGGGTATCAGCGCAGAGCCGATGGCCATGGCGGGGATGACGACAAGGTTCATCAGGTTGTCCGGGACGGAATACACGGTGAGGGCGTGGGAGCCCATGGGGGACATCAGGACGATGTAGTTCAGCACGGCGTCCATGAAGTACAGCACCGCATACTCGAGCATCTGGGGGACTCCTGCCTTCAGGAGCATCCCCATGCAGTCCCTGTTATATCTGACGATGGACCTCGTTATCGGGAGGTATGTTCTCTTACTGACAAGGAGCACGCATCCCAGGGATGCCGATATGATTGTCGCTATGACCGTAGCGATAGCGGCGCCTTGGAGCCCCATGCCGAAGGAGTAGATCAGGACGGGGTCGAGGGCGATGTTGATGACCGCCTGGACCGCTGTGAGGTACATGGAGTAGTGGGTCGCTCCCTGTCCGTTCAGGATCCCCACGATGACCCCGTTGATGACGATTGCGATGATGAACGCCGAGTACGGCAGCATGTAGTCGCACGCGATGCCGAGGATGTTCTCCTTGCTGAGGATGGACAGCAGTCCCTCCTGTCCGAGGAAGACTATCGGTGTGAGGACCAGTCCGAAGATAAGTGAGAACAGTACCGCCTGTCCTGAGGATGAGAGGGCCTTCTTCGTATCGCCTGCGCCGATCATCCTTGAAATTACAGCGGATGCTCCGACTCCGATACCGCTCCCCAGACCGACAAGTGTAAGGTACACGGGCGTGACCACGGCGATGGCAGACATGTCATTGTCCCCAAGCCCGGAGCACCACGCACGGTCCGTCAGGACGTTGATCTGAGAGACGAGCAGCGAAAGGATCAGAGGTATCGCGAGCGTGATGACCGCTTTCTTGGGGTCGCCCAGAAGGATCGATACCTTGTCCTCCGATGTCATGGTTCATCCTATTATGATGTCCTTTATAAGAGTGATTAAGAACGTGTTGTTTTACTGTTCAGAGATGAGGAATATTCCCGGGATCCGATCCCGGGATTTGTGACGCGGTCATTTGCTGATGAGCACTGGGCATTTCGAGGACTTGGCCAATTCGGACGATACGCTGCCGAGCAGCACCTTCTTGACACCGGTCCTCCCCAGGGAACCGCAGACCACCAGGTCGTAGTCCTCTGTGATCTTGACCAGTTCTGTCACGGGATTGCCCGCGATGACCAACGTCTTGAGCTCTACGCCCTCCTTGGCGCATTCCGTTTCGACCAGCGCGAATGCTTCATCGGTGGCCTTCTGCGCGATGTCGAGCCTCTGCTCGGCGGAAGTGTCGCCTCCGAAGGCGTTCGGCTTCAGCTCGGTACCCGGCACGACGAACACCGCTGTCAGCTCCGCGTCCATCGCCTTGGCGATGTCAATCGCGTTCCTGACCGCGATCCTGTTGTTCTCGCTACCATCTACGGCCACTAGGATCTTTGTGAACATCTGGATCACCGATTAGTTATCGGATTAATGAGTATATAAACAGGTCTGTTTTGGCCGTATGTATCCAATAATTGGTACGAAAGCGGTTTGAAAATCACACTGTATTCAAGAATCCAGGTACGGAAGGAGGATTCAGAGACGGATCAGGCCTCTTCACATGTCATGCAGACACTGTCCGGAACGTCACAGCGTCAGGAAATCCATGATGCCGATGATGGTCGCCTCCTCCGTCTGGAACCCCACGGTCGCATCCGACGTTATCAGGAACCTCCTTCCTTGCGCCCTGAGCGATCTGAACGGCCGCAGCTCCCTCTCCATGGTATCGTTGTCGGCTACGGACTGTACGACCTGATAGAACTCGGTCTCCTTGCCCTTCCTCGCAATGAAATCTATCTCGTAGTCCCCGATCTTCCCCACGTACACCCGGTATCCGCGGCGGATCAGTTCAAGACAGACGATGTTCTCCATGACCCTGCCGCCGTCCCTGCTGACCGGTATTGGCTGGGTGTTCCTCATCCCCAGGTCCGTGCAGTAGAATTTCGGCATGGTCTTCAGGATGGTCTTCCCTCTCAGGTCGTATCTCTCCACTTTGAAGAACAGAAGGGAATCGGTTATGAGTCTGAGATATTCGTTCGCAGCCGATTGGCTTATCCCCAGGTTGGCGGATATGTTCTCTGCGGATATCGGGTTGCCGATCTCCGAGAACATGTAATCCACGACCCTGCGCACCTTCACCGAGTCGATCTTCTCCTTGCGGCTGCAGATGTCCTTCAGTATGATGTCCGATTTGATCTCCTCCAGACGCTGGAGGACGACCTCCTCGTCCATTTCGGGCCTTATGAACGGGAACCCTCCCAGATCGACGTATCTGCTGTATGCCCTCATCATCCCCGGTACATCAGTCGGTCTCTCGAAGAGGCAGAACTCCTTGAATGAGAGCGGCAGGACCCTCATCTGTATCGAACGTCCGGTAAGTAGGGTGGATATCTCGGTGGACGGAAGGTACGCATTGGATCCGGTGATGTATATGTCGCAGTCCATGTCCATCCTCAGGGAGTTCACCACCCTTTCCCAGCCTTCTATGGACTGGACCTCGTCGAGGAAGATGTACAGCCTATCGCCCTTCCTCTGCATTATCTCCTCATAGAGCACCATGCCGTCCCTGAAACGTGCGTTCGTCAGGGATTCCATGTTGACGTAGAATATCCTGTCATCGGGCACCCTGGATGACCTCAGCCTCTCTATATACTGCTTGAGAAGCGTGGATTTTCCGCATCTGCGTATCCCGGTCAGCACCTTGATCGCTTCAGGATCCCTGTACTTCGACAGAGCATCCAGGAACTGTTCCCTCTCTATCTCCATGTTTAGGGATATGGTTGATTGATAAATAAATTCTTTTAAACGAATTAATTATTATAATCATGAAATAAATTCTTTACAAAGAATAAATTGTAGCCCATAGCGAACGGCATACATCGAAAAGCATGCCTTGCGAAAGGCCTATCAGTTTGTAACACGTCAGATCGTCGGCGGGTTTAATCTCAAAAGCCATTCAAGGAATGAGGCAGCATAGGGCGCAACAGGAACAAGGCTGTTGGCAAGTGCCCCTTGCACAGATTCAGAAATTGCTCTGAATGCAGAGAGCTCCTCAGGATATGAGGGAGTCCGCGATACCGTAGGAACTATGTCAGGTACATCCAGGATGCGAAGGTATGCTGTTTCGCATAGTATTACAGCGTGGTGATGACAACTCATACGGCAATGTCCAGTCGAACAAAATACCGTCAACATTCTTTGTTTTCGCTAGCAGGGATGCTGATGCTTCCTATTGATATCCTTCTCGGAATCCGGTCATTTTGAACCCTATCGTCCAAGACTCGATCTTCATTGCCTCTTTCGTTCAGAGAAGGATTGGTGACATAATGGTGACACATTGGTGACACGGAATGGCACCAATGGTCGATTTCGATTATGCATGAACAACCCATTTCGTGCGATGGCATCAGAGTCTTTACCTGAGAATACCATTCATATGGGCCGATTCCTTCTGAAAGAATCAAATTGCTGATCAGAAGCATGAAGTAAAGGTGGACCGCCACGGGGTCCTCCCCGCAGCGGTCATTGATCAAGCCTGGTCTGAATGCTCATCCGGTCTTGTCTACGAACATCACTCCCTTGTCCTGAAGCTTCTTCATGGCCACGAGCAGCACGACCATGCAGATGGCTCCGATGACCGTGACGATGATGCTCTGCCAGAATCCTGCGATCAGGAAGAAAATGAACGACATTCCGGCCACGGTCAGCGCATACGGCACCTGGGTGGTCACGTGGTTCATGTGGCTGCACTGCGCACCGGCGGACGACATGATGGTGGTGTCTGAGATGGGCGAGCAGTGGTCTCCGAAGACGGCTCCGGACAGACATGCGCTGATTCCGATGATCATGAGCTCGGGGTTGGTCTCCGCGAAGGCCGCGTAGACGATGGGCAGCATGATTCCGAAGGTTCCCCAGGAAGTACCGGTGGAGAACGAGATGAAACATGCGAGGAGCATGAACAGTGCAGGCAGGAAGTTCATCAGGGCGCCTCCGTCCTGCACGATCGACTCGACGAACTGGGGGGCGCCGAGTCCGTACCTGGTCATGGCGCAGATGGCCCAGGCGAACACCAGGATGGTGATCGCGGGTACCATGTTCTTGAATCCCTGGGGGATGCAGTCCATGGTCTGGTCGAAGGTGACCGTCCTGCGCATGAGCATGTAGATGATTGCCAGGATGAGCGCCACCAGGGATCCGTACGCGAGGGCGGTGGACGCGCTCGCATCTCCCATCGCGCCGATGAAGTCCATATAGTAGTCGGACGTGGGGTCGAAGAATCCGCCGGTCCAGATGAGGAAGACGATACATGCGGGCACGAGGAACAGGAAGATGGGTATGATCAGGTCGAACACCCTTCCTCTGGGGTTGGACTCGACCTCCTTCTCGTTCGCGTAGGGCCTCTCGCTGGTCGTGAACAGGTCTCCGTTCCTGGCGTTGTCCTCGTGCTTCTTCATCAGTCCGAAGTCGAAGTTGATTAGCGCGATGACGATGACCATGATGATGGTGAACAGGGCGTAGAAGTTGTAGCCGATGGACTCCAGGAACAGGTGGAATCCATCCACTCCCTCAGGCATGTACGATGTCACCGCAGCGGCCCATGAGCTGATGGGAGCTATGATACAGATGGGGGCCGCCATCGAATCGATGAGATAGGCTAGCTTCGCACGGGAGATCTTGAACTTGTCCGTGACGGACCTCATGACCTGTCCGACTGTCAGGCAGTTGAAGTAATCGTCAATGAAGATGAGCACTCCGAGGAATGCGGTCATGATCTGTGCGCCCTTACGGCTCTTTATGTGGGAAAGGGCCCACTCCCCATAGGCACGGCTGCCTCCGCTGATGAGGAGGATGCTTCCCAGGATACCGAGCACCACAAGGAAGAACAGGATGCCGGTGTCGAGTCCGCCCAGGAATCCCCAAGAATCCCCGTCGGCGTTGGACATGTCCATCATCGACATTATCGTAATTTCCAGGTTTCCGTCGCCTATGAACACCGCTCCCAGGAGAATTCCTACGAACAGCGACAGATAGACGTTCTTTGTTATCAGGGCCAACGCGATAGCAATGATCGGAGGCACCAGTGCCCAGAAGGTACCGAAGAATCTGCTACCTTCCTCTACCGGTGCGGTCGTCAAGAATGCGATGGCAGCCACCGCAATGACGCATATTCCGATGGCAATGAGCGTTAGCAACTGGTTATGTGCTTTCGTCAATTCCATAGATATCCATCCGATAACTAGAACTCTGGGATGTAGTGCAGATTTATAGTTTTACTAATCACTACCTACGAATATCGTAATATTTAATCAGAGTTTTCGTAAAAATATTACGATTTACACAAAATAGTTCATATTTAGTTTTGATTTCGAAAAATGAACGAATTCGATTTGGTGCAATCGACCAATGCTATAATTTAAACGAGAAAATGATCCGCACCCCCTTTGGCGGAGGTGCGGTGTGGAGTTTAGAATCAGACCCTGTCCGCGGTCTCTTTCTGCACGGTGGCGATGAAGTCGTCCAGTTTGACTGCTCCCTGGTCGCCTCCGTCCCTCTTCCTTACAGTGACGATGGTTCCGTCCTGGACCTCGTTCTCTCCGATGACCAGCATGTACGGGACCTTCTGGAGCTGCGCCTCACGGATCTTGTATCCGATCTTCTCGCCCCTGTTGTCCAGCTTGACACGGATGCCTGCGGCCTTCAGCTTGTCCGCGACCTGCTCTGCGTAGTCGAACGATTTCTCGGAGACCGACAGCACCCTGACCTGGACCGGTGCGAGCCAGGTGGGGAACTTTCCTCCGTAGTGCTCGATGAGGATTCCCATGAACCTGTCGATGGATCCGTAGATGACACGGTGGATCATGATGGGCCTGTGCTTCTCTCCGTCGGTTCCGATGTAGTTTAGGTCGAACCTCTGGGGCAGCTGGAAGTCCAGCTGGATGGTTCCGCACTGCCAGGTCCTTCCGAGGGAGTCCTCCAGGTGGAAGTCGATCTTGGGTCCGTAGAACGCTCCGTCGCCCTCGTTGATCGCGTACTCGCGTCCGAGGCTGTCCAGTGCGTTCTTCAGTCCGTTGGTGGCCATCTCCCAGTCCTCGTCGGAACCCATGGAGTTCTCGGGCCTGGTGGACAGCTCGATGTGGTACTTGAATCCGAACTTGCTGTATACCTCGTCGACCAGTTTCACGACGCCTGCGATCTCCTGGGGGATCTGCTCAGGGGTCATGAAGATGTGGGCATCGTCCTGGGTGAAGCACCTGACCCTGAACAGTCCGTGCAGGGTTCCGGACCTCTCGTGCCTGTGGACGGTACCGAGCTCGGCCAGCCTGAGGGGCAGCTCCTTGTATGAGTGGTTCTCGTTCTTGTAGACGAGGATGCACCCGGGGCAGTTCATGGGCTTTATGCAGTACAGCTCATCATCGATGGTGGTGGTGTACATGTTCTCCTTGTAGTGGTCCCAGTGACCGGACCTGAGCCAGAGCTTCTGGTCGAGGATCAGCGGGGTGGAGATCTCATGGTAGTTCTCGCGGGTGTGGAGCTCCCTCCAGTACTCGATGAGGTTGTTCCTGAGGATCATACCCTTGGGCAGGTAGAAGGGGAATCCCTGCCCCTCCTCCATGATTGCGAAGATTCCCAGCTCCTTTCCGAGCTTCCTGTGGTCCCTCTTCTTCGCCTCCTCGAGCATGTTGAGGTACTTCTCCAGATCCTCCTTGGATTCCCATGCGGTACCGTAGATACGGGAGAGCATCTTGTTCTTCTCGTCGCCTCTCCAGTAGGCTCCCGCGATGCTCGTGAGCTTGAATGCCTTGACAGCCTTCGTGTAGAGGGCGTGGGGTCCTGCGCAGAGGTCCACGAACTCGCCCTGCTTGTAGAAGCTGATCCTCGCGTCCTGGGGGAGGTCGACCACGAGCTGGACCTTGTAGATCTCGCCCTTGGATTTCAGGTAGTCTATGGCCTCCTGTCTGGACATGGTGTATGTCTCCAGCTTGAGGTTCTCCTTGATGATCTTCTTCATCTCGGCCTCGATCTTCTCGAGGTCCTCAGGGACGAATCCTCCTTCCTTGTCGAAATCGTAGTAGAATCCGTCATCGATCGCTGGTCCAATCGCCAATTTGGTTCCGGGGTACAACCTCTGTACCGCCTGAGCCATCACGTGGGAAGCGGTGTGTCTCAGGACCTTGAGGGAATCCTCGCACTCCTGTACGCTTCCGTCGCTGTACAAAGCTTTCATGTTTATCACTATCGACCCGTCGACATACGTGCGCCGGCTGGGATTGTTTGGTAACCGCGGGGTATGCATCATCACTTAAATAGGTATGCGCCGGGATGTCGGTCGGAAGCGATAGGCTGGCAATATGGATAATCTTCATCTTGCCGGTTAACGCAGTTGACATAGCAACTGTTTTTATCGGACATCCCGTATGCTCATCCATAGAAGCTGGACAGTGACATGAACATCCTATCTCTCCTCAAGGGATCCCATTGGGCCCTGATAGTCGCAATGGGCGTTTTCATAACCATCCAAGTGTGGTTCGATCTGGAGATTCCCGGGTACATGTCGAGGATCACCGTCCTGTTGAACAGCGAAGGCTCCCCTGACGCCATCCTCAACGAGGGAGTGGGCATGATATTCTGTTCAATCGGAAGCGTTCTCTGTTCCATAGCTGCGGGAGGGGTTGCGGCGTACGTCGCATCCGAGTTCGCCAAGATCCTCAGGAAGGAGCAGTTCAAGAAGGTCCAGTCCTTCTCGCCGGAGGAGATGGGCAGGTTCGACATATACAGTCTTATAACCCGCTCCACCAACGATGTCACGCAGGTCCAGATGGCCGTGGCGAGGACATCACAGCTGGTGGTCAAGGTGCCGGTGATGACCTACATCGCACTGAGCAAGATCGCCACCGGGAGCTGGGAGTGGACCGAGGTGTCCGCCATAGGTATCATCGCGATTATAATCGTCCAGATATTCTCGATAAGCTACGTCATCCCCCGCTACAGGAAGGTCCAGTGGTACACCGACGGCATGAACCGCACCGTACGTGAGGGTATGACCGGGGTCAGGGTCATCCGCGCGTTCAACGCTCAGGAGTATCAGAACAAGAAGGCGGACGATGCCAACGACGCCCTGACCAACAACAACCTCTACGCTTCGCGCCTGATGGCATTCACCCGCCCGTTCAACGGCGTGGTGCAGAACATACTCACGGTCGTCATCTACATGATCGGAGCGGATATCATACTGGCTTCCGCATCGGGCGAGGACGCCCTGCTGGTGTTCTCCAACATGGTCGTGTTCTCGTCGTACATCCTCTACGTGGTGTCGTCGTTCATACTGCTGGCCCATGTGGTCCTGGGTCTGCCCAGGGCGCTGGTGTCCGCCCGCCGTATCGGCGAGGTCATCGGTACCGAGACGGTCGTAGTCGGAGGGAGCAGGACGGAGCCCGAGGATACGGATGTCTGCATATCCTTCAAGGATGCATCCTTCAGATACCCTGGTAGCTCGAACGACTGCATCTCCGGCATAACCTTCGATGTGCGCAAAGGGGAGACGGTTGCGATAGTCGGGCAGACCGGTTCAGGGAAGACAACATTGGTCAACCTGATCCCCCGTCTCTTCGACGTCAGCTCCGGGTCCGTGGAGGTCTGCGGTGCGAACATTAAAGAATACGATCTCGACGCCCTGCGCTCGATGATCGGCTACGCCACCCAGAGGCCGGTGCTGTTCTCCGGTACCGCCCGCTTCAACATCGGTTACGGGACGGAGGGCTGCACGGACGAGAAGGTGTGGGATGCCGCTAAAGTTGCATGCATCGACGGGTTCCTTGAGAGCAAGGAAGGCCTCGACACAGTGATCGAGCAGGTGGGGGCGAACCTGTCCGGGGGACAGAGGCAGCGCATATCGCTTGCGCGTGCCGTTTGCAAGCGTCCGGAGATATACATCTTCGACGACACGTTCTCGGCATTGGATTTCAAGACGGATTCTGAGGTCCGCCGCAATCTAAAGGCAAGCACCAAGGGATCCACCAAGATCATCGTCTCGCAGAGGATCAGCACCATAGCCGACGCGGACAGGATAATCGTCCTGTCCGATGGGAGGATCGTGGGCAACGGGACCCACCAGGAGCTGTTGAGGAGCTGCGAGATCTACAGGGAGATGGCAGCGATACAGGAATGCGGGGGCGATACCGAATGAAGTCTGATTCCAAGAAGCCCCAGGACCTGAAGCAGGCGTGGATCGACATATTCGGATACATCAAGCGCTACAGGATCATGTTCCTGGCAACCGCGATCATGTCCGCCGTGGCTTCGATGCTGGCTCTGCTGGGGCCCTACTATCTGAGCGAGATGACCGACCTGATCCAGAAAGGGCTGTCGGAGACCATGGACATCGACTCGGTGAAGGCCATAGGTCAGACGCTGATCCTGATCTACGCGGTCAGTGGCATTCTGACTTTCCTAGAGAATTACATGATGGCGACGGTGTCGCAGCGCTCGGCGCAGATGTTCCGCAGGGACGTCTCCAGGAAGATGAACCGCATCCCGCTGCGTTACTTCGACCAGTCCTCGAAAGGGGACGTGATGAGCCGCGTAACCAACGATGTGGATGTCCTTGGAACGCAGATGAACCAGTGCATAGGTTCGGTGGTCTCTGCAATAACGACTCTGCTGGTGTCGGTGGTGCTGATGCTCTTCATGAACGTCATCCTCACCGCCCTGGCCGTGGCCATAGCCGTGCTGGGATTCCTGATAATCAAGCTTGTCGCCAAGCGCACCCAGAAGTACTTCAGGGCGCAGCAGAAGGACCTCGGGGCGATGAACGGGCTCGTGGAGGAGCAGTACTCCGGCCATTCCGTAGTCACTATCTACGCTGGGCAGAAGGAGGCCATGGAGAGGTTCGACCGCATCAACGATTCTCTAGGGGTGTCAGCATTCAGGTCGCAGTTCCTGGGAGGGATATCCGCCCACCTGAACGGTCTTATCAGCAACGTGGGATACGTCCTGATCTGCGTCGCGGGTGCGATGCTGTACATGTCCGGAAGCATAACCTTCGGAGTGGTCGTCGCTTTCATGATCTACGTCAAGCTCTTCACCGGCGGATTCTCGCAGCTGTCCTACGCAATCGTGAGCATGCAGTCCGTCGCAGCCGCTGCGGAGCGCGTATTCACGTTCCTGAACTACGACGAGATGCCCAGGGAGGAAGAGAAGATCCATATGGATACGGCGGAGGGGCTCGTGGAGTTCAAGCATGTCACGTTCGGATACGATCCCGACAGGCCGGTCATCCGCGACTTCTCGGCAAAGATCCTTCCCGGCCAGAAGGTCGCTATAGTCGGCCATACCGGTGCGGGGAAGACCACGCTCATCAACCTGCTCATGAGGTTCTACGAGGTGGACGACGGGGAGATAACCATCGACGGCATCCCGATCAAGGAGCTCACCAGGGACCAGGTCACCGCACTGTTCGGAATGGTACTGCAGGAGACGTGGCTGTTCGAGGGCACCCTTAGGGAGAACATAGTCTTCAACAGCAAGGGCGTCACCGAAGAGCGTCTTGACGAGGTCTGCAGGGCAGTCGGACTGCACCACTTCGTGGAATCCCTCCCGCAGGGATACGACACGCCCATCAAGGACAACGATTCCATGTCTGCCGGTCAGAGGCAGCAGGTCGCCATCGCCAGGGCGATGATCGGGGATCCGTCGATGATCATCCTTGATGAAGCGACGAGCTCCGTCGATCCGCTGACGGAGAGGCTGATCAAGGAGGCCACCGACCGCATGATGGACAGGCGCACGTCATTTGTCATCGCGCACAGGCTTTCCACCATAGTGGATGCAGACATGATCATGGTCATGAAGGACGGAGAGGTCGTGGAGGTCGGCCGTCACGGGGACCTCCTGCGCAGGGGCGGGGTCTACAGCGACCTGTTCAGGAGTCAGTTCGAGGTCAGCTCCGACTGAAGTCCTTCGTACGCTCCGAAACGGAAAACCGCCATGTTTATCTGATTAAAGTGACATCTCTAATCATGGACGCTTTCACGATTTCCTGTATAATCCTAATTGCAGGGGCGGCATTCCTGATCTTCGAGGCATTCTCGCCCGGAGGGTTCTTCGTGATCCCGGGAGTGGTGCTCCTCGTGCTCGGAGCGATAGGTCTCGTATGGCCGGATGTCCTGATGAGCATCTGGTCGCCGGTCATCGCACTAGTGGTGGCGGTACCGACCACCCTGATAACGCTAAAGGCGTATCAGGTACTGGCCAGACCGGAACCGCCAACGACGGTGGTAGCCGATTCGCTGGTCGGCAGGAAGGGCACCGTTACGGTCGCCACCGAGGTCGGGAGCATGAAGGGCAAGGTCAAGATCGGAGCGGACCTGTGGTCCGCGACATCGGACGAGCCCATAGCCGAGGGATCGGAGGTCATCGTGGAGAGCAGCGAGGGCGTGCACGTGCACGTCCGCAAAGCATGAGGTGTTCGAATGGACGAGGTCATAATCATTCTGACAGTGGTGGTGATCATCGCAGTGATCATCACCATCACCAGCGGTATCAAGATCGTTCAGCCCTACGAGCAGGCCATCTACATGAGGCTCGGAAAGTTCGTGAGGGTCCTCAACCAGGGTCTGAACGTCGTGTGCCCGCTGATCAACCAGGTAGTGAAGATGGATCTCCGTACGGAGGTCCTGGACGTTCCCAAGCAGGAGGTCATCACCAAGGACAACTCGCCTGTGGACGTCGATGCGGTCATATACATCAAGGTCACCGACCCCAAGAACGCGTTCTTCGAGGTCACCGACTACAGGTTCGCCACTGTGAACCTGGCGCAGACAACCCTTAGATCGATCATCGGAGACATGGAGCTGGACGAGATCCTCTCCTCCAGAGAGAAGATCAACGTCAGCCTGAGGGACATCCTCGACGAGAACACCGACAAGTGGGGTGTGAAGATCGAGGCCGTCGAGATCAGGGAGGTCAACCCCGCGAGGAAGGTCAAGGACTCCATGGAGGAGCAGACCTCCGCCGAGAGGAAGAGGCGTGCCGCCATCCTGGAGGCGGACGGTCAGAAGAGGGCAGCGATCCTCGAAGCGGAGGGTAAGAAGAGGTCCCGTATCCTGGAGGCGGAGGGTCTCAGGCAGTCGATGATCCTCGAGGCCGAGGGTAAGAGGCTCGCCACCATCCTGGAGGGACAGGGAGAGGCGCAGAAGCTGAGGATCATGTCGGTCGGAGCGGCCACGATGGATTCCAAGGCAATGTCCGTGCTCTCCATGCAGACCCTCCAGAAGGTCGGAGAGGGAGAATCATCCAAGATCTTCTTCCCGATGGAGGTCACCAAGCTGATCGAGGGAGTGTCCGAATACCTTGGGACCGCCAAGAACATCCCCGACAGGGAGGTGTCCGATATGGATTCCATCCGCAAGGCGGTCGGCAATCCCGACGACATCCTCGGGCCCATCCCCACTGCGGAGGAGATGAGCAAGGTCTCCGAGACGGTGAACAAGTCCGTCGAGGAGGCGGAGGACACCTACATACCCGACGAGAAGATCTGAAGGTCCAAACTGTAAAGCGGGAGGGCGACCTCCCGCATCATAAATACGTTCTATTCTTCATCACTATCATGTTCGGTCTCTCCAAGGGGAAGGAACCCGTCAAGGTCAGGTTCAGGGTGTTCGGAGAGGACGACCTGCCGCGCACATACACGATGGATTACATCCACGGAGAGATCGAGTTCAAGACCAACGAGGATGCGTACCATGACATCCTTCCGGGCAGGCACAGGTTCGCGATGCTCTTCCAGGACAGGGTCATGGTCACCTACGGGAAGATAACGGCGGACACGGTGTGCCTGGTGATCCTCAAGGGCGACCAGACGGGGTTATTCTTCACCAATCCAAAGAACGCCGCCAGGGTATGGGAGTAGTGCACCGGGCTCCCTTTTTGACAAGTTATACCCAATGTCACCGAGTCAGAAACTGCCGAATCAGAGCATGATGACGGGACCTGATGCGAGTTTATATAGTGAACCAGTAATCCACGTGGCATGATACAGTGTCCCCGCGGTACAAGGGATTTCCTCCCGGATGAGATGGAAAAGCGCAGGTTCTATGAGAACAAGCTCAGGCATACCGCGGAGACCTTCGGATTCAGGGAGATCGAGACCCCCATTTTCGAGGATGCGGAGCTCTTCATCCTCAGGTCCGGACCCAACGTCCTGAAGGAGCTGTACGCTTTCAAGGACAAGGGCGACAGGGACATCGCACTTCGTCCCGAGATGACGGCACCCGCGATCAGGATGTTCGTCAACGGCATGAGCAACGACCCCAAGCCCATCAAGATATTCTACTTCGGCCAGTGCTTCAGGTACGAGAGGCCGCAGAGCGGAAGGTACAGGGAGTTCTTCCAGTTCGGGGCGGAGCTCATCGGCTCCGCGACGCCTGAGACCGATGCGGAGGTCATCTGCATGGCAGCGGCCATGATCAAGCAGCTCGGCCTGAAGGACTACAAGATCCACATAGGGCACATCGGCGTGCTCAGGCAGGCCATCGCGGATGCCGGAGTTCCCAAGGAGAGGACCGCCGAGGTCCTCCAGAAGCTCGACAAGAAGCTCTACGACGAGGCCCGCCCCCTAATGGAGGAGATGGGCGTCGCCACTGACGTCATGGAATCCATATTCGCTCTGACCGAGACGGTCGGAGGAATCGAGGTCCTGGACCAGGTCCCCGGAGAGGCCGGAGACTATCTGAGGCAGGTTACATCGTACATGCACGCCATGGGAGTCGACAACTTTGACATCGACCTCGGAGTGGTCAGAGGGCTCGATTACTACACCGGAATGGTGTTCGAGGCCGAGGCCCCCGCACTGGGCGCGGAGAAGCAGATCTGCGGAGGCGGATCATACACCCTGTCTGAGCTGTTCGGAGGGGAGAAGGTCTTCTCCACAGGATTCGCCATCGGATTCGACAGGATCTTGCTGGCCATGGAGAAGGAGGGCAACGTCTACGAGCCCAGAGGCATCTCAGTGTACGTGGTCCCCGTCTCCGACGACGTCAGGCTCAGGTCCGCAGAGATCGTGGCGATGCTCCGCAAGGAGGGCATCCCGTCCGACATCGACATCATGGGCCGCAAGATGGCCAAGGCGATGAAGTACGCCTCGTCGATCAGGGCAAGATACGTCGTGATCGTCGGCGCCAAGGAGCTCGAGGAGGATTCCGTCACCGTCAGGGACATGTCCACCGGAGAGCAGAAGCTGGTGAAGATATCCGAGCTCTGCTCGATGTTCTGATCCAGTCGAAAGCCAGAAACCCTTTTCCACATTATTCTAAAATCAGTGCCTGTCGAGTTCCTGGTTCAGGAGCGCATCCGCGCGGGGGATCATCTCCTCCGACCTGCGGACGTTGCGGAACCGGACCTTGGGGATCATCGAAGAAAGGGCTTTGGCATCGTCGTACAGCGCCTTCATATCAGCGTTCTTGACCTTGTATTCGCCGTTCATCTGCCTGATGACTAGCTGGGAGTCCATGACGAATTCAGCTTCCGTTGCCTTGAGGTCCAGGACCTTCGCGATGCCGGAGATGAGTCCTCTGTATTCGGCATAGTTGTTGGTGTGGACGCCCAGATATTCGGCATGCTCGTGGATGACCTTCCCGTCCTGCACAACAACGATCGCATAGGCCGATTTTCCGGGGTTCCCCCTGGATCCGCCGTCGGAGTAGACGCTCAGCATCGGTACACCAGTTCTCTGGACACCTTGTTCTCCTCGTCCACGAGGAGGACTTTGGCCCTGATGGGGTCGTCGGTGAGCTCGAAGCCCATGATGATGACCTTGTCCCCTTCCTTACAAAGATGCGCCGCGGCCCCGTTGAGGGCGATGATGCCGGATCCCCTGACGCCGGGAAGGACGTAGGTCTCCAGGCGGTTGCCGTTGTCCACGTCCGCGACGAGGACCTTCTCCCCGACGAGCATCCCGCATCTCTCGATGAGTTCCTCGTCGATGGTTATGCTTCCCTCGTAGTCGAGACGGGTCTCGGTGACGGTGGCCCTGTGGATCTTACTGCGCAACATCCAACGCATGGTCCGCCGATACTACGGGTTGCTTAAATAATGTTCCCATTAGTAACACTTTTAGATTTAGAAGTGTTATTATATACGGGTGTCCCGTTATAGCCTCCAAGATAACATGAATTCAAAAATCGTAGCACTCACTGTGCTGGCCATACTGATGGTCTCGTCGGCCTCCGTCGTTCTCTATAGCGAGGATTCGGACGCCGCCGTCACCGTGAAGGATGGTGAAGGGACATCGTTCACCTTCGATTCGCCGGTGAACAGGATCATCACCATCGGTGCCGGTGTCACGGCCACCGCCATAGGCGTGGGCGCACTGGACAAGATCTCAGTATGCGACAGCTATTCCAAGACCAACAAGGACCCGCTCTTCGATACACTGAAGAAGTACGTCGAGGAAGGGAAGATCGCCGCCAACGGAAACATCTACAACAGCGGGAAGGAGCAGCTGAAGATCGACATCATCGATGCCGCAGAACCCACCAAAGGCAACTTCGACAAGGAGAAGGACGTGGTCCTCGCGGTCGTATCGCCGTCGTACAAGGCCAATCTCGGTTTCCTCCAGGAGAACGGTTTCAAGAACGTCATGTACTGGAGCACCGTCGACGATTACAGCGACATCGTGGACTTCGTGGAGACAATCTCCCTCGTGTGCAACGGCAAGGTGGATTCCAACGCCGCCGCAATGAGGGCCGTCCAGGATAAGATCAATCTTACTTTGGAGAAGGAGAAGCCCGCCACTGCCAAGGCGTTCTACGTCACGTATTCCGCCGGTGTATTCAAGGTCGGCAACACCACATCCATCACGACAGCGATGATCGAGGCCGCAGGCGGAGAGGTCATCACCAAGGATCCTACCAAATCCGCAAGCACCATCGAGGTGAACCTCACCACGCTCATAGAATCCAATCCGGATGCGATCATCTTCGCCGACAGCCAGGTGTTCAACAGCGAGGAGCACATGAAGAACCTGAGGACCGCCGTCGGTAACGACGCGAAGATCTACGGTCTCGAGGGGATATGGAACAACTTCTCCATCGAGAGCTCCAAGGGCGTGTGGCAGATGGCCAGCGCGATGTATCCGGACCTCTTCGAGGGCGACATGCCCACACCCTCACAGGGTTCCGACAGCACCATGATCTACGCGATCGCGGCAGCGATAGCCGTAGTGATTATAGTGTTGGTCGCATTCATCTTCATGAGGTCACCCAAGGGTGCATCGAAGAGGAAGAACGAATGAGTCTGCTCAAACTTTCGAGGAGACAGGGTCTTGCCGTCGTCCTGACGGCGATCCTGATCCTCACAGTCTACTGCGTTCTGCTGGACCTGTCCTGGGTTTCGGAGAACGTCTCCTACACTTTCCAGGAGGTCATAGACGCGCTGATGGGCAGGGGCACATGGTCATCGGAGATCATCGTCCGCGACATCAACGCGCCCAGGGTCGTTATAGGAATCTTCGTCGGTGCAGGACTGGCGGTGACCGGCGCGGCCATGCAGGCCGTGTTCAAGAACCCGCTGGCCTCGCCGTACATTCTAGGACTTTCCTCAGGAGCGTCCCTCGGAGCCGCCGCCAGCATGCTCTTCGCCATACCGTTCATACCTGCGGCAATAACCACTCCTGTGATGGCCTTCATCACCTGCTTCCTGACCATGGTCCTGGTCTACACGATGTCCAGGTCCGGGGGCGTTGTAAAGACCGAGACGCTCATCCTTTCGGGAGTCGCTGTATCATCGCTCCTTTCGGCACTGGTGTCTTTCCTGACGTTCATAGCCGGGGAGAAGCTCGAGGGTATCGTCTTCTGGTCCATGGGTAACCTGGGCAACGCCGATTGGAACGAGATCATGTTCGCCGCTCCGATCATAACCGTGGCGTCCCTGTTCCTGATAACGCAGGCCAAGAGCCTCAACGTCCTCATGCTCGGCGACGTCCACGCGATGGACCTGGGAGTGGATGTGAAGAGGACGAGGCTGTTCATACTCATCATGACGACCGTCGTCGTGGCTGCGGCGGTGTCCTTCGTCGGTGTCATCGGATTCATAGGTCTTGTCATACCCCACATCCTGAGGATCCTCCTGGGTCCGGACAACAGGATCATCATGCCGCTGAGCATGATCGCAGGATCCTGCTTCATACTCATATGCGACTATCTCACGCATGTCATCGCGCCATACTACGGCACCCTGCCGATAGGGGTGGTAACATCGTTGATCGGCGCTCCGCTGTTCATCTACCTGCTCATCCGCAGGAAGAAGGAGGTGGGCTGGAATTGACGCTCGAGACAGACAAGCTGTCCTATACATACGTCGGGTACCCTGTTCTTCAGGATATCGACATCAAGGTGAACGAGGGAGAGATCCTCGGCATCCTCGGTCCCAACGGATGCGGGAAGACCACCCTGCTGAAGAACCTCAACAAGAACCTCTCGCCCAAGGGCGGAAAGGTCCTGCTGGACGGGGAGGACCTCGAGGAGATAACCAAGAAGGACATCGCCAAGAGGATAGCCGTCGTGCCACAGACCAACGAGGTGCATTTCTCGTTCACGGTCAAGGACATAGTCTCCATGGGCAGGATGCCCTTCCAGGGACTCATGGAGGGCATGTCGAGGTCCGACATGGACATCGTCGAGGAATCCATAGCCCGTGTCGGCCTGACGGATTACGCCGACAGGCACATCAACGTCATGAGCGGAGGGGAGCGCCAGAGGGTCATCATCGCCCGTGCGCTGGCCCAGACGCCCGATATACTCCTGATGGACGAGCCCACGCTCCATCTCGACATCAACACGCAGTTCGATGTCCTAGACCTGGTCCGCGACCTGTCCAGGAAGGACGGTCTCACGGTTGTGATCGTATCCCACGACCTCGGCATGGTCGCCAGGTACTGCGACCGCGTGCTCCTCATCAAGGACCACAGGATCCTCGCCATAGGGACTCCTGAGGAGGTCTTGACGCCCGAGAACATGGATCTGGTGTTCGGTGTGGACGGGGAGCTCGTGTACGACGAGAAGTCCAAGGAGAACACTGTGTTCCTACACGGATCCTCCAAGAGGAAGGTCTGAATCGCCGCCGCTTTTAGAAGAAGTGATAGTATTATTGACGAATTGTCGTAAAGATCGATGCAAAGACTGACGTCAGAACAGGAATTTTGAGAAAGATGAGCGCCCTGGACGGAATTTGAATCCGTGTCGAAGCCTCGACAGGGCTTCATGATAGGCCGCTACACTACCAGGGCAACATTCCAGAGTATAATGGAGTCGTATTTAACTCTTGGGGATGGTCACAGAAGCGGCGCACATGACCTATTTAAGGCAAGCCTGTGTTTTAAGGTCCATGCCTCTAGGAGACCCCCACGGCGCCAATTTCGAATACACGACAGAGGGACTGCCGGGATCGATCCATGTGTGCACGATACCCGTCAGGGACGTGTCCAGATCGGTCGGATTCTACACGGACATCCTGGGCATGGAGGTCCTTGACTCCGATGACGGCTCCGCATATCTGGTCAGGGGCCAATGCAGGATCATCCTCAAACATTCTGAATCAACGGGCATCGACACGGGGCTCTATTTCGGGGTGGATTCCCCTTACAACACCCGCCGCCGTCTCATCGATGAGGGTGTGGTATTCGTCCAGGAGCCTAAGCACGGCCCGTTCGGGACGTTCTGCTCTATACGCGACGATGACGGCAACATCATCCATCTGATAGAAACCAAAGCCGTTTTCAGAAGATGATCCCGGGGCGTTGCCCCGGTAAAGAGGATCAGTCCCCGACGTTGGCCTTCGCGATGGCCTCGTCGAGTTCCTTCTGGAGTTCCGCCGGAAGTCCGTTGATATTGCCTCCGGACAGGAATCCCTTGACGATCATGCTGACGGCGTCGTCCTCGGACAGCCCCCTCGACATGATGTACTCGATCTGGTCGCGGGCGATCTTACCGACCGCCGCCTCATGTGTCATCTCGACATCTGCGATGTGAGCCTCGAGTTCAGGGATGGCCAGCGTGGTTCCACCATCTTTCAGGATGATGCTCCTGCATTCCAGGTGTCCTTTGGCCTCGGGAGCGTTGCCGACCATGCGTCCGCGGGCGACCATCTTTCCGCCCATGGAGATGGACCTGCTCATGATCTCCGCCCTGGACCTCCTTCCGTTGAGGTTGACCATTCCGCCGGTGTCGATGTCCGAGTTCTCGTGCGCTATGCACATCGTGTTGTACGTGGCGGAGGAGTCATCTCCAAGGGTGGCCACGGGGAAGCTCTGGAGTGATCCCACGGGGTTGAGGATGACGTAGTTGTTGGTGTAGTGGGAGTTCTTCCCCACCACGGTGCTGGTCCTGGGACGCACTCCGGTGTCCTTCCCCCAGCTGTGTATCATGCTGAACGTGAGGCTAGAGTTGTCCCCCACATAGATCTCGGAGACTCCCACGTGGAGCGCATCGTTGGTGTGGTGCGCGGTGGAGCATCCGGTGAGCATCTCGAGGGACGCGTTGTCCTCGACGATGACGATGTTGTGGACGTTCTGAGTGGACTTCTCGGTGTTCAGGAGCATGCAGGTCTGAAGGGGGTACTTGATGTGGTATCCGGACTTCACCCTGACGAAGTATCCGTTGCCGTCCTCGAGGTAGGTCTTGGCGGTGTACTTGTCCTTCGTGGGGTCCATGGCCTTCCAGAAGTGGTCCTTGAGGCCGTCGTATTTCTTCAGCGCCTGCTGGGTAGTCATCACTTCCAGGCCCTCCTGCACCTTGGGGGAGCAGTGGCTGGGGTTGTTGTCGATGAACATCAATGTCCCGGAGCGTCCGATCTCGTCCGCGACGATACCGACGTTCTCCATGTACCTCTTGTAATCGGATTTCTGGAGGTCGTCGATCTCGACGGTCTCCTTCGCCTCGACATCGTAGTGGTCCAGGTCAAGGTCCTTCCCGTACGCGCCCTTCTTCTCGAGCGCCTGTCTCACACTCTGGCTGTCCGGCATGTCATTCTTCCTCCCCGTAACCGTTCTCCCTGATGTCCTTCAGGATCCCATCGGGCCTTCCGCTCTTGACGATGTGGCCCTTCTTCATGACGTATCCGCAATCCGCATCGATGTAGTCCATGATCTGTCCTGTATGGGTGATGACCAGCGACGATACATGGCGCTTTCCGTTCTCCGCTTCGCGGAACAGGAGGTCGTGGACCTTCTGTCCGATCAGGTCGATGTTCTCCAGGTCCACTCCCGACTCCGGCTCGTCCAGGAGGATGAACTCCGGCCTCTGCGCGGTGAGCTGGAGGAGCTCGGACCTCTTGATCTCCCCTCCGGAGAACCCTACGTTGATCTCCCTGTCGATGAAGTTCTGCATCTTGAAGTCCTGGGCCTCCTGGATGACGGCCTCGCCGTTATCGGAGGATGCCTTGATGAGATCTCCCAGTTTGACACCGAAGATGTTCGGGGGCCTCTGCATCATCATGCCGATACCGAGCTTGGCGCGCTCGTCGACCGGGAGCTCCGTGATATCCGTGCCCATGAAGGTTATGGTGCCCTGGGTGACGGTCATCGTGGAATACCCCATGATGCTGGCCAGCAGCGTGGATTTACCTGAACCATTGGGGCCGAACAGCACAGCCGTCTCGCCCTCTTTGATGGTGAGGTCGACTCCTTTGAGGATCTCTCTGCCGCCCGCTTCGACGTGGAGGTCGGCAATCTTCAACATGTCAGTCATGTCATCACCTGAATACACACGCGATAGTGTGGTCATATATATTGCGTGCGCACGTTATTTAGGAAGAGAACTTCTGATTTAACACTGTTATGTCCTACAATGCCCCATTCTGGACAGCGGACATCCGAACTCGCTACCGTTAATTAGGAGTTGGCCGATGACAAGGCATGAAGGTCATAGCCATCAACGGAAGCCCGCGCCCCATAGGGAACACCAGCAACATCCTCAACGATGTACAGGACATGTTCGAGAGGGAGGGCATCGAGATGGAGACCATACACATCTACGAGTACCAGCTGGTCAACTGCAACGTCTGTCTGACCTGCGAGATCCGCGGCGACGGCAGATGCATGGACGAGGATGACGGACTCAACGACATCCTCGACAGGCTGAGGTCAGCGGATGCGATACTTTTAGCAGGGCCCACCTACGCCAATGCGTGCCCCAGCGTCATGCAGACCTTCATGGAGCGTGCCGCATTGGTGTTCGAGAAGGGTGATCTCGGATTGAACGGCAAGATCGGTGGGGCGCTAGCGGTATGTGCCCACGACGGGGGATCCTTGGTTTATAACCAGATGGTCGACTGGCTCCTCCGCAACGGGGTGTGCGTCTGCGGCGCCAACCCGCTGCCGATAGTCCATGCCTTGAACTCTCCTCAGTACGAGGATGATAAGCAGGGCATGAAGGGTGTCCGTGCCCTCGTCGAGAACATGACCGCCCTTCTCCTGCGCGTCAACGGTTACAGCTGATCAGAAGAAGTACCAGCCGCAGCCTTCTGCGATGGAGATCTTCGCAACGGCCTCCATCCTGTCCACGGGACCGCCGTAGCGGTTCACGAAGACCTTCCCCTCTTTCGGAAGGGCGTTCCTCAGGACCTCGATCTCCTTCAGGAGGGCCTCGGCGTCAGCCGGGGTGAATATCTTGTGCGCCTTTGCGGATTCCGGCGCCGATGCGGTGATAGGGCAGTTGTATTTCTCAGCGATCCCGGGGAGCTTGCTAGTGTCGGGTCCGAAGGCGCCGATGCAGCCGCGCCCCTTGTCCCAGGACAGCGGGCACTTGGAGCACATCTCGTTCATGTCGTCGAACTCCAGCTGGTCCCATCCGGTGATGATATCGTCCTTGCTGGCTCTTGAGATGACGAGGTCCTTCTTGTCCTCGGGGACGTTCTCCATGAAAACCCATCCGGTGCAGACCTTCTTGGCCACGGGCTGGAGGAGAGCGATGTCCTCCTCCTTCTTGACCTTGGACATGTACACGGCATCCGTCTCTGCGTTGATCCTGTTCCTCTTGATGAAAGCCTCCCAGTCCCCGACCTTGGATTTGGCCGTGGACAGGTCCACTATCTCCTCGTATTGGACAAGGTCCTCGATGCCTGAATAATCGTCGACATGGACCCTGACTACGGTCGATCTCAGTTCTCTGCACGAGGCGCTCTTGGCCTCCATCTCACAGATACCTATGTTGATTCCCAAATTCCTCCCCCTGGGAATGACATATCTCGTTTATGGGATAAAAGGGCCTCGCAGGACTGGGGTCCTCATTCCGTCCCTTCCTCGGGCAGGATGGACACGTCCTCCTTCCTCAGGGTGCTGGTGTCGTTGATCACCAGGATGACGATGAGCATTGTGTACATGATGAACTGCAGGATCGTGGATATGAAGGGCATAGGGGTGAGCTCGAAGGCATCCGGGTTCTGTACCATCCAGAAGATCTCCCACACGTTGAGTGCGATCAGCACCAAGGTGGAGATCATAGTGGGATAGCGACTGGGTATCCTCCCCATGAACCAGGCTATGCTGGAGAAGACGATCCACAGGGAGACGATGAGCTCCAGGATGTTCATGATGCCCTCCTCGGCCAATGGCACTCCGAGCATCCATGATATCACACGGTCCATACCGATGATCAGCATGTACAGCCCCACGGCGGCGAACGGCCTGTCGCGGTAGAAGACCAGCATGCATACCCCGATGACGCTGCCTACGGTGTATGTGATGTAGAACGGCCACGGGTTCACGCTGGGCCCCATGAACTGGATGATCCCCGTAACGCAGTACAGGATGAGGCATACTGTCATGATGTTGATCAGCACCAAGTTGACCTTGGGGTTCACCTCGATATGCAGGTGGTTGAGACGGTAGAGGGTCGAATCCTTCTCCATGGGCTTAACGGTGTAATCGCTAGAGGTTCTTTTATCGGTATCGGGCCAAACCGATAATTATCTGAAGACGATAGTGAGCCGATCACGATGCTAATCAAGGCCCAATCAGTCTCCAAATCCTTCGGCCCGTTGAAAGTCCTCACAGATGTGAGCCTGCAGGTCAACGAGGGTGACCGCATAGGCCTGGTCGGCGCCAACGGCGCGGGCAAGTCCACCTTTTTGAAGATCCTCCTTGGGGAGGAGAAAGAGGACACGGGGGAGATCACCCGCAGGACCGAGCGCATCGGATACATGTCGCAGTTCTCCGACCTTCCGGGAGACATGACCGTCCGTGAGGTGCTGGAAGAATCATTTGCATTCGTGGAGAACATCAAGCGCCGCATGCAGGAGATCGACGATATGATGGTCTCCGGCGGCGACATAGACTGGAACGGCCTGGCGGAGGAGAGCGCCATGCTCCAGGGGAAGATCGACAAGTTCAACTCCGAGGTCGGGGACCGCCTATTGAGCATACTCAGGCAGGTCAACTTCCCCGAGGACGGCATCGACAGGCGCATCGACACCCTCTCCGGAGGGGAGAGGACGAAGGTCGTCATGGCCAGGAAGGCCGTGCAGGTGTCGGATTGCGACCTCATCTTCATGGACGAGCCCACATCCCACCTGGACATCGGCACCATCGAGTGGCTGGAGAGGTACATCCTCTCCGCGGACTGCGCTGTCGTCATCGTCAGCCACGACAGGTACTTCCTGGACAGGATTGTCACCCGCGTGCTGGAGATCGAGAACGGGAAGTCCACCGAGTACAAGGGCAACTACTCCCAATACGTCGAGAAGAAGAACATGGCCATCGAGAGGCAGATGAAGGAGTACGAGAGGTACGTCGCGGCCAAGAAGAAGCAGGACGACCTGATCGAGGCGATGTTCCATGACTCCCGCAGGTACATGGCCGCATACAAGACGAGGATCATGATGGCCTCCAAGATGGAGGAGAAGGAGCGTCCAGAGGACCAGAAGGACATCAACATGAAGATCACCGCAGCCCAGAAATCAGGCAAGAACGTGATCATCGCCGAGGACATGGCCGTGAAGAGAGGGGACAGGACGATCCTCTCAGGCGTGAACCTGGACATCCAGAAGGGGGACAAGATCGGTGTCTTCGGAGTGAACGGCGCCGGGAAGTCCACACTGATCAAGGCGATCCTGGGCGAGATAGACCACACCGGAGAGCTCTGGGTGGCGCCCGGGGCGAAGATCGGATACTATTCACAGCAGCACGAGGGCCTGGACCTGAACCTCAGCGCGGAGGAGCAGATGCTCATCACCATTGGTCCGGACAAGAAGGCGGAGGCCCGCAACCGTCTGGCCCAGTTCCTGATCACGGGGGAGAACGCAACGAACAAGATGTCCTCCCTGTCAGGAGGGCAGAGGGCGAAGGTAGCGCTGTGCGTCATGATGTGCGGCGAGACCAACCTGCTGATCCTGGACGAGCCCACGAACTACGTGGACATCGCATCCAAGCACATGATGGAGCAGGCCCTGTCGGAGTACGACGGTGTCGTCATCACGATCACCCACGACAGGTTCTTCCTGGACAATGTGTGCAACAAGGTCATCGAGGTGGCCGACGGCAAGGCCGTCTGCCATAACGGGAACTACACTGACCTGAAAGGGGCGCCCGCACCGGTCAAGAAGACCGAGAAGGGACAGACCTACAGGGTAGTGGAGCCGTTCACCAACTGGGCCACCAGGAAGAAGTACGCCAAGGGCGAGAAGGTCACCATCGGAGAATCGGACATGCCCGGTTTCAAGGATGCCATGGAGAAGGGCAAACTCAGGAAGGTCTGACCGGGATAGGACGTCAACTGTGATGGACGAATAGTCCAACATTTATATCGCCCTCATGATACCTATTTTCGGTATCCATGTATCAGTTGGCGTTGTACGGGAAGGGCGGTATCGGGAAGTCCACGATGGCCGCCAACATCTCTGTCGCTCTCGCGAAGAAAGGTCTCAAGGTAATGCAGGTCGGCTGCGACCCCAAGCACGATTCCACAAGATTGCTGCTGGAAGGCAAGGCCCAGCCCACGGTCCTCGACTATGTGAGGAACACCCCCATAGGCAAGAGGAAGCTGGAGGACCTGATAATGACCGGTACCGAAGGCGTCCTCTGCACGGAATCCGGAGGCCCGGAGCCCGGGATCGGCTGCGCCGGCCGCGGCATTCTCACAACTTTTGATACATTGAAGAAGCTCGGAGCCGACGAATTGGACGTGGATGTCAAGATCTACGACGTCCTGGGGGATGTCGTCTGCGGAGGGTTCGCCGTCCCCCTAAGAGGGGAGTACGCCGACGGAATCGTCCTCGTGACATCCGGGGAGTTCATGGCGATGTACGCCGCCAACAACATCATGAAGGGACTCGGGAACTTCGATACCGGTTCGCCGCGTCTGATAGGTATCATACTCAACTCCCGCGGGGTGGAGGGCGAGCAGGAGCTCGTCGAGAGGTTCGCCGAGGCCACAGGCACGGAGGTCATCGCCGTCATGCCGAGGGATAGGCTCTTCGCGGAAGCCGAAGGCAACGGCCACACCGTCAGGGAGATGTTCCCCGATTCCAAGATATCCGAATCCATCGACAGGATCGCACAGCGCATCATCGACGTGTCCGAGGGGAAGGCACAGTGCGTCTACCCTCATCCGCTGGACGACGGCCAGCTGTCCGATCTGGCGGCAGGCAGGGAGATCCGTCCTCCGTCGGGGAACGCCGATACACGAGATCCTTGCGGCGGATGCAGGAAGTGCAAGAGGTCCATCAGGGACTCCCGCATAATGATGTCATGCGCCGCATACGGGGCCTTGGCCGCATACATGAAACTGAACGATTACGCTGTGGTGCTCCATGGGCCCGAGAGCTGCCTCTACTTCATGGATACATCGAGGAGCAAGGCCATCGTGGAGCTGTACGGGAGGGATATCTTCGACCAGCCTCCCACGCACAAGCTTAGATGCACCATGATGGACGACGCCGTATCCATCTTCGGAGGCGTCAAGTACCTGGAGAAGGCGCTGAGGGATTCCATCGCAGACGGCAACACCAGGATAGCTGTGATCACCACCTGCATGCCTGGGATCATCGGGGACGACTGCATAAGCGTCATCGACAGGATCATGAAGGAGAATCCCGGGATCGACATACAGTACATCCCCGCCGACGGTGACATAGCCGGCGAGTACACCGACGGGTTCATGATGGCCGCCTCCAACCTGGTCCATTCCATAGACTTGGACGTGAGACCGGAGAAGGGCTACGTGAACCTCATCGCCACATCGTTCTACGACCTCCACACCAAGAAGCACCTGGAGGAGCTGAACCGCATGTTCGGCAACTTCGGGCTGAAGGTCAACTGCAGGTTCCTGGACGAGACCACATACGACAGCATAGTGAACTTCTGCCGCGGGTCCATGGACATGCTCCTGAACGACACGGCGAACAACAGGGAGCTGTACGATATGATCGCCCTCCGCACCGGAAGGGAACTGTTCCCGGTGGCCCTGCCCGTAGGATTGTATGATTACGAGGAGTGGCTTGACAGGGTCGGCAAGGAGATGGGCATGGAGGAGGAGGCCGAGCAGGAGATGAGGCGGATCGAGGCCGTGTACGATGCGTTCATAAAAGAGCACAGGCCGAGGTTCGAGGGCAAGAGCGTGATAATCCTGAACAAGCTCTCGTTCAACATCGATTGGCTCATCGATATGCTACTGGACCTGGGAATGAACATCATGAAGGTCGCGGTGCAGGTCAGCTCCAGGAAGAAGAGGACGGAGTTCGTCTCACGCCACCTGGACATCATCCAGCAGGATTACGATTCGGAGATGTTCAAGAACGACCTCAAGGGCATGCGCCCGGATCTGATCATATCGGACATCGCCAGGCCGGATGACGGCATACGCTTCGCAAGGGTCGGGAAGATCGGGTTCGGCGTGACGCCGTCCTTCGAGTACATCGAGTACGTGGAGAATATCATGCGCATCCCTGTTGAGGAGGGCTGGAAGCGCGGAGGGATGTCATGAAGAGGACTCTCCCCGACGGATTCGTCGGTGCTGTGATGGCAGTGGAGAGCATCTCCGATGCCCTTGCGTTCCTGCACGGGCCGGGCGGATGCAGGGTGAGGTTCATGGTCTACTCCAGCGCCGTGTTCCCGAGGATGAGGCTGGAGGAGCATGACGACTACTTCGTGCCGTACTTCTACGGGTACCCGAGGGTCCCTGCCACCTATCTGGACGAGTACGACTTCATCAACGGTGCGTACTACAAGCTGGAGGAGGGGCTCCCAATCATCGACGGCAAGAGGCCGAAGATTGTGGTGATCATCAACTCCCCCGGCGCCGGACTCATCGGGGACAACCATGAGAAGGCGATAATCGAGGCCGGCATGAGGGACCGCGCCATCTGGATGGATGAGGCGCTGGTGTCCATGCCCATGACGGAAGGATACGATCACACCATCACAGAGATAATGGAGCATCTCGCTCCGGAGAGGGCGCATGTCGACAAGGACACGGTGAACCTGGTAGGTATGACCGTCCTGGAGAAGGATTGGGAGTACGCCGTGGACGAGATGAGGGAGAACCTGGAGGCCATGGGGCTCAAGGTCAGATGCGTGCCGGGTGCAGGAGCGGACCTGGAGCAGCTATGCGATTCCGTCAATTCGGAATACAACATCGTCGTATGCCCCGAGGCATGCGCCAGGCTCTGCGAGTTCTACGAGTCGAAAGGGGTAAAGACCATCCGTTCTGACAAAGGAGCACCGGTCGGCTTCGACGCTGTGGAAGCATGGTACAGGAAGATCGCCGAGGTCACCGGCAAGGATCCATCCGTACCGTTGGCGAAGGTGGCCAAGGCCAGGGACACTATCTACCGCAAGTTCGTCGGAATGAAGTACAACGCACTGCGCATCAAGGGGCTGAGGTTCTCCATAGCAGGTGTGTCCTCCGTGGTGAGGCCGCTCACCGAATGGCTGTACACGTACCTGGCGGTGGCGCCCATCGGAGTTGACGTCGATCCCGGGTATGATGAGAAAGAGGTCGAATGCCTGAAGAGGTTCCTCGAATCCGTCGATTACTCGGACTCGTTCGGGAAGGAGCTGGTCGCGGGTTCGAACATCGTCCTGTGCGAGGGGATAACCGCTCTCACCATGTCGCTCAACGGGGAATGCATGATAGGCATCCCCATCGGTCAGTCATCGATGGGTCTCGATGATGTGATCCCCCGTCCCATCTACGGGGTGCAGGGAAGCCTGTTCATCCTCGACGAGATCCTGCACGGCGTGCGCAACAGCTGAGAAGTCACCCGGGTCCCCCCGGGCAAGTGGTTTCAGATCTTCCTGGTCTTCAGCAGGTGGCGGCAAATCAGGAACACGATGATTCCGAACACCACCAGCACCACGAGCGACCACCAGGGGAACTCCAGCACCTGAGGCAGGCATGCTGCCCTTATGCATCCGCTGGCGTGTGTCAGCGGGAGGCAGTACAGCACGGCCTGGAAGATGGGGTCCAATGACGATACGGAGAAGAACGTTCCGCACAGGAAGGTCATCGGGAGGATGATCAGGCTGTTGAACGTCGCCATGCTCTGATGGGATTTCGCCAGCAGCGCGGCTAGGACTCCCAGCATCGAGAACACCATGCAGCTCAGGATCACGCAGATGACCGCCAGGGGCGTCAGCTGCAGGTCTGGGGCGAGGAACAGTCCCAATGCGTACATCAGGAAGCATCCCAGCATGCCTCTGACAAGTCCGAGCATGCTCTTTCCGAGCACGATGGCAGACATGCTCAGGGGGCACATAACCATCTCGTCGAAGCTCTTGTAGTACAGCCTCTGCACGTTCAATCTCGTTGATGTGGATGCGAATGAGGATGACAGCGAGCTCAGGGACATGATACCGGGTATGACGAACGCGACGTAGGACACCCCTATATCTGTCGTCCCTGTCCTCAGCCCGTATCCGAACGCTATAAGGTAGAGCAGCGGGCTCATAATGGTCATCACCAGCGTGTTCCAGAAGTTGTGCTTGAGGAACATCATGTCTGACCAGGCCACATGGTAGACCTGATGGAGGAACCCGTTGTACCTCCTATATCCGTTGACGTTCGTTTCGGTCATTTCTGATCACCTACCGATTTTCCGGTGAGCTCCACGAACACGTCCTCTAGGTTGGTCTTCCTGACGGTGGCGTCGTCCAGCCCGTTGTCCGCGACGAAGTCCTGGGCATCCTTCATGCTGGGGAAGTAGTGGTACTCGGTCTTCCCGTCGACCATGTTCTCCACGGCGATCTTCCCGGTGCGCTCGATGAGAGCCTTGGGATCGTCCAATGCGATGATCTTCCCGTGGTCGATGATCCCGACCCTGTCGCACAGGGCCTGGGCCTCCTCTATGTAGTGGGTGGTGAGGACTATGGTGGTCCCACTCTGGTTGAGCTTCTTCACCACATCCCACAGGAGGCGCCTGGCGTTGATGTCCAGTCCGGAGGTGGGTTCATCCAGGAACAGCACCTTGGGCTGGTGGAGCATGGCACATACTATGGCCGCCCTCTTCTTCCATCCGCCCGACAGGGAATCAACCGGTTTGTCCAGGTACTCCTCTAGACCGAAGTAGTCGGTGAGCTCCTTGATCCTGGCGTTCCTCTCCTGCTTCCCCATGCCGTGGTACATGGCATGGGAGATCATGTTCTCGCGGATGGTCAGGTCCTTGTCCAGCGATACCTGCTGCTGGATGACCCCCATGCACCTCTTGGCGCCTATCTGGTCCTTCACGACATCGACGCCGTCGACTAGAACGGTGCCAGACGTGATGTTCGTCAGGGTGGATACGCATCTGACCGTCGTGGTCTTCCCGGCACCGTTGGGTCCGAGGAAGCCGAACAGTTCCCCCTCATGGACGGTGAAGCTGATGCCGTTCACCGCGACCTTGTCGCCGTATCTCTTGACGAGGTCCTTTATCTCAATTATCTCACTCATCCGAATGCTCCTTAGTTGATAAGTCAACTGTAGGATGGGGCCGTATTTGAGCGTTATGTCCTTAGGTCTGGCTAAATTTGGTGCAAAAACGTATTATTAACGGGAGTCCATGGCTACCTATGGGTTATCGTACTCTGATCGCATCTCTTATAGTCGTGGCGATTGTCGTCGTCCCGTTCTTCCTGTCGGATTCCGATGCGGAGGATGAGACGTATTTCGTAGAAGGCGGCTATACTTACAAGATACTCGGCGGAACGGCCCTCGAGGCCGTGGAGTTCGATAATGCTCTGGCGGTCGAGCACTTGGTGACCCCGTCCTACGTCGTGCATGACGGTGTGACCTACACGGTCACCGTGCTCGACTGCATGTATCAGAGCGATGTGATCAGATCGGTGACCGTCTCTTCAACGATATTGGGCATGCCGTACATCGCCACCGTGTTCTTAGGGTCCAACATCAGCGATATCCTGGTGGAGGAGGGCAACGAGGCCTATTCTTCCAAGGACGGCGTCCTGTTCGATGACAAGATGCGCACCCTGGTCATGTTCCCGAAGGGAAAGGCCCTCTTGAGCTACGAGTTCCCTGAGACGGTCTCGACCGTCGATGATTTCGCTTTCGCCGGCAATCTGGCCCTGGAGGAGGTCCTGCTCAACGAGGGTCTCATGGACATAGGCGCATATGCGTTCGAGGGCTGCAGCAATCTGAGGTCCATCAATCCGATTGGCGAGATGAACATCCTGCCGACGTCGGTCTCCATAATAGACGAGGGCGCTTTCTCCCGCTGCGAGAACCTCTGTACGGTCCTGCTCCCTGAAGGTCTCAGGATCATCGGTGCCAATGCGTTCTACGATACCGCGATCGAGCATGTCACGGTCCCCGGCAAGGTGTTGGACATAGGCATGTCGGCATTCGGAGGGTGCAAGAATCTGGAATACATAGATGTGAGAGGCGGTCAGAAGTACACCTCCCTGGACGGAGTGCTGTACGAGACAGGCGACGACTACAAGACCCTGATGATGTACCCCTCGGGAAAGACCGACAGCGAGTTCGTCTTGGATTACCAGGTATCGCAGATATGGCCCGAGGCCTTCAACGAAACGCAGTATCTCAAGAAGGTCGTCCTGCCGGACACCATCCAGATCATCCCGTACAATGCGTTCCTCAACAGCGAGTCCCTGGAGGAGGTGGACATCAGCCACATCGTCATCGTCAGCGACGGAGCCTTCTACGGCTGCACCAATCTGAAGACGGTCGTCATGTCGGAGAGGCTCGTGTCCATAGGGTACAACGCATTCTGCCAAACTGGGCTGGAGGAGGTCACGCTGCCGGCATCCGTGCAGACGGTGGATCCCCTGAGCTTCTCCAACTGCAAGAGCCTCAAGAAGTTCACAGTGCCCGAGGATTCGGAAGCATCGCTGAGATTCGGGATAATGGCCGGGTCCTTTGTAGTGGAGGAGATAGAGCTGCTCAGCGACAAGATCGAATTGGATGACGGCGCCCTGGAGATAGGTTCCGAGACCAATCCGGTGACCGTGAAGGTGACCAAGCTGAAGACCTACACTATACCGACCAACGCCGTCACCGGCGACTACACCACCCTGGACGTGAAGAATCTGGGAGAGCGCCCGTATCCGTACGAGAACCTTATCGTGGTGGCCATATGCATCATCGTCCTGCTCATGATCATCAGGATCTTCAGAGGTGTGTGACATGATGAACCTCTTCGCAAGGATGGCGCAGTCCATGAGGGACGTGCACGAGAACAGGGGGATCCTGCTGGCCCTGATCAGGAGGAATACCGCAGGCCGTTACAAGAGCACATACGTCGGCTTCATCTGGCATATGCTGTTCCCTCTTCTGACCATAGCCGTGCTCACCATCACATTCACTTACATCAGGCCCCGTCCTCTGGAGGACTTCTGGATCTATCTGGCGGCTGGAATGTTCCCTGTGACGTTCATATCCAACAGCCTCAGGGGCAATGCGATAACCAGGGGGGCCCAGTACATAACCAAGATGAAGTTCCCAAGGGAGATCGTGGTCATAGCATCGGTCCTGACGGATTTCCTGGGCGTGATCTTCGCATACATGTTCATCATCATGATCATCATGCTCTCGGGTCAGTATGTGAACTGGATCGGTTTCATCATACTGCCGATAGAGCTGCTGCTGATGCTGCTGTTCTCGATAGGATGCTCCATGGCGATATCCACGGTGACGGTGTTCGTCAAGGATGTGGGGTACTTCATGAACGTGTTCATGAGGCTGGTCATATGGATCACCCCCACCTTCTTTCTGGCCAGCGAGGCCCAGGGATTATTGGGGACCATAGTATGGTGGAATCCGTTCACCTACTACGTGGAGACCTTCCACGACCTGCTGTACTACGGTATATTCCCGCACGTGGAGTACCTGGCCATGAGCCTGATCCTGACGACCTCAGCGCTGATCATAGGCGCATGGGTGTTCTTCCATTACGAGAAGAAGCTTCCGGAGGTGCTGTGATGACCGAGATCGACGGCATGCCCGCCCCGGCGGACGACGATGTGGTGATCAGGGTCAAGGGGATGAAGAAGTCCTACACGATCCTGGATCCCAACCAGAAGAAGAGCAGGCTGGGTTTCGTCAAGAGGATCCAGTACCCCGTGTTCGACAACATCGACCTGGAGGTCAGGAGAGGGGACATAGTCGGGATCCTCGGACGCAACGGATGCGGTAAGAGCACTTTCCTCAAGATGATCTCCGGCATCATAGAGCCGGACGAGGGGACCATAGAGGTCAAGGGGAAGGTTGCGAGCATCCTGGAGCTCAGCATGGGTTTCCACAACGACATGTCCGGAAGGGACAACATCATCCTCAGGAGCGAGCTTTACGGCATCCCGAGGGACAAGATCATGGAGCACCTCGAAAGGGCAATAGAGTATTCCGATCTCGGTGTCTTCATAGACAACCCCGTGAGGACGTACTCCTCCGGAATGAGGTCGCGCCTGGCGTTCTCGGTCATGATCAATGTGGACGCGGACATCTTCCTGGTGGACGAGGCCCTGAGCACAGGGGACATGGCCTTCGCTCAGAAGGCGTCAGAGCACCTGAAGAGTCTGGTCCGCACCGGGAAGACAGTCCTGTTCACATCCCACAGCATGAACACGATCAAGCGCACATGCAACCGTGCGGTATGGATCTCGGACCGCACCATCAAGATGGACGGTCCCGCGGACGAGATCGTCGACGAATACTCGCGTTCCATAAACGAGTCCTTCGAGGAGACGCTGCACCTGGCCAACGATGGGTCCTCATCAGCGCAGTACAGGCTCGCCACATTCTACCGCGACGGGATCGGGGTGGAGAAGGACCCGGCGGAGATGAGGAGGTGGCTGGAGCAGGCCGCTCTCAGGGACCACCCGATGGCCCTCAACGACCTGGCCAACATCGTGATGTCCGAAGGCAAAGAGGAAGAGGCCCTTGTCCTGTTCCAAAGGGCGGCGGAGGCCGGAAACTTCGAGGCCAGGAGGAAGTACGCATCCCTGCAGAGCGACGTCCTTGAGGACATCAAGGGGCTCAGGGAGCTCATGAAGGGATTCTGTGACAGCGGCTACCCCTATGACTATTACAACTACGGCAACCTGATGTACAGGTCCGCAATCACGACCGGGGATTACAAGGAGGCCCTGGAATACCTGGAGAAGGCCGCCGAGATCGGCTGGAGCGATGCGGACGTCCTCATAGCGCAGATGTACCGCGACGCCAACGGCGTCGAGAGGGACCTGGAGAAATGCATCAGGCATCTGAAGAGGGCGGCTGAGAACGGCCACAACAAGGCGATGTACATGCTGGGGGACCTATACATGGACGGCAAGTTCATGAAAAAGGATCCAGAGGAGGCGTTCAAATGGTACATGATGTCCGCTCTGGTAGGGAATTCCAGATCCCAGTATCAGGTCGCATCCATGCTGGATTCCGGCATCGGCACGGAGAAGGATGTGGAGCAGGCCAAGAAGTGGTTCGGCATCTACTCCAACTCCATACTGAACGATTCCCGCAAGTCCGCCATGGAGACACTGAAGGCCCGCAAAGGGGACTTCGATGTCAGCAACTACCTGTTGAAGGCGATGTCCCGCACCTATCAGCCCCAGTCCATGACCAGGCTCGCAACGAAGTACGAGCAGGGAAAGGGCTTCAAGAAGAGCCTGAAGGGTGCGTTCGACCTGCAGAGCAAGGCCGCACTCGCCGGCGGAGGGCCCAGGGTGAGGCTGGCGGACATGATCGTGGAGCATAGCGAGACCAAGGAGAATACTCAGGAATCGTTCGATCTCATCAGGAGCGCTGTGGAGTACGGCGATGCTTCGGCCATGTACCGCATGGCCCTGTTCTACAAGGACGGCATCTTCGTGGAGCCCAACGTGGATGAGTACCGCAGGTACATGAGGATGGCCGCTGAATGCGGCAATCGCGATGCGAAGACCCGCGTCACCGAGTGGGATATCCGTGCTGAGCGCAGAAGGAAGCGTACGGACCACGGTAACGATTCCGAGGATGACAAGGACAGCGGCAAGGACTCCGATCTAAATGATCCTGTTCAGTGAGTTGAACCGTATCGAACTATCATGTTTGGTCCATGATTGATCATGATGTCATCGATACGGATCGATGATTGTGAAGTTGATGAGAAATCATCCCCCGGGCAGAGCCCAGGGGGGAGCGCTTGAAGGCACTCCACGACTCCGTAGAGTGCAGGTTTGACACCTGCCACCGGCGCATCGCTGCACCGACGCGTTTGTTCCGCATGGTCCGCGGCTTTAACGCTGCTCCGGATTTCACCGGGGATTTTTTTGCCGACCACACGTAGGGGGGCCTTTTTGGGAGGTTCGCTCGCTCCCCACAAGTTGCCCTGTGGACCCGCCTATCGCACCGACGGCCGGGCTTACCCGACCAGCACGTCACCGCACAGCGCATGTCTCCACACGCCCCGATGCTCCATGATGCATCCCTCTGGTGGACTGCGGATTGCTCCGCCTTCCGGGCCTTTCCGCCCGTACTCGCATCACGCCCACGACCGCATTGCGGCGGCCGCGGGTCACAGTGGACGGGGATCTCTCCCACCCCGATCGCTCGAGGCCAAAGGTGCGTCTCCTTTGCTGGCTTGACGCCTGCCACTGCCTTTTCCGTTCAGCACCCATCTCTGGGCCGAACTCCGCACAATAGCTGGGGTTATGCGCCCCACAGGCCACATGAGCGGCCCTTGCTATGCGCACGCGTAACCTGAAGCGCTCGCGCGCCTACAGGCCCAGGCCAACGCGATGCCGCGCCCACCTCTGCCTTTCAGGTCCCACCCAGGCCTTACGACCGGGGTACGCTCTAACCACCCGTTACCGGATGTCTAATACTGCTTGAGTACCAGATGTGTTAGATGAGATTACCGACATCTAAGAAATATTTATAGATTGTGAAGTGCTATACAATGTTCCCGTCAATTATTTCATCATTTCCGACCGTCCGCCGTCGCTTTTCTCATTTGCATAATAATGAAACTTTGAGGCGATCGTATAGTTGGTTTGTCCGATTTCTAATCAGATTCGGCTGTTTTCCTCTCACAGTATTAAAAATCAAGTGGAATCCGTTCTAACTTATTGGGGTTAGGGGGATGGGGCATACATCCAAAATATATAAAGAATTAAGTAAAACCATAGGGGGGTATAGTATTAAGTGTTACTAAAATTAATATTGGTATTATCACATCTTAACGAAATCTCAGTTCTCTTTATATATCCAGCATATGAAAAATCACAATCATTCATTTTTATATACATCGTTTTTCTGCTCACTATTCAGACAATCTGATGATGATTGAGAAGGTAATAGCACGAACAGAACCACAGCAATCATACTGGCTATAGTCGCGATCGTTGCGATCGCAGCGGTAGCGGCATATGTGATGACCAACAACGGCGGTGGAGATGACCCTAAACCCACCACGGGTATAGACATAGTTGACGGGTCGGGCGCCAGCATCCACCTCGACGGACCTCTGGAGTCCTGCTATGTGGTGAACACGCACATCCCCACGGCAATGAAGATCCTCGGATTGCAGAACAAGGTCGATGAGATCATGTTCTACAAGTCCAGCAAGTACGATTACTTCCACGACGCCGGATTCGACAACATCACCAAGGACACGCCCCTCTACAGCACGCTGACCAACGCGGAGTACTTCCAGTCCCACGGCGTCAAATACATCATCGAACCCATCAACAGCAGCCCTCTCAGCACCAGCGTCGAGAACGCCTGCAGGAACGCGAACATCACGATAATCAAGCTCGACTGCTACGGCGACACGATGATCGAGGACATGGAGAAGCTCGTGAAGATCTTTGGAAGCACCAAGGAGGTCAAGGCGGCCTTCGACGAATACCTCGATGTCAGGAACGATGTTGTCAACGCCGTCCTCTCCAAGGCCAAGCCCACGGATGACAACCTGTTCCTCTGCTGCTTCATGGGAATCCAGGCGTTCTACAACAAGACCGCTGAGGTCAGCAGGACCATCGAGAGCATCTACGGGAAGAACGCACTGACCGAGATCGGCGCATCCACCAACTCCGCCACCAACAAGGCCAGCGAGGACGGTCTCTATGAGAGGCTCGTGGAGCTGGATGCGAAGAAGCACATCGACCTGCTCATCCTCAGGGCATCCGGCGACGACCAGGCAGACGCCCTTCTGGCGAAGTGGAACAAGAACGCGGTGAACCAGTACAAGCTCAGCTACATCGACGGCACCGACAGCAACGTGTTCGTGATCGACAGTGACCTGCTGTCCGGGCCCATGGATTACATCGCATACGTGTCCCTCGGTGAGATAATCGGCATCTATACCGGCTACTCCGTCAAGGACCTCGCCAAGCAGTACGAGTCCAAGTACGGCTTCCCCAAGAAGACTGAGACCTACACATGGAACGTCCAGTTTGACGCCGACGGCAACGCGACAGCGGTCGTTGATGCGGGCATCGATACCAGGAACTCCGCCAACTGATACGAAATAGGGGGCATCCGCCCCTGCCCTTCGTCAGGACGTATAGTCCAACTTTATAGAGGAACATCATAACTCCCTTAGCCCGAGACAAGTGAACAGGATGACAGACGAACGCAGATTGGAACTGGTGCGCATCATCAAGAACGATATCGATACGGATACGTTCGAGGGGAGATACGACGCATCGATCAGGAAGAAGGTACTGTTCCTGCTGGCGATGGCCGTCGTCGCATTCGTCACGATCGTCTTCTCCATCTGTTTTGGGTCTGTCGACATCCCCATCGAGGACGTATTCCGCGTCTTCCTGCATCCGATCCTTCCTGGACTGGTGCCGGAGCCTTCGCAACCGTACTATTACGATTTCATCTACACCGGCAGGTTGCCGAGGGTCGTCCTCGTCATCTTGACCGGAGTAAGCCTCGGAGTGGCCGGTATGATGATGCAGGCCCTTCTCCGCAACCCTCTGGTGAGTCCGTTCACGCTGGGAGTGTCCACCGCAGCATCTTTCGGTGCCGCCCTTGCCATCCTCTTCGGGGATGCAGTGTTCGGCACTGCTGCAATGGGAACGACTATCAGGGTCATCGGGACCAACTTCACCGCCAGCGATTTCCTCAGGGTCATCATGGCATTCGCCGTCGCGCTGCTGAGCATCGCGCTGGTCATAGTGATGTCCAGGAAGAGCACCACGTCCAGGTCGCTCCTGATCCTTTCAGGAGTTGTAATCAGCTACCTCTTCCAGGCCGGCATCATGTCCACGAAGTACTTCTCCACGGACGACCAGCTCAGGGAGATCACGCTGTGGATCATGGGGAGCATGTCCAACGCATCCTGGGGCGCCAATCTGATAATCGCGCCTGTGGTGATACTCTGCCTGATCTACCTGTTCAGGCAGTCCATGGATCTCAATGCGCTGTCCGCGGGGGACGAGGTCGCGAACTCCCTCGGGGTCGATGTGGACAGGCTCAGGAAGAGAGGGCTCATCGTCTGCACCCTGATGTCCGCTGTGTGCCTCGCATTCACCGGAGTGATCGGATTCATCGGTCTTATGGCGCCGCACCTCTGCAGGATGATCATCGGCAACGATGCGAGGTACCTAATGCCCGCCTCTGCGCTGATGGGCGTGGTCGTCCTGTCCGTGTCGGACCTGTTCTGCAAGCTGATAATCCGTCCGGGCGAGCTGCCTACCGGCATTGTCCTGTACGTGATCGGAGGACTGTTCTTCATCTGGCTTGTCAGCAACAGGAAATGGGGGTCGAGGCTATGAGGCTGACCATAGAGGGTCTCTCCCAGGGATACGAGGGCAAGACGATCATCCACGACATCGATATGGAGGCGAACTCCGGCGAGGTCGTCACGTTATTGGGGCCCAACGGCGCAGGGAAATCCACCCTGATCAAGACCATATGCAACGTCATGAGGCCCAAATCGGGTTCCGTCCGCATAGACGGTCGCGAGGTCTCCGACATCGACAAGAAGGAGTACGCGAAGCTGATCGGCTATGTCCCGCAGACGGCCGTGTTCTTCGGCAGCGCCACCGTCTACGACAGCGTGCTTATCGGCCGCAGGCCGTACGTCAAGTGGTCGTACACTCGTGCCGACATAGAAGCAGCGGCGGATGCGATGATACGCATGAAGATCGACGACCTCTACGACAGACCTATCCACAGACTGTCCGGAGGCCAGCGCCAGAGAGTCACTTTGGCAAGGGCATTGGCCCAGGCACCATCATTCTACGTATTCGACGAGCCGACCAGCGCCCTGGACCTCAGGAACCAGCTGGACACGCTTAAGGTCATGCGCCAGGTCATCAACGATACGGGGGCATGCATGATAATCGCCATGCACGACCTGAATCTAGCTTACCGTTATTCCGATAAGGTGCTGGTCCTGAAGGACGGCACCGTGTACGGCTTCGGCGATACCGAGGAGATCATCACCCCGCAGATGATCAAGGATGTCTACGGCGTGGATGCCGAGATCGTCGAGGGGTCCAAGGGGAAGTTCATCCACTCCTACGATTCCGACCTCGACGATATGTGATCATCTGTCTTGGAGCTCCTCGATCCTCTCGTCCAGGTCGAGATAGAGGTCCTTCAGCTTCTGCAGCGTCTCAGGCTTTGCATCCCACATCCCTCTGTCGTACGCTTCCATCAGGCGGTTGATCATCTCCATCATCGCATGGGGGTTGTTCTCCTCCATCCACTGCCTGGTGTCGTCGTCGAAGAGGTACTTCTCGGCGAGCCCCTCGTACATCCAGTCGTCGGCGATGTCGGATGTGGCGTCCCATCCGAACGTGAACTCGGTGAGGCTGGCCACCTCCGAGACTCCTCTGAAACCGTGGTTCTTCAGGCCTGAGATGAACTTGGGGTTCAGGATCTTGCTCCTGTAGACGAACTGCAGCTCCTCCTTCGAATCCCTGATCTTCACCTTGTCCGGGTCGGAGCCGTCCCCCATGACGGAGATGGCGTCCTTGTTGCCGTACGTCTTCACGAAAGCGTTGAGCCCTCCCAGATATGAGTAGAAGTCATCCACGTCCAGCACGTCTATCTCCCTGTCGGGGACGTTCTTGACGGTGACGCCGACCTTGCTGAACCTCTTCACGAACTGGTCCCTCATGCTCACCCCGGACATTCCGCGTCCGTAGCCGTAGCTGCCCCAGGTGATGTAGATGTCGGCAAGGTCCTGCATCGTTTTCCAATCGCCGGATTCGATGGCGTAGTTCACCCCTGCCCCGTACCCTCCGGGCGGGCACCCGAATATGCGGACCGAGTTCGCCTTCCTGGCCTCGTCGACGGTCATGCCGTCCGCCATGGATTCGACGATGTCCCTCCTGAGGTTGGCCGCGAGGTAGTTGTCGTCCTCGGACTCGTCCAGCTCTGCGACCATGTGGACCGCATCATCTATCAGGTCTATGAGGTTCGGGAACGCGTCCCTGAACAGCCCTGTTATACGGACGGTCACGTCGATCCTGGGCCTTCCCAGCTCGGATACCGGTATGACCTCCAGGCCGGTGACCTGCCCTCCGTTGGATGACCATACAGGCCTGACGCCCATCAGCCAGAGGATGTAGGCGACGTCGTCGCCGTTGGTCTTTATCGTGTCTGTGGCCCAGATGATGAATGCGATCTCCCTGGGATAGCAACCCTTGTCGTCTATGTAGCGCTGTATCATCTGGTCGGCCATCCTCTTCCCGATCTCCCACGATGACCTTGGAGGGACGATGTCCGGGTCGATGCCGTAGTAGTTCCTTCCCATCGGGAATATGTGCGCGTTGCCCCTGGTGGGCGCCCCCGACGGTCCAGGAAGGACGTACCCGCCGTCGCATGCGTGCATGAGGTTGTCCATTTCGTCGGTCATCCTCATGATGTTGGGTGATAATGTATTACAGATGTATTCGACGGACTGTCTCAAGTCGTCGGTCATTTTCGGGAAAAGTTTGATAGATCTCTCGAGATCGTAACCCGATTCCCTGATGCCTGCGAGGATGGACATGATCTCCCCGTCCATCTCATCGACCCTTTCGCTGTTCAGCATTTCTCTGGACATTTCCGAGGGCGATGCAAGCATCGCCTCCAGATCGTATCCGAGCGAGCGGTAGTACTCCGCCCTGAGCGACGGGACGTCGCCGTTGCGGAGTCTCATCAATCCGTACACGGTCTCGTCCAGGAGCTCCCCTTCGGGCGCCCTCCCGAGGATGTGGAGCCCGTCCCTGATCATGGCGTCCTTCAGCTCCATCAGGTAGTCGTGTAGGTGCTCCAGTTGGCCCTTCAGCACCTCGGTGTCCGCATCCTGCGGTATCCCAAGCTCGCCGAACATGTCCGTTTTGCGTATCCCATCCAGCACCTGCTCCAGAAGGGCGGTTATGCGTTCGTCAGATGCGGTGTTCCTAGCCTTGAAGTATTCCTGCAGGGGCAGCTCTATCGAGGACAGGTCCTCATAGGTCCCCGCGCGGGTCATGGTGGGGCACATGTGCCCTATGAGCACCGCCTCCGACCTCCTCTTGCATTGGACCCCCTCTCCGGGGTCGTCTATGATGTACGGGTAGATGTGGGGAATCCCGTCCAGGACAAGGTCCGGGAAGCACTTGGAGGACAGCCCGTGGCTCTTCCCGGGCAGCCATTCCAGCGATCCATGCGTCCCTATGTGGAACACGATGTTGGTCTTGAAATCGTACTTCAGCCACCTGTAGAACTCCAGGTACTGATGCTGGCATGGGATGACGGGGTCGTGGTACACGGCCTCCATCTGCTCCGCCCAGCCCCTCAGGGGCTGGAAACCGATGTAGATGTTCCCGTTCACTATGCCCGGTATGACGAACTTGCCGGATTCGACGGATATCGATCCCGGGGGCTCGCCCCAGCTCTCCTCCATGCGCCTCCTGTTGAATTCTGAAATTCTATCGTAATGCTTCAGGTAGTCCTTGTTGTCTATGAGCGCGACGGCCTTGTCCCTGATCCTCTCCGGAGAGGACCACTCCAGGTCGTTGGTGATGTTGTCTATGATCTCGTCGATCAGCGCCTTCCCGTTCTCGGGGACGTGGTCGACGGTGTATCCCTCCGTGTCGAACCTCTTCAGCATGTCGCTGACGCTCTCGATGCTGTCCAGCCCGGCGGCCCCGCCGATGCGCCCGGTCTCCGGGCGGGATTGGTACATCAGGATGGCTATCCTCCTTTCGGAGCGGGGTATCGAGGATATGACGGCCCAGGACTTGATCATCCTCGCCAGATGGTCGATCCTGTCCTCTATGGGGCTGTACCTCTTCATCCCTCTGCCGCCCTCGTTGCTCGCGATGGGGACGGTGATTATCTGTCCGTCCAGCTCCGGCCAGATGACGCTCATGTTGAACTCGGCCTTGCTCAGGCCCTGGGCGCTCTCCTCGTAATCCGAATAATGCCCGCCGACGGACATGACCTGCATGACAGGGACGTCGGTATGGGTGTGGAAGAAGTTCTGCTCGTCGGGGGTGTATATCCCGTAGCAGTCCCTGGAGTTGTTGATCTGCGAGAATGCCGTGCATACGGCGATGGCATCCACCCTGCTCTTATTCCCGTCCATGAAGTACTTCTCCACCACGCCGACGGTCCCCTGGCGGTCCTCCGCGTTGTGGATGAGGGTGCTGAAGAACACCGGTATGACGTTGACCTCGATGGATTCCAGCTTCCTTATCAGCTCGGTGATGTGCTCCTGGTTGTCGTAGATCCACAGATTCGAGGTGTACAGTATCCCCACGGTGGGCCTTCCGGGGACCATGTGCTTCAGATAATCCTCCAGCGTCACATTCCTCGGGAAATCGGGGTGATAGATCCCGTTCTCCCTGCTGGTGGTCGGCTCTGGTACCGCACCTTCGCCGGTGACGCGGTTGCGGAGCCAGTGGATGATGCCCACATCGTTCTCCCTGGTCCTGTTGTTCATGAAGGTCCTGAGCAGGAAGAAATCGTCATCGGATCCTTTGAAGTGCCTCCTGTAGAGGAGTCCGACCTCGTTGCTCCCCGAGTGTATCATCACATACCCCGGGCACTCCTCCAGAATCTGCTCGTATTTCTCGAACCTCTTCATCCTGGTGGGGTCCGCCATGCACCTTATGAGCACCAGGTCGGCCGCCTTGGATCTCAGTACGAGGTCGTGGTAGAGCAGAGGGTCGTCGTCTATCGCTTCCGCATTGGCATGGAAGAGGTCCACATCGATGCCGGTGGTCTCCCGGAACGTGTCCGCGGCGACCTTCATGGTGCTGGAATCCGCACTCTGGATGGAGATGTAGACTATTCTCAACGTGGTCATTGGATGACTGGACCAATTGACAGGATAATAAACTGTCCGCTCGGAAAGCAACGGTCATCTGACCTTGATGGATCCGAGCATGGCCTCCAGCGTATCGCGGTTGGCCTCCTCGCACTCCTGCCTGGTGTAGCAGTATATCGTGTAGCAGACGGTACCGACCTTCATCGTGGTGACGTCGGAAATGTATGTGATGTCCTGGAGGACGTAGGTGTGGCGGAAGCTTGTGCATCTGACGCCGTCTATGACTAGGTCCATGTAGCCCAGAAGCTTGTAGTCGTTGTTCTCCAGCATCTTGCTGAGCTTCGTCTGGGTGGACTTGTTGATGCTCTTGGAATCCGCCAGGGCGGAGTATATCTTGTGGCCCTTGTGCCAATAGATGCAGAACACCATGTGGGACTCCTCGTTCATAACGCCCCATCTGGTGGAATTCTCGTCCTGATAGGCCTGCCTGAGCTCCTCCTCGCTCATCTCCCTGAATCCGTCAGGGTATTCCACTACAAGCGAATCGTTGACCTTGGCGCTGTTCATATCGTCGCCTCCGAGATTACGTTGCCGTTCCTTCCGATGACCGTCTCCTTCACGGGGATGTCCTTCCCGGACATCTGCACCGCGGTGCTGACGATCCTTGTTAGCTGTCCGCAGCAGGGGACCTCCATCCTCACGATGCGCACGGAGTCTATGGGATCGTTCCTGAAGATCTCGATGAGCTTGTCGAACCTCTCCCTCGGGTCCAGCTTCGGGCATCCGATGACCAGGGGATCCTTCCCGACGAACCTGTCCTTGAAGTTGCCAACCTTGAATGCGGTGCAGTCCGCGCCTATTACCAAGTCCCCTTTGAGGAATCCTGATCCCGGGGACACCAGAGCGAGCTGGATTGGCCATTGCTCCCCTGGCATGGCCATCATGTTGAGGCCCATGCCTGCGCCCATGGGACTGATCGGTATCCTGTCTGCGGAAGGTCTGTCCTCGATGAACGATATCGCGCCCTGGGGGCAGGCCGGAAGGCAGTCGCCCATCCCGTCGCAGAAGTTGGGTCTGACGAGCTTCGCCTTGCCGTCGATGAGCGCTAGGGCGCCCTCGTGACATGCGTCCACACAGAGTCCGCACCCGTTGCATTTGGATTCGTCGATATCGATCGTCTTGGCCATGCGTCCTGTATTCTCGCAAGGGTATAGATAGATGGCGGAGCGGATCAGAAAGCCGCTTTCCTTCTCTGTCTGTAGAGGATGATGACGAATATGGGTGCGCCAATCATGGCGGTCATGACTCCGGCGGGGAGTCCTCCTGGAAGGAGTCTTACCATGCAGTCTGTGGCGATGATCATTATGGCGCCGAGAATCGCGGATACGGGAATCAGCATCTTGTTGTCGCTTCCTACGAACAGTCTGGCGATGTGGGGTGCGACGAGTCCGACGAAACCTATGGTTCCGGTGTAGCAGACGGCGATGGCTGTCGTCACGGACACAAGCACGAAACAGATGACCCTGAGCCTGACCGGATTCTCGCCTAGACTCCTGGCCATGTTGTCTCCTGCAGATAGGACGTTGATCCTGTTGGACAGGAGGATGAACGCGACTGTCGCCAGGGCGAAGGCGATGATAAGCGGCAGGATACTGTCCCATGTGATCTTGCTGAGCGTTCCGAGACCCCATTCGTAGATTTCCTGGAGTGCCTCCTCGGACGCGTTGAATTTGACGAACGTCGTGGCGGCCGTGAACATGTACATCATACCGATGCCGATCAGGATCATCATGTTGGGGCTCATCTTCTTGAACGATGACACGAAGACGATGGCCATGGCGGGGATCAGTGCGAATACGAACGCATTGGACGCGATGGCCACATCGTGCCCGAGGAAGGGCACTATGCTTATCCCCAGGGCGACGGAGAGACTGGTTCCGAACAGCGCCGCAGATGAGATTCCTATAGTATACGGGTCCGCCAGGGGGTTCCTAGTGATGCTCTGCATGACCGCGCCGTCTATAGCGAGGATGCTTCCTACAAGGACGGCTGCGATTGTTCTAGGCGCTGTGAGACCGACGACGATTCTGTCGCGGGTCCTGTCCATGATGGTCTCCGGCTCTATGCCCAGGATGTGGTTGATCAGGACCTGATAGGCCTGTTCGAAAGACATGGAAAATGTGCTGACCGACAGCGAATAGACGCTGAGGATGAATATGATTATGATGAAGATCGCCGCCCAAACGACTTTCTTCCTGGTACGCCTCTGATAATCCTTCACTTCCTCCGATGTCATGTTATCACCATACGTTCTTCTTCTCCCTGATGATCAGCGCGAGGAATATCGGGGCTCCGATGAAGGATGTCACGACTCCCACAGGGATGGATGAGGATACGTCTATGCTCCTGGAGATTACGTCGCATGTCAGCAGGAATGCGGCTCCGAGAGCGGCCGAGGCAGGGATAAGGTACTTGTTGTCGGAACCGAGCACTATTCTCACCATGTGAGGGATAACGAGTCCAACGAAACCGATGACTCCGACGTAACAGATTATGATGGCGGCCATCACCGACAGGATGACCAGGCAGACCATACGGAGCTTCTCGCTGTCTAGTCCCATGGATTTGGCATCCTTGTCGTCGAGGGCCATGAGGTTGATCTTGTTGGCCAGCGGGAACAGTATGGCAAGTCCTACGACCTGTACCGCCAGAACGGGCGGGATCGATTCCCAGGACACCTCAGTGAGCGTTCCGACCTGCCAGTGGTAGACCGTGGCAAGGGTGGATGAGTCAGTTGTGACCAGCAGCAGCGATGTGAGCGAACTGAATGCGTATGATACCGCCACTCCGGCTAGGATGAGGGATGCAGGAGACTTCCTGAAGAAAGGTCCCATCGCAACTATCGCTACCACAGGCAGCATCGCGAAGACGATGGCGTTGATGACGACTCCGGCTCCGGCGATCCCGCTTCCGCCCAGAGAGAACCCGAGGACGATGGCTATGGAGGCTCCGAGCAGTGCTCCGGATGAGACTCCTGTGGTGTACGGGTCTGCCAGAGGGTTCTTCATGACCCCTTGCATGACGGCTCCTGCGACCGAGAGCCCGGCTCCCGCCGTTATGGCGAAGAGGGCACGTGGCACTCTGTAATTCCAGACGATGTTGTCATCATACCAGATGTTGGAGTCGTGGTCCGGGATGTTACCCATGAGGTGGTTAATGAAAAGGTTCAACGACTCCTCCAGCGACAGCTGTCTAGTACCGACGGCGAGCGAAAGCCAGAACATGGTCACTGTAAGGCAGATGCAGATGATTATGAATAATATCTTGCGGAACGTGTACCGGCCGTATTCCTGCTTCAGTTCTTCGACGGAGGATGCCATTGTATCATCATTAAGGTTAAGGCCGGGTCGCCCCGGCCAAATAGTTTCATTCTGCGGGGTAGACGAAGGTCAAATCGGAGACCTTGAAGTTTTTGTTCTTGAAGAACTTGTCAACGAATCCCTGGTGGATCTCGTCAGCCCACTTCTTGTCGACACCGTCGTAGAACAGACTCGCCACGTATGCCATCCTTGCGGGGATGGGCATGTTACCGTTGACGATGTACTGGCCGTTGGTTCCGTGCTCCCAGTACTCAGCGATGGTCTTGGTGTAGTCGTTGTAGAGCTTTGCCATGTCGGCCTCGGCGGTGTATCCGTTGTAGGCTCTGAGGTGGACCACGTAGTCGTACCTGTACTTGTCAGTGTTGAAAACGTCCAGGTTGTCCAGCACCTTGATGGAGGTGGTGGTACCCCAGTTTCCGGAGTCCAGTGCGTTCTTTCCGTGGACGGACTTGAGGAGGGCAGTGTAGTCGGAGTCTCCGACGGAGTAGTAGTTGGTCATACTGGAGACGACTGCGGAAATGGCCTTGTTCTCCTTGGTGGAGGCCTGCTCGATCTTGTCGAGGACTTCCTTCATGTATGCGACGACCTCCTTTGCCCTGTCCTGCTTCTGGAAGAGGAGTCCGAGCATGTAGTAGTCATGGGCGATGACATCGATCTCGGTGCTTGCCGCAGCGAACCTGATGACATCGACACCGGCGTTCTCGAAGTCCTTCTCATTGGTGAGGTAGGTTCTGTTCCAGTCGGAGAGGACAGCCGTGACGTTCTCCTTCTTAATCAGATCGGATGCGGCTCCCTTTCCATCCTCGAAATCGATCTTGGTGGAGGAGGTTCCGAGCTTGACGGTCTTTGTGGTGTCCTTGTAGCAGTCGTTGTAGAGGTTGTCGACGGTGGATCCGTAGGATGCTCCCTTGACCTCGTCGATGATTCCTGCCATGTACAGCATCATGAAGGTGTTGGAAGATCCGGTACAGATCATGGAGCTGATCGGGAACTTTGTGGAGACCTTCTCATAGTCCATGATTCCGTCCTCGTTGTAATCGTGGAGGTTCATGTGCCAAATGGTACAGCTCTCTCCCTTGATGACCTTGTTCAGGAGGTCGATGTCTTCCTGAGACAGCTTTCCGTCCTGGTTGGCGTCGGCGAGAGGGTAGTCCTTTGCGGTCTTGCCCTGGTCGATGAGGCCTTTGATGATCTTTGTATCCTTGTCGTCTATGAATCCGTCACCGTTGATGTTTCCGTACATCTTGAGTTCCGATGTCTCCATCTCCTTGGCGTCCTTTGTGACGTCCTGGGGCTGCATGAGGAACACTGCGGCGACGACCACCACGATCGCCAGAACGACGACGACCGCGATGATGATCTTTGTATTCTTGTTCATTGCCATTCTATCACTCTTTGACGGCTTCCGCCGTCTCTTTAATTCCTGAGGTCACCGGATCGCAGTGATGCGATCTGCTGTCGCAGGATGATCCAGGGAGCGAGGGACATCCTTCGTCCTCCGACCCGTCGCTCATTATGAGGTGGGGGTGCCCGTTATCGTCTATGATCCTGCATTTGACCCCATAAACGGTTAGAATATTCTCCTCGGTAATGACCTCCTCCGGCCTGCCGACGGCGTAGATCGAACCGTCATGCATCAGGATGATGTTGTCGGAGTACTTCGCCGCGATGTTGATGTCGTGGCTGATCATTATCACCTGGATGTTCTCCTGGCGGGACAGATCCCTGAGCATCTTGGATATTCCGAGCTGATGCTTGATATCCAGATTGGATGTGGGCTCATCCAGCAGGAGCACCTGAGGCCTCTGAACCAGCCCTCTGGCCAGCATCACACGCTGGTGCTGACCGGCGGACAGCTCGTTGAACGACCTCATCGCCAGATCCTCTATCCCCATCTTCTTCAGTGTGTCATACACGATCTCGAGGTCCTCCTCGGTGGTCTTCCAACCAGCGTGGGGGTGCCTTCCTAGAAGGACCGTGTCGACAACCGTCAATGGGAAGGTGTCGGACGAGGAATAAGGAACGTAACCTACTTTCTTCGCCATCTCCTTCAGGGAGTACTCGTTCACGTTCTTGTCGTCAAGAAGGACGGTACCGCCGTTGGGGGACAGGATCTTGTTGATGCAGTGGATCAACGTCGATTTTCCGACACCATTGGGTCCCAGGATTGAGACCAGTTGCGGGCCGTTGATATTAAAGTTGATGGCTTTCAGAACAGGGACTCCTGAGTAACCGAAAGACATGTCATTCGCATCAATTTCCATAGATTCCCGACCTTATTTTGGTTAGGGACTGTGAGTTTCTTCGGCATATAAGTATTATTGGATGTATAATCCGTACTATCTATTTGTTACGATTTGGATGATTTTGTACCATCTGGCTATATTATCCAAAAACCACGTTTCACGGCGATGTTGGATGCCAACAATTCAATTTTGTCCAAGTGTTTCAACTAGGATATGTCTAAAAATGCACAAATCCGTTTAGTGGAGGCGAACCCTCGACTTATGGTCGCAGAGACGGCCTCATGAATGATCGTTTCGCTATGTAGCAGGTATCAATATCCAACAGTGCAAAAAGTTCCCACATACTTTTTGATTTATTTAAACAATATTTAAATAATGGATCTCAAGCAATCATTTGATCAAGAAAGCATCCTCGATGGTCAGTTTTGTTAAGTCCGATTGATAAAGATAAACCATATGTCCAGTCGGACGTATCTGCCATTCTTTATAATCCGAATAGCCAATCACTAGGTATGGTCCTCCACATAACGGTGGCATCCGTTTCCAGACCTGCATTATATCAGTCTGATCTTTTCAGCAAGACTCTTTCTGGAAAGGGGGCGGACTTCCATCTTCATTATGTCGGTGGCGGTGCACCCGAATCGGAAATCTATAATGACATCTCGACGGCCGATATCGTGATTGCCGATCTCATGGGCGTACGCAGGGACGTGTACTCTGGGATAGCATCGGCAGTCAAAGCATGCAAGGGGATACGCATCTGTATCGGCGGGATGGCGTTGCAGCTGAACCGTCTTGGAGGATATGATGAGCGCAGGATGAAGGATTCCCCCGAGGATGCGGAGGCCATCGAACGCATCTCCCAGGCGTGGAAACGTGCCGAGTATCATGATATCGAGTTCATCTACACCATGCTGCTGAGCAGATATCTGGGTGTGGGAGGCCTGCCTGAAGCCCAATTCATCCCGTGCAGGACGGGAGTGTATGTCAAGGACCCGTTGTCCCTCCGGGAGTTCGATGATGTAGGGAGCTACAGCACGAGGATATCCGAGGAAGGCTATGATGTGGCCCTCTTGTCCAACGGCAGTAACTACCCGCATCAGTCGACCGCGGTGGTCAGAGCGCTATTCGAGAAGCTGTCGGAATCCATGAGGGTGCTGCCCATCGCCATGAACAGCTACAGCATCTCAAACACAGATCAGCTGAGATCGCTCATCGGAAGCCCGAAAGTCATCGTCAATCTTCTCCCGTTCAGGTTCATGGCAGGGCCCATGGGCGGGGACTCTGTCTCGGCGAATTGGCTCTTGAGGGAGCTAGATGCGCCGCTCATCTCGCCATTCTGCTTCTCGAAGAGGAGCATGGAAGAATGGTCGGCGGATCCTGTAGGCATAGATCCGATGGAGTTCATGCTGGACATCTTCCTGCCGGAGCTGGACGGTGCATTTTGCACGATTCCAGCAGGTTTCCAGAAAGTCCACGAGGAGCCCCTAGGTACGATCTCCCTTATGGAAACGGTGCCGTTGGAAGAGAGGATCGAAAGGATATGCGGGAAGGCAGAAAGGCTGGTCGCCCTCAGCAATAAGCAGAACAGTGACAAGAAGGTGGCGATAATAGCCTACAACTATCCGCCAGGCGAGGACAATCTGTTTGGCGGTTCCTATCTCGACGGTTCCGGCTCCTTGTCACGTATCCTGGAGATCTTGAAGGATGCCGGGTATGACACCGAACCTATGGAAGCATCCGAGATAATCGATGCATTCATCGGCAACGGACTCCTGAATGACGGAAAATGGCATGACGGATTCAAAGCAATACATTACGATCCGAAGAAGCAGTATGACAGGCGCATATCGGACTATTGGGGCGATCCTCCGGGGAAGGTGATGGCGGACAGCAACGGATACATCATCCCCGGTCTCAGGTTGGGCAACGTCTTCATAGGCATTCAGCCGCCGAGGGTCAGCGACAGCGTGGATGCATCGACATATCACGATCAGAGCATTCCTCCGCATCATCAGTATGCGGCATTCTACGATTGGATCGAGAACGAGTTCAAGGCAGACGCGATAATCCATCTGGGGACGCACGGCACATTGGAGTTCCTCCCAGGGAAGGAGATGGCATCGTCGGAGGATTGCTTCCCCGATAAGATGCTGGGCAACGTCCCTCATTTCTATCTCTATTATTCGGGCAATACCTCCGAGGCCATGATCGCCAAGAGGAGGACGCATGCCGTGCTCATCAGCTATATGCAGCCCCCTATGATCAGGAGCGGGCTCTACGGCGAGCTGTCCGAGCTCGAGGGCCTCATAGCCGAGTACAGGGAATCTCAGTTGACAGATCCCGGGAGGGCCGAGCTGATATCCGAGCGGATAATCGAGAAGGCCGAATCCATGAGGCTGCCTGCGGAGATGGAGAGTCTCGAGGACGAGCTGCTGTCTATGAAGGAGTCTTTGATCCCGGAGGGTCTCCATGTCTTCGGACAACCCTCCACCATCGAACAGGCGGAAGGGTATGTGGCGATTATCAGGGAAGCGGGGACGGAGCTCTCGGACGATGACCTGATCGCAAGATACAGGAGCGACCTCGAAATGAGGAATCTGATCCATGCGCTGGATGGAGGGTACATAGAACCTGCCGTCGGTGGTGATGCGATGATGGATCCGGATGTTCTCCCTTCGGGACGCAATCTGGTGCAGTTCAATCCGATCAAGGTGCCGACTCGCTCGGCATTCGAACGCGGATATCAGGCCGCGGAGGATACGATCAGGAGTTTCATCGAGCAGGAAGGAAGGGTCCCGGAATCGGCCGGACTCATCCTCTGGGGGCTGGAGACATCCCGTACGCAAGGCATGAGCATAGGCCAGATTTGCGGATATCTTGGTCTGAGGATGGTCAGGGACGACGGCGATTTCTGCGGCAGGTTCGAACCCATTCCACTGGAGGAGCTGAGGAGGCCCAGGGTAGACGTCGTCGTGACAATCTGCGGTTTCTTCAGGGACATGTTCCCTCAGCTGATAGGCGGACTGGACGGTCTGTTCCGTATGGTATCCGATCTGGACGAGGGCGGAGACAACCCGATATGTTCGCATTCGATGGACAATCTCTCGTTCCTGAGGGGGGCCGGATTGTCGGAAGGTATGTGCGATTCCTTATCAAAATGCAGATTGTTCGGACCCGCGGATGGGCAATACGGCACTGGGATGACGGGATTGGTGAACAGTTCCCAGTGGGAGGAGGAAGATGAGCTGTGCGATTCGTTCGTCTCTTCGATGCACTATGCGTATACAAGCAGCGAGCGTGCGGAGGATGTCCCCGGTCTGCTCGAGTTCAATCACAGGCGTGTCGAAGTTATATCGCAGATCAGGGATTCCACCGACAGAGAGATAATCGATCTGGACCACTACTACGAGTTCCTCGGCGGGTTGTCCAAATCAGTGCAGATGGCCAGCAATAGGATGGCCGTAGCCTTCGTAGTCGATGGTAGCCGTCCGAGGGTCCGCATTACGAGCTTGCAGAGGTCCATAGAGCACGGTGTCAGGACCAGGCTCCTCAATCCCAAATGGATAGAGGGCCTTCTGGCTGTGAACTATCACGGTGTCCAGAGCATAAACGACCGTTTGGAGAATGTGCTCGGATTGGCCGCCACCACGGGTCAGGTCCAATCGGGTGTGTTCAGCGATATGATGCAGACCTATGTTTCGGATGAGGATATGAGGCGCAGGATGATGGAGAACAACAACTGGGCCTACCTTTCCATGCTGGAGAGGTTCTCGGAGGCGGAGAGGCGCGGCTACTGGGACGCGACCGACGAGGAACTGGAGAAGCTGAAGGATGCGTTCTGCGAAGCGGAGGAACGTCTCGAGATGGATACGGATGACAGATGATCAGGCCCTGTCCTCCATCCTATCGTCATCGTCATCGTAGGATCTGACGAACAGTCCGTGGGAATCCTCTAGCACATCCGCTTTGACACCGTAGACGTCCTTGATCATTGTCGGTGTGATGACCTTCTCCGGAGTTCCCATGTCGTAGATTCCGCCATCGTTCAGCACGATGACCTTGTCCGAGTATCTGATGGCGAGATTCAGGTCATGCAGGGCGACTATCAGACATGCGTTCTCCCTTTCGATCAGAGATTTCATTATCCTCATGGTGTCCAGCTGGTTCCTTAGATCGAAGGAGCTGGTGGGTTCGTCGAAGACATAGAACGCGGGCTGCTGGGCCAGCGCACGAGCGATGAACGCCCTCTGCCTCTGACCTCCCGACAGGTTGTTGACGTCCTGGCGCATATATGCGTTGACGTTCATCGTGATCATCGAATCGGCGACAATGCGGAGGTCCTCGGTGGTGTAGTTCCATTTGACATACGGCCTTCTGCCGATCAGGACGAGGTCGTACACGGTGGTGTATCCAGCGGACGATATCGTCTGCGGCACATATCCAATCAGCTTGGCCAGTTCGTCCGGCGTCTTTCCGAGGATGTCGCATCCGTCTATGTCTATCCGTCCGGATCTCGGACGCATCACGTTGCACAGGGATTTGATCAGTGTGGATTTGCCGCATCCGTTAGGGCCCAGTATGCTCACCAGTTCTCCGCTCTCGGCTGAGAAGGAGATGTCCGATATCACATTCTCCTTGCCGTATCCTTGGCATAATCCTTGGACTTCCATCCTCATAATCTGCTCCCCCAGTTCTTGCGAGTGACCATCCAGATGAAGAAGATCCCTCCTATGACGTACAGTATGATGCCCACAGGCAGCTGATCGGGATACAGGATCTTCCTGGCCACGATATCCGAGAAGAGAAGGATCGATGCACCCATTAGTGCGGATGCCGGGAGGACGAATCTGGTATCGTTCCCGATGGCCATGCGCGTCATGTGGGGGGCCATGAGTCCTATGAACCCGATCACCCCGGAGAATGCCACGCATGTGGATGTGATGAGCGTGCTGACGATGAGTCCTCTCTTCCTGAGTGAATTCACATCCACGCCCACGTTCTTCGCGATGTCGTCTCCAGCGGACAGGCTGTTGATGTCTATGGAGGTCTTCATCAGGTAGATCAGGCAGAGGATGATTATAGGTATCATCAGTGTTACCGCGCTCCAGGTGGCGTTCCACATCCCTCCCATGAGCCAATTCGATATGGTCCTCAGCGATTCATCGTCCGAAAGGTACTGGGAAAGCGATATCCCTGCTTGGAAGAGGTAGCTTATGACAACTCCGGAAAGGACCAGGGTGGTCCTGGTGGCATCCTTCTTGGAGACCTTGAGCACCAGCAGGATGCTGCACATGCCGAACACGAACGATAGGATCACTATCAGTATGTTCTTCACACTCATGGACAGCCCCAGGAACTCCCATGTCTCATAGTACGCCGCTCCGATGATTGCAGGGAAGAATACTATGGAGAGTGCCGCTCCGAACGAAGCGGCGGTGGAGACGCCCAGGGTGAACGGGCTGACCAGAGGGTTCCTGAGCAGGCCTTGCATGATTGTTCCCGCAGCGGCAAGACTGATTCCGGTCAGCAGGCAGAGGACGGTGCGCGGGATACGGCTGTTCACGATTATGTCGCTGTAGTACTGCTGCGATGGCCCCTCGATGACCCCAGGCAGGATCATGTGTCCGAGGGCTTTCAGGGTCTCTAATATGGGGACATCCACCGAACCTAGAGCTAGTGAGCATACGAAGGCGATCAGGCAGACTACCCCCATCGCCAGGAGGAACATCCATTTGGTGTGCATGGATGCGCTGTACTGCCCTTCAATCCTGTTGTGCTCTATGTCGTCCTGCATCTCCCTGACGATCAGCTCAGATTCGGACATCTTTCCGGGTGCCCCGCTCTCGGTTGTCATGCAGAATATGCCACCAGAAGGTCCTCTGTACTGTATTTGAGGCCGAATTCACTGTTCATCTTGTTCAGCATCTCGACAGCCTTATTTCCTACATCCGCACCGAACGCATCCGCATAGAGTATGGCCGATATACAGGACATCGCACCGTTCACCGTATCGGTTGAGAGTGCGAATAGATGTCCCTCCTTTACACAGGTTAGCTTGCTGTAGTCCAGTGTTCCTGCGTACGAGAAGAATGCATCGAAGTTCTGTTTGGGCGTATCGTTGCTGTATACGAACATGTAGTCGAGCCCGTATTTGTTGTCTACATCGAGCAGGATGTCCTTGCTCTGGTTGAAGTAGACTGTGTCGGTGGTGTTCGGGTCGATGATATTGGTGTAACATTTGCCTGCGACGCTCTCGATGACCTTGACGGCGGACGAGGCGTGCGTCTGATAGAATCCGGACGAGGCCATGAACAGGCCGAAGACATCTTCGGAATCGGCGTCGGTCTTCAGGTCCTTGACGAAATCGAAGCATTCGTTGAAGTAGGACATGTATGTGTCGTATTTCTTCATCACGTCGTCTGTTCCGCCCAGCAGTTTGGCGAGTATCAGGAGGTTGCTCTCTATCTTGTACGGGTCCGTCAGATCCAGATAGATCACCTCGATGCCCAACTGGCGTAGTGCATCGGCATTGCTCAGACCCATGGTCACCGGAGTCAGTATGACATTTGATCCCCTGGACACCATTGTTTCTCCTTCTGGTGCCGAATATGATCCTATGAAGTAGTGATTGGGGAAGAATTCCGCAAAGCGGGCACCATACTTGTTGTCGAGTCCGGCTACGGAGTCCTCCTTGCCCAGTATCTTCATGAAGATGGGGATGTACTTGTGGACAACAGAGACGTTCTCGATGGGCACATCCACAGTGTGGGTGATGCTGTTGGCGTCAGTGAACGTGTATTTCTCTTTCGTGGGCTTATCGTCAGGATCCGGGGCCGGCTGGTTCGATCCGTTCCCCTGCATGAGTATCACCGCCGCTGCCGCTATCACGACAACCACGACGATGATGGCGAGAATCATCTTCTTATCTGCCATAGGACCAACTACCTCGTGTGAGTGCGAGCAAGGATTTAAAATTGGATGTATAATCCTTCATATTCCAGCCTATTCTCGGATGATATCCGTTAACTCTCCTTTAACAACCTGGTAACGGTTAAATCAAAGGAGTTGGGTAATACCTCCATCTGCTTACAACAGTGGTTACATGGACAGTAAAAAAGCAATTCTTATCATTGCGGTGGTGGCGGTCGTCATCATAGCGGCGATAGCCGTCGTCTACCTCAATGGAAACGGGAACGACAAATCCCAGAACATGGACAGTAAGGTGGATTCATTCGTCGATTCCTATGACGGTGTATTCGGACCTTTCACCAAGGAGGACGGAGCGACCAAGGATGCCGCTACCGCGACCAAGAAGAACGACAGCGACAGGCTGGCATACAGCAAGATAACCTGGACCAAGAGCGCATCCGCAGCATCCGATTACAAGAAGGTTGCCGACGGTATCCTGGCAAAGACGACGCTGATGGGTGCCAAGCCCATAGTACTCGAAGTAACCGGCCTCGACAACGTCACGGCCATGAAGTACGACGTCACAATCGGAACGATGGGAACATTCTCTCTGTTCTATTTCGTGACATACGTGGGCGATGTCGTGATCCAATCATACGATTCCTGCCTCTACAAGGCCGACCAGGCCGCTACCGAGGAGGAAATGAGTGCGGTCTTGACAGCTGTCGCGAAGACCGTCGGTGTCAATTCCGTCAAGGTGACAATCCCGGCGGATCCCGTCTCCGATTATGTGGATTCGTTCGTAGGTTCCTACACTGGTGTGTTCGGACCCTTCACCAAGGAGGAGGGCGCTACCGACGATTCTGCTACTGCGACCAAGAAGAACGACAGTGAGAGGTTGGCATACAGCAAGGTATCATGGAAGAGGGCAGCCGATGCCGCAACCCAGTACGAGGCTCTTTCCAAGACCATCTCGAGCAAGGGCGCGATGATGGGTGCGCAGCCCGTTCTCCTGAAGATCTCGGGATTCGATGCCGCCACTGCTGTCAAGTTCGACGTAGTCATGGGAACCATGACGAAGTTCACCCTGCTGTACTTCGCCGCATATGTCGACGACATTCTCATCCAGTCCGTAGATAACGGCCTCTACAAGCCGAACGGGCTCGCCACAGTAGACGATATCAAGGATATCCTGAGCGCCGTCGGAAAGACCGTCGGAGTGGATTCTGTTACCGTGTCCGACCCCAAGGCATCCGAGGCAGCCGCCAAGTTCGCCAAGAACTATTCCGGAGCCTTCGGCACGTACACCGCCACGGACAATGTGGCTAGCGCCACAGTCAGCAAGCCCAGGGACATGGTCTTCGATGTTTCCGCAGACGCTAAGAAGGCATTCGACAGTCTCGTCGCTTCGATCAGCACCGATCCCGGTTCCTATACCGTGGTGACGGTCGATTCCTATGACGGTCTTGACGGTGCCTACGCATTCATGAAGAGCAGGACGATGGGATCATCCAATGTCAGCATGCTGTACATCGTCGCCTACGAGGGAGACATCGTCGTCGATGGAGCAACATCCTACCAGTACAAGAACACGGGATTCGCAACTGTCGATGACATCAACACAATGTTCGCAGCCATCAAGGCCGCGATCTCTGCCTGATCCTAAGATGGGGTGCCTCAGGGCATCCCATCGCCTTTCACCATGGTGATAACTTGAAATCCACATCCGCAGAGATGCTTGATGAATTCATTGCAAGATATGATGGCATGTTCGGAAGATTCGAGGAAGACGACGGCATGGCGATATCTCCGGACGGCGACAACGAGAATATGGTTACCTACGAGGTCTGCGAGGACATCGTTGATTCTTACACGAAGAAGGTCGATTTCATAGAGAACAAGCGCAAGAAGGTGACGCCTATGGGCAAGATGGTCGATTTCGACTGCCCCTACGGTTTCGACGATTACTACGCTTGCATGTTGAATTATAATCTGATGGGAAAGATGGGCGGATTCCTGTATTTCACAGGACGTAAGGGAAACGTCCTCGCATTCGCCAAGGCTTATCACACGTCTGATAAGGAGCAGATTACTGATGAGGGCCGTGACGAGTTTATCAGGACCATTTACGATTGCATTGAATAATCATAGCTTGTGTTCGAGAGGATCGATGGTTCCGTAGTTCGGTCTTGAATGGCTGAGAACTTCCGTAGCATTGTTTTCATTGAATGTGTTGGGTTGCCTCTACTGGCGTCCACACATCTGGAGCCTCAGATGAATCGCCCTCATATAATTCCTTTTTAAACAGTTAGACTATACCGCCAACCTAGGTGCATCCTATGGAGAAATTGCTGTTCCCCTTCGTCTCGATTGTAGGTCAGGAAGATATGAAGAAAGCCCTTCTGCTGAATTCGATAATCAAGGCGATTGTCACGATCACAACCTCGTTTGGTATTGACGGACATAGGGCGGACATCACGATGATAAAGGCCGCCAAGGCGAACGCAGCAAGACCATCAAGACGCTGGCTGACATACATCAGAACACCCTTGCTGGTACGACCGCCGTAAGGACAGGATGTCCATCACAGGTAGCCCCGGCGATACTGACGCCATATTCGATCTCGCTGACAGGCTGAAGATCCCGCCAGAATACCTGCTCACTCACTGAAGTCTCCATACAGTGCTGTTAGCTAAGGTTATGGACATTCAGAAGCTCAACACCCCAGTTTGGAATTTACGTCTGTTCATCATTCGTCCATTGAAGGCAATAACATGCGTGACGAAGGGGATGATGTATCTGTTCGTGATGTATGATTTTGCATCGAGCCGGATAGTATTGATCGGTGGAAATTCTGCCTATCGGTCAGTTCCTCGAGTATCTCCTCGTTGTCCATGTAGATCTCCTGGAGCTGTTTGAGGAGATCATCTGACGTTTCCCACATACCGCGTTCATGAGCCTCCATCAGGACATCGATCATATCATGCAGGGCGAACGGATTGGCCTTCTCTATCCACTCCCTGACATCTTCCTCCAGGATGTAATCGGTGGCCATGCGGCCATACATCCAATTCTCGATGATGTCCGACGTGGCATCCCATCCGAACACGTATTCGAACATCTTGAGGATCTCGGTAGCGCCTCTGAACCCGTGCCTTCTCAGACCCTGCTCATATTTGGGATTCAGCACCTTGCTCCTGAATACGTAGTGGGATTCCTCCTGGATCGTCCTGAGGACGGGGTCATCCACATTCGCGGAGCATCCTATCACGGACATTGGCAGCTTGCCAGTCACAGATTCCACAGCCGAGTTCAGACCGCCCAGGTATTGGAAGACATCATCGTTGTCGAACAGGTCGTATTCGCGGCTGGTGCTGTTCTTGACAGTTACCGATGTCTTGGACAGCCTCCTCCTGTAGAGATCCTCCCTCTTCACACCGTCGGAGCCTTGGCCGTATGCGTAGCAGCCCACATCGATGTAGTAGTCGCCTAGCTCCTTGCGGTGCTCCCATCCGGATGTGGATATCAGCACGTTGACTCCTGTCCCGTACTGTCCCGGAGTCGCTCCGAACACCCTAGTGAGGGCGTTCCTCCTGGCCTCGTCCTGCGGGATCCCCTTAGCGGTGTCCTCCAGGACCTCCTGCCTGTAATGCGCACGGATTCTGTTCTCCTCGTCGGTCTCATCCAGATCGGCCACCATGGTGACCGCCTCATTGATCATGTCAGTAAGGTTCGGGAACGTGTCCCTGAAGAGTCCGCTGATGTTGACGGTGACATCCACTCTGGGCCTTCCGAGCTCTGCCAGTGGTACGATCTCCAGACCCATCACCCTGTTGCCGTATCCTCCCCACACGGGACGCACGCCCATCAGCCATAGTATGTATGCGACATCGTCACCTCCCGTCTTCATCGTGTCCGTTGCCCATATGACTATGCTGATGCTCTCGGGATATGCGCCGTTCTCCTCCTTGTAGCGGTCAATCAGCTGATCCGCCATCCTCTTTCCGAGCTCCCAGCTTGCCGGGAACGGTACGGCCTCCGGGTCCAGAGTATAGAAGTTTCTTCCAGTGGGCAGTATCTGGGCCCTGCCTCTAGTGGGACATCCCGAAGGTCCAGGTCTGACGTATTTGCCCTCCATCCCTTCCATCATACTATCCAGTTCTTCGGTAATCCTGGAGATGTTGGGGCTCAACTCTTCGCAGATGAATCTGATCGCCTCTATCAGATCGGCATTATCCTCAGGATATGCTCTTGCAGCGATCTCAAGGCATTTTCCGGGATCGCAGCCAGCCGCCGTTACATCGGAGATCAATCTGAAGGACCGGTCCTCAATATCGTCGATGATCTCTCCGTTGAATCTGCCGGTGTCCTCATCCAGTGAGGAAGGCGATTTCTTGAGCTGAGAATAGTCGTAGCCGAGGCACTTTGCCACCGATTCCGTCAAGGAGGGGATGTTTCCGTTCCTGAGTCTGGTGAGGGAATAGATCATCTCGTTCAGTCTTTCATCCGTCGGCGGTCTCCCGAGTATGTGCAGACCATCCTTGATGATGTTGCTCTTGAATTCGAGGACGTAGTCGTAAAGGTCGTCGGCGATGGCCGCCACCTGTTCCGCATCGGCATCTTCGGGGAGCCCCATGTCCGAGAACAGCGCCATCTTCTTGAACACGTCGAAGAGGTCCTGCTTCATGATCTCGAGCTGGTCACCAGTCTTCATGTTCTCGGTCCTCATGTAGGCCTGGAGGACGGATTCCAGTTCTTCCACCTCATCATATGTACCGGATCTCACCATCGCAGGGATCATGTGGTCGACCAGGACGGCATAGCTGCGTCTCTTGGCCTGGGTTCCCTCACCGGGGTTACCGATCACATAGGGATACAGGTTCGGCAATTGGCTGAGCACATAGTCCGGGCTGCAGTCCTCCGACAATCCGACGCCCTTCCCAGGCAGCCACTCGAGCGTCCCATGGGTGCCGACGTGGATGACGATGTTTGCTCCGAAACCGTATCTCAGCCATCTGTAGAACGAAAGGTATTGATGGGGGATCGAGCAGTTGTGATTGTGGTATGCGGATTGTATATCCTTGCCCCTGTTAGGCTGGAAGCTCATGATGATGTTTCCGTCCACAATGCCGGGGACAGCTATCTTGTTGTCGATGACAAGGACATTTCCAGGAGGATCGCCCCAGTCACGAATTATGAAGTCTTTCTGCTCCTGCGATAATGTGTCGAACCATGTCTGATAGACATCGGCATCTATGAATGCAGACGCCCTTCTTTTGACGTCGTCATCCGAAACATATTCCCAATCGTTTGTTACGCCGGTGAAGATCCTGTCCACAAGCTCTTCGCTGGTCTCCGGAACGAAATCCAGTCTGTATCCCTCGTTGTCCATGCGTTCCAGAAGGTCCCTGATGCTCTGGAATGTGTCCAGGTCGGCCGCTCCTCCGGCATGCGCTGCTTTCGGCGGATACTGGTAGAAGATGATCGCAACCCTCTTCTCGCGATTCTGTTTGTGACGTAGCTTCGCCCACATCATCGCCATGTCGGCTATGTCATCGACTCTGGACCTGATCGGAGAATAATATCTTGAACCGTTGGGCGCGATCTCGGTGGATGAGTTAGGGATCGAGATTATCTGTCCGTCAAATTCCGGGAACGCCACATCATAAGCGATCTCCGCATTCGTCAGACCGTAGGTGTCCTTGCGCCATTTCTCCTCAGTGTATACGAGTGTGGGGGTCTGCATGACAGGGACGCTGAGGCGTTCCAGGAACGGGTCATCGGGATCGTCCGATCTGGCCTTCGCCTCCCTGGTGATCGATGAGCTGATCATGTTTATGGCGAAATCGACTATCGGTTCCCCATCCGCCAGAAGATAGTCGTCGATGATCCTGCGTATCCCTATGCAGCCCGTCTCTGCGTTGGCGGCATAGTTCAGGAATATCGGTAGAGGGGTCCCTCCCTTTCTCTCGATGGCGTGTGTGATGCTGTCGACCCCTTCCGTCCTTCCTGAGTTCCATTTGCGCTGACTGAACAGCACGAGTATCACAGGCCTGGTCCTGTCCATCTTCGAGATGTAGTCTGCAATATCCGTGGATTCCATGCCAGGGTAGTACGCCCCCTGGGCTGGTGGGATGTAAGGCTCCGGCAGTTCGAAACCCTGATGATCGAAGTAGTTAAGGGACCATTTCAGGAAGCCGAGGAGATTGCGGTGGCCTCCCAGAGTGAGGTATCTGGTCGCAGACGAGAATTCATCGTGCGGAAGTCCGGATAATCCCTCATAGCCTAACGTCTTGGATGGGGTGTTGTGTACGATGAGTATCGGCACACTGTGCTCATCCGCCTTTTCCTTGAGGACTTCCCATCTTTTGAAGAGGGTCATCTCTCCGGTCAGCCTGATGACTATGAGATCGGTGTTCGGAACGGAAGACAAGATGCGATCCATCGCAGTACTATCCGTATCGAGTGTATCGGAAGCGTATTCGATGAGGTCGATGGGATGCCCTTCGGAGGACAGTTCATTCCTTTCGGTTATCAGGGACACTCCGTCCTTGACCCTGACATCGATGTTGATCATCCTCATGCCGATCATCCGACGAGGTCGTTCTCATCCTTGTGGAGCTCTCTGATCTCTTCATCCGATAGAGGAGTTCCGAGGATCACGTGCGGTCTGCCGCAGTCATCGATGATCCTGCAGTTCATGCCGTAGACGTATCTGACGGTGTCCTCCGTGATCACTTCGTTCGGCGTCCCCGTCCTGTAGATGATCCCGGGGGTGGACATGACTATGACTCTGTCGGCATACTTCGATGCCACGTTCAGTTCATGGCTGATCATTATTATCGTGATGTTCTTCTCATGGGAGACGCGCTGCAGGAGCTCGATCACCTGGACCTGGTGCCTGACATCCAGGTTGGCAGTGGGTTCATCCAGGATCAGAATCTGCGGTTCCTGCGCCAGCCCTCTCGCGATCGAGACCTTCTGGTGCTGTCCTGCTGACAGCTCGTTGTAGTTCCTGAGCGCCAGGTGGGTGATGTTCAGCGCTTTGAGGACCTCGTACACCTTATGCATATCTTCCTTTTCGGAGCCCAGTTTCGCATAGGGATGTCTCCCCATCAGCACCGTGTCTGCCACGGTCATGGAGAATGAATCGGAGGAGGTCGCAGGCACGAAACCGACGCGTGTGGAAAGCTCCTTGAGGGAATAGCTCTTGACCTCCCTGCCGTCCAGCTCCGCTTTTCCCGCAGTTGGGATGAGCAGCTTGTTCATGCATTTGACCATCGTGGATTTGCCCACTCCATTGGGGCCGATGATGCATATCAGGCCGGGCTCGTCTATCGTCAGATCGATGTTCCGGAGGACGCTGTCCTGACCCTTGTAACTGAAACCGAGCGATTCCAGTTCTACCTTTATGTCACCAGACCTCCTTCTTCTGCTTGACCAGCAGGTACAGGAGCATCGGTCCTCCGATGAATGCCGTGATGACTCCGACCTCCAGAACGGTCGGGGCTATGATCGTGCGTCCCACAAGGTCGGCCAATATCAGGAACATGGCTCCGAACGCTGCGGATGCGGGGATGAGATAGCGGTTGTCCGATCCGATGAACATCCTGCAGATGTGCGGACAGACCAGTCCGATGAAACCGATGATGCCGGTGAAGCTCACGATCGCAGCGGCCATGAGGGACACAATGAGAAGGCAGAATATTCTGAGTTTGTCGGCATCTATTCCCAGGGATTTGGCACCCTCGTCACCCGAGACGAGGACGTTGATCTTCCTTGAAAGGAACTGCAGAGCTATGCATCCGATTGCGACAATCACCGCCATGAGCGGGATCATCTGCCATTTTATGAGGCCAAGTGTTCCGACTTGCCACTGGAAGGCCTCCTCCAGCGCATTGGGGTCGGCCATGAGCATGAGAAGAGTGGTCATGGCGTTGAACAGGTACATGACGGCCAATCCCGATAGGATGATGGTGGTGGGCGAGGCATGCCTTATCGTGGATACAAGCATGATGACGGCCATCGGTATCAGCGAGAATATGAATGCGTTCACTACGATGGCGTAGTTCCCGCCGACAACAGACATGCTAAGGACGATGGCCAGGGTTGCTCCGAACGATGCACCTGATGATATTCCTGTCGTGTAAGGGTCTGCTAGCGGGTTCTTCATTGTGCTCTGCATGACGGCTCCTGCCACCGCGAGACCTGCACCGGCGATTATTCCTGCGACTATACGGGGCATACGTAGTTCGAAGATGACGAAATCCTTGTCCGAATCCTGGATGTTCCCGATGATATGGTCGAATATGATCTGATATGCTTCGAAGAAACCGATGCCGTATGAGCCAATGGTCACAGTGATGCCTATTATGATCACCATTCCGATCACACAGGCAAGTATGAAGATGTATTTCCTGTAAACATGCTTCGAGTAATCGCTCATCATCTTCTTCTCGTCGTCCGAATAGCCGTATTCGGAATCGACGTTGTATTTCTGCCAAGGCATCTTCATTGGCTCACCGTTTCATAGAAAGGGAAGGTGGGGCCGTAGCCCCTTTGATATCAAGCGGTTTTCGCATCCTCAGGAGTGAAGAGGAAGTGATAGAGCTTGAACTCGTAATCTCCCGCTTCCGTGAAGTTCTTGAGGTAGTCGGTGATCATCTTGGTCAGATCGTCCTGGGAGAACTGATCCGGGAAGAAGATGCTGCATGCGATGTAGGTGTGGATGCAGAAGGGCAGGTCGTAGTTCACCATGTAGATGTTGTTGTTCTTAACAGCATCTGTGATTGCGAATTTGGACCAGTCCATTCCGTTGTACACGGCCTTGACCTCGTCGAAGGTGTTCTGCGTGTACATGTACTTTCCACCGATGATGTATCCGGGGTTCTGCTTCTCGATGTCCTCCATACACTTGGATGTGGACATTCCGGCGGCGGTGGGGCTGGTGACGATGATGTTTCCGATGTTAGTCGCCTTGGAGTTGGTGAACGCGGTGGACACTCCGTCGAGCTGAGCGTACATGTATGTGGGGGTACCGAGGTAGAACCTGGTCGCTGCGGGGTCCTTGACCTTGGACAGCTTGTCGTTCACGGCTTTCATGGTGTCATCCATCCACTTGACGTACTTCTGGGCTCCGGCATCATTGTCCGTGAAGAATCCCAGCATGAGGGCTCCCTCTGCGAGCCTTCCATCCTCGTACGAAACCATCCTAAGGACCTGCTTGGATCCGAGGACATTCTCGGGGATGTTGACGGCGTATTTGGATACGGAACCGGCATAGATGGTGTCGGCACTGATCTGCATGGTCGCCTCAAGGTCAGGAGTCTTCCTGTCACCGATGGACGGGAGGTTCTTGTAGGCCTTGAAGAAGTTCTCATCCCAGTACTGGAACACGTAGTCGTTCAGAGCGACGACTCTGTCGCCGGCGCCGATCGCAATGGCCAGACCCAGGGACCTCTGCGTTCCAGAGATGATGATCTTGTTGACAGGGTACTTTCCGCTAAGGATGTCCTTATCGACTCCGATGTAGTTGACCGTCATGGTCTTCTTCTCTGAGTCCTTCTTATCCTTGTTGTACTTCTTGATGTCAATCATGTTCTGGACCATCTCTTTGTCCTTGGCATCGACGACACCGTCGTTGTTGGCATCCGCCATATTGCTGTACTTCTTGTCCTTGATCATCTCGTCGATCTTCTTCAGATCGGCATCGTCCAGATAGTCGTTCTCATCAGCATTTCCGAGAATGGCCAATCTGCCGTCTGTGTTGGCAGACCTGTATTCCGAGGGTGTGTTACCGAATGCCAGGTACATCCCGACTCCGGCTGCTATCAGAACAACGACGACGACAATCGCAATCATCTTGTTTTTTTCCATTGTATCACTTGATAGATTAGTGATGGACTATTGGACAATACCACCAATAGCTCGGTGCTCGTGAATCTGATACGCCGTATTTAGTTGATTGGATGATGCATCCTCCATACTATGCAATGAAGAACAGCACCTTGAAGATCGATTTCGTAATCGAGATGGGCCGAGCCCCGGTCCTGATGGAGGTGAAGTCCGGGAGGAACAAGAGGGCCAAATCCCTCCGCACGATGATGCAGGATAAGGACAGGAATAGGATCGGATACAAAGTGATGGATTCCAACATCGGGACCGACGAGAACGGCATCATACATCTTCCTCTCTACGCGCCCTGCTTCTTCGAGGATTGTCAAATAAGGAGCCTGCCTTTGCCGCCCTCGTCCAAAAAGGTGAACAAGGCTTTCCTGGAACGGGAGAACGATGTATAACGGGCGCAGGGAACATGCTAGCATCGGGTCGATAACGGGCTATCAAAGCGAAGTAAGGCGATATGCGGCGAACGCCCTTCGCTCAAGTCTTTAAACAGTTAGACTATACCGCCAACCTAGGTGCATCCTATGGAGAAATTGCTGTTCCCTTTCGTCTCGATTGTAGGTCAGGAAGATATGAAGAAAGCCCTTCTGCTGAATATGGTAGATCCGGGTATCGGAGGGGCACTGATCAAGGGTGAGAAGGGAACGGCCAAGTCCACCACCGTCCGTTCGCTGGCGCAGGTCCTGCCGTACAGGGATGCCGTGGAGGGCTGCGTCTTCAACTGCGACCCCACCAGGCCCGACAGGCTGTGCCCCTACTGCGCAGAGAAGCTTGCGAGGGGGGAGAAGCTCCCGTCCGTCTCCGTGCAGATGAGGGTCGTGGAGCTCCCGCTGAGCGCGACCGAGGACCGTGTGGCAGGTACGTTGGATATCGAGCACGTCCTCAAGACCGGTGAGAAGAAGTTCGAGCCCGGTGTCCTCGCCCAGGCCAACGGTAATCTCCTGTATGTGGACGAGGTGAACCTCCTTGACGACCACATCGTCGACCTCCTTCTGGATTCGGCCGCGATGGGGGTCAATTACATCGAGAGGGAGGGAGTATCGTTCTCGCACCCGTCACGTTTCATCTTAGTCGGTACCATGAACCCCGAGGAGGGGGAGCTCAGGCCCCAGCTGCTGGACAGGTTCGGACTGTCCGTGGAGGTCAAGGGGGACAAGGACCTCGACATGCGCATGGAGGTCGTCAAGAGGAGAGTCGCCTTCGATGCAGATCCGGCAAAGTACACCGCGGCCTGCAAGGCCGAGACCGATGCCATGCGCGAGAGGGTCACCAAGGCCAGGGAGATCCTGCCCACGGTGGAGACCGATGATTCCATAATCAAGGCGATCGTCACGATCACAACCTCGTTCGGTATCGACGGACACAGGGCGGACATCACGATGATGAAGGCCGCCAAGGCGAACGCGGCATTGGACGGCAGGACCGCCGTCACCAAGGACGACATCAGGGCGGTAGCCGCATTGGTGCTGTCGCACCGCATGAGGCGCAGACCGTTCGAGGAGGCCGCATTCGATACGGAGGAGCTCGAGAGATGCCTCCAGTCGATCTGAGGTCGTTCCCCTTCACAGCGGTCCTCGGCATGGACGATGCCAAGAGGGCCATGCAGTGCATGCTGGTCAGTCCGAACATCAGGACTGTGATGATCAGGGGTGGCCAGGGATCCGCCAAGACGGTGCTGGCCAGGTCCGCCGGGGCAATCTCCGGAAGGAGGATCATCAACGTCCCCGTGAACGCCTCTGAGGAGCAGATCTTCGGCGGGATGGACATAGATGCGACGATCAAGGAAGGCAAAGCCGTCATGCAGCCTGGGCTGCTGTCCAGGGCGGACGGCAACATCGTCTATGTGGACGATGTGAACCTCATGGACCAGAGGATCCTGATGTCGCTGCTGAACGCGGTGATCGAGGGCCGTGTGGTCCTGGAGAGGGAGGGCATATCCGCCGAATACACCGTGGACACCATGCTTGTGGCCACCATGAACCCTTCCGATTCCGATGTCAGCTCCCATGTACTGGATCGCTTCGACCTCTGCGCATACGCATCGTTCCCCACGGAGGAGGCCGAGAGGGCCGAGATTTTGAGGAGGAATGCGGATTTCCAGAGGGATCCGGCAGCATTCAAAGAACTGTACAGGGAAGAGGAGGAGTCCCTGAAGTCCAACATCGAAAGGGCCTGCAAGCTCCTCCCGCTGGTGTCCATGTCGGACGACCTTATCGGCGTCTCGGTGGAGCTGGCTGTAAGGGTCCTCGCCGACGGATACCGCGGCGACATAGTCATGGTCAACACGGCCAAGGCGCTGGCCGCTCTCAACGGCCGCGACGAGGTCATGAAGAAGGATGTGGAGGAGGCCGCGATGCTGTGCCTGGCACACAGGCGCAACTATGTTCAGGAACCTCCGCCGGAGCCGCCCCAGCCCCCTGAAGAGGAGGAGCAGGAGGAAGAGGATCCTCCCGAGGACGACCAGCAGGACCAGCAGGAGGAGCAGGAGCAGAGCGAGCCCCCGGAGCAGGACCAGGAGGACCAGCAGACGCCTCCCCCGGACATGGACTTCCAGCAGCTGCTGGATGACATGGTGTTCGAGATCGGGGAGCAGTTCAGGGTGATAGATTACCTGAACGACGGCGTCAGGAAAGTCTCCAAGACATCGGCCAAGAAGGGCCGCAGGATGATGGTCGAAAGTTCCGATTCATCCGGGCGCTATGCCCGCTCCAGGATCCCGGAGGGAAGGACACATGACATCGCCTTCGATGCCACCGTCAGGGCGGCCGCCCCGTACCAGAGGAGCAGGGACCATTCCGATCTCAGGATTAACATCCAGAAGCAGGACGTGAGGGAGAAGGTGCGCGAGATGCGCGCCGGATGCACCATACTGTTCCTGGTGGACGCCAGCGGGTCGCTGGGCGTCAGGAAGAGGATGGCCGCCGTCAAAGGCGCCGTGCTCTCGATGCTCAGGGACAGCTACGTCAAGAGGGACAGGATCGGCATGATGGCCTTCAGGCGCGATTCCGCTGAACTCGTCCTACCGCCCACAAGGTCGGTGGAGTACAGCTACAAGAAGCTCGAGGAGATGCCGACCGGCGGCAAGACTCCCCTGGCGGAAGCCCTGGTGACCGTCAACGATTACATGACCTCATATTCCCGCGCCCATGTGGGCGAGATGTGCTACATCGTCCTGATCACGGACGGACGTGCCAACGTCGCTTTGAATGAAGGTGCCAACCCCAACGAGGAGGTCCTGAAGATGGCCGAGGACATGGCCATCCCGCAGGTGAAATGGGTGGTCATCGACGCGAGTTCGGGATTCATAAGGTTCGACAACGCCGAGAAGCTGGCGGAGGCCCTGCAGGGCACGTACTTCAGACTGGACGACCTAAACGCAGACCGTTTGGCCGAGAGCGTAAGGGCGGTCATCCAGTGATGGTGTCGCCATCCGTACTGACGGAAGATAGCAGTTATATCTGAACGGAGGATATATCCAACTCATAGTTCGGACTGGCACCGTCGCCGGCAGGGGGAAAGGAATGAGGTACGTCAACATCTCGATCGGGACCATGGACAGCTTCCTCATGAACGAGGCTGTGAACAGGGTCCGTGCCGAAGGCTACGATGTCGACTATCACAATTACGACAGCTCCGACCTGGACGAGGATCCTCTTTTCCTAGCCGAGGCCGTCAGGATCGTCTCCGAGGCGGACTTCGTCACCATGAAGGTCCACGGCGACACCACCTACTGCAAGAAGTTCGACAAGCTCCGCGAGGCGATCGAGGCGCATCACATATGCCTGCACCTGAGCTGCACGGACAGCTGCGTCACGGACGCCTTCAGGAAGTATTTCGACGGCACCGACGAGGAATATAGTCTGGTCATGAGGTACGCCATATTGGGCGGTGATGACAACTTCGTATCGCTGATCAAATGGGCGCTGAGGAGGTTCGACGGGATAGAATTGGACGTTCCCGATCCGGTGCGCCCGGAGACCGAAGGCATATACTACCCGGGAAGGGAGAGCACATCCTTCAAGGATTATGTGGAAGGATTGGAGCCAGGGAGACCGAATATAGGCATATTCTTCTATCAGAAGCAGTGGGTCACGGGCAACCTGGACAACATCAACGGCCTCATAAAGGCTGTCGAGGACGTCGGCGGGAACCCTGTGGCGATGTTCTTCAACACCAGTGAGAACAAGATCGACGGGTCCAGAGGCATCAAGAGGCTCCTCAGGGACGAGCTCACCGAGGACGGGAGGCCTGTCCTGGATGCCATAATCAACACGATGAGCTTCAGCCAGACGCTGATAGCGTCCCCCGGGTCGGGGGAGCAGATCAGCGAGGACAACTTCTTCCTCTCCTACGGGGTGCCGGTCCTGCAGGCCATGACCGTGGTCGCCACCGAGGACCATTGGAGGTCGCATCTGGAAGGCTTGAATCCCGCGGAGATAGCCTACGATGTGGTGCATCCGGAGTTCGACGGGCAGATCATATCCGTCCCCAGCGCCAGCACAGAGGTCAGGGAGGACAGCGTCCGCTACTACAGCTCCATCAGGGACAGGGCACTGAGAATCGCCGACATGGCGGTCATGTGGGGTAGGCTGCGTCACATCGCGAACCGCGACAGGAAGGTGGCCATCCTGCTCTACCAGTACCCTCCCAAGAACGCGGATGCCGGCGGGGCCGCAGGACTCGATACGTTCGCAAGCGTGGTGAACATCCTCCGCAGGATGAGGGACGACGGTTACGACGTCGGGGACCACATCCCTGAGGATTCCAGGGAGCTGGTGGACACCATGCTCGCAGGCCTGACCAACGACACGGAGTGGATCTCCCCCGATGAGGTCAGAAAGCGCTCGGTGGACACTGTCCCTCCGGAGCAGTACGACGTCTGGTATAGGGAATTGTCTGAAAAGGCGAGGGAGCGTCTGAGCTCCGACTGGGGAGAGCCTCCCGGCGACCATTACACGGTCGGGAAGGACATCATCGTCCCCGGGACGGTCTTCGGGAACGTCATCGTCGGATTCCAGCCTGACAGGGGGAGGGACATACAGAAGACGTATCACGATCCCAATTGCGTGCATCCCCACCAGTATTATGCATATTACAAGTGGCTGAGATACGATTTCGGCGCTGATGCGGTCATCCACGTGGGCACCCACGGCACGCTGGAATGGCTGCCCGGGAAATCGGTAGCATTGAGCGGGGACTGTTGCCCCGACTACATCCTCACATCCCTGCCGGATATCTACCCGTACATAATCGGCAACCCCGGCGAGGGGACGCAGGCTAAGAGGAGGGCCGCTGCGGTCATAATCGACCATATGATCCCGTCGATGACCCGCGCCGGAGGATATGACGAGATCCTGGAGCTTGAGGGAACACTGCAGAACTTCATGACCGCCAGGTCGCAGGAGCAGGACCAGAACCTCACGTTCATAAGGGAGAAGCTGAGGGAGATTCTCACAGCGATGGACATGTACAACGACCTGAAGCTCGATCCCGGATGCTCGGACGAGGAGCTGGATGCCAGGTTCGACGACCTCTATGACTATGTCGTGGACATCAAGGAGAACCTTATCAAGGACGGCCTGCACATCCTTGGGGACGTATCCCAGGGGAAGAGGCTGGAGGAGGACGTCTACAGCCTGGTCAGGGTGGCCAATGGGGAGATACCTTCCTTGCGTGCGGCCATCGCGGGTTCGATGGGCTATGACATCCTGGACTTACAGAACAACGCATCCCAGAGGGACGTATCATCGGGAAGGCTGAAGGGTCAGATCCTGGAGGATGTGGAGGTCGGGATGGAGACGCTGATAGCCGACATGGCTTTGGCCGGGTTCGATCATGACAGATGTGTGGCGATGGCCGACCGCTTCGGGAATGACAAGGATGTCATTACCACGGTATCGTTCGTCTGCGATGAACTGTATCCGAATCTCATGAGCATGGGCAGGGAGGTGGACAGCGTCATGGATGCCCTGAGCGGCAAGTACATCGAGCCCGGTCCGTCCGGATGCCCGACCAGGGGCAGGGCGCAGATCCTGCCGACCGGAAGGAACTTCTATTCCATCGACCCGGACGCCATCCCATGGCATTCCAGCTGGGAGATCGGGAAGACCATGGCCGACCAGATGCTGAAGAGGTTCGTGGACGAGCACGGCTCGTATCCGCGCAACATCGGCATAGTCATGTGGGCAACGGATACCATGAAGACCGGCGGAGACGACACCGCTTACGTCCTGTGGCTGATGGGCATACGCCCGGTCTGGACCGGGTACGCCGGGAGGGTCAAGGACCTGGAGGTCATCCCCGTATCGGAGCTCGGAAGGCCCAGGATAGACGTCACGTTGAGGATCAGCGGGCTGTTCAGGGACACGTTCCCCAATCTCGTCAGGATGATCGACCGCGCTGTGCACATGGTCGCGGAACTGGACGAATCGGAGGACGAGAACTACATCCTGGCGAACCTCCGCCATGACATCGTCCTCTCGATAGAGGAGGGAATGCCCGAGGACCAGGCCAGGGCGGATGCGATGATCCGCATCTTCGGAGACGCTCCCGGATCCTACGGTTCGGGTACGAACATCCTAGTCAGGACTTCCGACTGGAAGGAGCAAAGCGAGCTCGGGGACATCTACCGCAGCTACGGCGAGTACGCCTACGGCATCGGCAGGTCCGGGGAGAGGAAGTCGGATGCATTCAGGCACAAGCTCATGAACATGGATGTGACCGTCAAGAACAGCGTCAGTAGGGAGTATGACATGTTCGACAACGACGACGTATACACCGACCTGGGAGGATTCAACGCCGCTGTGAAATCCGTACGCGGGGAGATGCCCATGTCGGTGATCGGATTCTCCGCCGACACGACCAACATCAAGACAAAGACGATCGACGAGGAAGGCAGGTACATCTTCCGTAGCAAGATCAACAATCCCAAATGGGTCGAGGGGCTGAAGCCCCACGGGTTCAAAGGCGCCCAGGAGATCTCGAAGATGACGGAGTACGTCTTCGGATGGGACGCCACATCGGACATAATCGAAGGATGGGAGTACAAGTCCATAGCGGACAACTTCCTGTTCAACAAGGATAATGCGGAATGGTTCAGGGACGCCAATCCTTATGCGATGATGGAGGTCACGGCAAGATTGCTTGAGGCCATCTACCGTCAGATGTGGGATGCCGGCGAGGAGATGGAGGATAGGCTCAAGAGCCTCTACGAGGATCTGGAAGGAGACCTGGAGGGTCTGAATGACAGATGACATAATCATCAGGGGCAAGGGCATCACCAAGAAATTCGGCGACTTCACCGCGGTGGATAACATAGACGTGGAGGTCAGGCGCGGGGAGATATTCGGATTCCTCGGTCCCAACGGCGCCGGCAAGACCACCACCATCAGGATAATGACCACCCTGATACCCCCGACATCCGGGGAGATCGAGATCGAGGGACATACCGTAAAGGGTCTCGATGACCCGGTGAAGGAGAAGGTCGGCATCATCCAGCAGCACATCGCGCTGGACAACGACGTCTCCGTCAGGGAGAACATAAGGTATCACGCGATTCTGCACCGCATCCCCAGGAAGGAGGCCAAGGAGAGGATGGACAGGCTCATCAACATGATGGGTCTGGAGCCGTACCTGGACCGCATGGCCATAAACCTCTCGGGAGGATGGAAGAGGAGGGTCGCCATAGTCAATGCATTGATCCACGACCCCTCCATACTCGTAATGGACGAGCCCACGGCCGGTCTGGACACCCAGTCCAGGCACATGCTCTGGAAGCTCATCAGGGAGCTGAACTCCCACGGCACCACGGTGTTCGTCACCACCCACTACATGGACGAGGCCGAGGAGCTCTGCGACAGGATCGCGATCATAGATCATGGAAAGATAATCGCCCAGGGCACTCCGGAGGAGCTCTGCAGGGAGCTGGGGTCCTTCGCGGTGGAATACGTAACCGAGGGGTCGGACAAGCAGTACCGCTACTTCCACGAGCGCTCGGAGGCGCTGCAGTTCAGGGACTCCCTCCCGGAAGGGGCGCAGGTCACCACCAGGAACACCAACCTGGAGGACGTCTTCCTGGAGCTCACCGGAAGGGAGAACACGCAGGCCGTGCAGGAGGTCGAGTACAGGATATGAGCATCCTGGCAGACTCCTTCCGCGTGGCCTGGATAGACCTGGCCTTCATCAAGAGGAACATACTGGTGGTGCTGGTCACCAGCCTTGTGACACCTGCGCTGTACATCGTCGCATTCGGATACGGGTTCGGTTCCGGCGCGGAGGTGGAGGGCTTCGAGTACATAGCGTTCATGATCCCGGGAGTCATCTCGATATCGACCATGACGTCATGCTTCAACAACGTGGCCCAGAAGGTCATGGTGCAGCGCACGTACTACAGGAGCTTCGACGAGCTGTTCCTCTGCTCTATGAAGCCGCTGTCCGTCATTCTCGGAAAATCATGGGCAGGGATGATCAGGAGCATCATCAGCTGCACGGTGCTGTACGCTATAGGATTGATCATCACGAAGGACATGCAGTTCTCGCTCCAGGCTGTCGCAGTGATACTTCTGAGTTGTCTGACCTACGCGTTGATGGGCGTAGTGGCAGGCATGATGTCCAACTCGCATTTGACACTTAACTTGTTCACGACACTGGTGATAACGCCGATGTCCTTCCTGTCGGGAACCATTTTCTCGTTGGAGGCGCTTCCGGAGATCGCACAGGGGATACTGTACGTGCTGCCGCTGTCTCACACCACCGAATGCATAAGGTCGACAATACTCGGAACGGAGTTCCCGTGGATCTCGCTGGCGATCACTCTGGTGTACGCGGTCGCGTTCGTGCTGGTGAGCAGGCATCTTGTGATGAAAGGGAGGAACCGATATGGATAACATCGTTGAGGTCAGGGACCTTGTGGTCAGGTTCGGGGATTTCACCGCCGTGAACGGCATATCGTTCGATGTGAGGGAAGGCGAGATCTTCGGTTTCCTCGGGCCGAACGGCGCCGGGAAGACCACGTCCATCCGCACGATAACGACCATTCAGAAGTACGATTCGGGATCCATCTCCATAGGCGGCCACAACATCAGGACGGATTACCTCGAAGCGAGGAAGCTGATAGGAATAGCGCAGCAGAACATCTCTCTTGACAAGGACCTGACGGTCCGCCAGAACCTGAAGCACCACGCCATCCTCCACAAGATACCGAGGAAGGACATCGACCGCGTGGTCGAGGAGACCGCCCACATCCTGGAATTGGATGATTACATGGACCACAAGGTCATGAACCTGTCCGGCGGATGGAAGAGGAAGGCATCCATCATCTGCGCGATAATACACCAGCCGAAGATACTGTTGCTTGACGAGCCCACCGCGGGTCTTGATACCAGGTCCCGCTACATGCTGTGGGATCTCGTCAGGATGCTCAACGCCAGGGGCACAACGATATTCCTCACGACGCATTACATCGAGGAGGCGGAGGCCCTCTGCAACAGGGTCGCCATCATCGACCACGGCAAGATAGTCACCAAAGGTACGGTCGATGAACTGAGGGACAGCATCGGGAGGATCACAGTAGACACCACGAGCGACGACGGCAAACGCCGCATGGAGTACTTCCCTGATATCGCTACAGCGAAGGAGTTCGCCCACACATTGGGCGACAGGCTGTACAACATCAGGAGGACCACCCTCGAGGATGTCTTCCTGGAGGTCACCGGGGACAAGGAGGGAGCCTGATGGGGATACTCGACGAGACGTTTCGTGTCGCCTGGGGCGACCTGGTGTACATGAAAGGGAACATGATCGAGGTCCTGCTGTCATCCCTGGTCGGTCCGCTGCTGTACCTGCTCGCTTTCGGATTCGGAGTGGGCGGGAACATGGAGGATCCTGCGGCATACGTCAAGTACATCATACCCGGAATCATCGCGCTGACGACGCTGTCCGCGACGTTCAGTACGGTGTCCATGAAGATCCTGGTCCAGAGGCTGTTCTACATGAGCTTCGACGAGCTGCTGCTGTGCCCGATACACATCTCCGCGATCATCCTCGGAAAGCTTGTCCAGGGGGTCGCCAGGGCGCTGATCAGCTGCACCATACTTCTCGTAGTCGGTTGGTTGCTTTCCCCTCAGGTGGTCATCAGCCCGTGGATATTCGTGCTGATAATCGTGGCGAGCATGATGTTCTCGCTGCTCGGACTTCTCGCTGGAATGCTGACCAACAAGACTCAGACCCTGACCCTGTTCTCCAGCATCGTCATCATACCGATGACATTCCTGTGCGGTACGCTGTTCGATTCCAGCACCCTCCCGGACGGGATATCGTTCATCATCTACTGCCTCCCGCTGACCCATGTCAGCAATCTCATGAGGGGATTGATGCTGCCTGAGTATTCCATCGGATTGGATTCCATCGTCATCGTGGCGATATACGTCGCGGTGCTATTCTCGATATGCTACTACATGATCAAGAACAACAAATGCTGAGGTTGATAGGATGTCGGAGGACCATACATCGAAGCTGATCGACAAGAACGACAGGCGCCTCGCACTGGTGATCGTCGATGTGCAGAAGAAGTTCATCAGGAAGGGGGAGGACCCCACGCTGGTATCCGCGGAGAGGCATACGCCCACCATGCAGAAGGCGATAGAGATGTTCAGGGAGGCCGGAAGGCCGGTCATCTGGGTGCTCTACGAGGGGGATCCGCTCCTTGAAGGAATAACAATGGAGACCAGATCCCTTCTGGACGGGTTCGAGATCGCTGATACCGACCATGTGGTGATCAAGTATCACATGAACTCCTTCAACAACACGAACCTGTCGGATGTCATACTTCAGAACGGATGCGATTCCGCACTGCTCATGGGGATGTTCGCTCAGTACTGCGTGATGGCCACCTACTGGGGAGCGTTCGACAGGGATGTGGCGCCTTACATGCTGAAGGACGGCCTGATAAGCACTGACGACAAGTTCTGCGATCTAGCATATGCTATGTGCAAATCATACACTTTGGAGGAACTGGAGTCCAATCTGAAGCTGCACAGGATGTGAGCTCAGGACATCATACGTTCCTTGATCCCTTCCTTGATGTCCCTGATGGAGATGTTCTCCAGCTTCTCCTTCGTGGACGAGTAGGACTCGGCGGATTTCTTCTTCACGTCGTTGATCGTGATGTTCTCCATCTTGTCCTTCGCACCGGCCATGACGACGTTGCGGACGGTGGTGTCGAAGGTGTTCTCCATCTTGTCGACTGCCTCCCTGGCCTCGGGGGACAGGGGCGCCGCATGGATGACAGCTTCGAAGAAGTGGAAGAACTCCAGGCATCCGACGATGAAGTGCTTCTGGACATCGTCGTCGCTGATGATCTTCAGAATGGCATCGTTGAGCTCCACGGCCTTCGCCTTCGCCCTTGCTACATCCTCGTCGAAGTCATGCTCCGCGGGCACCTGGGGCTGCGCCGGCTCCTCGCTCTTACCTTCGTTCAGGATCTTCTCGATCATCTCCCTGTTGTCGAGAATGAACCTCCTGAATTCCTCGGACTGTTCGTCTGCCATGCGAAACCGATTGCATTAGGGATATTTACAAGCGATTGGTGGCCCCATCATTGCGGTGCCTGGACGGATGGAACCAGTTATATCCAAACACCGTTTAGAGATTGTCGATAGCATGGCGGGCATATTCTCCTTTGTCAGATTCTTCACCAGGAAGGAATGGGCACTGACGGCTGTAGTCTTCGCCATGATAGTCGTCGAGGTGTGGTTCGACCTGGAGATCCCTCAGTATATGGCGGACATAACCGATGTGATAACATCGGGAGGGACCCCCGACGAGGTGGTTTCCAAGTCGTACGCCATGGTCGGATGCGCAGTGGCCAGCCTGATCATCGGGCTGATGGTGAGCATCATGGTGGGATGGATATCCACTTCTGTTGCCAAGACGATACGCGAGAGGGAGTTCGAGCACGTCCAGAGGTTCTCCATGAAGGAGATGGACCTCATCTCGTCGTACAGCCTGATAACCCGTTCCACCAACGACGTCAAGCAGATACAGGACTTCATCGGCATCGCATTGGAATCGCTCATAAGGGCTCCTGTGCTGTCTATTTGGGCAGTGGTGAGGATAAGCACCGCCAACATGACCTGGACGGCGGTCACGATGGTCTGCATCGTGGCCATGGTGATCCTGATATTGACAATCATGCGCCTGTCGGCCCCGTTGTTCAGGAGGGTCCAGCAGCTCAACGACGGCCTGAACTCGGTGACTATGGAGATGGTCACCGGGCAGAGGGTCATCAGGGCATACGACGCGCAGGATCTGGAGAGGGAGCGCTTCGACAAAGCGAGTGATGCCCTGTACGAGAACAACATCAGGGCCAACCATGTCATGGCCGCCAGCGTTCCTTTCAACGGGCTGATAAGGAACTCCCTCACTATGGCCATCTACTGGCTGGGGGCGTTCATAATCGCCGGGACCTCGTCGGAGCCGGAGCGCCTGACGCTATTTGGGGACATGATTGTGTTCGCAACGTATGCGACGATGGCCCTGAACGGTTTCCGCACCCTGGTGAACATATTCAACGCGTTCCCGAAGGCGAAGGTCTCCCTGGAGCGCATTTTCGAGGTCCTGGACACCGATCCGTGCGTCGTCGGAGGCAAGGAGGAGGAAGGCGACAGGAGCGGATCCATACGCTTCAGGGATGTCACGTTCCGCTATCCGAGCTCCCAGAACGATGCTCTGAAGGGGGTGTCCTTCGATGTCGATCCCGGGGAGACCGTGGCGATAATCGGCGCCACGGGATGCGGGAAGACCACTCTGGTGGATTTGATACCGAGGTTCTACGACCCGGACAGCGGATCGGTAGTAATCGATGGGGTCGATATCCGCGAGTACAGTCTGGATTCCATCCGCGGCAAGATAGGGTTCGTCCCCCAGAGGGCCACCGTGCTCTCTGGTTCCGTGAGGGACAACGTGAACTACGGCCTGGGCTCCCAGGACCGCGGCGACGATGACATCTGGAGGGCGCTGGAGATCGCATGCATCGACGACTTCATCCGCGACATCGGAGGATTGGATGCATCGCTTACGGAGGACGGGAGGAACCTGTCCGGAGGCCAGAAGCAGAGGGTGACCATAGCCCGTGCGGTCTGCAGGCATCCGGAGATATTCGTCTTCGACGACTGCTTCTCCGCCATCGACTACCGCACCGACCTGGAGGTCAGGAGCAGGCTTAGGAAGGAGACAAAGGATGCAACGGTGATCCTTGTTACTCAGAGGATAGGCACCGCAAGGACCGCTGACAGGATCGTCGTCATGGACGACGGGACGATCGTGGACCAGGGCACCCATGAGGAGCTCATGCAGAGGTGTTCGATCTACCAGGAGATATCGGATTCGCAGGAGACAGGGGGCGATATCGATGGCTAACCATGTCCCCGGTATAAACGGCGCCCAGTCCGCGAGGGGCCGCGTCAAGGACGCGCCCAAGTCCATGAAGACGTCATGGAGGTTCATATTCAGCTACCTACGCAGGTACTGGTGGCTGTTCATCACAGCCATGTTCATGATCGTTGTCGAATCCACGCTCACCGCATTGGCGCCGGATTTTGTCAGCAGGATGGCCGACCTGATAGCCGACGGTCTGCATTCGGGGATCATAGACCTGGACGGGGTCAGCTACAACGGTCTGATCGTGTTCCTGTTGTACCTGTTCGGGACGATCGCCATGTATCTGCGCAACTACTGGATGGCCGACATCTCCCAGAGCGTCGTGAGGGACATGAGGAGCGACCTCCAGTCCAAGATGGACCGTCTCCCGCTCAGGTTCTTCGACCGCTGCCGCAGGGGGGACGTGATGAGCAGGTTCACCAACGATTCCGACATCGTCGGCGTGGCGCTCACCAGGAGCCTGTCGGTGTTCACCCACGGATTGGTCCTTCTGGTGGTGTGCACGGTGCTGATGCTGTGCACCAACGTCGTATTGGCGTTCGTCTCCATGTTGGCTGCCGGCATAGGCATGGGCGTGTCCGCAATAGTCGTCAGGAGGACGCAGAAGTACTACCGCAGCCAGCAGGCGAACATCGGGAAGATGTACGGCCTGATATCAGAGATGTACTCCGCCCACGACGTGGTCCTTGCATATTCCGCTAATGAGCTGAACAGGGAGAAGTTCGATACCATCAACGAATCGCTGAGGGCCAGCGGTTTCCACTCCGAGATAACCATGGGCCTGCTCCCGGCCATAATGAAGTTCATGAGCAACATCGGTTACGTGGCCGTGTGCATAGTGGGATCGGTCATGGTGTTAGAAGAGTTGATCACCATCGGTACCGTGGTCGCGTTTATACTGTACGTGAAGATGTTCATGGGTCCGCTGGACATGATCTCGAACTCGTTAGGGAACATCCAGGCCGCAGGGGCCGGGGCCGAGAGGATCTCGGAGTTCCTGGCCGAGGAGGAGATGGGCCCTGACGGGACGGAGCCCCTCCCGGAGAGCATAGAGGGACGCGTGGAGTTCAGGGATGTGAGGTTCGGATACTCCCCCGAAGTAGAGACGATCAAAGGATTCTCCGCCACTGTTGAACCGGGCCAGAAGGTCGCCATAGTCGGTGCCACCGGTGCCGGGAAGACCACAACGGTCAACCTCCTGATGAGGTTCTACGACCTGTGGGATGGGGACATCCTCATCGACGGCGTATCCATAAAGGACCTCTCCCGCAACGACCTGCGCTCCCTGTTCTGCATGGTGCTGCAGGACACATGGCTGTTCGAGGGGACCATCAGGGACAACATAGCCTACTGCTCCGATGTCAGCGACGAGGTCCTGAGGAAGGCTTGCAGGGATGTCGGATTGGACCTGCTGATGGACACGTTGCCCAATGGATTGGATACGAAGATAGGGTCGAAATCATCGCTGTCCGAGGGTCAGAAGCAGCAGATATGCATCGCAAGGGCGCTGGTCACGGATGCTCCGATGCTGATACTGGACGAGGCCACGAGCTCGGTGGACACACGCACCGAGGTGCTCATTCAGAAGGCCATCGACTCCATGATGGGAGGAAGGACCTCATTTGTCATAGCGCATCGTCTCTCCACGGTGAGGGACGCCGACCTGATCCTGGTGATGAAGGACGGGAACATCGTCGAGAAGGGAAGGCATGAGGAGCTCATGTCGAGGAACGGAGTGTACTCCGACCTTTATCATTCTCAGTTCGATGTCGGGGAATGAGCTCGTCCGCCGGTGAATGTGGCGATCAGGGCTATGGACCATGCCAGCAGGAACAGCACCGCTCCGGACACGAAGCGGTTCACTCCGAGATGCGGCCCCATGAAGAACCCCACGAAGAAGAGTATCGTCGAGGACAGATACGTGGTGATGTTCAGGGCAAGGAAGAAGTCCGGTATCACCAGCACGGGCACGATTATCGGGATCAGGGTCATCACGGTGAACAGGAACGTCCCCACGGAGCTCATGGCCATCGAGCGTCTGTCCGCCTTCAATTCTTCGTCGCACTCTATCTCACGATCTAGCATCTTCTCGCAGAACTCCCTCTGCTCATCCGATTTCAGTACATCCAAGGGGGAGGCGGAGAGCTCGTTCATAAGGGCCTCGACGCGCTGCTCCCTTGTCATATTGATGCCCTTTCCGGACATCAGGCGCACATAGCGCCTCTGGTCGCATACCCCGAGGTAATAGAAGATGACGGCGTCTATGGCGCCCCATGTGACGTTCATGCCCACCACGACCCATATGAAGTTGATGGGGTCGTCGTAGACCAGGATCCCGAACAGCGTCGCATAGACGAAGATCAGGGACATTATGAAGCCATAGAGGATCTCCTGGAGGGCCGTGCTGGCCCCGGTCATGACCATCAGCCGTCTGACAGCCGCGATCATCCGATCATCCGTACATGGTGTCCTTGACGGTGTTCTCGGCAAGCTGTTTCAGGTCCCCGTCATGCTCGTCCACGGTCCTCACGAGGAGTCCGACGAAGCTGATGAGGAAGTCGGGCGAGACCCTGGCCTCGAGATAAGGGAATCCGTACTCCAAGGTGATCATGCCGTCCTCTGGGTCGAGGTAGAACGAACCGAAGACGAGCTTCTTGTTCAGGCAGTTCAGGTCCCATGCCACGGTCTTGTAGTTCTCCGGCGCGGCCTTCAGGTCGAGGAACAGGATGAAGTGCGCGGCGACGTCGTCGATGAGGATGTTGACGCCGATGGGGAGGTCGTCCCCCATGAAACTGGTCGTGAAAAGGCTCTTCTCCTGATCGAACTTGTATTTGAGCTCGCTCGATTCCAATCCTGTAGTCATCGCATCGATGACCTCCTGCTTGGTGGTCATAACGGGCTTCTTCTTGCCAATGCCAAACATATCTGCGCTCTCCACGTGAAACGATGAGACCTGTTACCGATTACTATTGATAAAAAGGGTTGCTGTGAACTCAAGAATGGGATACGCTTGTAATTGTCGCTATAAGGTGTTAACATCAGAATCGTTTCTGTCAGGTTTGCGTACAGGTCAGTGCCAGCATGGATTAATGATGAATCGGATAACCAAAAGCTTTTTATCATACGGATGTGGATTCGATTATCATGGCAAACGGAGCATCACGTCCGATTTTGATTACGATAATTGCCATCCTCGAGTTCCTCGCAGGAATCCTCGCCTTGATTGCAGGTATCGTGATCGTTGCAGGAGTAATAACCACGGCAGATGTGCCTGAACTCGCTAACCTCGGCAGCCTCGGAGGAGGGGCGATGATCGTGTTGGGATTGATCGCCATCGTCATCGCAGGAGGTTTCTGGAACGGATGGAAGATCATGTGGTATCTTGGATTCATTTTCAGTATCATCTCGATCATCTTCTCGATCTACACCATAGTGACCACCGGAACCTTCGCCGCAGAGATCATTCCGATCATCATCAACCTGATCATCATATTCTATCTGACCAGGCAGGGTGTCAAGGAATTCTTCGGAGTGGCCTAAAACTGTTCAGGGGCTTCGGCCTCCTTTCCAAACATCTTACGCTTCTCCTATCATAATCTATGGCGAAGGCTCTGTATGGAGCCCGGTCCGTTTCGCATCCGGCACCCCGTCCTCCCGACCCCCGGCGGACCGTGCCCGGACGCACGTTCCCATGTACGGCAATGGCCGAACACCCATTAAGGGGATTAATATACCCCCTGTCAAGTGCCAGCAGTCGTAATCCGTCAAAAACCGAAAAAAACACAAAAGGGAAACGGTTAAAAGCGATAGGACGTTCCCTGCAGTCAATGAACCAGAACACGAACAAGTACTTCATTGACCGTCAGGGTGAATTCGAATCCTCTGCCAGGAGCTATCCGCGCAAGTTCCCCATAACGCTTGCGAAGGCAAAGGGTTCGTGGGTGGAGGATGTTGAGGGCAATCGTTATCTCGATTTCCTTAATGGAGCGGGAACTCTCGCGATCGGCCACAATGACGATGAGGTAAATCAGGCCATGGTGGACATGATCCAGTCCGGTGCCACGCTCCACACGTTGGACATGATGACGCCTGCGAAGGAGACGTTCGTGGAGACGCTGCTTTCCATCGTCCCCGAGGAGTTGGCATCCAAGGCCAAGATCCAGTTCTGTTCGCCTTCCGGATCCGATGCGACCGAGGCCGCCATCAAGCTGTGCAAGACAGCGACAGGCAGGGGCACGGTCATCGCGTTCTCCGGGGGATACCACGGTATGAGCCACGGAGCAATGGCCCTCACAGGCAACCTCAATGCCAAGTCGAAGGTCCAGAACATCATGCCCGGGGTGCAGTTCATGCCTTATCCATATTCATACCGCTGTCCCATGGGTCTCGGAGGAGAGGCCGGAACGAAGGCATGCATAGCATACTTCGAGCGCCTCCTCAAGGACCCGGAGAGCGGAATCACGAAGCCTGCGGCAGTGATCCTCGAGCCCATCCAGGGAGAGGGAGGGGTCATCCCCGCACCCGTAGAGTTCCTCCAGGCGGTCCGCAGGATCACCAAGGAGCTCGACATCCCCATGATCTGCGACGAGATCCAGTGCGGAATGGGACGCTCGGGAAAGGTGTTCGCATTCGAGCACGCCGGTATCGTCCCCGATGTGATACTCATCTCGAAGGCGGTCGGAGGAGGACAGCCTATGTCCGTTGTTGTGTACGACAAGAAGCTGGATGCCTGGGGAGCGGGTGCCCACGCGGGTACCTTCCGTGGGAACCAGCTGGCCATGGCCGCCGGTACCATCGTCATGAAGAGGATCAGCAAGCCCGAGTTCCTCGCAGAGGTCACCAGGAAGGGAGACTACATGAAGTCCCGTCTCCTGATGCTCAAGGACGAGGTCTCCATCATCGGGGACGTCCGCGGAACCGGACTCATGCTAGGTATCGAGTTCATCGACCCCACCGGCCCCAAGGACATCATGGGGGTTCCCATGCCCGGAGGGGACATCGCCGCCAAGATCCAGCGCCTCTGCCTCGAGAACAAGCTCATAATGGAGAAGGGCGGACGCTACGGATCCGTGATGAGGTGCCTGTGCGCCCTCACCATCACCGACGAGGAGATCGACTTGGCGCTTTCCATACTGGAGAAGGTCGTCAAAGAGGTCGATGCGGATGTCAAAGGCTGATCCGCTCCTGCTCTCCGAGTCGGACGAGGTGAAGGAGAGGTTCTCCTAGATGATCAGGGAGACCTTGACTGCCGTATTGGATTCGTATTCGGACGGCAGCGCGTTCTCTGGAATAGATCCGTACGAGCTGAGGGAGAAGATCGGAGCGCTCGGATTCCTCCCTGAGGAGGGGAAGGGCTTCGAGCAGGTCCTAAAGGATACCGAGGAGGTCATCCTCCCGCATATGCTCCGCACATGGTCCACCAGCTACATGCCGCACCTGCATTCGCCGGTGCTCACAGAGACGATATGCTCAGAGCTGATCATCGCATGCTTCAACAGCAGCATGGACAGCTGGGACCAGGGTCCCGCCGCCACAGAGCTGGAGGAGAGCATGGTGTTTGGTCTTCTGGAGCTTTTCGGATTCCCCAAGGAGGGGGACGGATGCTTCACGTCCGGCGGATCCCAGTCCAACATATCCGCTATAATAGCGGCCCGCGACTGGTACTGCATGAGGAAGTTCGGACAGGACGTCAAGAAGGACGGACTTCCCAAGGAATATTCCAAGCTCCGCATCTACACGTCGGAGATATCGCATTTCTCCATGGACAAGGCCAGCCACATCCTCGGGATGGGCTACCAGGCCGTCCGCAAGATCCCCGTGGATTCAAAATGCAGGATCGACCTGAAGGCGTTCGAGAGGATGCTGGAGGAGGATGTGAAGGCAGGCCTGTACCCCTACTGCGCCGTTGCCACGATGGGCAGCACCGACTTCGGTTCCATCGACGATGCCAGGGGCATGAGGGAGCTGTGCGACCGCTACGGCATGTACCTTCATGCGGATGCGGCATACGGCTCCGGCCTGATCATGAGTCCGACCTACCGCGACAGGATCGCTGCGGCATCGCTCTGCGATTCCATCACGGTGGACTTCCACAAGATGTTCCTGATGCCGATCTCATGCTCTGCCATCCTGGTAAGGGACAAGGAGCTGCTGAAGTGCTTCGAGCTCCATGCCGACTACCTCAACCGTGAGGAGGACGAGGAGGACGGTTACATCAACCTCGTCGGGAAGTCGATGCAGACCACCCGCCGCTTCGACGCGTTGAAGGTGTACATGGCCTTCCAGACCAGAGGGGTCAACGGATACGGGAGGATCATCGATACCGCGGTGGAGAACGCATCCTACTTCTACAACAAGATTGCAAAGGACCCGGAGTTCATCGCTCCCGTGGAACCCGAATTGTCCTCGGTGGTGTTCGCTCTCGTACACGGAGACGAGGTGAACAAGAAGGTGAGGCGCATCCTTCTGAGCGAGGGCACCGTCATCGGACAGACCGTCAAGGACGGGCGTGTGATGCTCAAGTTCACCCTGCTCAACCCCAACCTGACCCACGGTCAGATCGACGTGATCGTGGCGAGGATCAAGGAGATTGGCAATTCCCTGGCGGAGTGAGCTTCCACTACCAACATCTTTTCTCCCTTCGGCCGCAACAGCGGGCGGAGGGCGGAGCATTCCAGTTTCCTGAACGATGGTTTTCTATAAGCATAATTGAATCCCAACTCCATGGTTAGGAGAACGGCCGCTGTCTCTTTGGTACTCATCATGCTGATGATGTGCATCGCGCCCCTGTGCATACAGGACGATTCCGATGCGATCACCGAGGAGGATGTCAAGGTGTCCGTTCCGGGTTTCATCGAGGCCGGTGACGGGAGGATCCACACGTTCATCGGCAACGGTTGCTCCAAGACCGTGATGGTCTACGTTCAGAACAAGACGGACCACATGCTGGATGTGGCGTTCTACGGCATGTCCGACAACTCCCATATTACTGGGGAGATCGTCCTGAACATGACGCTCATGCCTGTCGGCGATCCTGAAGGCAGGGACGTCGAGAAGAGGCCGTACACGATAAGCGTCGCCGAGGTCACGCCGTCGTACAAGGATGTGCATTTCTCGATAGACCTGTTCGTCACGGATCTGGTGGACGACTCCTACATCGTCTTGCCGGTGAAGTTCGTTTTCGAAGTGGTCTCATCGTTCGACACCTCCAGCAGCTACAACAGGTTCTTCGGGGTCATTGACAACACCCTCCCGGAGCCGTTCAACACCCCTCTTGTGCCGTTCTTCGTGACCCTGCTGACCTTCATACTGGTGGCCTTCGTGGCCATCAAGATCCTGGTTCCGGTCATTTCGGCATTCCTGAGCGAGGAGATCCCCGGGGAGGAGAGGAGGAGGCTCAGGACACTTCTGACCTTTGGGGTGCTGACCATATCGATCGCGTTGTTCATAGATCCGGGACTGAGGATCCTGGGGGCCGACCTGGATTCCATATTCCTGATCAACAAGATCGCCACGACGATCCTGATCATAGTCCTGTCCGTCACGATATGGAAGATCTACATGATCGTCTGCGAGGGTATTCTTAGGAGGCTCGGACGTGCCGAGGGGTCCAAGATAGACCTCACGCTCCTGCCGATCTTCGCCATGATCGGGAAGCTCATCCTGTGGATTCTGGGCACAGCTTCCATCCTTCACGTTTTCGGGTTCGACCTGTCGGGCATCCTGATCAGCGCAGGGATAGTCACCCTGGGAATCACCCTGGGGGCGCAGAGCGTCCTGTCGCAGTTCTTCAGCGGTCTGGTCCTGCTGCTCACAAGGCCGTTCAGCAGAGGCGACTACCTGCTGATCAACGATGTCACCTATGTGGTGAAGAAGGTCGGCCTGATGTACACGGAGTTCATGGGCGAGGAGTTCGACCGTGTGACCACCATGCCCAACAACACGGTGGCGGCGGCGACCATAGTGAACATGAGCAAGTACGACAGGGCGTACAGGCTGTACATATTCTTCCAGGTGCCATACTCCATCGATCTGAAGAAGGCCGAGGAGGTCATGCTGCAGATAGCCGAGGAGAGCAAGTACGTGCTCCACGACTACAGCAAGTACAAGAAGCCTGTCGTCAAGCTCATAGATTTCAAGGATGCGGGTGTGGAGCTGAGGCTCGACGCCACCATAGTGGATTTCGCGAAGAAGCCTACCATCCAGTCCGATCTGAAGAAGGAGCTCTACGTCAAGCTGGCCGAGAACGGCATCGAGGTCCCGTATAACAGGCTGGAGGTCGTGCTGATGGGGGATGAGGCTGAAAGCCCGTGAATGGTAACTAAGTTCAGGATCTTCACGCTGATGTTCAAGTACGACAGGGCGAAGGACAGCGAATACTTCGACGGGTCCGATGTCCTCATCGACGAGTTCCTGGACGCAGTCCAGGCACTCGGACTGGGCCCTGATCATCTGATCTATTGACATTCCGGACAGAATGCAATCCGAGGATCGGGTAGCGGAAGCTATGGCCAGGCACAGAAATTCAACAATGATGTGCCGAATTCACGGCTAATCATGAGAATACAGGGATTCCATAGATACAGCTCCTGCATAATAGGCATGGAATGAATGCAACCAAAGCATTCTAACCACCGCGGTAAAAAATATTAGCAATTTTTTACCAGTCGTCCCCGGGCGGTAAAAAATATCACAATATTTTTACCGGCCCTTGGAAAAGAGTTCAAGCAGTTTCACATTCTCGAATACCTTCTGGCTTCCTGATACGGACGATCTCAGGATACGTGAGTCTTCAAGAGTGCGCAGATATTTGATCGCCGTGGGTTTGCTGCAACCGATGGAATCCATCATCATGCCGATCGTGCAAAACGGATTGCTGAAAATGACGTCTATGCACTTCTCCGGGATTCTTGAATCGACTGCTACCTCTCTACAATCCTTCATCAGCTCGGTAACGGAGCGGATGAGGCCGATCGTATACCTCGATGTCTGATCCACAGCATCCAGCATGAACAGGATCCAAGGTTCCCATTCCCCTTTGGAAGAGACCCTTCTGATAAGGTCGTAGTATTCGGTCTTGTTATGTATGATGTATCCGCTGAGGAAGAGTACAGGATCCTTCAATAGCCTGCTGTATTGGAGGTAGATAACGTTGAGGATGCGTCCGGTACGGCCATTGCCATCGAAGAACGGATGTATCGCCTCGAACTGATAATGTATTATTGCCATCTTGATCAACGGGTCGACCTCATCATCCGTGAAGATGTATTCCTCCAGATTCTTCATGAGCTTTTCAACCATCTCGCCTGATGGAGGGGTATACACAGGAGTCTTGGTCCCAGGGACGTAGAGCCCGATAGGTTCATCCCCCTCTTTTCTGAATTCGACATCTTCACCCCTGATGATCGAACAGATGGTTTTGATCGTCTTATGGTCCGGAATCTTGCCGGCGGCTGACATAAGGGCGCGGTTGTAACTTATGATCTCCCTCGTGAATCTGTCCGAGCTCTCGGCATCCCCCGATGTGGCCATGAACAATCTCTTCTTGGAGGATACGATGTTCTCGATGGCAGAACTGGATTCCGATTCCTGAAGAGGCAGCAATTCCAACAGGATCCTTTTCTCTGGGATCGTAGCTATCAGACCTTGCAATTCGGATAGGGATCTCGAGGCCCGTATGCAGGCTCTCATGACCGCTGTCGTTTCCACATCGTAAGTGGGTGGCAGAACAGGCAGTTCATCGTACGCGTCACTCCTGTCGAAGTAGGGCATATCGTCCACAAAGCCTTCGTAGCGTTAATACTCTCGGTAATCCTGTCTGGTGCGATCCCGAGTCATCGCAGGCGTGTATCATCATTGGATTCAGCATTATGGTTGCGTGGCTGTTTCGTCAATGTTTGCGCAATATGAGCTAATCAGTGTTGCTACTCAATGAGATGAGGTGTAAAATATGAGTGCAGCCGCCGGGATTCGAACCCGGGCAATGAGCTTGGAAGGCTCAGATCCTAACCAGCTAGATCACAGCTGCACTGTAACTCCCTTATCTGAACGATGTATTTAACCTTACCTATCTCTCTTTAAAGAGGGTCTGAGGCGCCATGACCCAGATATTAAAATCGGACAATCGCATTGCCCTTATATGGAGAACCTACCGGTCTTTGGCAATTCCGACGAGTTCCGTACGTGGAGGTCACTGGTAGGCAAACCCTCGAAGAAGAAGTTGGACGCCATCGCGAGCAGGATTCTCGCCGCCGACGGCAGCATCCATCCCGCTATTCTAACAGCTCTGATGGACGCTATGATCAGGGAATACGGTTCTATAGCGGTCACCACCGTCCGCAACATAGCATCCAAGGCGCGTCCGCAGGACTGCACCCCGGACATCCGGGCAACGGAGATCCTCGTCTCGCAGGACGAGATCACTGCGGCCGCGGAGATACTCTCCCAGAACAGCTCCAAGGACATGTTCCACAGATACCTCGCCGAAGCGGAGCTCTACCACGGCGAGGGGGACAGGGTCAACTCCGTCGCCAGCGCTCATAAGGGATTGGAATTGGACCCCAGCTGCCAGAGATTGTATGACATCCTGATATCCGACGACCCGGACGGCCCTTGGGTGGACCTCCGTTCCGTCCAGAACGCCTACGAGGGCAGCAAGGACAGGGTCCCCAAGGACGAGAGGCTCAGGGAGCTCTACCAGATCTACATGGAATGGTTCCAGGGCAACAGGGATGCCGCCACGGACAGGCTGATCCATTCCCAGTACTACGCCAAGGGCGACTGGTAGTTCATCCTAGCATCGGCCAGGACATCCATGGACGAGAAGGACTGGCGCTCCGCCAAGATGATGTTCGGGAAGATACTGGACATCGCTCCGCCTTACGTCATCTACGAGGCGGCGGAGGCCTTCATAGCGGACAAGAGCCCCGATTATGCGTTGGATCTTTACGACAGGCTAGACCAGACCTCCGTCAGGGCGATGCGCGGCAGGGTCTCCGCATACATGATAATCGGTTCCGAGAACGACATAATGAGTTCGATCCAGGACTTCCTGGACAGCGAGTTCGCAGGGACCCAGGACTATTCGGACATCATCTCGATGCTGCTGGCCTCAGGGCACTCCGACGAGGCCAGGAAGATACTGGACAGGATGGGCCGTTCCAACAAGAGGGATCCGACCTATCTGATTTCAAATGCCAAGGTGCTCCTCGACAGGGGCGACGTCCCCGGCGCGGGGAGGTCCTCCAGGGAAGCGGTTCGCTACGCCAAGCGCGACCCGTCCGTCAGGGCGCTGGCCGCAAGAATCCGGTTCGTTTCCGGCTTCCCCAAGCTGGCGGAGAAGGAGTGCGACAGGATCCTGACGGAGTTCCCGAAGAACAGGGATGCATTGGTCCTCAAGAAGGACCTGCTCATCGCCAACGGCGACACCAAGGGCGCATTGGACATCTGCAAGACGCTCCTGGACGACGAGCCCGACGACATCCCCACGATGCTGACGCTGTCCAGCGCCATGAACATCGAGGGGGACTCCAACGGCGCGCTGATGACGCTGAGGAACGTGCTCCGCCTGGACCCCAGGGCGGAGAACGCCATATCGGTCGTCGAGACGATGATCACCAACGGGTTCTACAGGGAGGCCATGTTCCTGTGCAACGACCTGGAGAAGTCCCTGCCTCCGAATCCGATGATCCGCAGGCTCAAAGGCAATGCGGAGTACTGCATGGGGGATTACATCAAAGCTTCAGCATCATACGCTTCCGCGGCGGAGCTCGCTCCGCACGACGCGGTGATATGGCATTCCAAAGGGATGGCCGACGAGGCCAGGGGCGACCTGGAATCGGCCGAGATCGCATACAACCGTGCTGTCCTCCTCGACCTCGGCAGGTCCGAGTACTGGATCTCCAAGTCCATAGTGCAGGAGAACGCCGGCGACCCGTACGGTGCTGTGGAGTCGCTCAACAGGGCCATCGATCTGGATCCGACGTCGATCAATCCTCTGGTGCGCAAGGCCACCATACTCGAGAAGGTCGGGCGTTACAGGGATGCTCTGCATTTCATCGAGATATGCGCAGTCAGGGAGCCGGCCAACGAGGACATCGCGCTGATGCGCGTGAGGGTCCTGAGGGAATCCGGCTCCACAGAGGAGGCTCTGAGGAGGGCCAGGCAGATCCACGAGGCCACCCATTCCGAAGGAGCTATACTGGAGCTCGCTTCCTGCTTGGCCGTCTACGGCCAGAGGTTCGATGCCATCAGGGTCATAGAAGCGGGTCTAGACTCCCAATACGAGAAATCCGACCGTCTCAGGATGGCCCTGGATTCGTTGGAGGAGGGATCGGAGGATCTGGTGGCCGATTCCATTGTCCACGAGGAGATAGTCCTCCCCGACGAGGACGAGGCAAAGGTCCTGGAGTCCGCCGAGGCGGCGTTCTCAATCGCCGAATCCATGAGGGGCATGGGCGACTACAAGGGTGCGGTGAGGAACATCGACCGCGCCATGTCCATCGGCGGCGAGAAGTCCAAGTACGTCTGCCTGAAGGCAGGCATATTGCTGGACATGGGCAACAACAAGGAGGCCCATGACCTGCTGACGGATTTCATCAGGAACGATCCCAAGAATCCGTTGTACCACGAGGCTATGGGGGACGTCAGGATGGGCAGGTCCGAGTACCGCGGTGCGCTCCAGGAGTATGAGAAGGCCATCTCGTTGGGATTGGCCATCCCCATACTGTTCATCAAGAAGGGTGACGCCCAGCAGGGGCTGGGCTACTACGACAGGGCCATCGACAGCTATACGACAGCGGTCAACAGGGATCCGGACAACTCCGTCTACCGTTTGATGCTGGCCAACAAGCTGTATGACAGGGAGTACCTTTCCCGTGCCGAGGCCCAGCTGGTGGAACTGCTGGAGACATCCCCCACAGATGCGGAGGCGATGATCCTGCTCGCCAGGACCAGGAGGGATGCCCGCAAGGATGCCGGCGTCACCGAGGTCTACCGCATGTTCAAGGCCCTGGACGTCGACGATGCCGGCCAGAGGGACCGCATGATAGAGGTGCTGGTCAGTGCCGGTCACGAGGACGAGGCCAACAGCCTCAGGAAGACCGAGTCTGTCGCAGTCGTCGATACGAAGGTCAAGAGGTCCGCGGAGAAGATTCTCAGGCGCGCATTCGTTTCCAAATCATCCCCGCTGGACGAGGATCTGCTGCTGTCATCGGGATTCGAGGGTCCGGAGGCCCAGGCCATTATGGATTACATTGAGAAGACCGTGGCCTTCGGAGAGATAACTCCCGGCACTCCGGAGTTCCAGAAGATGGAGCGCCTGTCCAACGAGATAATCCTCAAGATCGGCTGGAGGGATCTGGAGACCAATCCTGACCTTCCGCTCGAGACCGTGTTCGTCAAAGGCGAGTTCAAGGATGTGGACCAGGCCAAGAGGTTCTGCGCCTATGTGAAGAAGGCCATGAGGGTCGAGGTCCAGAGGGACGACAACCTGAAGATCGTCCTGGAGAGGGTCCAGGGCAAGTCCGCTTATGATATCATGAAATCGTGCAAGGTAGGTGTCTACCAGGCACGTCAGATAAAGCTGATCCTGGGCGCTCAGTAATCCCTCATCTCGGATTTCATGAACTCCCTCAGGAGGCATGTTGCGTAGTTGCCCTTGGGCAGAGAGAACCTCAGGCTGTATCCGTCCTGGCGGATCTCGTTAGCAATGTCCTTAACGGGACAGACGATCTCCCTCCTGCTTCCCTTGGATGTGCATTTGGGCAGACCGGGGATGACGAAATCCTCGTGGCTGAGCTTGTTCTCCTCGATGACCTTGCGCTCGATCTCACCCATCTCGCCCTCGGCCAGCTGGCCGTCGGATCCGAACAGGGTTATCGTGACGAACGCGCGTCCGGCCCTGACCTGCCTTGCGACCAGGTCGATGTTCTTGGAGGTTGTCATGATGGGATTCTCGTGCTGGGGCACCTTGTTCTCGTCCAGGGGGATGACTATGTCCCCTTCGACCGGTGCGTTGAGCGGAAGGCCCGCGTCCATCCTCCTGCTGAGCATCTCGTTGAAGAGCCATGACTGGTAGGCATGGGTGAACATCATCTGGAGGTTGGACGGAACTATCTCGATGGCCCCGACCCAATCCTCCGGGTCCTTCATCAGTACGCTGACCATCATCCTCTCGAATGCCATGGCCGGCGGTATGGAATGGAAGATACTGTCCCATTCGGCGATGGGGGTGTCCTGTAGCTCCTTCCTCTTGAGGCGGAGCCTTTCCTCCTCCTCGTCCGTTGTGAATGTTATGTAGGTCTTGACGGCGCCCTCGATGTCGCCGCGGACCAGCCTCTCTCCCACGAGGTGGGTGACAGGCCTCACGGCTCCGAACCTCTGCACGCCGAAGTAGTTGGGGAACCCTCCGGTCCTCTTGATTATGTCGATATCGGTCTCCACTGTCTCCTTGAAAAGGCTCGGGTCCATGGTGCAGTCTCTGACGGTGATGTCGAACTCGTTGCCGATCAGATCGCCGATCTGGATGCCCCTCGCCCCTCTGTAGATGTCCTTGACCTCCAGGTCCTTCAGGTCCACCTTCTCCCAGAGGTCCGGCGTACCGTAGACGGACATGAGCTGCGTGGTGACCGCTCTTTTATCCTTGGTGCCGGCGAAGCCGATGCGGTCCCTGGACACGCCCATGGAACGGGACATGAGCCTGACCATGCGGTTGGTCTCCCAGTTCCTGGCGGTCACGGTCGCTATGGAGTAGTCCCCGTTGTCCTTCCTCCTCGGAGGGTCCGAGATCTCGCGGACTATGAAATCCTCGGGGAGGGTCTTGAGATGGCCGCCGGTGCCGTCGGTGTCGCACAGGTAGTTGTGCATCCCGATGCCGGCCTCGGCCGTAGTGCATCTGCGATACATCGGCATCAGTTGAGAGAATAATACTCGGATACAGCCTTGGCCGCCTTGTCGATGGCATCCATGACGTCGCCCTTGGAGACTTCGACGTAGAGCGCACGGTCGACCAGCTCGGGGTGCTTGTCGATGTACCTGACGAGCACGACGTTCGAATCCTCGTTGAACTGCTTGATCAGGGGTGTGATGAGCGTGAGGTTGGCGTCCTTGAAGCCGAGTTTGACCGTCTTATCTGTCTTTTCGATGACATAGGTCTGCATGTTCCATGGGATTGGCTCTCTCTATAATAAAGTGATGTCACCCAGTTACGGGCCTTATCATCCCAGGAAGTGCCTCATGACGAGCACGGTATCGGTGACCGTCTTCATGGATTCCGCATCCTCCACCGACGCCCAGACGTAGCCGTCGTTCTCGTCGTTGATGACAGGTTCCTTATCGCCCGCATCAAAGTGGAACGGGTGGACCTTGAAGAGAGTGTTGCCCTCCCTGCAGTAGATGGGATCCATCTGCCCCAGGGGTTCGCCTACCTCGATGGACGTCTCCTCGAGGATCTCCCTGTGGGCTGCCTCGACGGGCGTCTCCCCGTCCTCGATCTTGCCTGCCACGAGGGACCAGTGCCCGGGGAACGATCTGCTATTGTCGTGCCTCTTCTCGAGTATGCACTTACCGTTCCTGGACACTACGGACGAGACCACTTCCTTGAACACGATGCCCTCGATCTCCACCGTGCCGGCGTTGGCATCGACGGTGACGATGTCCCCGTCCTCGAACATGTTCACCGAAGGGACCATGTCCACCATGGGGATCGACGAGATCACGGCGCCGGTGGCGACGATGGTCTCCGCGGATTCGTTGATGACCGCCGCAGGCTCCTTGCCGTGGACCATCAGGTCGTACATCACGTAGGAACCGACGGTGCTGCCCTTCCCCCTGGGGAAGACCAGTATCTTTCCGGCCACGTTGCCGTCCCTGACCCTGAGGTCGCCGGTGGAGCCGTCGACCCCTCCCAGGAAACTCAGGGGCTCGTTCAGCTTGATGACCTCCCCTTTGGCCTTGCCGTTGGATATTGCGCGTCCCTGGACGATCATAATACCAGCTCCATGAGTGCGGTTATGTCCCTGCACATGGCCTTCTGCGAGCACAGCGTGGGAAGGTAGTTCCCCGCCTTGGCGGAGTTGGTGGCCGTCCTCTCGAACACTCCCTCGATGGGGGCCACGACCATGCATGTGTCGGCCAGCACGGGGCCGAACCTCTCCATGATCTTCACGTCCTCGGCGCACTTCTCTCTTATCGCGGTAGAGGTGCAGAACCACACCTCGATGTCCTTGTTGCGCTTCTCCTTGTCCTTGAGGAACGCGGCGATCTGGTGCATCTCCTTCTCGGTCAGATGCGGGCATCCTATGGCGATGAGCTGGACATCATCGGTCTTGTTAAGTTTGGCATAGGCGTTCTCCAGCTCCTTCTTGCCGATGTGGATGACCTCCAGTTCCGATACGTCGAAGTTGCCGGCCTCGGGCGTCACGCCCTCGACATGGTACAATGCTATGGATCCCGATGCGGCCATTGCCGCGGACAGGGCCTTGGCCTCCTCGACCTCCGGGGATATGTTCCTGAAGTACGGGACGCCGTTGCCTATGGCCATTCCCACGGCCTGTCCCAGCAACGAATATGAGAATACGCTTCCGTCGATGTCTGCATCGATCACTACGGTGGGGCGCCTCTTCTCGTCCAGATGGAGGCCGTAATTCGCGGTCTTGCCCAGAATGGCAGCGGCCAGCGCTCCGGGGCCTCCTTCCCTGTTTGTCCTCGCTCCGATATAGGAGTTCACGAAACTCAATGCGGACGACTCCGCCCAGGCGACATGGTCGCCCATGGACGGCACGTTGGGACCCACGTAAGGTGTGCAGGAGCACACCTGATCGATACCCATCTGCCCGTACAGGTCGATGATCCTCAGCTGCTTCTCGGCGAAGGACTCTGGGATGTGCATCTCCCTCCATCTGGTCCTGTCCATGCCCACGGGGTTGAGCGTGGACGGTACGGATACCCTGGCACCTCCGCCCACCAGGTCCTCCAGGTACTTCAGGCCGCCGTCTCCGATGGTCTTGTACGATGCACCCGACAGGTGTGCCGATGTGATGTCTATGAGGCTGTCCGCGCCGTATATCTTCCCGAGAGCTGTGACGAGCTCCATGGCCTTCTGTTTGCCTTCGCCCTGCTCCCCGTTCAGGATAGATTCCTCTTCCCTCGTGAGATCCATGGACGGTCCATCTCCGTAGACCTATAATAAGTGGGACCCGGGCCGTCAGGGACGGTCTAACTTTCTAAAGACGTAAATCCGACCTGCATATCCCGCAGTCCATGATCTACGGAATCTTCGAGGCCGCGATGCTGGTCTGCTTCGCCGTCTCTTGGCCCTTCAATCTGCTGAAGGCGTACAGGGCCCGCACCAACGTGGGGACCAGCGTGGTCTTCATGTCCATCGTCCTGATAGGCTATCTGTTCGGTCTCGCGAACAAGGTCGTGAACGACGACCTCAGCTATGTCGTGGCGTTCTACATCCTCGATCTGGCACTGGTGTCCACCGGACTGCTGATCTACGTCAGGAACGGCAGGCTTGACAGGGAGAGGGCGGCATCCTGACGTCTTTTAAAAACATCGGGAGCACCCATTCTACGGGCACCGGAACGAACGCCTGTGAAAACTTCGACAGACCTGACGATATGTTTTATAATGAATCCGTAGTACACGGTTCCCAATGCAATCCTTAGAGCAATTGACTTCTATGGCTGAGGCGGGGGACGTGCAGTCCTGCTTCAAGCTTGGGCAGATGTTCGCACTCGGAGAGGGTGCGGAGCAGAATGAATCCGTTGCTTTCGATTGGTACACGAAGGCGGCAAAGAAGGGGCACACCCTTGCTGCCACCGTCGTGGGCACGTGCTATGCCAACGGCATCTCGGTACCTCAGGACGAGGACGAGGCAGCCATGTGGTTCTTCCGTGCTACATTCAAAGGCAATCTGGACGCATATCTGGCGCTGCTCAACTACTACAAAACGCACGACACGCCCGAGGACGGAGCGGTTTTCGAATACTTTTCCAAGAGGGCCGAGGATGACGCCGACGCGGCATTCGTCCTCGGAAAGCTCTACGAGCTCGGAGTGGGCACCAACTTCGATCCCCAGAAGGCGATCGAGTGCTACAGGAAATCCGGGTCCATGGGCGATCTCTACGGCGATTGCCAGGTGGCCGTCAGCATCCTGAACGGTACAGGCGTCAAGAGGGACCGCGCAGAGGGGGCGAGGCTCCTTCAGGAGTTGGTGGATAAGAAGTTCGTACCGGCGTACATCGCACTTGCGAAATGCTACGAATACGGTTTCGGTGTGGAGCGCGATCACAAGAAGGCTTTCGCTCTGTATGATGAGGCTGTCGGCATCGGTTCGCCCGAGGCCATGTACCACCTTGGAAGGTGCTACATGGACGGTATCGGAGTGAACAAGGATGGCAACCACTCCAACGCTTGGTACCTCGCGGCCGCCCTCAGGGGATGTCGCGACGGATTCTACGGTCTCGCCAGGTGCTACCTGGGAGGAGTTGGGGAGGACAAGAACAGGGACAAGGGTCTCAACTACCTCCAGCTTGCCGCAGGATTCGGACAGACCGATGCGATGATCATGCTCGGACAGCTCTACGCCAAGGGCAAGCAGGTCCCCAAGAACGTCAAGGCATCCGCCGAATGGTTCAGGATGGCCGCCGATCTCGGTGACGGATACGCACAGCTCATGACCGGTGATAACCTGTCCGAGGGCGTGGGATTCAAGAAGGACAACAAGGCCGCTCTCGGCTACTATTTCATGTCCGCGGCCCACGGCAACACCATCGCATGCTACAACATCGGTACCGCATACGCACTCGGAAAGGGTGTGGAGAAGAACAACGAGCTCTCATTCGATTGGCTCAACCGCGCCGCTGAGGACAACTTCATGAAGGCGATGTTCTCCGTCGCCGAGGCGTACTCCAAGGGAAGGGGAACCTCGAAGGACTCCCAGAAGGCCTTCGACCTACACCTGAAGCTCGCCGAGAACGGATTCGGAAAGTCGCAGTACCATGTCGCATACGCGTACTTCGAGGGAGTCGGCGTCGAGAAGAACGACAAGCTCGCCATGGAATGGTTCTCCAAGGGGGCCGAGAATGGAAACGTGCTTTGCCAGTACTACACCGGATACTGCTACGCTAACGGAATCGGGACCAGGGCCGATGACAAGAAGGCCCTCATGTGGTACACCCGCGCCGCCGAGCAGGGGCATGTCGTCTCGAGGCAGATCGTCGAGGGAGCCACCGGAAAGAAGGTCGAGCTGAAGGGCGACGAATCACCCTTCCAGTCCTACCTGAACTCCGCCAAGAACGGCGACCCCGATGCGATGTTCATCGTCGGACGCTGCTACCTCGACGGAGTCGGAACCGAGAAGGATCCGGTCGAGGCCAAGAAGTGGTTCAACAAGGGAGCCGCCGGCGGAAACCTCGCATCCAAGAGGGCCCTCATGCAGATGAGGAGTTCCGGACAGTAAAACTACAACCGATGGGCTTCGGCCCATCATCATCTATTCTTATCATTCACATTGGTCTTGTGTGCATGCATCATCATGTTCGGATGCGTGTCGAGAATTCCATAGGCAAGCCTGGAAGATGAAAAAAATGTTGGGATTAGATACCCCTTGGATCTCACATCGTGAGGATGAGAACGACTGCTGAAGCCGCGATAACGAGGAATGCGACGAAAGGCAGTGCGTTGACGATCTTGTCCTGGGTGGACATCTTAGGCTGCTGCATATTGTCTGCAAAGTGTTCCCAATATAAATCGTTGGCCCAGAGTATCTGGACCGGGGCCAGCATGTCGGATGTCATTCCTCCCCCATATCGATGGTTATCGGCCCCATCTTGGGGAAGATCCTCCTGGACAGCATGCCGTACTCCATCCATGCCGCCTGATAGACCAGTATCGGTGCGGTGCAGATCATCGACATGTTCCCGCGGACCTCTTCCTTGTTGATCCTGCTGGTCTCGAAATTGGTGATGTCCTCCATGGTCACGTTCTTAAGCTCCTGCGAGAACCCTTTGAGGGCGTCGCAGTCCGAATCGATGGCAATGTCTACGGTCCCGTCCTCCCTCTTCTCCGCGGTCACTCTGATGTACTTGTCGCAAATGGTCATCCTGCTCTCTATTACTGAGGTCATGCTCATAGTATCTTATTGATACTATTAAGCCAGACGGGTTTCTGGAAGGATACCACGGGGCAGGATGCTGGGAGAATCTTATCTATCCCGAAAGGGTACGACCGGATGAGAACATGACCATCAACGTACTCTTCGTCTGCTACGGGAACATCTGCCGCAGCCCGCTCGCCGAATTCGTCTTCAAAGACATGGTCGAGAAGAAGGGGCTGCAGAGGAAGATCTATGTGGAATCCGCAGGGACCAGCGGGGACCATCTCGGTGACCCCGTGGATCGCAGGTCAGCGGCGGTCCTGGCCAAGCACGGCATCTCCTGCGCAGGGAAGAAGAGCAGGCAGATCCTGAAGAGCGATTTCGAGGAGTTCGACTACATCCTTGGGATGGACGAGATGAACATGGAGGAGCTCTATTACATGTGCCCTAATCCTGGGAACTGCATCGTCAGACCGTTGATGGACTACGCCGGCGGAGGCTACGTTGAGGATCCGTACTTCACTCTGAATTTCGACAAGGCTTACGAGGACATCTTCGCCGGGTGCAAAGGGCTGATGGCAGATATCGAGAAGAGGCTGGTGCGATGAAGATCAGGATGTTCATATCGATCCCGGTGAAGGACCCTTCCGTCCTGAAGCCTTTGTTGGAATCGGTGGACCGCATCGACAATGTCAGGGCGACGCCGGTATCGCAGGTGCATATCACTCTTAGATTCATCGGGGACATCGACGACGGCAAGACCAAGAAGGTCGTCAAATGCCTGGAGGACGCCGTTAGTGGAGTCAATCCCTTCGAGATAAGCATCAGGGGAGCAGGGTGCTTCCCGAACAGGAAGAGACCTTCCATCATATGGGTCGGCGCCTGTCCGGAGGACATACTGAAGGGAATATCCGACAGGCTGGCGCAGAACCTCAAGGAAGCCAACATAACCTTCGACGAGAAGCCCTTCAAGAGCCATATCACGGTGGGGAGATGCAAGGGTCCCGCTGTCGTCGACGGTTTTCTAGATGACAACGCCGACAGGGAGTTCACCAGCTTCCTATGCGACGAGGTCCTCGTCATGAAATCGGAATTGACGCCTAAGGGGGCCATCCACACGGTGCTCCACAGGGTCCCTCTCGAAAGGTAATGTTACCGTAGCACCGCTGATTTATATCATTATCAGACGAAACATGTTCCGAGTGATACTTTGCTCAGGAATATGGTATTGGACAGAAGGGGAGGTATCGAGGGCCTCCCGTTGCAGCTCATGATCGTCATAATGGTGGCGACCATGGGCACGGCAGTGATCATGGGCTGGATGGCGGACCTCGATTCCCCGCATTACATTAAGACCCTCGGGATCGAGGAGAACGTCGTGGTCATCGAGGGCGGTCAGATCGGCGACATAACCGTCTGCGTCCTGGACGAGAAGAGCGAGCCGTTGGAAGGGGTCAGCGTGATGATAACCAACAAGCAGGTGTCCCCTCCGGATGGCCAGGATTTCGCCACAACGGACAAGGACGGCAAGGCCACCCTTCAAGGCTGGACGCTCGGCGACTATCCGAAGGGATCCATCAAGCTCGTCCTCTCGGCCTACCTCACGGGTTACACCGAGTGCACGGAGTACGTCGAGGGTCTGATCAGATGATCCGCTCCCGCAAGGGGGTCATCGGTCTTCCGGTCAAGCTGACGGTGTCCTTCCTGATCATCGCCCTGATGGTCCCGCCCATGATCTCCGCCGCTGACGAGATCCGCAGGGATGTCTCCGAGACGGAGGCCATGGCCGTTGCGGAGGACCTCGCTGAAAGGATATCGGAGGTCAGCAGCCGTGGCATAGGCTACAGTACGCATGCGGACATCACCGTCCCGGACGGATGCCGTCTGGTCCTCGGGGGAGACGATCCCACGGGGCTGAGGGTGTTCGACGGCGACCGGCGGATGGTCAGACTGATCCTCGCCTATCCGGTATCCGGGAACGAGCTGGTCCTCAGCGGGCCGGTGCTCCTTGAGTTGGGGAACGATCCCGGAGGGGAATCGGTGACGGTGAAGGAGATATGATGGAGTTCACCGTCTCCAGGGTGGTCGTCTGCATATGCGGAGCGGTCATACTGGTCGCTGCATGCGCCGCGATAGGAGGGATGAACGACCAGGACGTCTCCGACATGGACGACGCCACTGTCGGGCGCATTGCCCGCATGTTGGACGCGTTCATGTCATCGGACGTGGACGAGATAATACTGGACGGTGTCCGGATACTCCCGAAGGGGTACGGCATCAGGGTCCACGACAACTTCGTGGAGCTCCACGGGGAGAACAAGGTGTCGATCGCGGTGACGACGTTCGATCAGGATCTGGAGCTGGATTGGAACGAGACCAAGACGGTCATTCGCCAAAGGTCTCAGCGATCTTGCGAACGGTGTCCGTGAAGATGTCGATCTCCTCACGGCTATTGTACAGGTACGTGGACGCCCTGGCGCTTCCATCTATGGCTCTGGAGACGTAGAACGGATGTGCGCAGTGCATGCCGGAGCGGATCATTACCTTGGCCATGCTGTCCAGCATCATGGCGATGTCGTGGGAAGCGAGACCGTCTATGTTGAACGAGAGCACCCCGCATCTCTTGCCGGGCTGTTCGGGACCCACAAGATGGAGGTTCCTGATGTCCTCCAGGTTCCCGACGGCCCTCTTCATCAGCTCTGTGTCCCATTTCTCGACGTTCTCCATTCCCACCTTGGACAGGTAGTCTATCGCCGCCTTGGTGCCGACTATGCCGGCGTAGTTCAGGAGCCCTGCCTCGAACCTGTCGGGTATCGGGGCCAGGGACACGTCGTCATAGGTTGCAAGCCCTACCGTGCCTCCGCCGACCATTAGCGGCTGCATCCTCTCGAGGACCTCCCTCTTGCCGTACATGATCCCCATGCCGGTGGGTCCGAGCATCTTGTGGATTGAGCAGCAGTAGATGTCTGCATCGATCCTCTTCAGGTCCACGGGCATGTGCGGCGCCGCCTGTGCACCGTCGATGATCACGGTCGCACCATAGTCGTGGGCCACCTCGGTGACCGCCTTGACAGGCACGGAGCATCCGGTGACGTTGTTGGAATGCTGCACGGACACGACCTTGACCTTCCTGTCCATGCATGACTTGAACGATTCCATGTCGAACTCGCCGGTAGGTCCCGATCTGGAGAACCTGCGTTCGATGCCTACGGAATCCCTGAGGCGGAGCCAAGGGACATGGTTCGAGTTGTGCTCCGCATCGGTCGTGACGACGACATCGCCCTTCTTCAGACCGAGTCCGTAGGCGGCCGTATTCAGTCCCTCGGTGCTGTTCTTGGTGAATATGTAGCAATCGGGATCGTCGGTGCCGAAGAACGAGGCCAGAGTCTCCCTCGTGTCATCGATCGCCAGCGATACCTTCGTGGCCATGGAATGAACGCTGCGGCCTCCGCATGCCGGGTACTCCTCATAGTACTCGGTCATGGCACCGATGACCTGATCCGGCCTCAGCGACTGGCAGGCGCTGTCCAGGTATATCCCCAGACCCTTCCTGACGGTCGGGAAGTCCTTGCGAACCGATTCCATATCCATATCTGTTCTATCCGAGGTTGCATAGATAAGCGTTGGCATGGGCGCCCGCGTCCAGGGGTTAATCTATATGTGAGTACGGTATCGGTCAATCATGGTATCCTTGAAGACCCAGGTCGGGAGCGTCATACTGGAGAGACCAGGCATGATAGCCTCAGGCATAATGGACGAGACCGGGAAGTCCCTGGTCCGCGTGCTCGAATCCGGAGCGGGAGCGGTGGTGACGAAATCCATCGGCCTTGCGCCCAACCCAGGACATGACAACCCTTGCTTCATGGAGGTCAGGGGAGGCTATGTCAACGCCATGGGCCTTCCGAACCCCGGCATAGAGCAGTTCAAGGAGGAGATGGAGGTCGCCGTCCCCAAGGGAAAGGTCATCGGTTCCATATATGGAGCAGGTCCGGAGGACTTCTCGCAGCTTGCTGCGAAGATGGAAGATTACGGGGCATGCGCCGTGGAGCTCAACCTGTCCTGTCCCCATGCGAAGGGATACGGGATGGAGGTCGGAACGGATCCGGAGATGGTCGGAGCCATCGTATCCGTAGTGAAGTCATCTGTCTCGATACCGGTATGGGCAAAGCTCACGCCTAACACGCACATCCTCACCAAGATCGGTCAGGCCGTGCAGGATGCCGGAGGGGATGCGATAGTGGCGATCAACACATTGAAGGCCATGGTCATATCCCCGGAGTTCGCCAGGCCCATCATGAGCAACAAGTTCTGCGGTCTCTCCGGAGAGGCCGTCAAGCCCGTGGGGGTCAGGGCGATATACGATCTGAGGTCCGCATTGGACATACCGCTCGTCGGAGTGGGAGGGATATCCGACTGGAGGGACGCCGCCGAGTACATCATGGCAGGCGCATCCGCGTTCCAGGTCGGCAGTGCAGTTGGAACGAAGGGCATAGAGGTCTTCGCGCAGATCAACGAAGGACTGTCCTCCTTCATGGAGGAGTACGGATACGATTCTATCGGATCGATGGTAGGTGCCGCACATGAGTGACGTTGTAAGGATCAAGGAGATCAGGGAAGAGGCATACGACACCAAGACATTCGTCTTCGACTGGTCGGCGGAGGTCAGGCCCGGACAGTTCATAATGATCTGGATCCCGGGGACCGACGAGATCCCCATGTCGGTGTCAGGCATCTCGGATACCACCAAGAGCATCACGGTCAAGGCCATCGGCGATGCCACCAAGAGGTTGCACGAGTACAAGGTCGGGGACAAGCTGTCCATCAGGGGCCCGTTCGGGAACGGGTTCGACCTCAGCGACAAGGACGTCCTGATCATCGGAGGCGGCGTAGGCACCGCCGCCATCATGCCTGCGGTCGTCCAGACCGGAGCGGACACTATCATCGCTGCCCGTTCTGACAGGGACTTGATCATGCTGGACACCGCCAGGGAGCACGCCTCCAACCTGTGGATCGCCACCGACGACGGCAGCGCAGGATTCCACGGTAATGCGGTCCAGCTGATGAAGGAGAAGCTCAAGGAAAAATCCTACAGGTACATCGTCGCCTGCGGTCCCGAGGTCATGCTCTACTTCACATACAAGGCTTGTGAGGAGCTCGGGCAGGACTGTCAGCTCTCGCTGGAGAGGTACATGAAGTGCGGTGCGGGCGTCTGCGGATGCTGCGTCATGGACGACAAGCGCATCTGCAAGGACGGACCGGTGTTCACAAGGGAGCAGATCTCCCAGCTGACCGAGTTCGGGGTGTCCAAGAGGGACGCCTGCGGAAGCGTCATCAGATTCAGGTGATCCATGCCTCAGGCCGACCATGTCTCGGTAGTCCACGGGAGCATGATGGTGGACGTCCCCAGGAAGATATTCAAGGGCAAGGAGTGTGAGATCGATCCCGAGCAGGTCGTGCCCTTCCAGAGGATTCTCCAGAGCAGATACCCTTGGATAACGGACAACGCGGTCAAGGTCATCCTCCGCAAGGCGCAGATGGAGATGCTCCGCGTAAGGGACGAGGAGACTAACGGCAGGGAGTACAGCAGGACCCTGGCACAGAAGGGGAAGCTGGACGAGGCCATCCAGCATCTGAGGATAAGGCTGGAGTTGAACCCCGACGATTCGAAGACATGGTACGATCTCGGGGAGCTGCTGTTCAAGAAGGGAGACGGCAACGGCGGATTCGATGCGTTCCGCAAGGGCGACGAGGCCCTGGAGCGTTCCAAGGCCAAGAAGAAGCGGTCCTGAACATCATTTTATGTCCTTCTTTGCGGTCTTCCAGCTCACTCGGAGGGCCATTGGCGGCACCCCATCATTATTATATATCGCGAAACAATCCCGATGCCAGCGTCGGGGTAACACAGTGGCTATGTGGCGGACTGCAGATCCGCATACGGGGGTTCGATCCCCTCTCCCGACCCCATTCCTTTTCGATCACACTGTTCCGAAATACCGATATCGTCACTTGTCTGTGAGTTCCTCGACGAGTCCCTCGAGGTCCATGTATATGTCCTCGAGCTTCTCCTTCATGTCGTCGTCGGCGTCCCACATGTTCCTGGCGATGGCCTCTTCCAGCACCTTGACCATGTTCATGGTGGCGAACGGGTTCTCGGACCTCATCCACTGGTAGACCTTCTCGTTCAGGAGATAAGATTCGGCGAGGCCGTCGTACATCCATTTCTCCATCGCATCGGATGTGGCATCCCAGCCGAACAGGTAGCCGGTGAACTTCGCAATCTCGTTGGCCCCGGCGTATCCGTGCTTCATCAGTCCATCGATGAACTTCGGATTCTGGATCTGGCTCCTGAACGTCAGCTTGAGCGCATCCGAGGAGGACCTGACCTTGATCGATGAGCTGTCTGATGTGTCCCCGACATAGGCGGAGACGTCCTCGTTTCCCGTGGACCTCACGAACGCGGTCATTCCCCCGAGGTATCCGTACACGTCGTCCATGTCGACAAGTCCGATCTCCTTATCGGGCATGTTTTTGACGATCGCCTGGCAGGATCCGAAGCGCTTCCCGAACTGTTCGGTCATCTTCCTGCCGCTTACGCCCTTGCCGTATGCGAAGGACCCCCATTCGGAATACTGCCTTCCCAGGTCCCCGATGTCCTCCCACTGGCTGCTCTCGATGGATTTGTTCATTCCCGATCCGTAGGTTCCGGGGGCGCATCCGAATATCCTCAGCGTCGCGTTCCTGCGGGCCTCGTCCTCGGCGATGCCGGATGCTATGCTCTCGGCCACCTCCCTGCGGCAGCTTGCGGCGATGGCGTTGTTCTCGTCGTCCTCGTCCAGCTCGGACACCATGACGACAGCCTCGTCCAGAAGCTCTATCAGATTGCCGAAGACGTCCCTGAACAGTCCCGTGATGCGTATGGACACGTCGATCCTGGGCCTTCCCAGCTCTTCGATGGGGATGACCTCCAGGCCTGTCACCGCGGTCCCTGTCCAGACGGGCCTCACGCCCATCAGCCAAAGCGCATAGGCGATGTCCTCCCCGTTTGTCTTCAGGGTGTCCGTGGCCCAGATGATCACTCCGACCTGTCTTGGATAGGAGCCCTTCTCTGCCTTATGCTTCTCCAGCATCAGGTCAGCGTTCCTCTTCCCGACATCCCACGATGCTATGCTGGGCACCGTTGATGGGTCCAGCCCGTAGTAGTTCCTGCCCGGAGGCAGTATGTCGGGCCCGCTGCGGGTGGGCGCTCCCGACGGTCCGGGCATGACATAGTCGCCGTCCAACCCCTCGATGACCGCGTCGATCTCCTCCGACGTGCCGTCCAGCTTGGATTGCAACGCGGAGCAGATGTATTCCGTGATCGATACGAGGTCCTCTGACGGTGTATCGAATCTGTTCTTGATGATATCCTTGCATGTGGCAGGGTCGTACCCTGTCTTTCCGAACTCGGTGACGAGCTCCCTTGCGGCCACGGAAGCATCCCCTTCGAAACCCGATGCGGAAATGGTATCCGGGAGGGAAGGCCTTCCGCCGAACGGTATCCTGGTGAACGAATTGACGTACTCGTCCCTCATGGTCCCCTCGGGGATGCGGCCGAGGACGTGCAGCCCGTCGCGAATGAGCTCGTTGCCGGCCTCCTGGAGGCGGTCGTTCAGCTCCGGCAGGTCATGCAGTATCATCTCGTCCGTAGTGGATTCGTCCCATCCGAGGTCCTCCGAGTAGGACAGGGCGGAGCCCAGCTCCTTCACCTTGTCGATTATGAACCTCTTCCTGTCGTTGCCGATAGTAAGCCTGTTCTTGAGATATTCCTGGACGAGTCCTTCCAGGACCGACGCATCGCCGTAGCTGTCTGCGCGGACCATGGGCATGCACGTGTATCCTACGAGCACCGCCTCGGACCTCCTCTTGGCCTGGAGGCCCTCGCCGGGGTCGTCCATCTGGAAAGGATAGATGTTCGGCATGCCGTTCAGGACTATGTCCGGGCAGCATTTTGAGGATAGGGCATCCCCCTTCCCGGGCAGCCATTCGACCGTCCCGTGGGTCCCCAGGTGTATGACGGCCTGGGCCCCGAACCCCTCCTTCAGCCAGCGGTAGAACGCCAGATACTGATGGGGCATCACCAGTTCGGGATCGTGGATCATACTGTCGCACTGCTCCATCCAGGACCTCATGGGCTGCACGGTGATCATAACATTGCCGTTCACCAGTCCGGGGATGATCATCCTTCCGTTGTCGACCATGACGGTCCCGGGTGGCTTGCCCCACTTGTCCTCCATCTTGTCCCTGATGAACCCTGGGATCCCGGAGTACCACTGCAGGTACTCGTCCTTCTTGATCAGATGGGGCGAATTGTTGGACACGTTCTCGGTGGTGGTCCAGTCCAGGTTGTTCGTGACGCCGTCCAGCATCTCCTTGATCAGTGTCTTGCCGTCCTCGGGCACATGGTCCAGGGTGTATCCCTCGTCCATGAGCCTTCTGAGGATCCTCACCGCGCTCTCAGGCGCATCCAGCCCTGCGGCGCTGCCGATGGAACCGAAGTCCGGGCGGGACTGATACATGATGATCGCTATCTTCCTGTCCTTGCGCTGGGTCCTCCTCAGGTCCGCCCAGTTCCTGCAAAGGGTGAGCAGATGGTCTATGCGGTCCTCCAGAGGGACGTTCACCTTTTTCCCGGTATCATCTTTCACCGTTTCGGATATCGGCACGCTGATGATCTCCCCGTCCATCTCGGGCCAGGAGCTCTGGAACACGAACTCCTTCTTCGCATCCCCTCTGCACATGTCCTCGTAGTCGGTGAATTTGCCGTTGATCATCGTTGAGTTGATCACGGGGACGTTCAGCAGCCTCCTGTAGAAGTTGGTCTTCGGATTCGAGGGATCCGTGGTCTGGCTGAACGGTGTGTTCATGATGAGGACGTCTATGATCGGCAGACCGTCCTTCGTGAAGTACTCCTTGACAATATCGGGCGTCTCCTTGCCGCTGAGGCCCGAGCCGCTGTCGAAGAAGACGGGGATGATGTTCATGCCCTTGGATTCCGCTCTGCGTACGAGTGCGTCGATGTGGGCCAGGTTCCTGTAGATCCAATAAGATGCGACGAACAGCAATCCGACGGTCGGCCTTGATGGATCCAATGTGCGGATGTAGTCGTCCTTGGAGACGTCGAGGGGATGGTCCGGATGATAGATGCCGTGGTGCCTCTGCGTCACCGGCTCCGGGGCCTTGCCCCTGACCAAGCCCTTGTCGTTCAGCAGCCAGTACACGATCCCGACATCGTTCTCGAATCCGCGGTTGGAGCTGAACCTGTAGAGCAAGTCGTAATCCTCGTCGGAGCCTTTGAAGTATTCCCTGTTGAGCTTCGCTATGTCCGCCGAGGGGGATGACAGCATCACACGCCCTCTGCATTCCTTCATCCTGTCCTCGATCCTCTTGAAGAACGGGTATCTGTAAGGGTCCTTCAGGCATCTTATGAGCACCATGTCCGCATCCTTCATGCGGTCAAGGATGTCGTTCAGGGCCAGAGCATCGTTCTCCAGATCCTCCGAGCCGCCGAAATGGAAGTCGATGTCTAGGCCTTCGGCATCGGACACATGCCTCACCGGGTCTGCCATCGTGGCGGGGTCTATGGAACCGAACGTGATGTGGACTATGCTGACCTTGTCGGGCATCAGTACTCGATCCCCTTTCTCGCATCGATGCCCTTGTCCATCGGGTGCTTGATGAGCTTCATCTCCGTTATGAGGTCGGCGTACTCCTCGAGTTCGGGAGTGAGGCCCCTTCCGGTGAGGACGATCTCCACGTTCTTAGGCCTCTTATCGAGGGAGTCTATCAGTTCCTGGGAGGTGATCAGCCCGAGGCGGACCGCGTTCATGGCCTCGTCCAGGACAGCGATGTCATACTTGCCGGAGGATATGAGCTCCTCCGACCTTCTGAGAGCCTCGTGGGCCATGTCGATGTCCTCCTGCTTGGGTTTCTTTCCGATGAAATGGTCCAGGCCCATGGAGACGACCGTGATGTTGTCGATGTTGGAACAGGCGGTCTGTTCCCCGTAGCCGGCGTCCGGTTTCAGGAACTGGAAGAAGAGCACGTTGAGCCCCCTTCCGCTTGCCCTCAGCGACAGGCCGAGGGCGGCGGTGGTCTTGCCCTTCCCGTTACCAGTGTATATCTGTACCAGACCCAGTTCCTTGCGGATTTCGGATTCCTCTCCCATCGTATCGACCTCTCCGGACGCATGTCATCCGCGCCCGGATGTACATGGGCGTAGAGGATAAAGTACATTGGCAGAAGGTCGGGCCAGCGTGTTATCTTATTGAAAAAAGTGTGAGGCGGTCGCCCGCCTCTTTAAATATGATTCACTCCCACTCGATGGTCGCGCAGGGCTTGGGGGAGAGGTCGTACAGGACACGGTTGACCCCTTTGACCTCGGTGAGGATCCTCTGCGTGATCTTGTTGAGCAGGGGCCAGGGGACCTCTTCCACGGTGGCGGTCATGGCGTCCTTGGTGTTCACCGCGCGGATGACGACGGGCCAGTCCCAGAGGCGCTTGCCGTCCTTCACTCCGGTGGAGCGGTAGTCGGGGACGACTGTGAAGTACTGCCACACCTTGCCCTCGAGTCCGGCCTTGGCGAACTCCTCGCGGAGTATCGCATCGGACTCGCGGACCGCTTCCAGACGGTCGCGGGTGATGGCACCGGTGCATCTTACACCGAGTCCGGGTCCGGGGAAGGGCTGGCGGTACACCATGTTGTCGGGAAGGCCGAGCTGCTTTCCCACCACGCGGACCTCGTCCTTGAATAGGAGCTTCACGGGTTCCACGAGCTCGAAGCCGAACTTCTCGGGGAGTCCTCCGACGTTGTGGTGCGCCTTGACGCCGTGGCTCTCGAGGATGTCAGGGTAGATCGTTCCCTGTCCGAGGAACTTCACTCCCTCGATCTTCTTTGCCTCCTCCTCGAACACGTCGATGAACTCCTTTCCGATGATCTTCCTCTTCTGCTCGGGGTCGGATACGCCGGCGAGCTTGTCGAGGAACCTGTCCGTGGCATCCACGTACACCAGGTTGGCGTTCATTTGGTTGCGGAATACGTCTATGACCTGCTCAGCCTCTCCCTTGCGGAGGAGACCGTGGTTGACGTGGACGCATGTGAGGTTCTTTCCTATTGCCTTGATGAGCAATGCCGCGACGACAGAGGAGTCCACCCCTCCGGAGAGGGCGAGGAGGACCTTGCCGTCACCAATCTGCTTCTGAAGTGCCTCTACCTGCTCCTTGATGAAGGCATCGGCGAGTTCGGGTGTCGTGATGCGCTCCATGGAATCCGGGCGTACGTTGCTGTCCATTTGATCACCTTTGATGATATGCCGTGTCCAGTGTTTTGATTGCTTTTATTGATATCGGGGATGCGGCATCCGGCCGTCCACGGCAATCATATTAAGGCCGTTATGTTTCTGTGAGGGCATGACTGACGATCCGATGTTGGATAGGTTGCTGGATAAGATCGCCGCCGGCGAGAGGGTGGCCGCCGGGGAGCCGGAGTTCGATACAATGGACAGGTATGCCCGCGAGGCCCAGAGGATAACGGCCGAGATCAACACCGGGTACCATGACGAGGAGGAGATCAAGGCGCTCATGGAGCGTCTCATCGGCAAGGACATCCCCGGCAGGTTCCGCCTTTTCCCTCCGGTCTATTCGGATTTCGGCAAGAACATCTCGATCGGAGAGGACGTGTTCATCAATTCCGGATGCTGCTTCCAGGACCAGGGCGGAGTATCCATCGGGAAAGGCTGTCAGATAGGGCATCAGGTGGTCTTCGCCACAATCGACCACGGTCTGATGCCGGAGAAGCGCCACGACATCTTCATGGACAGGATCGTCCTGGAGGAGAACGTATGGGTCGGATCCCATGCGACCATCCTCAAGGGCGTAAGGATAGGCCATGACTCCGTGGTCGCAGCGGGAGCGGTCGTTACCAAGGATGTGCCTCCCCGTTCGGTCGTCGCAGGGGTCCCCGCAAAGGTCGTGAAGACGCTCTGATCCCGGGGCGGATTGGAGGATATCTCCCCGCCGGAATTCCGGCGGCGGAGTTGGATGAGTGAGTGGCTATTTTTTCCTACTTTTATTGACTTAACATCAAAAATGATGAGTCCTCTGGATATTTTTTCCATACTCTTTTAAATACTTTATATAGAAATCGACCGAAACATGTTCAACAATGTTGACAAAGACATGGTTAACATCTTCGGAGTCTTCGGAGTCCTTGTCGTCCTGTACGGCATCGCCATGCTTATGATGTGAGTCTAAAAGCTCGAGCAAACCTCTTCCGAACCCTCTTACATGCTGATTTTTCATTATTTGTTCGTCGATCATTCCGGATGCCTTTCAACGAGGTCTTACGACTATCGATCCGCCAATGATTGGAACAAATGGATGTATGCTCCTACTGTCTTTCATTCCTTGCCCAGCAGGAAATCCGTGATCCCCAATTCCCTAATCCCGTCATCCGTGACACTGTCGCCTGAATAATCCATCAGGATCACCGTCTTGGGATTGCTGTCTTTGATGCTCCTCAGCGGGGACAGCTCCCTGGCCTCCGTCTCATCATCATGATACCCTAGACAGACCTGCCAGTAGGCCTTCCTGCCGTTCTTCTCCGTGACGAAATCCACTTCCTTGGAATCCCATTTGCCGATGATTATTTTGTATCCCCTGCGCAGGAGCTCCAGATACACTATGTTCTCCAGCACCCTGCCCCGGTCCTTGCTGGCCATGCCCACCGAGTTGTTGCGCAACCCGGGGTCCACGACGTAATACTTCGGGGTCGGGCTCAGTGCGGTGGACCTCAGATCGTACCTGTCCGCACGGTAGAACAGGCAGGCTCCTCTGGCCAGTTCGAGATATCTCTCGACAGTGCGCTGGTTCATGCGGAGCTCCTTGGCCACCCTTGTCGATTCTATGGGATTGCCGATGTTCAGCATGAGGTAGGTGATCATTCTGCCCAGTTCCTCGGGCTTCCTGACATTCCCGCGGGATACCATGTCCCTGAGGACTATCGACGAGTGCAGATCTTCCAGCATCGCCGACACGGCATGCTCGCCCATATCTGGGTCTATGCCGGGGAATCCTCCTGTCTGGAAATACTCTCTGAATGCCTCCTCGGCCCTTCTCCCGTTGCCTCTGAGGTCCATGTACTCGGCGAACGACAGGGGGAGCATCCTTATCTCCACATAGCGGCCGGTGAGGTATGTGGTGAGGTCGGTGGACAGGAGATGCGCATTGGAACCGGTGATGTAGATGTCAGATTCGGTGTCCATCATGAGTACGTTGACGGTCCTCTCCCAGCCCTCCACCCTCTGTATCTCGTCGAGGAACAGATAGAAACGGCCTGACTTCGGTACCTTGTCCTTAAGATGGGCATTGAGGTCCCTGTAGTCTATGATGGTATCGAAATCCGAGGATTCCAGATTCATCAGCAGCATCTCGTTCTCTAATACGCCTTCGCCCCTCAACCTATCCATGAACTGCAGAAGAAGCGTGGTTTTCCCGCACCTCCTGACTCCTGTGATGACCTTGACATGGTCCCTGTCATCGCGGAAAGTATTCAATTCTGTCATGTAGGACGGACGTTCGATGAGATTCCTCATGGTTCTTGTATTGCAAAAAGTATATTTCAATTATTGTATTATAATGCAATTTTTAATTAATAATAGATTATTATTGTATTACAATACAAATATCATCAAACAACTCTTCCAATAAGCGCGGATAAGAGACGAGAGCTACCGCTATTCACGCTCATTGTTCCTATAATCTGCTGTTTCGGATCTGCAGGCTATATGGGGTATCAGAACCCGAAGAACTCCTTCAGCCCCTTCTTTCCGAGAAGCTCCTCCACGGTGAACCCGTAATGTCTTGCGGCGGCCAATCCGAGCACCCTGTCCAGGAACTCCTCGTAGGGCAGATCCATCCACTCGATCGGGATGTCCGCGTGGATGGTACCGCCGTCGTTGTGGCCGCCTCCCCACCACCAGGCCTCGTCCAGCTCCGCCTCGAAGGTCCCGTCGTCCCTCTTGTTGAAGCAGTACCATGAGGTCCATTCCCTCATATCCCCTATCGGGCCGTTGCCTTCGCAGTGGGGAGCGGAATGGTCCACCTCGGAATACTCCACGGACCCCTTCTCCGCTCCGCATCTGTACACCATGAACCTGCCGATTTCCTTGGGGCGGCGGACCAGCTTCACCTCCCCCTTGCTGTAGATCGTTCTCTTGCCGCCGACCAGGTTCTTATCGATCATGATCCATTTGAAGAAGCGGATCATCCCCTCGGATTCCTTGGAGGCCTAGAGGTCGGAGGGAATGCCTTCGGGGCAGTTCTTGTTGAGGAAGAACGAGTAGTAGCTGGAGCCGTCTTCATAGATGTACAGCACGCCGATTTCGCCTTCCCTGAAAAGGACCTTGAACTCCTCCTCGATCTGCATGGTCACTAGGACGTGCTGCGAGTATTTCACGATTGTTTATCTCAGTCGAGGGTTTAGGACTGTTACCTTGGTGGCCATGCCTTTTCCAGAGTCCGTCTTCACCTCATCCGGCTGATCAGGTCCGAATTAGACCGATCAAAGGCCATCGTCGATATCGTATTTACTCAGGTCTTATGGGCTCTCCTTTCGAGAGCTGTTCGGCCAGCAGGAACGTCTGGTAGAGCGGGATGGACAGCAGGTCGTTGTCCGAATCGTAGCCGTAGTTCCCGGAGGAGATCTTCACCGCTGTGTAGCGGGGATTGTTGGCCCTGAATGACTCCAGCGATCTCATCTTCCCGCCGGCCTTCTTCACGTCTATCGCCACCAGCTGGGATCCGTTCTGTACTACGAATTCGATCTCGTGGGATCCCTTCCCCACCCAGTAGAAGAGTTTGATGCCTTTCGCGCTGAGCTCGTCCGCGACATAGTTCTCATAGAAGATCCCAGAAAGTGAATTGCGCTTGTCCTTGACGAGGAAATCCGAACGAGGTAGGCGGCTCTGGTGGACGAACATCCCCTGATCGGCAAGGTAGTATCTGAACAGCCCCTTTTCATCCTCGATCAGAGGCAGGGGGACATGGCCGTCGGTCTTCCTGGAGCGGTATATCACCCTTGCAAGCTCCAGCCACATGTAGGCGTTGGAATAGTCCCTGTTGGACTTCCCATGGTCTATCAGGCCGACTTTGTAGTTCTTGTTCTCCTTGTTCATCTGTCCGAATATGTTCTTGTAGACGTTGCGCGTCTTCAGTATGGTCTCATTGGACACGTTGTAGAGGCTCATATCAGCTAGGTAATTCCCGTACACGTCGGAGATCGCTTTCGCAGTATCGACATACGACCCCGTCTCCAGGAAACGATCTACAGCTTCCGGCATCCCGCCTATGGCCAGATATTCGTAGAGCCTGTCGAGGGCCATCTCGTGATATGCGCTCTCCAGCGGCCTGTGTTCCGAATAGGATTCCCTTATCATCTTCAGGAGGACGGGGTTGCTGTTGAGGAGGTACTCCTCGAACGTCATCGGATACATGTTCAGGATGCTCACCTTCCCCACAGGGAACGTGAAGTCCTCCTTCCCTTTCATCCGGTTTATCGCGAGCCTGACAAGCGACCCGGATGCGATTACCGGAAGTTCCCTGTGGTCATCGCAGAAATATTTCAGCGACACTATCGCCTTCGGGCATTCCTGCACCTCGTCCAGTATCAGCGGGCAGTCAGGGGATACCTTCTTGTTGAACCTGGCTTCGATGTATTCCAGGTACTTTTTCGGGTCGCTGGTGCTCGAGAAGAAGTTCCTGCTCTCATCATCTGTTATCATATCGATGAACACGCAGTCGTCGAACTGTTTCGAGAATTGGTTCCTGAGCAGATAGGTCTTCCCGACCTGCCTCGCACCGCATAGGAGCAGAGGTTTCCTTCTAGGGTCATCGAACCATTCGTTGATTCTATCCAGGATAATTCTCTTCATAAGTATAGATACAAGTTTTAGTATAAATTTGTGAGTAAAAAATACAAGTTTTTATTAATTGAATTGATAATTATTTACAAGTTTTATTGAATATTATCATCCAGGAAATACATGTTTTGAAGAAATTGATGTTAACTCTGGTAGCAATCTCTTCGAGGAGAACCAACGGTCTCTCAAAACTCCCTTGAAAAATGTGATGGAACGGAAAAAACTCCATTGGAAAATGTGACATAATAAGAAAAACTCGGTGGAAAACCCGAGTTCGTCACATACGCGTGACTTCTGACATAGCATCCGCTGAAACACCGGATGTATGCACGCGTCCGCACGTTCTCAGTTACTGTTTTCCTATGATCGGAACCCGTCGATAATAGTCTGTCCGGGTGCCTTCGGCACCGGAACTGCCCTTTCCCGACCGAAAATCGCCCTCAATATCGGTCCGAAATTGCTCTATACACTCCGTTCCCCCATCGTTTCTCCTCGTGAAAACTGTAAGTGTGAACGAGGGCGGGTCCACGACGACCGTGGACACCACCATAACCACCTATGAGAGCGGTATCGTGGACAGGGTCGTGGATAGCGTCACGAAGTACCAGGACGGAACTACCTACGAGACCGAGTCCAAATGGACCCTGGAACATGGGAAACCGGACGTGGGATCGCTGTCGCAATCCTCGTCGGTGGTCAAGGACGACGGAACATCCGTCAAGACCGTGGATTCCAAAACGGCCAAGGAAGACGGCTTCATGGTATGACCACTCGGTGACCGTGTACGACAAGGACGGCAGGCCGACATCATACGAGACCGATTCCAAGACCCAGGAACCGGACGGGGAGTGGAACAGCACCCATAGCAAGACGGTCATCGAATACCATGCGGACGGATCCGAGGCCAGGACCACCGAAGAGACCAGGGACTGAAGCGACGGAAGCAAGGAGACCTGCAAGATAGTCGCCGATTACGACTCCAAGGGCATGGTCACCGCCGCCACGGCCGAGCTCTCCAAGAGGGAGGGCCACGGCGAGCCGAGGAACCACATAGTCAGGTACATAGAGGAAGCGAGCACCACCATGGTGGAGGGACTGCTGCCCGAGGTCACCGCCTACGACATCGAGGCCGTGACGGAATTGATGAACTCCTACAAGGCGGACGGATACTTCATCGGTCTGATGGAATCGGGCAGCACGGTCACATACAGGATGACGTGATACCTGAGCTCGCCGAGTGGGTGTATGGAATCATCGTCTACAGGGATGCCGAGTTCGTCGCCGGGGATGCCGAAACGGTAGCAGGCCTTCCCAGGACGGACGGCGAGGTCAGGCTCATCATCGAGGATGCCACGCCGGAGAACATTAATGCGGCCCAGATCAGAACCGTAGGGGACAACTATGCCGCCAGCATAAGGCTCCTCAAAGGTGATCAGACCATAACCGAGCTGGAAGGTGTCGCGACCATCCTGCTGATCCCCGGATACGAATCCGACAAGGTCTACAGGGTGGCGGAGACAGGTGAGAAACAGCCCATCGATGCGACTTACTACGAGGACGTCGAGGGAGTCCTGTTCACGATCGACCATCTCTCCATCTACATGGTCGAGGACCAGTCGGAGCAGCCTACGCACAAAACCTGTTGGCTGTGCTTGCTGATACTGGTTATCATAATAATTATATTGTTAATCATAATATACGCACGGTACAAAAGGTCGGACGAATGATGCAAATCAGGGCTTTGATAGCCATAGCTGTCGCGGTATGCATTGCCGCAGTGGGCCTGTTCACGGTATACGACTTGAACGGAGGGTCCTTCGATCTGTCGGACAGGCAGCTTATGCTGATAGTCACCGATTCCATGGACGGGGATGTCACCGAGTACGAGGTGGACTCGTTCCCGGCTAACACCCTCGTCATGATCGAGCACATCCCCGACCATGAGATCCGCTTCCTGAGGGTCGGACAGGTCCTGTCGTACCACGACGGACCCGTATTGGTGCATCACAGGATAATCCAGGTGAACGACGATTCCTTCTATGTGAAGGGGGACAACGGCCATTCCACCGACAAGGTTATGTTCAGCGATGTGAACGGGGTGGTCGTAGGCGCCAACCACTGGATGGGGAGCGCCCTGGCTTGGCTTTCCGACAATTTCCTGCTGTTCCTGGGGATCATGTTCGTGCTCTGCTGCGCCATCATCCTGCGTTGCACGCTGGGCTCCAGACCGGACGAGGAGGTGCAGCCATGAAGAGACCGGTCATTCTGGCCGCGATCCTGATTGCGATAACGGCCGTAGCATTCATCACCGTAGGATTGGCCTACACGGCATCCGTTGAGAATTCGGACAACACCACCCCGGTCGAATACGTCGTCTTGAGCCAATCCGAATTCACATTCAATCAGAACGGGCTCAGACTGGATACATTGGGCGGCGATGTCGGTACCGCATACATCGTGAATTACGCGGAACCGCTGATGGGCAAGAACGACAAAAAGTTCCAGATCGACAGTGTCGACTACCACGGATACGCGGTCGGGACCGATACGTTGAAGGTCACGTCTGTCGGGAATGCCGTGACATCACCGATAAAGGTGTCCCTTTGCACGTTCGGGACGGGCTTCAAGGACTTCAGCGAGGACTATCTCGGCTGGCGCTACGTGATGAAGATCGAGGGTAAGGACAACGACAACGGCGACCTCCTTTGGTATGCGTGCTACGACGGAAGACCCCCGGCGGTGGGCTCCGAGGATGGGCTCGTCGGATGGAAGGTTTTCAAGGACATGGGCACCGAATGGGAGGAGGTCAGCCATCTGGACGTCCATTTCGGTGCCGGCATCGACGACTATAAGACGACGCTCTATATCGCCGGCCCCGGAGAGACCATCAGAGACGGCTCGATGCTGAAAGCCGCGGAGGAATCCGTGAAAGCCACCGGGGACACTTCGGTCAAAGCCGTATGGATCGCCAAGACCGATTCGGATCACAAGATCACAATCAGATCGGGTTCGGAATCATACGAGTTCTACGGATGGATAAAATCCGACAGCCAAGAAAATTCGATGAAAGTGTACGAAGAGGGAAAAGAATCAGAATATATCGAACCGGAAGGCGAGATCCTATCCGGCGGCGACTACTATGCGGTGTACAAGATATCCGATGTGCCATCCTACAAGGAGACCTATTACGAATGGACGGGGAAGCAGTACGAATGGACTGCCACCAATGACAACGACGGCAAGGCGGACAGATACAAGAACATCTTCCATATAGACCTGCCAGAGGACGGAAGCGTCATCGTCTACTATTTCGTTGGATGGTATGAGTCTACAGAACCCCCCTCATTCCCGGAAGGCCACAGTGCGACAGCATACATCGCTCCTGGCACGAATGTGAGCATGACATCCAACCACACCTACTATGCGATGTACTATGCGACCAAGAGTTCGACATATACCGAGACGTATTGGGAATGGAATGGAACCGAGTATTCCAACGTCAGTACAAGGGAGAATGACGGAGTTGCCGACCGTGCAAACAAGGAACAGTTCTCGATAGGTGATGTAACATATACGTTCAAAGGCTGGAAGGAGACCGGTGCCGCTCCGGTTGATCCCCTCGGAGAACCTGACCGCCTGCCCGGCGAATCGGTATCCTTAGAATCCGATCATGTATTCTACGCACTCTACCAGAAGGCGGAGGAGGCGGCCCCCATTGAGACATACTATGAGTGGAACGGTGTCGGAACAGTATACGAAAGCAGCAACACGCTCACGTATGTTACGATAAACGACGGGATCGTCGATCTTCAAAGGGTGGCCACGATAACCATCGAAGGTGTGGTCTACGCATTCAGGGGATGGGTCGCCACCGAACCGTCTTCGGTCACGGACGGTTCATTGCCCCGCATTGCGCCGGACACTGAAATAGACCGGACAATGGATGTCAGTTACTACGCAGTGTACATACAGGTGGCTATGAGTTTTACAGAATCGTATTATGAGTGGAATGGAACCGAGTATTCCGTGAGCGTGACATCGATAGGCGACGGGCTTACCGACGCCCCGTGGACAGAAAAGATTCTTAACAGCGATAATACCGCTGCATACACATTCAGCGGCTGGTACAAGCCGGATCAAAATGCCATCCCTACCACCACGCCCAAAGAATACAATTTATTGTCACAGACAGAACTACAGACGTTCGTTCAAAAAGGCAACGAGATAACCGTCGGCAATCACGAGTATTATGCCGTGTACACCAAAATATCACCAAACCCGACCGCCACTTACCATGAATGGGGCGATAGCGGATACTCCGTGAAGAATATAAGTGAAGCAGGGTCAGGAAAAGCCGAAACTGCCACTGAAGGACACATCCAGGCTAGCATCTCAAAGAACGAAAAGGCGATCTACATCCCCGGAAGCACATACGTCCTTCCGGACAAGGAGATCCTTAGCGATACCGACCAGCCCACAGGAAAAGGGTTCATCGGCTGGAGCTACAACGGAAAGACCTATATGCCAGGCCAGAGGCTGACCCAGATCAATGGCGATATAGAGATTACGGCGGTCTGGGGCTCCGAGGTCACGATAAAATACAGTGCAGGGATAGGTAAAGGAACAAAGAATGATGACTCCGTGCTGCCAGGCACCCTATGGGAGCTACCAGACGGCTCCTCAGACTTCAGATATTACGAAGGCGGAACTGCTCCTGCGGATCCAGATAACGACGATATGTTCTTCCTCGGATGGGCGGCGATCATCGGTAACAACGATCCGGTCTATTACAAGGCCGGAGAGATTATCAAAGTCACATACAGCATGATCCTCGAGGCGCAGTACGGATTCAAGATCAAATTCAGCAGCGGTCACGAAAGCGCAACTGGAAGTATGGACCCGATCATAGTCAAGCCGGGCGCCCCATTCATACTACCTAATGTAAAGTACACATTGGCCGGCCATGCGCCGCACCACTGGATGCATGACTCCCACAAAGGAAATATGGACCATGTGGAATACTATTCTCCCGGCGATCAGCTGATATCCACGATGAACATCGAATTGATTGTCCAGTGGGCAACGGAATATTATACCATCAGCTTCGACGCCAATGGCGGGACCGGCACGATGGAGTCGAAACCATCCTTGAAAGGCTCCAGATACGTTCTTCCGCTCAGCGATTTCACTCCCCCTGCCTCATCGTATCTTGCGGGCTGGACGGTCGGAGAGATGGACTATTCCGTCGGAGAGACGATAACTATCGACGGCGACACAGAAATCAAGGCCAGATGGGAGCAGACCGAAAAGGTCGTGATAAGATACGACAATTCCAACATGGCGGATGTGACCGGAGATGCGGTCCAATTCGAATTGGCTGACGGCGCATCGTTCATTCTGGACAACTGCGGATTCACGAAGACCGGTTACGGTTTCTCAAAATGGCAGATCGGCACGACCCAATACGACCCGGGAACGAAGATCGATTCAAAAGCAAACGATATGGTGACGGTGGTTGACGGCGTGAATACCATCACCATACAGCCCGTCTTCAGCAACACCGGCCTGCATACGCTGACATTCAAATCAGACTATGGACTCAACAGACCCTATATACTCAATGAAGGAGCCAGCTTCATTCTGCCCAACATCCATTACACCAGGGCCAACCACCTGTCGCACGAATGGGTCTGCGAGAAAAAGAGCGGGGATTATGCATCCACCGAGTACCATTCTCCCGGAGACGTGATTACCGTTCAGAACAACACCGATGTGATGGTCGAATGGGAGGAGATTCTGGTGAGTAACAGGGCATATACCATCCAATTCGACAGGAACTATACTGGGGAGGGGAGCGGCACGATGGACGATGTGACCGTCGCCCCGGGATCGGCATACGTACTGCCAGTATGCGGTTTCAAGAGGACCGGATACATGTTCGACAAATGGATGATCGCGAACGAGGAATACAGCCCCGGCTCCGTCATAAACGCAGTAAGGGATACCACCACCGTCAAAGCGCTGTGGAAGGAATCGGTCACCGTCACAACGGACTACGGTTGCGGAAATGAGCCTGTGTCGGAGACCATGAAGACAGGAACCTGGTTCCGTGTTCCTGTGAACAACGAATTGAGGACCGGTGGCCCAGCGGATGAGGACTTCGGATGGCTCTTCAAAGGCTGGCTTGTAACGGTCGGCGACAAATGGAACACGGACACCAGATATGTCGCCATGTCCTTCATATCCCCTGTGGACAGCACCGGCGAGAGGGACGGCTACATGATCAAGGACGGGACCGTCAAATTCATCTACGACGTCAATGACCAACAGGACCCGTAAATCAAACTGGATAACATTCAAAAAAGTGATCGGAAATGGAAAGGAGACATAAGACGATGAAGCTGACGAAGAGCGGAAATGCACTGCTAGCACTGGCTGCCGTGATAGTGACGGCGTTCATCATCTTAGTGTCCATTACGGACGCTGATCAGGATGTAGAGGAATCCATACCGGGCGGTACGATCACATATTACCCGGGTGACGGAGTCCACACCGTAGAGGTCGTAGAGAACTCTGCTGGAGAAAGGTCTTTGGATACGAGTGGAACGGCCACAAGCATCGTGGTGAACACATATCAGGGGATAAAGTCGACAGAGTACAACCCCGAATTCTGGAGAGACACCGGCGAGATAAGCGGCGAGGTCAAGGATTGGCAGGGGCCGGCTCAACAGGTGACCTGGGACGATGTCAGCAGCTTAGAACTGACCGTGAAATTCACTGGGATAAATACAGGCTCGGATAGTGGCAAGTACATCGTGACGATGCCGGCCGGCATCACGATCAAAGCTGTGGGATTCGGCACTGGCAGCGATTCATCGTTCACCGAAGTGAGTTATGATCAGAAGGATGGAAAATATTACTTCCAGGTGATAGGCGGGGCCGAGAACAAGGTAGCCGTAGTCGACTTGACCGTCTCCTACAATACAACGGTCAACATCAACAAGGTCTTCGGAGGCTGGAAGGAGAGGAGCTACACCTTGTCCTACAGCGGAAACGGATCTACCTCTGGAGATATGGCAAGTGAGAGGACCGTAGCCTACCACAAATACACCCTGCCGTTATGCAAATTCTTGAAGAGCGGGTACATCTTCGCCGGATGGTCGGTATCGGGAATCGATGGGCTGAAATACCCTGGCGACGAGATCTCCGTCTCAAAGGACACTACGATCACTGCGAACTGGTTGGAATCGGCCTATGCTGGAAGCGACTATTGCAAGGTGTCATTCAAAAATGCCGACACTAACCTTATCGACCCGATGTTCGTCTTGAAGGGCCGCCAGATTGCGCTGCCTGAAAATACCGCATCTATCGAGGGCAAAGCCTTCACAGGCTGGGTCGTCGGAACGGAGACGAAATCAGCGGGAGAAACGATAACCGTCTCCGAAAATACGGACATCACGGCCAAAACGGAGGATTCGGCCGCTTCGTACCAGGTGACCTTGGCCAACGGCATCGGAGGGACTGAGGCCACTATCGATATCAGAGCGGGTAACGGTTACGAGCTACCCCATTGCAACTTCACGATAACCCAGAAATCCACATTCAGGATCTGGGCCGTGGAAGCCACGGACGGCATCGTCTCCTACCATTATCCTGGAGAGATAGTGCATATCGGTGGCGACACGCTTGTCACGGCTATCTGGTTCGACGATGTGATCTATCCCGGGGAGGTCGTCGATTGGAGCGTCACTGAATTGGAGGCCATATGGGTCGTACCGAACCTCTACATCGCCAAATCCCTGACGATTCCGAAAGACAATACATGGGATAAGAAAGACATCGGGGAGTACTGCGAATGCACCCTTAACTCCGCGAATGTCGACAGGCTGAACGTCTTCGAGCTGAAACCCTACCGTCTGCTGCTGTTGAATACGAAGAATTCGGAGGCAAGCAACCTGGGGACGATCTCGGATGACAGCTATCACAAGAAGACCTCCCTCGACGGGGACACCGTCTTCACGACCATCAACTACCTCAGACACTACGGCTCGACCATCAGGATCACCGACATCCCCATGGGTACGTACAGGACCGCCGACCCCCTCATCAACACCGATATCGGGAAAGCGAACAGATCGGTCACAGAGAAGTACGGCAAAGCGGAGATATCGTTCTCCAATGTGCAGCTCCATACGAACGATGCTGGCGGCAGCTACGATGTGATAATCGACAATGTCAACATCAGGGGCGGATCCACCGGAAAGCACGGCGACGGAAACGACGGACTATACGCGAACGGGAACAGGATGATCCTAGGAACCGGGATAGCGATGCCCGCCGCCGAGGCCAGCGATGCCAACCTGACATCCGACCAAAGCGGTTCGAGCTCCATCTTCCTCACCGTCTACGGCGGAGGGAAGAACAGCATCACCAAGGCCGTCGACACCAAGAGGATGGTTTTCGGAAGGTCCGACTCGTCGATGGAGAACATGGTGAATGTCGGTACATTCCTGATAATCCACAGCGGTATCTACTACAACATTGTCGGTGGAGGAGGCAATTCGAGCAACATCGGTTCGACCTCCGTCCCCCTTTCCACATATCTTGTACTGAAAGGATGCATCGTCACCGACACCATAGTCGGAGGATCGGGATCGAGTGCCAAAAACACGGTCGGAAACGTATACGGAACCACGACCACACCTGACTCTTTGACAAGAGAGGTAGGGGGAACATTCACCTATGCGCTGGGCCTGTTCTCCTGCAGCGATTACTGGCAGGATTTGCAATCCGGATACATCGATGAGAGCGTTCCCAGCGGCAACGTCAGGAAGAACATCGTCACCTCGGAATCGAGTGTGGTAGAGGGCGGGTGCTCGAAGGGACATGTCTTCGGATGCGCACACCTGTTCGTCAGCGGAAAATCGTCCGTATGGGATGTCCAGGCCGGAGGGCGTACCCATTACACCATATCTGATTATGCGTACCTGGAGATCACAGGTCATGCGGAGGTGCGCCGTGTGGCCTGCGGTACGATCACCGACGGTAACAACTCCAATTCAAGCAGGAACACAGTCAACTTCGCCAACATCTACGTCGGAGGGGATGCGAGGGTGGCCACCGTGTACGGAGCGGGATTCGACACCTGGTGCTACCCCAACAGCGCGTCCATGACCGAGGGGGAGATACTGGTCGAGATCGCAGGAGGAACGATACACGACGTGTTCGGAGGCGGTTACAGAGGAAGCGTCGGAACACCTAACAGCGGAGGTGTCGATAACACCGACAAGCTGTCCATAAGGGTGGAGATGACCGGCGGGACGGTCCTGGGCGACGTGTTCGGAGGAGGGAGCGGCGGCCTCAACAAGATGAAGCACAACACGGCCGGAGCCGGTTTCCAAAACTCCAACGAAGGCCAGGACGGCAACAGGAAGTCCACCGGAAGATCCTACGTCTACGGCAACATATCCGTCGACATCTCCGGAGGAACGGTGAACGGCAACGTCTACGGAGGAGGGATGTCGGTACCCGTGCTGTCCTACTACGGGAACATCCACGACGGTTCGGCCACGGGATCGCTGGTCACCAGCTTCGCGGCCAACGAGGGCGACGGCCAGGGCAACCCGTGCTATGTGGCGGCGGTGCTAGGCCCGGTCAACGTCTGCATCTCCGATGATGCGAAGGTCCTGGGATCCGTGTTCGGTGCCGGAAAGGGGATAGTGCTCGATTCCCAGGGCAATGTCGACAAGAATGAATACGGGTTCAACTGGGTGCTGTCCAAGAACGATATGATGAAGATGTATTGGGCCGATTTCGGATCTACCGGATACGGCTACAACGAGACAGAATCCCTGACCAGCAACTACCAGGAATATGCCAAGGTGCAGGGTACGATCCATCTATCCATCGAGAACAATGATCATGCAGTGGAAAAATCGGTATATGGCGGAGGCGGTTACAGCAAGGTCTACGGCAACATTTTCGTGAATATAAACTCCGGAAAGGTGAACAACGATGTATTCACGGGAGGTCTCGGAACCCTTGGCAAGACATCCACCACGGGTACCAGACAGATATACATAGAGGGAACGTCCAAAATAGAGGGCTCGGTCTACGGCGGTTCCAAGGCAGGAAACGACAAGAGGGACGGCAGCACCGTCATGGACTGCGACGCCAATGTAGTAATTTCAAGTGGCAGCATCGCCGGATCTGTGTTCGGCGGGGGACTCAAAGGAGAGACGCACGGAAGCACCAACGTATACATAGGCTACTACCTGCCTACCCTCAATGATTCGAACCCCGTCATCAACACTTCTGAATCAAACACATCCATCGAGGTCGATTCGATCTATGCCGGAGGAAATGTCGTGACGAACGATACCGAGCACATCGAGGCCTACGAGGCAATTCTCGTGATGGGAAACGGAAAGGTGTGGATCGACGGTACGAATACCATGATGGATGTCAAAGGAGCCGTCATGGCTAGCGGCAATTCCTGTCTAACGGGGGCCGATGACAGCTGTGAGACTGGCGTCTACATCTCCAACTTCACCAGCAAATCGCCGCTGACCGGAATCCACCGTACCAAAGAGCTCACCATCTCCAACTCGTCGATGACGATCACCGGAAGGAACCCCATCACCCCGGTAGCCGGACAGACCAAATCGCTATCGATCTACGACGTGGACATCTTCAAAGTGCAGAACAACACAACCTTAGTTTTGGCGAGCCCGATAGACAATGTGGACGAGATAAACAGCCTCTACAACAGCGGAGGCTTCACGACCGAATCCTCTCCCAGCAACAGGTTCGTGTTCAATACGGGTACCACCGTATATATCAGGCACATCGATTACAATGCGAGCGATGAATCCTACAGCTTCAGGTACGGGACGATAAAGGGATACATTGCAATGACCGCCATGAACCAGGAGAGTTATGGTGCATATGCCATAGCCAAAACTAGTCTGGAAGGCGGTTTCTCATACATCTCCGACGGAATCTACAAGGAAACGGAGACGTCGGTATCTGATGACTCATGCTGCTGGTTCATATCGGGAATGCAGAAGAAGGTGCTCACCATGGAGCTGCTGGTCGATGACCAAAGCTCCCAGACCTCGGAATCCTTCATAGACCTCACCAAGTTCCAGACCGATACCAGCATCATGTTTACCGGCGGCGCGTTCACCAAGATGTCCAACGATGAGAAAGGACATCCGTACACGTTCGTCAAACCGGATGTGACCAAGTTCGAGAATGAGGCGAATCTCGCACTCATGCTCGGATATAACGTCAACGACCCCAACGTTCCGGTGCTGTACGACCCCAGCCCCCACAAAGTCAACCTTGGCCATGGAGAAGAGGTAATAGAGGGAACGTACTACTGCAAGGGCAACGTGGATGACGATCCCGTCTCCGAAGAATACTCTCGCCTCGTCTCCAATCCTATGGAGTCCTTTTCGAGCAACAAGAGTGGAAGTTTCAGGATCTACATGACACTGATGGGAAAGCCTCTGGACACCACATCGTATGTAGGGTATCTGTTGCTGAACTTCCAGGAGGTCAAGATCATCACCTATGAAACCGTAGGGCCGGGCGGGAAGATCATAAAAGCAACGAAGACCCTGGTCTCCAACACCATCGAGGTCCGTGTCGACGTATACATCTACGGAAGCAGTGGAACGAATGAGAACAACAGATTCTCCGTCGAGGTCAAGACCGATGCCGACAAGGACGGGAAGCGCGATGGGGAATCAAGCACCCTGATCCCTAAACAATACAGAATGGCTGATACCAATGTGGTCGATGTTTCGATAGCAGGGAACAACGATGTGACACGTTCAAGCGGTACCGGCTACACTTTGCCTAACAACCAATTCGCGGCACCTGTGGGAAAGGTATTCTCGAGCTGGTCCGTTTCCGTTGGCGGATCAAACCCTGTCGAGAAGTGGCCTGGAGATTATTACGAGAGTTCCACCAATGATGTCATCACACCGAATTGGATTGAAAGGAACAATAACTCGTACACTATCGAGTTCGATGCGGGCGGCGGCTCCGGAGTGATGAGGCCCTATGAGGCGCAATCGGGGGTCAAATACATAGTCCCCAACTGCAACTTCAAATTCACCGACAAGCACTTCGACCATTGGGTCAGGATAGGCGGGGACAATACCGTATTAAGTCCCGGAGATGTCCTGGACACGACAGGCATAACAGGCAGCATAAAGCTGATGGCCGTCTGGAGCAGCTCATCCTATACGATAACATTCAAATCTGGTTTCAATGATCTGCTGAAATCGGAAATCAATGTCGCCTCTGGATCGAAGTATGTGCTGCCCGAATGCAATTACTATCAACCCGGAGGCGCCGAAGTGTTCTCTCATTGGATAATCGGCAATACGTCATATCTTCCGGGCAAAGTGATAACAGTCGATGGACCCAAAGAAGCGACTGCAGTCTGGATACCATCTAACGATGCTATCAAGAAACAATTCACTGACAGCAACACATGGGTCGGTACGGTAACGGTCAGCGCCATTACCAACATGGACAATACGAGCGGATGGTCATACGTCGGCAACAACATACAATGGGATCTGTCGAACGATACGCTGAGGAACCACGACTGCTTCGTAGGTACCCTGCTGGGCAACATCGTCGCCAACGTCTCGTTCAGTGTCAATGGACTCAAATCGACCACTACCGACGAACTCCCCACCATCAGGATCACATTCGAAAGGGGAGGGTATCTGGCATACACCGACCTGGTGGTCTTGGAAAAGGAGAAGTTCCTCATAGTGTTCGTGGACCGTGGCATCGAGACCGAGAGATACTACGATGAGAACACTCTGCTGACACGTCAACTCTGCGAGAACCCCACAGGATCCAACTTCAACGGCTGGTATCTGGATCCGACATTCACCAACCGTTACGACTATAACATGCGCGTAAACAGCGACATGGATGGCACTCGCCTGTATGCCAGGTACATGTACACAGTCACTCTGGACAATATGAACGGTACCAGCTACAAGATCTACGTGGCCCAGGAGGACCAGGGAGCCCTCCTCGGAAAGGAGGACCTCCCCACCCCGACCTACACCGGTTACGAGTTCCAAGGATGGTACAAGGACCGTTCGCTCATCTACAACTGGGCATACAACTCGGACAGGATCACCGAGGATACCACCCTTTACGCCAAATGGATCGGAGAGGAGATAAGGGTCAACTTCTGGTACTATGATGCTGCTGGCAAGCTGGTGCTGTTCGGAGGAGTTGATGCTAATGATAACGCCATCCCCGTCTACCCCGATGATGAGGGCAAATACGATTTCGACAGAGCATACATCATGAACGAGAATCCGAAAGTGTACGCATCGGTTAATTACGGCTCCACTTTCGAGACAGAGGACCCCTGGCATGGCAACAAGACCATGATGAAGGTCGCTGAGGAAAGCATCAAGTTCACCGGCGTATTCGTGAGGTGGCAGGTCACATCCCCGATAGATGAGCATCAGTATATTGCCGTCTATGAGGACTCGAAAGTCACCACCAAGATCATGTATCTACCTACGGAAGAGGATCTGGAACCGTATCAGGGAAGTCTATGGAAATACTACAGCGACATATACAAGAACACTTTCCCCAGGAAGGGAAACCCCGTCGAGATGCTGGAGATCAATCTTGTGGCGGAGACCACGACTGTTGCTATAGACGTGATCATGGGGCTCAAGGAATCGGATAAGCAGTTCAGCTCCACCATAGTGATCAGCGATCCCACAGAATTCCTGATATACCCATACGGTCCGGATCTGAACAATCCGGTCGATTCGTCCAATACAAGGTATTACGGAGATTACGGGCACATATTCACGAAATATGTGGACGGATCGCACGTGTACTACAAAAATGAGGACGACGACTTAAGATTCTACAAGAGGGCTTCGGATGGCATATGGACCTGCATATACGAGAGCCAGGCCACCGAAAGCACGGATGTCGGAGACCACTATGCCTTCATCTACAAATTGAACGATGCGGTCAGGAACGGATATGTCCTCGCAAGCTGGAACAACGATTACGTGTCGATCGCCAATTCCCTGAATCCCGACCCCAATCTTGAAAGGGAGTTGCATGTTTGGTGCAATGAAGATGGTTACATCAAGAGAGCCGAATTGATATCCAAAGATGTAGGCGGGACGATCATAGAGACGCCGCTTCTGGTCGGAAGCTACACCGTATCGGCCAAGGATGCCAACGCCAATGGCGAGATAGTCCTCAAGGGTATGGACAATAAGAATGACAGCGACAGCTATACCGTGAAACTTCTGCATTACGATGGAACCGTAACCCCCTACAATGACAAGAAGGCCGGCGATGTGATGGAGAACATCCCGGCGGACACTACAGGACCGTCTGGGAAAAAGTTCGCTTACTGGATGGTCAGAGATACGGCGGTGGGATCTACATACACGGTACGCGCCCTAGATGCCAACTGGACCAATGAGATCGAGCTAGTCGCCATCTGGAAAGATGTGTACACCGTGAATACCTACAACGGAACTGAAATAATCGCCACGAAAGGGACCGGCATAGAAGGAGAGACCATAGATCTTGGCACATATTCGATGACGGATCACGAATTCACCGGCTGGTACACATCGGGCGGATTGGTATACGGTAACGAATACGTCATATCGGATACGGATTGCGACGATAAATCCGGAAAGGTGATTAAGGTATACGCAAGATGGGATAATGCCAAGGAATCGACGACAAAGGTTTCCTTGGTAACCAAATACGTCGATAACCCGGCATACAGCACCCAAGCATTGCCCGCATTCTCTGATACGGCCGATTACAAACATATCGGATGGCAGGTAATAACCGGAGACGATTCGCGCGTACTGGGTTCGAACCAGTACACACCTATCGCCACGGATGCCGATGATCGCAACGTAGTCGTTCTGGAGGCCGTTTGGGAAAGGCTCTACAGCGTGAAGATAGATAACGAAGATGCGGTCAAGTATGTGGCAGGCGAAGTCATAGATCTGACCAGCAGATTCTCAACATCTGAACCGATGATCAAAGTCTCCTTGGATTATATCGTGAAAGGTGGATCGGTCAGTTCCAAGACCGTAGGCTCAACAATCTTCACCATGAATTACAGGGCTAACTGGACCCAACTGAATTATACAGTCGTTCTGAGCCAACCCAATTTCGGTATTGTTGATGCATTCCTAGAACCAAGAAACGGGGTAGGGGATGTGGAATACATAACGACATGGGGACAGAACTTCATCTACGGCGACAGGATAACCTTAATGTACTCTCCTCAAAACTCTACAGGACAGTTCATAAAATGGGTCATCACCGGTAAGCACTACATAGACAGCTACACCAACTCGACAGCGACCCTTATCGTACAGGGGGACTGTTCGATCTCCGCCGACGTAAGCAATAAAAGCATTGTGGATCTTCTTCTGTCCTTCGACGGAACGACATTGAATGCGCACGATTATGAATACACGCAAGTACTGCTTCATGACAAAAAGACCGACGATTATTACGAAGCGATCCATACGGATTCCCTTAACGACAGGGAGCACTACAGTGCCAAGGTGCCCTTCGGAAGCTCCTATGAGTTAGTCTTGCGCTACGGACAATCCTCGGTTACGCATAGGCCCTTGATCGGTTTCACTCCGTACAAGGATTATGCCATGGTAGGGAACATATCCCTTGAACCAGGAGAATACTCATCCTTCCTGTTCGATATATTGTCGTCCAGATTCGTCAGCAACATCAATGTGACTGAACCGGCTCCGAACAGGGAAATATGCGATATGTCCGGTAACCAGCATGCAGCAGGATTGCCCGATTTCAAGGAAACCACGATCTACGGCAAATCAATATCGGAGACCCAAGATACGTCCAACGGACCCAGGATCGACCCGGCTTCGAACGTGGTGATCTACGAGATGGTCGAAGGGACCGCAAACGTGATCGCCCAGACCGCCAAGTATGTGGGGATCGAACATGCAACATTACAGAGGCTGATAGCTCTAGGTTACCACATCAACGATCCCAGGGGAGGTACTCCTCCGGTCGAGGTCACATTCGGTGCCAATCTGAATTATTCGGTATTCGGAGGTTACCCATGGTACATCGGCGGGGACAACAATGACAAAGGAGGGTTCCTGGTCGCTCAAAAAGTGAACTATGATAAAGAAATATCCTCCAACGCCATCCTCAAACAGGATATTTACCTCGATTGGACAAAGACCGGTTCGCCTGCCGACGTCCTCGTCAAGGTCGAGAAGATTTCATCCACGAAACAATTCGAAGTAACGGTCAAAATCGGAGACAGACAAATCCATAAACAGACCTACAACTGGTCTGAATCGGAACCATATCGTTCCATCTCGATGATCGATAACTATGACCTCACGCTTAAAGATTGCCAGGGCGGCACATATATCGTAGAGGATGGGGACACCCCCGGCGAGAAGAGGATGAGAGTGACTCTGGACGACAGCGGTACCCATAAAGTGACTCTGCAGTACAGTCTGGCAAAGTACACATACGACTTTAGAACAGAGATCCCCACTCAGCCAGACATATCGTACCCTGGAATCAGCAAGACCAAGGATGTCGAGCTGACACTTGGAACCCCCATCGAATTGCCCACAACTATGGAGCAAGGGGGTGTTACATCTGGCATAGTGAGATTCACCGTAAACCCGTATAGCGCCGTGTACACGAGCATTGACATAGCAGATGGCAAGATCATCTATATGCCGGTCCCCAGCGATTTCGACAGCAGAAGGGCGATAGTCCTGCAGGCGGACTGGGGAGAACCGAATAACGGTTATTCAGCGGCATTCACAACGAAATACGGCATGGTCATGCAAAACGCTGGAAGCAATGCGATCGTAGGTCCGAATCTGTTGATTCCAGACGAAAACAACCGGATCACCATACCTCAAATAGTCGGTGCCGACGGTAAGATCCTGGATGGTTGGAAGATCTGGGCCAGCGGCTCCCATCCGGGAGACAGGACCGATAGCACCAGCGGCGTCATAATCCCGATATGGAAGGACGAGAGCACCGACGTATATAGTGTAGTCTTCAACAGCGGAGGCGGTTCTGGATCCATGGCCCCCTACAAGGCCAAATCGGGAATATCGTACATCATCCCTAACAATGATTTCCAGGGCCCATCAGACAAATATTTCCTCAAATGGAAGATGACCATCGGAAATAATGTCGAAGATGTATATCCCGGATACGTGCTGAACACGTCCGGAACCATCGGCGAAATAGCACTCGAACCATATTGGGTAAGTGGTTCACACTACACAATAACGCTCTATCATGGGGACGGCAGTTCTGGTGATGCAAAGACTGTAACGTTGGCGGCTGGATCCCGTTATGTGCTGCCTCTTTGCGAATTCCCCATCCCCGGAAACAAAGCGTTCTCCGGCTGGAATGTCAATGGTTCTCTCAAACTTCCGGGAGAGACCATTGATGTGAATACCGATTTGACGATAACAGCCGAGTGGGCCTCGAAAGAATCGGTAACAACGAAGACGATCAGATACAGTTACTACGATGACAGCAAAATAGATGTGACCTTCTCGAGCGGAGCGTACCTCCTCCCCAACTACATGTGGGCTACCCCTACCGGGAAGGTGTTCGCCGGATGGAATGCCAGCGTGTCATATCTCCAGCCTGGGGAAACCTATACGGTCAGGTCGACGGATTCGACCTCCAGAATGATCGTCTTCGAAGCTGTCTGGCAAAACGAGAAGATCGAGGAGCAGTATGCGGTCATACTCGCTTCACAGTACGGTCATCCCCCTGCGACCCAATACTGCAAAGCAAACACGATAATAACGCTGCCGGGATTCGGAGCCCAGGGACATATATTCAACGGATGGAAGCTTTGGAACGGCCCCACCATGGCTCTGGCCACCCTCTTTGAGGCTAGTGCGGATAAGGCCACCGAACCGTTGAATCCGAAAGTGGAGTTTATCCCCTTCACTGGTCTTGTCAACATGGTATTTGTTACCACCATCGATGAATTCAGCGATGGCACTAGCAGATTCTCGTACACATCCCAGAGCGACAGGACAGTGGCCCAATACTGGGCGACCTCCGTCCAACAAATGGTTAAGGATTTCCTCCACGCCCACAGCGAAGGCGAATACATCTGTACAGGCTTCAGCGATGGAACGGTGGTGTTCAGCGATCCGTTGAAGGAGGAATATGCGGACTTGAAGATCGGTCCCGGAGAGCACATCTTCGTCGCCCAATGGAACATAACCGATGATGTCATCTTCGGATACACCAGCGATAGCCATGCCGACGTCACGGCGCTGATGGATGCAGCATCCTCGGAGTCCATCCCGCGCGATATCGAGAGGCACTACCGTGTCAACACGGAGGTCTCGATCAACATCAAACTGGATACAGGATACATGATCGACCTCGAATCGACCAGGGGAGAACTGGGATACAAACTGATCAAGAGCTTCGTCTACGGAGATGACGGCACGCAATATTACATCCAAGACGGCAGGTTCTATCAGAATATCGACAACGTATGGACGGAGGTCGCCGCACCTGCACACTATTACTACATGGATGATTACGAAAACAAATACGTGCTCAACGGTGTATCGGAGGTCTACAGGTATGAGGGCTCAGAATGGGTTCCGTATAAGCTAGAATCCGTAGCCGGAAAGGACGGGCTCTTCATAATGAAGTATCTGACCACTGACAAAGCGGAGAATCAGAATAAGATCTATCAGATGATCCGTGCAGGTACATTCTATGAGGGTACGATCGTAAAATGCAAGGTGGAAGGGGATACCTATCCTTATGAGGTCTACCGGTACGACGGCGATATCAAAGGCGAACTCTTGTACAGAATAACTAGCGAGGGAATCGTGAAAGATCCCGACGATAAAGAAGTGGACCCTATGTTCTTCAATAGCACCAGCTGCACCTATGATGACTGGCTCATTCTAGGCGATGTCATCAAAACAAAGACCTACATATTCTCCACACTTCTGACGGAATGCGACAGCCCCGCCCTGGGATTCTTCAAGCAGGGGTACACATACGTGGGATCTGGCGGAGATAAGGGCTTGTACAATGCCAAAGGTACGAAACTGATAGGCATAGGACCATACAAGGATGAGAGCAAAGCAGAATATGACGGCGGCAGCTATGCATATCTCCTGATAGACGGCAAATTAGTGCGCTACGTGGTCTACTCCGCAAGCGACGATAAGAAGATAATGTATTCGATGTACGATGGATATCTGAGCGAATATGATTGTATCGAGGATAACGGAAAATACTACCAGGGTACGCCGTTCGTCGAGAAGAAGGGAGATGTGATCGTAAAGAAATACAGGGATAACTACGGAAACATCTGGGCGACCACTGCGTCAGGAGAGTTCTATGTCCAAGACCAGTATGTATACACCTTCAGCCTGACCAGCAACTCCGAGGATTACTACTGGATCCATTATGACTCGGAAGATGACGACGAGCCTGACGTCAAGAAGCGTGGAGACAGCGGATGGGAAGATCTATCGCACGATATACCTGCGAACTACTACTTCAAGGATTCATACAACAACTACTTCATAGGGAACAATCTCGTGAAGGGAAGGGTTGCTGTGCTGTATGTCGACGGCATAGAATACAAAGTCAATTACATAGACGTCAACAACGTCACCAAGGAGCTGTATAGAGGAACATATTCGGAATCCAGCGTGGAATACGGTATAACCAAGGACAGCTCTGTGCTGAAGAAGGAAGGCGACAAATGGATCGCCTCGGATAAGAAGGTCTATCTGGACCCGTACGGCAACAAAGAGTACCGCAACGATTACTCGATGATCATGGTAAATGCAAAGTACAACACAGATCACGAGTACATCGAGGACAACAAGACCTACCATATGAGTACTTTCGGAAACGTTTACCAGGACTGGCTTGGATCCCCCGTCGAGCTTTCGGACAGAAGAGGATACATCTGGACGTTCCTTCTGCAGGACGACCTGTATCTCAGGATCCACACCAAACCGATAACCTACAACGTGCATTTCATCGTGAACGGAGAGCTGGTCGATCCGTTGGGAGTGTTCAGCGTCTCCACAATAGATACCCAAGGAAAAGAGTACTACGGAACTGACATCCCCAAATACAAAATCGTGGCATTCGACGGATACCTTGGTCAGGACATAAAATGGTATACGGACGCCAACTACACCAACGAATACACGATCAAGGGGGATTCCCGTTACATCAAGAGCTATGCTCCCGAGAATTTCCTGGGCAGGATATACCAGTTCTATGCAGTGGACAACATCTCCCTGTACGCTCATCTGGGCAACTATGTGGTGAACACCCATAGCTACGATGATACGCAGGAGGTCGTGCAGTACTCATTGACCGCGGACAACAACGACAATATCGTATTGCCCACGAACCACTACGAGAAGGAGGGATATGTGTTCGTCGGATGGGCCCTGGAGGATCACCATGGTATGCGCTTCTACACATACGCTCCGGGTGAGACCGTGAACGCGACGCGTTTCGGAACGAGTGCGTCGGATCCCGAAACAGGGGTGGTGGACCTGTATCCGTTCTACCTATCCAACGGTGCGACGACCAAGTACTACGACGGCAAAGAGTACTTCATGAAGATCGAGAACGATCTGAACAATCAGCACGATCCGTTCGGCGATATCGATGCGATCGCCGTGAGATACAGCGACCAGCCGATCGAAAGCATCAGCCAAAGCGACAACGCCGAAGGGGTATCGTTCAAACATGTGACCGACAAGACCGTCTACTACTGCATCGAGATAAAGACCCGCTACAACGAATCGGACAACAGATATGGCAACACGGTGCCCAGCCACACCGTTACAGGAGACTCGCAGGTGGAGATCAAAAGGGTGGACGCCTATGCCATCGCACCGACCGTCCATCTTACCGACAACAAGGAGGGCACCACAGAGATCTCGGTGGACATAACCGACATCCGGACACTGAATCTCGCTGAAGGGGATTACACCATCCATTGGGCGACCATGGATGGCGACGGGAACAGAGCAATGTCATCCAGCACGGACACAATTGAACTGTCCGATCCAGGATCCATCAACACATATGCGTGGGTGGAGTTCAGTGAAAAAGAGAGGGCATACGCATCGATCGATTACAACCTGTTGTACATAGACGGCACCATCCTGATCTATCCGTACGACTCCTCGAAGGATGAGAACGTGAGTTGACATGAGCAGGAAGTATCTGTATCTTGTAGTAGCGATCGTACTGATCTCCGCAGCATCGGCGTTAGCGATACAGGCCATAGACAACGGTCTGGCCATCAGATCCACATCCGAGACCACGGACAGCCTGCCTGCTATGAACGTCATAGCATACGATGATGACAAAAACCCGCCGCGCCTTCCAAAAGTCAACTATTCATGGGACCCCAACCAGGAGTACTACGTCCCGGATCAGATGAACGGCCATGTCTACGGCAAGGTCGAGATAGACATCCCCGGCAATACGGAGGTCGAGCTGCGCACATCAGTCAAACTCCTGAATCCCGGCTCATGGGCGCTGGTGGAATACATCACCCTGGAGCTGAAAGGCTCGAGCTCCTTGGATTTGGTCACCCTTTACCACTACGACAGCGGCAACATATCCGGCAATCCGGTGGACACCGCCCTCGTGACCACAGGCACATACGATTTCCACATCCATGTCAAATACAAGGCGGCTGTCCGTCTGGACCCCACGGACCTGCACGGGAAGGAGATGCAATCAGACATCATATTCACCCTGGAGGAGAAGTTCGTGACCGTCAACTACAGCATCAACGCAGATGCCAACGGCACGACCGCAGGCGCAATGTCGTCTCAGAAGATCACCAAGATGAAATCCAAGCTGAATCCCAACACATTCACTTATGCTGGATTTGCATTTGCGGGATGGAGCCGGACCGACGGGACCACGGTGGATTACTTGGATGGTGCCACGATAGATGTGGCATCCTTGATCGCCTCCGGAGTCACCGAACTGAATCTGAAGGCCGTGTGGAAAACGGACGGCCTGTATGATACGGGCGGCAAAACGCTGTATGCTACAACCAGCAAGGTCCGTACCAACACGGCAGATGGGATCTATTCGGGCCACATCTACTACGTTGGAAAGAACACGGAAATAGTGATCAAAGGCTCGGATGTGCAGAACGGGGTAGCGAACGCGCCGATCCTCATACTCCTGAGGGAGAATGTCACTGTGAACCTCACATATCCGGAGAATCCGGCATCGGTTTCGGCGATGGTGTGCTTCTTCAATGTCGAATCCGTCATCGGAGACAAATACGTTCTGAACCCCACTAGCGGCCTAGGGGACAAATGGTACGACAGCTCCACAAAGATCGTGAAGGAGCAGTCTGCCTTCGTGGAATATTACAGCCTGGGAGATGAGGAGAAAGCCAAATGGGGCCAATGGGTCTATGAGGCCTACAAATCCAACAACGACAACGGACAGACGGTCAATGTGAAAGCAGAGTCCTCCAAAGTGATCAACGTAGGGTCCAACAAGGACATGGTATTCACCAGATCGCAATATGACATCAAAGGAACATGGGCCAGGATAGGCGCATACTCCGGCAAGACCGTGACGTTCATCATGGATGGATTCACAGGAACCGTCAGCAGCGGAGAGGGCGGAAGCACGCTGCCCGTAAAGGACGAGATGTCTTTGATCGGCTTCGCAGGAACCGTGGAAGTCGAATCCGGCGGATATGTGAAGATCACCGAGTGGACATCAGGAAGCGCATTGGTGGAGAAAGGCGGCGTGAATTTCGAAACAGGACTGCCTGGGGAACATGACCTGAAATATAGGGTGACATTCACCGTCAAAGACGAATCGCAACAACCCGTCAAAGGAGTGTCTGTCACATTGGATGGAAGCACCCTTGTAACCGATTCTGAGGGGAGGGCCATATTCGCGTCCGTCAACAAGAAGGTCGATTATACCGTTTCGAAACTGGGATACAACACGGTCAGCAACAGCATCGTCATCGACGGTACTGCGCGTGAGGCGTCGATTACGCTTACCCCCACACTGATGTACTACAACGTAGAGGAGAAGACCCTCTACGCAAAGATAGGTACGGACATCAATGAGATCAAACATAACCAGTCGACCTTGACCCCCGGTGCCATATACTACTTCGACACGGCGATGGATTCGACCATCCAATCTACTAATAACGGAAGGGATAAGCCTATACTGGTCCTGGTAGAAGAGGGTGTGACCATCAATGTGAAGTATCCGACTACATCCCCAGAAGGCAACACCATATCCGTATGCTTCTACACGGTCAAGAGGAGTAGCGTCAACGATAACGTCTACATATTCTCCAAAGGACTGGGGACCAGCTGGTACGACAGCACCTACGTCGTCAAATACGACATGAATGCCGATATGATAGTGGACTACCATTTGATGGAAGATGAAGTGATGACTACATGGGGAGAATGGGTGTATGAGCCGTACCAGGCCTACGGGGACGGAGGACAAATCGTCTACGTCAAGGCAGACCCGTTGCGCGGAATCCTGAATGTCGGAACCAACATCGATATGATTTACTCCAAGTCCAGCTACTACATGACCGGCGATTGGAAGAGGATCGGAGCCGTGGAAGGAAAGAGTGTGGAATTCATTATGGACGGATTCACGGGAACCGCCAGCAGTGGAAAAGATACAGGCTCGCTTGGGGAGAAGGATGAGATCGGTCTAGAAGACTTCGTAGGGACCGTAGTCATCAGGAGCAACACCAGCGTCACTATCACCGATTGGAGCTCAGGTTCGGTCACTGTGATGAAGGGGGCCCTGAACATATCCGAACTGACCATCAAGGCGGACAGCCTGCGGACCAATGTGACCTGTACCGTAGAATACTGTACCGTAGAATACGGCACTACCCCTCACCCTCTGCAGGGAGCAACAGTGAACATAGGCGGATTTGAAGGAATTACGGATAACGAAGGAAAGGTCACTATAGCAGCCCCGTATGGAGGCCACCGCCCCATAACTGTCAGCGCTGCAGGCAAGAGCACATACGAATCCACCGTCGATGTGGTCGTGACCGCACAGACCTTGCAACAGAGCATCATCCTCCATGATGACGGATATTACGACGACAGCGAGGTGGAGAAAACGTTGCACGTCTCTGCTGACAGGGTGATAAAGGATACCGCCGGCTCGATCCAATCCGGGCACATCTACTATTTCACCCAGAACAACGACAGTGTGAGCATATCCGCCACCAGCGGAGAAGATGACAAGCCCATACTGGTACTGCTGAAGGAGGGCGTGAGGATCGGAATCACATACCCGTCCGATGCAACGGCAAACAGTTCTGCGATGGTCTGCTTCTTCAGCATCAAATCCAAAGGAGGCGACGCGTTCACGTTCACAAACGGACTTGGTTCAGAATGGTACAGCGGATCGACATTGAAGAATCTGGACGAGATTGGGAGAATCAATTACTATGAAATCCAGACGGATGAAGAAAGGAACGCATGGGGAGAATGGGTGTACGAGCCTTACCAGGTCAACGGCGACAACGGTCAGACCGTTTACGCCGAGGCGAACATCATATTCAATAAAGTGGTGGTTGCCGGAAACAGCAGCGACAAGGACCTGGTATTCACCAGGAACGTCTACTACATGACCGGAACATACGGCAGGATCGGAGCTTACGCTGACAGGACCATATCCTTCAACATGAGCGCATTCACCGGGACCGTCAGCAGCGGAGCCGGTTCTAGCGAATTGCCGACGAAGGACGAGGTCCTCCTGACCAACTTCACCGGGACCTTGACAGTGGTCGGCGGCACCAGCATAGCCATCAGCGCCTGGGATGCGGGAGATGTCGTCATCCTGAAAGGATCCCTTGCCGATGCTTCTCTTACAGTTCCCGCAGGATCCAACTATCTGAACATGAATGTAGGAAGCGGATTGGATACGAACATCGGTTGGATGAAGACCAACCTTTACAACAAGTACGACCAAGAAGAACATGTGCTGACAGATGTGGAGAGAGGATACTTCTACATGAATCTGGGAACAGCGAAGAACATCCAGTCCGTCAAGATAGACCTGACCACATACACGTCCGACTCTACATTCAGGCTGTCCATCGGAAACAACTCCTTCGTGACGGACAAGGTATACTACATATCAGACAACAACTTCTATGTTGCCACCGTGTTCGTCGGTCTCTATCCGTCCCTGGAGATAAACGAGAACGGAGTGCAGTTGCACTATTCGGTTACTCCTGCCACCACCGAGCTCGAATCCACGATAGGGGTGTACGCGGCGGTAACGGACTTCAGCGTAGGCAATCCAGAAGATCCTGCACACTACGACAAGAAACTGACATTGCCTAGGACCAACGGGGGCGACCACGGTTCCGTGAGCATAGTTCCGAATAAGACTCTTACGAGCGACTCGGTCATCCTCTGCAAGATCAACTACGACTACCCGCAGGCACCGATAGAATCGTACGCCTTCACCACGGCGAACACCTACAACGATGGCTGCTGCATAGCCCTGTACATCCTCTACGGCAAGGATCTCAGCGGCGGTGCGTACTCGGGAAGCCACCTGTCCTTCATGTACTATGTCATGGGCGCCGGATACGATACACTGAACTTCGAACTGGCGGTAGCGGCCCAGTCCCCCTGACGGGATGTCGATTGTACCAAGACCGAAATGGGATGCATGACCCAGCAAATACCTTGGGCGGCATGCGATCAAGGCATGCCGTCCCCCTTTCATCATAATAATCGATCCGGATTTCCAGTATGGTCCAGCTCAAGTTGCGGTGGACCGCACCTTTCGGGAATGTATGTAGGATTTTTCCATTGCGGGCGGTCGTTTTCCCTGTCCTTTCGCCAACCCAATGAACGGAACGGCTGTTTGATACCCATGCCATCGAAGATGGTTCATTTGTCCAACATGTCACGTTTCTATACGGGTGGGATGGCCACCAGCCATGTATAGTCGAATAAGGGCTGACGGGTAACCGTCGGTCCTTATTCGACGGAAAAATGTTTTAGCACTTTTACGACACGATATCTATGTTCTGAAGTTGAAATTCTCGGAATGTAACAACAAGTTCTGAGAATTTCAATCCTTAAAGATCATAGCAAGATTACGCTATAACAACAAAAACTGGCCTCTAAGTTGAAAAAGTGGTCCGTCTATTGAGATGTTACCACACAAACACAACGAACGGGCCAGTTCGTTCACTTACCTCAAACCTAATTAATCTACCGCTGGTCTGCGCGAGTGTTTGTGTGTCTCTGAAAGGGAGACTGATCACATGTTAGCGATAGGAATGGACGTCCATTCTTCCAAGACGACGGCTTACGCCGTCCCTTTGGAAGAATCGGACCTGGAAATGCTCGCAATCGCAGAAGACTTCAATAGAAGCTTCAAG
>JAEEGL015802877.1_pt1 | contig 167879 bp, 136 predicted proteins | sample 9134231 | NCBI WGS metagenome assembly JAEEGL01 (sample SAMN16246548, study PRJNA631951) | gut metagenome | biome: gut microbiome; feature: rumen; material: fiber-attached | host: Bos | place: Iran: Karaj | collected 2018-10 | reverse complement strand
TATCCTCGTCCTTAAGGTAGGTTACCTACGTGTTACTCACCCGTTCGCCATGGAAAAGCAAGCTTTCCCATTCGACTTGCATGTATTAGGCATGCCGCCAGCGTTAATCCTGAGCCAGGATCAAACTCTCCAAAAAAAATTTATTTTTGTTTGTTTTAAACCTTTTGCTCAATTCTTAAATCGAATTGTTGTTTTGTAAATTTAACAATACGTTTATTTCGTCATATACAGTTTTCAAAGACTCAAAATTCTAGCTCCTCCAATTAGACGAGCCGAGTAGTATTATATCACTAGAAAAATTCTAAGTCAACTGCTATTTTTTCTTTTTTTATGTAATCGTTTTTATAACTTTTTTTCATTAAAAAAACCTAAATGATTTGCTACCATTTAGGTTAATTATTTTAATTATATGTTTTAATAAGTTCTTCAATATTAGAATCCATAAAGTCTTGTTGTATAACTATATCTACTAAAGACATTAACTCTTCAATGGAAGCCCATTTGTATTCAATATGCTCGCTCGACAATTTAACTTCTTCTGTTTCAGTTGTAACTAAAAATCCGATAATCATAAAAGGATTCTTCTTCTCATTTATTGCGGAAGCATATAAAAGTTTATAATTTGTTACTTCAATACCTGTTTCTTCAAAAACCTCTATCTTTAGTGTATCAACTATATTTTCTCCAATTTCCTGCAGAAGTGTCATCGTAAGCTCTTTTTATTGATAAAAATTTCTTTAATTTTACATTATAAACAAACGCCTTAGCCGCAACCCAATATCTAATCGCCATACTTCTACCTTCTTTATTGTTCTTGACATTATTCTAAAATCTAATTACTTTTAAAATAATCTCTTTATTGCTGATAAATCTTTAACACACTCTATATTACTAATTTTATCTTTCGTAATCCAAATTGGTTTAATATTTGCATTTAAAGCACCAATTATATCAGTATTATATTCATCACCAATAAAACATAATGCTTTCCATTCTTTATTTAATGCTAAAGAAAAAATTTTTTTTGATGGTTTTCTAACCTTAACATCGCTAGAAGAAACCACGATTTCAAAATCAATACAGCAAAATAATTCTTCTAACCTTTTTCTCAAATTAATTGATGAAAAGGAAATATTGCTAATAACACCAACTCTGTATCCTTTATTTTTTAAATATAAAAGCAATTCTATTGCTCCATCTACCACTCTTGGCTTTCCGGAATTATCCCAATATATTTTTTCTATATCTAAATCACTAATAGAAAATTCTAGATTATATTTCTTTTTTAATTGCTCTAACATAGATATAAAAGACACTTCTATTTGCATATCTCTATATTCTTTAGCTTTAGAGTATAAAAATAAAAGTTCTTTTGAAAAATCATTTTCAGAAATGTTTGTCTTATTCTGTTTCAAGTATTTATATATTGCCTTTCCTCCTGAATATCCATCAAATATATCCTCATATATTAAAGTATTTCCATAATCAAACAATATTATTTCTTTCATTTTAGCCTTTCACTCTAAGTAAACAGTGACCGATTCTGTTTCTATAGTATCTACATATTTTGATATTTTTGTACTGTACTAATTATTTTGTCCATAGAAGATATTTTTTCTAATAATAAATCTTCTTCTTCAAATGTAATCGAATATTTCTCCTCCAATGAAACAACTAATTCTATAGCATGAAGGGAATCTAATCCATAATTTATCAAATCTTCTTCTAAACCAATTTCTTTTACTTCTTCATTCTCTAGCAATTCGGCTAATATCTCTTTTATTTCTTCTTCCATTTTATTCTCCTATATTTAAAACTTGAATTACCTTATTATAAATTTCTTTTATTTCATTATCACTATTAGCAATTACCAATATAAAAAGTCTTCCTTTTTCTTGTAAAGAACCTTCAACATAACAAATGGCACCACTACCAATCTCTCTATTATATTGTATTTTTGATGATTCCAATTTTTTTACAACTTCGTTATAAGTTAAATTGCTAACATTCTTATAAAATGAATAGAAAAATTTGTTACCAAAAACAGCTGATAAAAAAGATAAATATGTTGACAATGTAAAACGACCATTTATTTCAAGTATAGGCACAAGTTCTCCATTATCAGTTAAACAATCAATTCCAAGAAAACCATTATAATTAAATTTTTTTCTTAAATACTCTCCAATTTGTTTCCCTTTATCCAATATTTCAGTTTCAATATTATTATCAATTTGAAATAACGAACCTGTATATATTGTTTTATCTAGAATTTGTTCCTTTATTGAGAAGACCTTTGTTGAATCTTCACCTACATATAATTGATAATTATAATCTTTTTTATTATCTATCCAACCTTCCACTAAAAAGTATTCTTCATTAGAATGAAATCTTTTCAAAATCAATAATGTTCTTTTTATTGACTCTTTGCCATCAATAATATAAAGGCCTTTCCCAGAAGCGCCGCATGGCACTTTCACTATTGCTTTTTTATATTTTTTAACTTCAAAAAGGTAGTTTATTTCTGTTTCAATATCATCAAATTTACATTTCTTACCTTCAGTTGTTTTAAATCCCAAATTTTGCGATACTTCTCTAGCGAAAATTTTATCGTTAACAAGTCTAGCAAGTTTTGATGTACCACCAATTAATTTCAAGCCAGTAATTTCTGATATTTTTTCTTCAATCTCTGAAATTCCATATGGACATAATACATAATCATCTGAAAGGTTTGATAGGGTATAGAGCAAGCCTTGATCTTCCAATACCAATTCAGAAATATTCTTAGTATCATCGTCTCCACATACTTTTAAAATAGTTGGGATATTAAAACCTATATTTTTTAAATATGAAAGATATTCATACGATGGCTTATTTCTCATTATGACAATGTCATTCATCGAGGCAATTAACAAATTCATATCTTCCATTTCGTTGACAATCTTCATGCCGCTTTTATCTTTAACTGAAAATACATTTCCGTGCCAAAAATCTTCAACTCCAATATTATAAAGCCACACAATTCGTTTATTAGTACCAATGACACTTTTTATATTATTATAATTAATCATATAATCTCCTTTGGTTTTTAATCAAATCTTCCATGTTTCCTTTTTCTCTTAATAATACTTCTCTATCAGTTACCAACAATTCTTTAGGTGAATTATGACTCAAAAATAAAATAGGACTATATGTATATCCATATGCGCCAGCCTTACTGATAACAATGAAATCATCAACTTTAGACTTAGCCAATGATATATTTTGGCCAAGTAAATCAGTTGGAGTGCATAAAGGCCCTGTGACATTTACTACTTCGTCATCCGTTGAATCTGATAGACTCATTATCGGAAAATTATTTCTTACAAATCTTCCTAAGAAAGCTGCAGATGAAAAGCAATTCATACCACCATCACAAATATAATATTTTTTTCCTTTTGATTCTTTAATATACTTAATTTGTGTAACAAAATATCCCGAATCAGCTAATAAGAACCTTCCGCTTTCAAATATTAATTGAGTATCAGCTAAATCAAAGTCATTGTTTAGGGTTTGATTTAAATCTTTTAACAACTCAACGTCTAGTACTTTATCATTAGCAAAATATTTAACACCAAACCCTCCGCCACAATCAATATATTCTAGTGGAATATTGTATTTTTTAAATAATTCTTTAGCTAATCCTATCGTCGATTTAAAATTTGTGTAAATATTATTAGCATCTAAATTTTGAGTTCCCATGTATATTTGTATTCCGCAAATTTTTATATTTTTCATATCCAATGCCATTTTGAAAAAATCATCATCAAGTTTTGTTTCATCAATTCCAAATTGAGAAGACACGCCTGTCATTTTAACAACTGATGACGAATTACCAAAATCCGGATTAACTCTAATAATGACATTAGTATTTTTATTATAATTTGCACTAATAGAATTTACTAATTTCAATTCTTCCATAGATTCAATGTTAATGATTTTAATATTATTTTCTATGGCATACATTAACTCTTCTACTGTTTTTCCGGGGCTAGTAAAAATAATATTTTCAGGATCTACTCCAGAATTTAAAGCAATATATAGTTCTCCTGAAGATGCAACTTCTACTCCACATCCTCGTTCATACATATATTGGCAAATCCCCATTAATGGATTACATTTCAAAGAAAAATATATCTTACATTTTTCGGGTAAGGCGTATTTTAATTTATTTAAACACTCATCTATTATTGATCCATCATAAACATAAAGTGGAGTTCCATATTTCAACGCTAATTCTTTAATTCTATTCTTTTCCATAATAATCGCCCTTTATTTTCTTTAAAATTTCTAATTCCATACTAATTAATTTTTTTGATGTATCATAAATCTTATCATAAATTTCATCTTTTTTTGTCAAACCAAACTTTATAAACAAAAAAGTTAAAGTATTAAATTTATCAACAATTTCTTTATATTCCAAATATAAGTAATTTATATTTTTATTTTCTTTAATTTTCTCTAAAATATAATATTTCGATGTCAAATATCCATATATTTTTATTTTGTAATTGATATCAAGCATTATTTGTCTGAAATTAGGCTCTTGTTTATATTTTTTTATATCATCAACCATACTCAAAAAAGAATAAATGCCAGTTGACTTCGATTCATAAATATAATAATCTATCGAATCAAAAAAACACTTATTGGCTTCATCTTTAACATTGGAAATATCTTTGTATTCTTCAATATAAACATATTCATAATTTTTAGCTGACCAAGCCTTTAATATTTCTTCTTTACTAACATATCCTTCAAAGACAGATGGCACCAGTGTTGGTACATAACCATCAACAATATAATAATTGTTTTCGTCTTGCCCAATAATATTAACAAAATGAGATGAATCACTAGTCTGAGAAAAAACCCTATTGTATGTAAGGAAAGTTGAAGAAACCTTTATACTAATTATCTTTTTCTTCACCAATACATCATCTATTAATCGCTTTGAATCAAAAGTATTAGAATAACTATGCTTATATTTATAATTATACCTATCTAAAAAATCAAAATTTGATTCGTAAAGATATGCTCCTATGTTAGGTGTATCACTATTATCATATTTTATTTGTAATCCATTTCCTAAAAAGAAAATGTCACTTGAGCTAAGAGTTATTCCAAAATAGTTAATTGCATTAACAATGCAAGAATTTAGGCACTCATAACTTTGTACTATATTCATAATTCATCATATGATTATCTAACTATTAAATATATTAGATACTTCCTTTCTATTTCATATTATCCACAATAAAACTTTGATTTCTTTTTATTTTTCCACTTGCTGTTTTTGCTATTTCCATTACCTTAACTATTTTTCTTGGAATTTTATAATTTTCAAGTTTGGTTTTACAAAATTCAAAAACATCAGTATCATCTATTGATTTCCCATCCTTAATTTTGATATACGCAACAATCACTAAATCATGACTATTATCTATTTCGTATTTTACTAATGCTTCTTTTATATTTTTGTGTGCTAATAAGACTCCTTCTATTTCTTCAGGATAAATATTTTTACCTGCGTTAATAAACATATTATCTTTTCTACCACTAACATATAAAAAGCCGTCTTCATCTAAATAACCAATGTCTTTAGTGTACAATTTCCCACAAACAATTGTTTCGTTAGTTTTTTCTTGATTCCTGTAATATCCTTTCATTACATTAGGCCCAGTAACAACTATCTCTCCAACATCATAACCATCTATTTTTTCACCATTAAAATTTTCTATTGATACATTAACTCCTTTTATTGGTTTCCCGCTCGATTTTGGTTTTTTTATTAAATCAAATTTTTCTATATATGTAACTCTAGGAGATGCTTCTGTTAATCCATATGAATATATGATATTTGTTTTTGGAAAACAATCAATAAGTGATTCAATGTTTTCTTTGGACATTTTTGCTCCATAAAAATTAATGATTCTTAAATTAGACAAATCATATCTATTCAACTTGTTATAACAAATTATACCTTGTAGTAAAGATGGTACTGCAAAAAAAATAGATATTTTTTCATTTTGTAAAACATTTAGAATTGTTGATGTTGTTAATATTTTGCGTGTCATAACTATGGTAGAATTATTTATTAATCCAACAAACAACTCTCCTATAATACTTGAAGAATGACTAAGATTTTTGATTAACAATATCTTATCATTAGTTGTTGGAACAAGATAATCTGAAATTGATTCAATGTTACTAATAATATTTCTTTCAGATAACATAATTGCTTTTGGTATACTTAAAGTACCTGATGTAAATAAAATCAACTCTATATCTTCTAGGGTATCATCAATTTGCCTATTTGTATTATAAATATAAAAGCTTTCTTCAAAACACTCTATTTTTTTATATAAAAAAATATCGTTTTTTTTATTATTTCTAATAATAAAATTAATGTCATAGCAATTAATAACATCTACGATTTTATCATTGCCAGTTTGGTCATAAATCGGTATACAAATGGCATTTAATTTATTAATGGCAAATAACATTATAGAAAACTTTAAAGGATCTTCTGCAAATAACGCTACTTTTGAATTCTTAGTTATACCGTTTGTTTTCAGGAGATTTGATAATTCGCAAATTCTATTATCAAGCTCCCTATATGTGATTTTTTCGTCGTCACATATAATTGCATATTTGTCTATAACCTCAACATTTTTATCTATTATCTTGTCATATAGAGACATACTTCCCAGCTAACGCCTTCACCTCCACTTTATATCAATTAATAACACATTATTTTGAATAAAATCTAGCTGCTTCTACTGAAATATAAAATAATAACTCTCTTGCTGTCAAATTATTAAAAAAGTCCCTTCTATCATAATCATCTTTTCCCCTAAGAATATCTCCACTATAAAGAATTTGTCCGAATTTTTTATTCTTTGAAAGTGCTACTGCTGCCATAGAAGCACACTCCATCTCAACGACTTGGCAACCTTCTTTTTTCCTATAATTAATCATCTCTGCTGTTTCTCTATATAACCCATCTGTTGTCCATGTAATCACATCCATATAATCAATTTTATTAGAACAAAGAATTTTCTTAAAGAGATTAATTATTTCATCATTTAATTTAATAAAACGTGATGGATTAATATATTTATATGAGGCCCCCTCGTCTCTTAATGCTTTATATGGAATTAATACTTTTCCTGCTTCTATATTACTTAGAACTCCACAACTTCCACAAACAATAATTACATCAACACCATGTTCATATACAAAATCCGTCATGCATGCCGAAAAAGCAGATCCCACGGGCGCTTGTACAATAGTAATAGATATTCCATTATAATTAACATCATATATTGGTATATCCATTATTTCTGAATGATAGTTATCAATTATAGTTCCGTTATACTTTTTAACAAATCGATTAATACACTCGGCAAAAAAAGACATAACACAAATTTTACTATATATTACGCCAGTTTTTTTAGGACTGACCACGCCTCTTTTTTCACTACTAATTTCCATTATAGGAAAATCACTTTTTAAAATTGACATTTTTTGCTCCTACCTATTAATAATCTACGCCATGCTATTTTGTGCATTCAGTTATATACTTTTTCAACTCGCCAAATAGCATTAAATTTCTTTTTGTCATCATTTCATAATCAAATTCAATATTAAATTCACTTTCAATATCATTAAATAATTTTATTAAATCTATTGAATCCATATACAAATCTTCTATTAAATCTATATTATCATTAAATTCATCAACATTATTTCCTGCTTTTAAATTATTTTTAATTAGCTTAATTAATTTTTCTTCCATTTTATTATACCCGCTATATTATTCTTTTAACATTAGTTTACCATTGATAAGATTAAAAAATCTAATCTCACCATTTTTAAAATATTCATACTCTGAATCAATAAAATATGAATATAGAACCTTGATAACTCCACCGTGAGTAACAAGTATTATATTTTTATCACCATATTTTGCTTTTATATTTTTAAAAAAACTGCAAATTCTTGAGCTAAACTCCCTCATATTTTCTCTTCCTTCAACAATAGTAAACATATTAAGATTTGGATATTCCTTTTCAATATCTATTTTAGTCTTGCCTTCAAGTTTTCCGTGTTTTCTTTCCCTTAACGATGAATCTTGAAAATATGGAATAGATAACTCCTTTGAAATAATCTCGGCTGAATGTTTTGCTCTAATCAAATCACTTGTTATTATCATATCAAATCCACCAATTTTTTTTAAATTTATGGCTGCTTCTTCAATTTGGTTTATGCCGCTATCATTTAATTCAACATCAGTCCATCCTTGTATTCTGTGTTCGTTATTCCAGTTCGTATTACCATGCCTAACAATACAAATTTCAGTCAAATATTGCAACTCCTTTCTTAATATTTTATATCATTTATTTGTAAATTATTTTTAATTTCTTAGTTTTTTCATCTATTAATAAATTGTTTACTTCTATAGCATTTACTTTTATATCATTACCCAAAAAAACTTTTAACATATTGACAATAATATCAGTATAATCATTTTTATTATCCGATATGAAATAAAAAAATATTTCATTATCCTGCTTAATCCTTATTTGATAGTTCTTTATTACATTTTTCTTCAATTTTTCATTTATCTGTCTTGTAATAAATGAAAATAAAATAGGACTTATAATTTTGCCGTTTAATAATTTATAATACTCTACAGTTCTACCACCTTTTAAATGTACATAAAATACACTATTATCTTCATAAATTGATGCCACATCCCCAAGTTTATATCGAATTAAACACCAACTTTTACTTGTTAGCCCTGTAACAACTAATTCATCTTCATTAATAACATCATTATGAATTAATTCTAAAAATACATTATTAGTATTAATTTTCATTCTGTTATTTTTTTCTCCGTAACAAATTGACCAGAATTCTCGAGCTCCATACTGATTTCCTACGCGACAATTAAAAACTTTTGAAATAAATGAGATAGTGTCATCATCTACATATTCTCCGGCAAGTTCTATAAATTTTATAGATGGGATTTTTTGATTTTCATTAATCATTACATTTGCTAATTTGACAATTGCTGAAGGAGCACCTAATAACCACGCTGGTTCAAAACTGTTCATCGAATTTATATACATTTTTAACATTTCTTCAGAAAGATTAAATAGCGATAAATGGATAACATTATCTCGTATATAAACATCGTCAGTTATTATATTTGTACCATCCCTTCGAAACGAATAGAAACGACCACACTTACTTCTTTCAGATATATTAGGAGCTAATCTTTTTCTTTCCTTCCATAATTCTATTGATAAACATAATTTATCCATTTTCGACTTATAGCACACCATTGGATGCCCAGTTGTTCCACTTGTTGTTTCCTTTATTAAATTATCAATATTTGACTGTGTACTTATAAATTGTTCACTATTCATACGAACAATTTCTTTTTCTAATATTGGAATGTTTTGTATGAAAAATTCATAAGAAAAATCATTAATATTATCTGGAAGAATTACGCTCCAATTGTGCTTATAATAGGGAATATTGTTTATACAATACTTCAATTGGCTATATATAGATTCTCGTTGACTCATAAACATTTTTTTATTTACGTTATTCATTCTTTATCACCATATTATAAACTTTTTCTATAATTTTAATACTTTCTAACCCAGTTTCATATTTGCACAATTTTTCAGAGATAAAACCATCATTTGTTATTTCTTCATAAATATCTCCATATTCGCTTGTTAACAAATCTATGTTTGAGAAAAAATATTCTTTTTCCTCGCTATAAATTATATTATTTTTTTTATATTCATATTCAAAATGATTATTACTAAATTTAATATGTCCATTTGTCCCCCAAATGGCCAATTCATACCCTTGTTCTCTATATGCGGATGTCGTTGCCCAAAATGATATATTAGTTTCTTTACTATTCATATCAACTTTTGCCCAGTCTTCACAATTAATATCATGTGTCATACATTTAAGGTATGCACTGTTTACCTCAATATTTTCAAATAAAACTAATAACATATCAATAGAATGAATTGCTTGGTTAATTAGCACTCCGCCTCCATCATATTTTCCTTTCCCTTTTTTAATATAATACTCCTCACTTTTCGAGTGAATATTATTAAGATTACAATAAATAATATCTCCAATATATTTTTTTTTGATAATATTAGATATCTTGTTAAAATAAACATTGAATCTTCTTTGAAATGAAGTATATATTAATATCTTATTATCTTCGGCATACTGACATAATTCAGACATAGACTTAATACTTGTAACAAGGGGTTTTTCCACCAAAATATGCAATTTCCTTCGTAAACATTCTCTAATGATATCATAGTGTGTATTTGCATAAGTTGCTATAATAATTAACTCTAAAGCCTCGTTATCAAGCATTTGCAAGTAATCTGTATAGTAATTACAATTATATTTCTTAGCAACCATTTTTCCCTTTTCAATATCATTCTTATTACATACAGCTTTTAAAACATATTTATCAAAACAATTGTTAATAGCCGGAATATGACCTTCACAGGAAATCCTTCCTAGACCAATTACTCCTACATTTATTCTATACACTTACAATACCTCTTTAATAGTTGTTTCAGATAATTTTTTCAAGTTGTCTTTGGTCATAAGATTTGAATTTATATAACTTCTAATATTTTTTTCATCCTCAACTATATTTTCTTTTAAAAATAAATCTGCAGCTGTTTCACATAATAATTGACGATCTGTATTAATTTTACTGCAAACAACCCTATATATTTCTTCTTCAAAAAGGCTATCGTATTTTAAAACTAATTCTTTATATAATTCATCAAAAATAGATGCTCGTCTATATATTTCTTCTTTTGAAAAATCTTTTATAACAATTATTTCTCGCAATTTATTTATACAATTGCTAGGAATCCATTCTAAATACTTAAGATCATTTTCTTGCCATTTAAAATGTGGAACAAAAACATCATTAATTAAATACAAAGATTCAATAAACCTTTTTAATGCTTCGTTAATCATTATATTAGCAGATATATAATACCCACGAAATATCATTTTTGTAGGATTTTTATGAATAAATCTATCAATTATATGAATATTTTCTATAAGAACTTGCTTTTTTTTATTAGATCTTTCAATTATTTCCTTTATAAGCACGCTAACAGTTCCGCTTTTATCGTAATATACTTGTGCATGTTGGTATGCTTCGCATTTGCTCATACCCCAAATAACATTATTTTCTTTAAGAGACGATAATGTACATTGATACACGTTAACCAATGTGTTTGTTATCTGATTTTCATACCAAAGAAAAAAAGAAAAGTTTGGTAACCAATCTGGTAATTCAGAACACTCTATAATAATAGCAATATCGATATCAGAATATTCGTCAATTGGATGTATGTTTTTTTGCTTACCCATGCCACCAAGCAACAAAATCGCAACTACTTCTGGCTTTTTTTTTAATAATTCCAAAAAATATTCTATTTCTTTTTTCATTTTCTTAATCCCCACGCACAAAATGATGGAACATTCTCTATAATTTCAATAAAACTACTTTTATCATTTGTTTCATTAACAATTTTGCATACACACTTTTTCGGTATTTTAACCCAGTTCCCTACTGAAATATTTCTTTTATTATTTGGCCAAACTAAAGTAAGTTCTCCTCTTGTAGGAATAATTACTATTTGAGATTCATAGAAACACTTATTTGACATTTCTTGATTTTGGTTTAGAAACCAAAAAGATGTTGTAACATTTTTTCCATAAGATATTCCGCGTTTGTTGACTATATCATCTAAATAATCTTTATTATCATCTATAGTTCCAAATGACGGTTCATCTAAACTATTATTATTCTTTTCATTATACTCGGCATAAAAATTAATATTTGTAAGCTGCACAAAATATTTTTTTTCCAATCTTAGATTAGAAACTCTAAATGTTATTTTTATATATCTACATAAAATTGATTTCAAATCTATTCTTTTTTCGTTAGCCTCGTTTTTGTCAGTTATTAAATACTCTTTTTTCTCATCCCAAACATCTCCATCCTCACTTGTTTGAATTACAATATTGTCCGGAAAACTATCTTTTAAATCTATATTAAATTCCCATTTTCTGGGAACAAATCCAATATATTTAATTATATGTTTCTTGTATAAATCAACTACTAACGTTGCCTCACCGCTTTTCTTATTACTTACAGAACTCCAGCCGGTATCCATACCATCAACATTAAGTAGTTGTTCATTCCATCTATCATACCTATGGCAGCTACTTGACCATAGCACATTATAATTTTCTATTTCATATATTTTATTGTCCAATAAACTATTCTTATTATCAAACACGCTTTTTTTTACAATATCCCAATTAATTGCTCCAGCAAAAAAACAAACAACAGCGTTATTTTTTAATAATACAATTCCAGGAACTGTCTTCAAACCGTACTGTAACCATTTTTCTTTATTATTATCAATGTTACAAATCTCATACTCAATATCATCTATAGTACTAATCATATTTATAAAATCACATTTTTTACTTGATGAATTTTCATCCCATGTTGAATAAAAATATATTAACTTCATTAAAATCCTCCCTATATTAATATATCCTCAAATCTTACTATTATTTTGTTTAAATATAACGAAAAAATACATCTCTATTTCATATTATCCAGAATAAAACTTTGATTTCTTTTTATTTTTCCGCTTGCTGTTTTTTCAAACTCGTCAACAACAACAATTTCTTTTGGAACTTTATATAATTCTATATTTTTAAGGCAATAACTAAACATATTCTTATAATCAAACGTTTCCTTTTCTTTCATTACAATGTAAGACTTAAATCCAACAATTTCATCGTCATTATACATAGGCGTAACTAAAGATTCTAATACACCAGGATATGCCATAATCGTTGATTCTATCTCTTCTAAATACACATTCTTTCCAGAATATATAAACATATTGTCATTTCTTCCAACAACATATAAAAACCCATCTTTATCTTTATAGCCTAAATCACCTGTATATAATTTACCATCAATTATTGTCTTTGCTGTTTTTAAAGGATTTTTATAATAACCCAACATAACATTATCTCCCTCGACAACAATTTGACCAATTTCACCAGGTGGTAATTCAGCATCATCATTTATTATATAAAGTTTTACATTTCTTATGCATTTACCACTTGAGCCCAAATGTGTTAACTGATCTTTTTTCTTTATGTATGTAACCCTTGGAGCTGCTTCTGTAAGACCATACGAATATACAATCTCACAATTTGACATCATATTACACAAACGTTTTATATCCTTCTCTCCGAGTTTGCCACCATAAAAATTTAAAATTCTTAATGAACTATAATCTTCAGTTTTTCCTTTTTCTAAAATACTTTTAATGATTGTAGGAACAGCAAAAAGAACTGTAATTTTATTATCACGTATTGTCTTTTCGACATTATTAATTGTATATATCTTATTAGTAAAATAAAGATCTACACCATTAAATACACCCATCATCATTTCACCAACAATTGTAGATGAGTGATTTAAGTTCTTTAATATAAAAATCCTATCATCTTTCTTTAAACTTAAATATTCAGAAATTCCTTCAACATTTGTTCTTAAATTTTTTTCGGATAACATGATTGCTTTAGGCATACTAGTTGTTCCTGATGTAAATAAAACAAGATTGGTTTCTGGATTTATATCATCTTTCACTGGATTATTTGTTTTTACAATCGAATATGAATTGAAATCATAAACATTCCATAATTCTCCTATTTTTCTAAAACATCCTAATGCATAATCTATTTCATAATAATTGATAATATTAACTATTTTATCTTCTCCACTATTTGTGTAAATTGGAAAAGGAATAGCATCAAGATATGCTATTGCAAAAAACATTTTTACAAATTCTAACGGTCTATTATCTAAAACAATTGCTACCTTTGACCCTTTCGAAACTCCATATTTTTTTAGTTTTTTTGCTTGTTCAATTACAATTTCATTAAATTCAAAATATGACCATCTATTTTTTTCATCTATAAAATGACCACTTGAATTAACATTATTTTTTAACAATGAATATATGTAATTCACTAAACTCACCTACTTAAATCTATAAAATCTTTAGTCTTACCCGTTTTAACATCAGGTGCAATATAATCAACAATAATAAAGTTAATAACTACATTGGCCCCTATTACTTTTTCAATTTCGTTTTTAAAATAATTAAAAACTTTCATTTTATTTTCTGAATTAGATAGTTTAACTTTTATATCTAATTCCTCTTCTGATTTCTTCAATATTTGGAATTGCATTATTGCCATATCGCCAAATAATTCACATACACCTCTAGCTAAACCAGAAAACAAAATTGCGTTAAATAAACGATTACCATTTAATGTAAAGAAATCAGCCTTTCTTCCTTGTCTAATATTAATATATGCAAGGTCATTATTATACTTTATTTCACCTATATCACCAAGTTTATATTTTATCATTGGCCATGAATTGTTTTTTAATGTAGTCAAAATAATCTCATTTTCGTTATTTTTTTCTAAAGGTAACATTTCCATAAACACATTATTAGTGATTTCCAATTCTCCATTTAGTGAAGAATATGCCATTGGCCAATATTCTCTACAACCATATTGATTAGTTATATTAATACCTAATACTTCTCCAATAAAATCCATTTGTTCTTTGGAAACATACTCTCCACTAAGTTCGATTAGTTCAAATTTAAAACCCATCAAATTATTTTCTTTTACAGCTATGGCTAAATTATAAATTGTAGATGATGGTCCGTGAACCCATCTAGGCTTAAAATCTATAATTGCCTTCCAATATTCAATTAACCTATCTGTACTTAAATCAAACATTGGCAACAAAATATCAGAATCTTTATATAATATTTTATTTGAAATCATTTCATCAGATTTATTTCTAAAAGCATAAAATCTTGCAAATCTATCAGTTGGACGTAAATCATGAACAAATTTTCTTCTTAATGCCCATAATGAATTTGAACACTGCATTCTTTCAAGTTTATTTCTATAACATAGTATAGGTTTTCCCTCTGTCCCACTCGTTGTATCAATAGTTAGCTCTTCAATACGTTCTCTTGAGTCAATAAATCTGGATGAATCCTCTCTTACATATTTTTTTTCTAAATATGGTATTGAGTTCCAAAAATCATAGTTGAAATCATCATAATCTGGTATATCAAATTTATAAAAATCTTTATAGAACGGAACGTTTTCTTTTGCACTACAAATTAGTTTGTACAATTTCTCTCTATTCTTCTCAAAATAGTCAAAATCTTTCTTACTTATCATTTTCTTTTTCCTGCGTTTCAAATGTGAAATTTACTTTCTTTACTTCATTATGGTAGTTCCTGCATATTGCTTCATATTGTTTCGACATAATCATAATTCCAAGTCTATGATCCTCTATTCCTAAATCATCACGAACATTATTTAAGAAATTACTCAAGCAATTTTCTCTTGATAACTCGTTGTATCCTAAGATTTCTTTTTGGTTTTCATCATATAAATCTTTTATTGTAATTTTTTCAAAAGCTTTACCACCAATCAAATCAACATTTCTAAAAACATAAATATCAAAATGCTCTACTTCGCCAACATTATAATTATTCATATTTCTATCTTTAATTTCTTTTGATTGATAACTATGAACTTGAATATTCATTAGAGGGCCAATTTCCATATTCATATATTCATGACGCACTCTTCCGTTACCTTTATAAGTATCCTCGGGAAGTTCAGGCCATGAACGTCTAGAAAACCCATTCTGAATTAAATTCATAGTTGCGGTAGAAATAACAGAATTTCCCATTTTAAATTGAACCATACTATACATATCTATCTCCCCATATTTTGTATAGTCGTATTCATCTGTAAAATATTTATCAAACTTATTTGTTCCAAATAACTCATGATAATTATCTTTATCTATCTGAACCATAAAATCACTTGGCCTAACGCATGTTGCATAAACATCTACATTATCAAATTTTTTTCTATCTATAAGTAAATTAATTTGCTCGAACCATGAAACCATATCAACAAAGTGATATCCACTATGAAATAATTTTCCATATCCATACTTATATGGATGATTCTCCCTAAAATTAAATTCATCTGGCATATTCCACATACCATCGCAATGAGACATATTTATTGATGTAATAGGAATATTATATTTTTTAACAATTTCAGTTGCCAATTTATGAATAAACAAATATCCTTTATGCCATCTTCTTTGGCACTGAACCTTTAGAATAACATCTTTTTCATATTTGCTATATAAATTTAAAATATACTCATAATCATCAATTATTTTTTGAGCCTGATCGTAATTAGTAGAAACATCAATTGGTGCAGTTAATGGTTTATCTACCACAACATTGATTTTGTTTCTAATAAAAAAATCAATATATGCTTTATGTGCTTTTGGTTCAGTTGAAATAATTGCATGAGTAATTCCTAACTTTGCAACAATTTCCTTTAAATTATTAAAATCATTGTAAACTAAAAAATCATTATTCTTATTTGAATCGTTTACAAAATATGTATCACATGCAATATTATTATTTTTTAAGAATTCAATTACGGTATTTTTGTTACTTTCAATATCAATTACAAGGTCTAAGTTAATGTGCTTATTTTTTATATAATTAATATAAATTCTTTTTGCATGTGGACCAAGACCGACTAATACAACTCTCACATTTTCTTTCATAAAGCTTTTTGGATTTTCTCCCTTAAATCTTTATATACTAAAATATCAGCAAGTGATTCGCCATCAACACTTACACCAAATTCCACTTCAATGTCAACCATTAATTCTACAATTGATAATGAATCATAACCTAAATCAAATAAAAGATTAGTGTCATCTACAATATCATATCCTACTGAAGCAAATTTACTTCTATTTAAAATTATTTCTTTTAATTTATTCTCATTCATTTCCATTTCTTCTTTCCATTTCGTACAATTCTTTATTTTTTGAACTCCAAAATCTAGTACATACAAGGTCTGTATATACCCTTCCTTCATAATTTAATTTAATAGTATTACCTTCCTTTATTATTAAATTATTAAAGTATAGTGCATCTAATGCATCTTTAAAATCTTCTTCAAAATCCGAATTAAATAACTTATTATACTTGTCTAAATCTACCGTTCCCATGAAGAAACCATATACACCATATCTTGATTTTCTTTCTAATTCGTCGATTGTTACACCAAACCATTCAAAATCTTCAAAATCCTTCTCAATATAATCATCAAGCATTTTCATTCTATTCTTAGAATCAAAAGACTGTTCAACGCTATAATGAACATAATAATTATAGCTTCTAGCAGCACATCCAAGCCCCATAGTCGGAACGCCTTGATATTCGTAAATTTTTTGTTGATGTGTTGATTTTTGGTTTTTCTTAACAAATTTAATGTTAGATTCACAATAATAATTATTATTTTCTAATAATTTTCTACATGCCCTAAAATAATCATATTTAGATATACTTGTTTCTTTGTTTAGAATACTATTTCCTTTTCCTGCTAAAGGATACAATGAAATAGTTTCTGGCATTATTTCAAGTAATTTTTCTAATGTATCAACAACCATATCAATAGTTTGATTAGCTAAACCGTACATTATATCAATATTAATATTCATACCGTTCTTTCTAATCATATTTAATAGTTCATAATAATTATAATTATTTAATCTATGTATCTTGTTTCTTAAATTAAAGTCTAAAGTTTGAACTCCTAAACTTAGCCTTCTTATACCTATTTCATAAAGTCTTTTAACATAGTTTTCTTCTAATAATTCAGGAGATACCTCCATTGATGGCTCTAAATCCTTATCAAACTCAAAATTACATTCTCTAAGAGTGTCAAATATTTGTTGATAAGATTCAACATCAATAGCATTAGGTGTTCCTCCTCCAAAGCAAATTGATTTTATTAATACTTTTTGTTCAAATGTATCACTATAAAATCTAATTTGATTACATAATTTATCTATGTATTTTTTTATATACTCGTCCTTGGGCTTTGCTACTGTAAAAAACCCACAAAATGGACAAATTGATTTGCAAAATGGAATATGAAAATATAAATTAACTTCTTTACAATCTTTCCATATTTCCCTTAAATTTACATGCATCTTCTTATATGCAAATTGGTTGGGATACATAGCCATAGTAAAGCCTGGCCAGTATCCACTACTAATTTGTTTCTTTAATAATATACAATCTCTATTCATAACTCTCCCTATAATTAATTAAATGTCAAATATACCACTTAGCTTGTGATGTAAATAAATTAAAATAGTAACCCTTTTTATTCATTAATTCATTATGTGTTCCTATATCGTCAATTTCTCCATCCTTCATTACTACTATTCTATTAGCTAATCTAGCTGAACCTAATCTGTGAGTAACGATAATAGATGTTTTGTTTTGTGAAATTTCAATAAATTTATTGTAGACTTCACGTTCCTCAAGTGGATCGATTGCCGCTGTTGGTTCATCTAATACTATAAAATTATAGTTTTTATATAATCCTCTAGCAATAGCTAGTCTTTGCCATTGTCCTCCAGATAAATCTACATTGCCAAATTCTTTTGATAAAACTGTATCAATCCCATTATCAAGTATAACTCCACTCATATTAAAGTCTGCCTTTTCAATACAATCATCAAATTTGGCATTATTAAATTCTTCTTTCGTATTTGCTAGGTATACATTATCTTTTAACGATAATTTATACTTTATAAAATTTTGAAATACACTCGATGTATTTTTAAATAAATAATTTGGATCAATATCGCTTGTCTGTACTCCGTCAATTTTAGCCTCACCTTCTGTAGGCAAATATAGACCCATTAACAACTTAACTATTGTTGATTTACCTGCTCCATTCTCTCCAACAATGGCAATTGATTCATTTTTATTTATTTTTAAATTTATATTTTTTAATGCATATTTAGTCTGATTAGGATACTTAAATGACATGTTAGACAATTCAAATGTTTCACAACTTACATTTGTGTTTGCCCCTTCACGTTCTGGAAGATTCATAAACTCCTGATAATTTTTCGCAAAAGGCATGTTTTTAAATATACTACCAATGCAATAATTAAATACATTCTCTAAATAATCAAATAATGTGTCTAAACATGAAATAATTGCAGCAAATGCACCAACTCTAATTTCTCCATTTACAAAGAAATATACTGCCATTGATAATGTTCCTATATAACCTATCATTACTAATATTTTTGCAATTAGTTCATTTATTTCATCATGAGTCAATGCTTTCAATTGGATTTTAGTTGCTTGTCTTAATGCATCTTTAAATAATCTAAAGAAGAAACCAAAGCCACCAAGTAATCTAGTTTCTTTTGCATATTCTTTATCTGTTATACATTTAGAATAATATTCAAATTTTCTTCTATATGGTGCAGCTTTTTTTTCTGACTTTTTGAAAATTCTATATCTTAGAATACAAGCAATTATACATGGTATAAACGCTGTTCCTATTAAGATGATCAATTCTACTTTTATAAATACAAAGAATAATGAAATCACAATAAAATATGGCAACATATTAAAGAATATGTAACAAAATGCTCCAAATACTTTACTCGATGAATCAAGACCCTTTTGAGCTTTATTAATATTATCTAATAATTTATTATCCTCATAGCAAATAGGATCAATTTTTGCAGCTTTTTTATTTAACATAAAGCCCAAATTGCCAGATAATTTTGCAAAGAAGTTTTCTTCTACTACACTAAACAATAACGAGAATACTATAGTTAATAATAATGCCACCCCCATTATTATTCCACTTATTATTGCATAATTTAGTGACGAACCATTCAACGCATCCTCAACAGCGTTAAAGAAATTTTGCTTAAACACTGACGAAAAAGCTAAAAATCCTCCCGCAATTATTCCAAAAAGAATATAAAGAATTAATGCACCGGGATTTCTATGCATAAATTGTTTAAAAATTGTTCCTAATAGTGGAAAGAATCCTGTTTTTACTTTCTTTTTCATTATTCATTTCCTCCTATATACCATTCTTTTTGACTATTATACATTTCAGTATACATACCGTTATTCTTTATAAGTTCATCATGTGTTCCACTTTCCTCGACAACACCATTATGTATTAAATAAATGTAATCAGCAATCTTTACTGCACCCAATCTATGGCTAATAAATATGGTAGTTCTTCCCTTGCTTATTTTTTCAAATTCTTCATATAATGTGCTTTCACTAATAGGATCTAATGCACTAGTAGGTTCATCAAGTATTTGAATACTTGCATTACTTACTAAAGCTCTTGCCATCGCAACCTTTTGCCATTGGCCACCTGATAAATCCACACTTTCATCATGAAGTTTTCCAACCATTGTGTTATATCCATTCTTTAGTTTTACAAAATCATCGTCTATTCCTAAAAGCTTTGTCTTTTCTCTAATTAATTCTATATTATCAAATTCTTCAAAATTACCAATTGCTATGTTATCTTTAATAGAGATATTATATTTTGCAAAATCTTGATAAACCCCAGAATAAATATATTTAAGTTGTGCTTTTGAATACTCTTTAATATTTTTGTTATTTATTAAAATTTCTCCCTCATAATCGTCAAATAAACCTGTAATTATTTTGATGATAGTTGATTTACCCGCACCGTTTTCACCAACAAAAATATAATGCTTACCATCTTCAATTTTCAAATTTAATCCATTAATAATATATTTATCCGTATTTGGATATTTGAATTTTAAATTTTTAATTTCTAATGATTCAAATCTAAAATCAAATTTTTCTGGTAATTCAGTAGCGCCATCAATTTCAGGTAAATTAATAAATTTAGTAAAATCCTTCATATAAGAATTATATTTGGCCAATTGTGTAACAACTCTAGTCATTTCAATTCCCATCAATTTTACAATATCAAATAGTGCTGTTGCTAGAGCAATAAACATACCAAGACTCATTTGCCCATCAACAACAAGCGGAACCATAATTAATATCATTATCATCGTAAGCAAAATAGATGTTAAACTACCAATATTACTATTTAGTACACTCTTATATCGTGCCTTGAATTTAACGTTTCTTCCTGAAGTATAACTTTTTTCCCATTTGTCGTTGACATAATCACTATATCCGTATAATGTCCTTTCATTAACACTGTCTCTTGATGTTAGCACTTCTGAATAGTACATTGTATGACGATTAAACTCTTCATATTCCTTATCTGCTTTATATACTTTTTTACCATTAATTAAAGAAATAATAATTAATGGAATGACCAAAGCCATAATGACTAAAGCCAACCACCAAATTTGATTAAATATAATTATTAAAATACCAAAAATTCTAATAATATATAAAAATAAATTCAAAGTTCTTTGAAACATTTCTGATATTGTTTTTTCAATATCATTATATACAACATTTATAAGTTTTTTGGTCTTATTATCTTCTATTAGGTAGTAATCTATTTTACCTACCTTTTTAATCATTTCTTTTCTAACTTTTTCACTTGTGATATTTTCAACTCTTGCTAAAAAAACCCTACCTATATTCCAAGATATTCTCTTCCAAGCAATCAAACCAACCATAACTGCAAACCATATTATTACATTATTAAACTCTGTTCTTCCATTAACGTAATCAATTGCATTATTCACAAAAAAAGCAGTTGCGATTACTTGGAATACATTTGCCAAAGCAGTTAAGATTTTTTGCAATGTAACCAAGGATGCACTAACAGGAGTACATCTCATAGGAATACCAATAAAATCTATACAATTATATTTTCTCTTTTTAAGTTTAAATTCCATATTGCTCTCCCTATATATTCTTGAATTCCTTATAAATACCATATTCTTCATCAGATGGTATTATATAAATTCCTACACTTGAGGAATCAAGTGCTATATTCTTTTCAAAAACGCTATTTTCATTTAATTGTTCATCAATTTTAACATTACAACAAGCTAATTTATCAATAATTTTTTTTCTTAACTTATATGAATTAACTCCTGCTCCACCAGTGAAAATTAGAGCATCTAATCCACCTAAATGAATCATGTATGATCCTATATAATCTATGATCCTTTTTACTAAAATATTGATTGCCAATATACACTCTGGCTTATCAGAATCAATTAAATCTGCTATATCACTAGACCTATTCGATATACCATAAAGACCAGATTTATAATTTAAACAAAAAAATATTTCATCCATAGTCTTATTTTCTTTTTTTGAAATGTAATCAATTATACTTGGATCTATACTTCCACTTCTTGTCCCCATCGGTATACCATCAATTGGAGTAAAACCCATTGATGTATCTATGCTTTTTAAATTCTTTAGCGCACAAATAGATGAACCTTGCCCTAAATGACACACTATTATTTTTTCTTTGTTGCTAATTATTTTCTCACATTTTGATGCAACATATTCATAACTCAAACCGTGAGCTCCATATTTTCTAATGCCATATTTGTCTGTCCATTTTTTTGGAATGGCATATGTATATACTTCACTTTCTATTGTGTTATGAAACAAATTATCAAATACTCCATAAAAACGTGAATTATGAAAAAATTTTTTAGCTTCTTCTAGAGCATCTAAAGTGCTGATAAAATGCATCGGAGCCAAAAAACTAATTTCTCTAATTTTTTCTATATTTTGCTCGTTAAGTTCAATTGTTTTATTAAAAATATTCCCACCAGAAACTATTCTAAAGCCTACATAATCAATTTCTAAACATGTTTTAATAATTGATTCTTTAATAATATTATCAATAATCCACTTAATTCCTTCTTTGTAATTGGATATTATAGGATGATATTCCTTTGTATTTTCGCCATATATCAGCGTACAAATACTATATAATTTATTTGCATATATATACTTTTCTAGCATTGCTTTTTTAGTGCCTTCTACTTTTGCAAACGCTTCTCCAGCAATTCCTATTCTTTTTAAGTTTCCATCTGCAATTACACAATTAAATTCATCATATATTTTAAACTTCATTGATGAAGATCCTACATTCAACACTAAAATCTTCATTATCTAATTACCACATTTCTTAATCTAGCTCTACTATCAAATTGACATGGGTTTGTGATTTCAATTTTAATATACCTATACTTAACATTTAATCTCATTAAAGATGTAATATTATCTTTATTATCTTCAATTTTGCTTATCGATGAATAATTAATTCCATCATTACTTCCTAAAACTTCAAAATCTCGAGTATTCATTTTTGAATCTCCATAGTGATATATGGTTATTTCATTAATATCTTTCTCTTCTAATAAATCGAACTGAATCCAATGATTAATTGTTGTTACCTTTGATAACCAACAATCTTCAGACAAATTTACTTTGCGCGTAGCCATATATGTACCATCTGTCAACATAGTAGATGCTGTAACAATTGAGCCCTTAACATAATTTTTATCTTCAGTTATTGACTCATGTTTTATATAATTCTTAACATTTGTTATTAAGCATAAATTTTCAGCTATTTTATTTTGACAAGCTAATAAACTATCGTTAGAAAGAAAATGATTTTTAATAAATTCTCTTGAAAGTCCTGCTATCATCATTCTTCGATTTTTAATAAAATTCAAAAGCATCTCTTCAATTTTTTCGTATCCTTCATTGTCTTTTAGTAACGACAAAAGACCGTCAATAATAATTTGATATGGATTAATATGTCTTTTCATTACAACTTCAAGAGCATTTAATTGATAATTGTTTATATCTGAAAGTTTTTTTAAAGAATAAGAAATCATATCATCATTAGATAGCAAATCGAAGAAAAGAAGTGATGCTTCATATAAATTCTTGATTCTTGGAGAATTATTTGTTTTTTCAACAATATAAAACAAGCTCTTCTCGTTATTTGATGTGAATGAATCATAGTCGGAAATCAATTCTTTTGTTTTTTGAATTATTTCATAAACCATATCTATGGGCATTTGTAACGAATATAAAAACTCACCTTTAAAAAGCTTCGAAAAAGTTTGGCGTTCTAATGACATATCTAATACATTAACTGTATCATTCTTATCATTATATCCATTCGCTATCATAGTAGTAAATTTTGTTTCTTTTTCGTCTTTATAGTTCTTATAAAAAAATAATGTTTGATATTTTACATCCATAATAACCGGTTGTTTGCCATCTACACCATCTTTTATAATTTGGAACAATTCTTCTTTCGAATTGGCATGTATATATTTTATGGAATATCCCATTAATTTTAAAACTTCATTTCTAACTGCGTCTTCATAATCTTTTTTATGAACTACATTATTGAATATATTATTTTCATAATTATTTAATGCAGCAAATAAGAAACAATATACGTAATATAATTCTTTGTTTTGCTGGGCAATATATGCAGCAATAGATAAATCAATACAATTTAATTGACTTACTGAATAGTCGTTATAAAAAGACTCGTAATCTATACTCTTCATCATAATTCTCCCTAATTATCCTTCTTATAGTTTTCTAAAAACTCTTTAATTCCCAAATCGTCGAATAGACTATCGCTTAAATCTATACTATTGTCTTTTGGCCCTTTTGAATAGTCTGAAAATTGAGCATCAATAAGACCTTTTTCAACCATTTTTTTGTTTTGTTCTCTCTCATTAATTATTACTAACCCTAGTTTTTCAAGTTGTGGAATAACAACTGACATTATCTTACAGCCCGAAGAAATATATTTGTCTATAGAAACATTTCTAGGTGGTCTCCATCCATATTCCACAATTTTATTTTTTAAATTATTAACAGATAACTCATGATAAATAAAAGGATATATAGTTGTTACTTCACTAGTGTTAACTGATATTTCATCTATAAAATTTCTAAAATCATTATTCTTCTTGTATTCATCTGAATTTTTTACTGATTTAATCGCATTAAAAGAAATAAACTGTGTTGACTTGGCAGCAATAGAATTGGAAATGACAGTAGGCTTTAAAGGTTCTTTTCTACCACTTGACAACTGTTCAAGCGATAGTCCTGAAGCAACATATGGAATTTTATTATTTAAAGCATACTTACATACCAACAACCATAAAAAATTATTACATATAAAACATATATGATTTGTACCATCTTTATAATATAAATCTTTTTCTAAAACAGCAGACTTAAAAAAATGTCTAAATCCATTAGAATCAGGTTTTAAAATGATATGATCAACGCCCATCTTTTTTGGAAAATCCATCACAGCATCCCACTGTTCTGGTTTTTCAAAACCATTGTCTACAGTAACAGCAATAACTCTTTTTTTATATACTTCTTTTAATAAATAAATCAAAAAAGAACTATCTTTTCCTCCACTATACATAATTGCGACATCATACTTTTCTCCCATTTTTTTATCAACTATGCTTGATAAAAATTCGTTTTTTTCAATGAAAAAATTTTTTTCTCCCAATTTAAATACCTCCATTTTTATATTTTAAAACTCTATTAAATTTCCGATTTGAACAAAATCATTTTAATTTTATCATAACTGAAAGCGTTTTTAAAGTTTTTTTTTACATTTTATATATTTATTTTTTTTCAATAAAAAAACCTAAATGATTTGCCACATTTAGGTTAATTATTATTACTTATTTAATTTAATCATTTCGGTATATGCCATGATTAATGGTCCAGTACCTTTAGCATCATTTTCAACGATTGGTTCAGAAATATAATATTCATAAGTACCATCACGTCTTAAATTATTTTCAGGTCCTAATCCTGCAACTAAACAGATTCCACCAACATTTAAATCTCCATCCTTATCAGATAGATATTTTTGACATGTACCTTCAAAAATCTTCTTTCCAATTTCTCTATATCTTTCAGGTAATAAATTTAATCTAACACCCTTTAAGATTGCATATGAAATCATTACAGATCCAGATGTCTCTAAATAGTTACCTTCTTTACCTGGGAAATTAGGAACTTGATAGAACATATGAGTTTCTTTATCTTGGAATACTAATAAACTATCAATTAATTCCTTTAATAAAGATTTAATTGTATTATATTCATCATACATTTGTTGATCCATATAGTCACATACATCAACAATACTTACAGCGAACCATCCAATAGATCTTAACCAGAAATTCTTTGATAATCCTGTCTTCTTATCAGCCCAGAATAATTCTCTTTCACTATCATAGCCATGATAATAAAGACCAGTCTTTTCATCTCTCATTAGCTTTCTAACATTCTTAAATTGATTTACAATGTCAGAATAATCCATTTTATTATATAGAGTTTGATATCTAGTATAGAAAGGTTGCATCATAAATAATCCATCTAGCCAAACCTGGTTAGGATAAATCTTCTTATGCCAGAAGTTTCCTTCCTTAGTTCTTGGATGAGTTTTAATTTGCTGATAAACATGATCTATCGCTTTCTTATACTTTTCTTCTTTAGTTATTTCATAAATATCAAATAATACTCTAGTTTCTGATACATCATCTGTTGAATATTTTTCTATTTCATATCCTTGGATTGTTCCATCTTCATGAACATAATAATCTACAAATTTTTTAACGAAATTAAAATATTTTTTATCTCCAGTTGTTTTATATAATTCTATTAATGATACCATCATACAACCATCAATATAATTCCATGTTGGTTCTTTATTACTCTTAATAGCTTCTATATTCCATAATGGTAAATTTGGCTCAGATGTCATTAATTTATCAATGTATTTATTAATTATCTCATACATGTCAAATCGTTCCTCCATAGTTATATTTATTATAACTAATAATTCCTTTTAATACAAGGAAATTTTATTACATAACATTATTCCTTATAAATTAAATTATCCTCTATCTCAAGGATATCTAACCACTTTGCAGTGACAATATTTTTGGCAAATCTATAAAAATGATTAAAGGATTCTTGTTTAAATTTTTCTAATCTCTTATCCTTATTTAATAATATATTAGCTTCTTTTACTGATTCTTCTACATTCTTCTTATCTATAATAATAGAATATGTTTCGTCTACCGCTTCATTTTTATAACAAATTAAAGGTACAGACATACTAAGTGATTTCGTTACTAATAATGAATGTGAATAATAATTATCAAAATACATTAATAAATCAGATTCCTTTAATACTTCAATTAGATTATATTCATTAAATATCTTAATATTATTAGAATAATCTAAATCATTAAAACAGCTTTTATCTAGATTAGTATAAATGTTACACTGATATTTATTTTTCTTTATCTCTAATTTATTTAAAAATTCAATTGCTATATTTACATCCTTATTATTATTTATAATACAAGAAATAATATTCTTTTTATTTAATGATAATACTGAATAATAATTATTTGTTGGATATATCTGATAAGAGCCACGATATTTAGAGCTCTTTTCTAATTTATTTTTTAATTCTAAAGAAGAAAAAATATAATTATCAGGATTTCTTAATTTTCTTCTTCTCATTTTTTCTTTAAAAGATAAGAAATATTCTTTATTACCTAAATAATAATATAAAAATCTTCTACCCTTAGGAACGATATATGAAGAAATATATGATGTAGAAATAATTAAATCATTTTTAGTTGTTAATTCATTTATTCTAGTCATTAATCATTTTCTATTAGCTCTAAAGAAACTATTTAATTCATCATTTTCTATATCAATATCTAAATATATAATACTAATCTTAGAGCTAATATTTATATCGTTTTCTTTTTTCTTTCCTAAAACGATTAAAGATATACTACGATATTGAACTAAAATATTTGCAGTCTCTACAGCTGATAATACTTCATCATCATTATTTAATTGATTTAATATCCAGTATATCGCCTTCATATAATTATCCTTTCTTATTTAATATATTTTCAATCATATTAAGAGTTATTTCTCCTTCTCTTAATATCTTAAAGCTATCAGTAGTCATTAAAACTACTGTTGAAGCTAATGCTGATGATTTTTCATTTGATTTATATATTTCATCAACACATTTGCCATATTTAACTAAAATATCTTCATATTCATTAATTGGATTAGATCCTGATTCATTTACACTTGTTGTTAGCATAGGTCCATTTTCTTTTAAAATATCAAGTGCTAGCTTATAATTAGGAATTCTTACTCCAATTGTTTCATATCCTATTTTTTCTTTAACCTCGTCCTTTGATTTTAATATTAAAGTTAAAGGTCCTGGTAAGAAAGCATTTATTAGCTTTTCTGCATCATCATTTAATAATGCGATTGATTTAATTTGATCTAGAGATGCACATAAGCAGGCTAAAGGCTTATCCTTTGGTCTTTTTTTAATTTCATATATTTTATTTATTCCTTCTAAATCAAATATCTTAGTTCCGATACCATAAACTGTATCAGTTGGAAAAATAATTACCATTTGAAATCACCAACATAGATAAATGTCATTCTATCCTTTCCTTCTAAATCCTTTAAAACCTCTACCTTAGAGCCCGGGAAATATTTATTTGATAAAGCAATCATTTCTTCTCTCTTGTCAAATCCATGTTCAAAAGCTATCATTGCTTTTTCTTTTAATAAAGGTTTTACACCTCTTAAAATAATATCATAAAACTTCATTCCATCAGATCCACCAAATAACGCAATATTTGGTTCATTATCTTTAACTAATGGATCTACTAATTCATCATTTGGAATATATGGTGGATTAGATACAAATATATCAAATTTATATCCTTTTAAAGGCTCTAGCATATCACCTTGAAGGAATTTAACACTGCCTCCAAGCTTTTCATTATTCTTCTTAGCTACAGTAAGCGCAGCTTCTGATATGTCAGACGCAATTACATTCATATTCTTTTCTTCAAGTGATAATGTAACACCTATGCATCCAGAACCACAGGCTAGATCACATACATCAACCTTTTGTCCTTTAAAATGTCTATCGTATCTATATAATACATTTTCAACTAATTCTTCTGTTTCAAATCTAGGAATTAATACATCTTCATTAACTATGAAATCATAACCATAAAATGTTGAATAGCCAATTAAATATTGAACTGGCTTATTATCATATAGATATTTATTAAATATATCATTGAATTTATTAATAATATCCTCTTCAATTTCTTCATTCATCTTCATATATAAGAAATTAGTTTCAAGCTTTGTAACAAATTCTAATATTAATATAACAGCACTTTCTTCTTTTTCAGCTTCAAATGCTTTTTCTTGCATTTCCTTAATAAATTTTTGATATGTCATAGCTTTTCCCATCCTATAAATTTATCATTATCATAAATAAGCTTTATATTTATTTCTTCATTAGTTTTTAATTTAGGTAAGAATATTTTATCTCCTTCCCATAAATTAAGTTTCTCTACTTGATTAATTGGTACCCAAATTAATTCACCCTCGTCACATATTATTTCAGTACCACTAAAATCATTAGATGTAAAAAGATACATCATTTCTTCAAAATCATTATTTTTAAATAATACTTTTCCATGATATTTTAAAGAATTAACTTTATATCCTGTTTCTTCTTTAACTTCTCTTTTACATGCATCATATATTGATTCCTTTGGTTCAATATGACCACCAACACCAATGTATTTATTCTCATTCATATCATTTTTCTTTTTATTTCTTTTTAACATTAGATATGAATCATTTTTTATTAAATAACACAAAACTGTTTCATCCATAATAAATCACCAATCTATATTAATTATATTATAATTAAAAGATATTAAAAATATAATTAAATGTAAAATTTTTAACTTTTTTTCAATTTTTCATTATATTTTGACTAATATTATATGAGGGGTGAAAAATTCAAATGAATGAATTAATTGAAAAAGATTATATTTTTGATTTACAAAAAATCAAAGATACTATTAAGAATAACCAAAATAAAGCTATGGTTATTGTTAATAGTCAAATGATAATTACTTATTATCAAATAGGTACTATTATTAACCAAAGAAAGAAATGGGGTAATAAATATATTGAAAGATTATCAAATGATTTAAAAGAATATGGAAAAGGATACTCAGTTCAAAATCTGAAATATATGTCTCAAGTAGCAAAGGAGTTTTCTTTTAAAGAAATTAGCCACCAACTTGGTTGCCAAATTCCGTGGCGAACACTTATAGAAATTGTAAGTAAATCCAAGTCACATGAAGAAATGTTATATTACATTAATGCCACACATAAATATGGATGGTCTAGATCTATGGTATTAAATCAAATAGCTATGAAATCATATGAAAGATCTTTAATAGAACCAAATACTTCTAGAGCTGTTAAAAATGATGATTCATTAATGAAATTAGGTATATCTAAATATAAAATAATTGAAGAATTACCTGAATATTTAGAAAAGAAATTAAATGAAAAATAAAAAGCCAAATTGATTGGCTTTTTTATCCTTTTAATCCTCTAGCTTGTCTATCCATATCTTCAACAACGATATCATAGATTTCACCTAAAGTTCTACAATATTCTAAAACCTTCCAAGGTTCATTTGTATGGAAATGGATTTTAATTAAATCCTCATCACCTACTGCTAATAAGCAATCACCATCAAAATTTGCATTGAAGTAATCACTTATTGTATCCTCGTCTAGGTTTTCTCCTTCTATTAATAATTGAGTATCATATCTATATTTTATTGATTGTGCTACCATAATAAACCTCCTATAAACATTGATATTCTATCATATTAAGTTAGGAAATGCAAACTTATTATTCAAATTCAATTGTTGCAGGTGGTTTAGATGTACAATCTAAAAGTACTCTATTTACACCCTTTACTTCGTTTACGATTCTTCTAGAAATGATATCTAAAACGTCATATGGGATTCTTGCCCAGTCAGCAGTCATGAAATCTGATGTTTGAACAGCTCTTAATGCGATTGCATAATCGTAAGTTCTTTCATCACCCATAACACCAACTGATTGCATGTTAGTTAATGCGGCGAAATATTGACCTAAATTACAAGATTTGTCTACTCCTGCCTTAGCTATTTCTTCTCTATAGATATAGTCTGCATCTTGAACAATTTTAACCTTTTCAGCAGTTACTTCACCAATGATTCTAATTCCAAGACCTGGACCTGGGAATGGTTGACGATATACTAAATAATCAGGAATACCTAATTCTAGACCAACCTTTCTTACTTCATCTTTAAATAATAATCTTAATGGTTCTACTATTTCCTTGAAATTAACAACTGAAGGAAGACCACCTACATTGTGATGTGATTTAATAGTTGCAGATTTGCCTAAGCCAGATTCAATAACATCTGGATAAATAGTACCTTGAACTAAATAATCAACAGCACCAATTTTCTTAGCTTCTTCTTCAAATACTCTGATGAATTCCTCACCAATAATCTTTCTCTTTCTTTCAGGCTCTGTTACACCCTTAAGTTTTGCATAGAATCTTTCTTGAGCATTTACTCTAATGAAGTTTAGCTTATATGGACCATTAGGACCGAATACTGCCTCTACCTCATCGCCTTCATTCTTTCTTAATAGACCATGATCTACGAAAACGCAAGTTAATTGTTTACCTACTGCCTTAGATAATAATACAGCAGCAACACTTGAATCAACTCCACCAGAAAGGGCACATAATACCTTACCATCTCCGATTTTCTTTCTTAATGTTTCAATTGTTGTCTTTGCAAAATCATCCATTTTCCAGTCGCCGGAGCATCCGCAAATGTCATATACGAAATTCTTTAGCATTTGCATACCCTCTAATGAGTGATTAACCTCTGGGTGGAATTGTACAGCATAAAGCTTTTTTTCTACATTTTCCATTGCAGATACAGGGCATGAAGGTGTATTTGCAACAATCTTAAATCCTGCTGGTAATTTAGATACGAAATCTGTATGGCTCATCCAAACTTGAGTTTCTTTTGAAACATATTTGAATAGCTTTGATTCTACATCTACATTAACAATAGTTTTTCCATATTCTCTTTTATCTGCATGAGAAACCTTACCACCATTTAGGTGTGCAATAGTTTGGCATCCATAGCAAATACCAAGAATAGGATATCCTAAATTAAATAATTCCTTATCAACTAATGGTGCATCATCACCAAATACTGAATTTGGTCCACCAGTGAAGATAATACCCATAGGATTATATTCTTTAATTTTTTCTAATGACATATTATATGGATGAACCTCACAATATACATTGCATTCTCTTACTCTTCTTGCAATTAATTGATTGTATTGTCCACCAAAGTCAAGAACTAATATTTTCTCTTTAATCATATCATTCTCTCCTATTTTTCAATTATTCCACATCTCTTATAGATGAAATCAACATTCTTAAAATAATAATCAAGAGTAAAGCATTCCTTTAATTCATCTAATGATAATGCAGACATAACCTTATCAGATTTGCTTAATAATGTTTGATAATCCTTCTTTTCATTATATGCAGTCATAGCAATTGGCTGAACTGTATCGTATGCTTCCTCACGAGATAATCCTTTATTAATTAATGCCATCATTACTCTTTGAGCAAAAATAACACCATTTGTTAAATAAATATCTTCCATCATCTTTTCAGGATATACAATAACATTTTCTAAAATGCCTTTAAATCTATTTAACATATAATCTAATAGCATTGTTGCATCTGGTAAAATAATTCTTTCAGTTGAAGAGTGAGAAATATCTCTTTCATGCCATAAGGCAACATTTTCATTAAATGTAACCATATAACCTCTCATTACTCTTGCACAACCACAGATGTTTTCTGATGAAATAGGATTTCTCTTATGTGGCATTGCTGAAGATCCTTTTTGACCAGGAGTGAAATATTCTTCTAATTCATGAACTTCTGTTCTTTGAAGGTTTCTAATTTCAAATGCCATTTGTTCTAAGCAATCAGCAATTACAGCAAGTGTTGACATGTAATATGCATGTCTATCTCTTTGTAATACTTGTGTAGAAATATTAGCTGATTGAATACCTAGATGCTCACATACATAATCCTGGATTTCAGTTGGAATATTAGCGAAATTACCAACTGCACCACTCATTTTACCGCATTCAACATCTTTTCTAGCAAATTCAAATCTAGCTAGATTTCTTTGCATTTCCTCATGCCATAATACCCACTTTAAGCCAAATGATGTAATATCAGCATGAATACCATGTGTTCTACCAATACATGGAACATTCTTAAAGCGAATTGCTTGCTTCTTTAATACATCAATAAATTCAATAATATCTTTATATAAAATATCATTTGCTTGCTTAATTAAATAACCATTTGCTGTATCAACTACATCTGTAGATGTTAAACCATAGTGAACCCATTTCTTTTCTTCACCTAATGATTCAGATACAGATCTTGTGAATGCTACAACATCATGCTTAGTTTTCTTTTCAATTTCATAAATTCTTTCAACATCGAATTTAGCGTATTTTCTGATTTTTTCAACATCTTCCTTAGGAATTACCCCAAGCTCACTCCATGCCTCATCAGAAAGGATTTCAACCTCTAAATATGCATTAAATTTGTTTTCTTCTGTCCAAATCTTACGCATTTCTTCTCTGGAATATCTTTGAATCATATTTTTATTCCTCCATATGCTTTAAGTAGCATTCTAATGTATTTTCCATTAAACAAGTAATTGTCATTGGTCCGATACCACCAGGTACCTTTGTAATGTAAGATGCCTTTGGTTCAACATCCTTGAAATCAACATCTCCACATAGCTTACCTGTTGTTTCGTCTCTATTAACACCAACATCAATTACTACAGCACCATCTCTAACCATATCTGCCTTAACAAATTTAGCTTTACCAACTGCAGCAATGATAATATCTGCAGTTTTTGTTATTTCAGCTAAATTCTTAGTTCTACTATGACAAATAGTTACTGTTGCGTTTCTATCTAATAATAGCTTACTTACTGGCATACCAACTATATTACTTCTACCAATAACAACCGCATGCTTGCCTTCAATTTGGATATTAGCAAAATCTAAAACCTCAATAATACCCTTTGGAGTACAAGATACAATTCCAGGTTGCTTTAAATATAGTGAAGCTACATTGAATGGATGGAATCCATCAACATCCTTTGCTGGTGTAATAGAATTTATTACTAAATCAGGATTAATATGCTTTGGTAATGGTAATTGAACTAAAATACCATCAACAGTTGAATCATTATTTAATTCATCAATTATTTCTAATAATTCCTTTTCTGTTATATTTTCAGGCTTTTTGATTGTTGTATTCTTAATACCAATTTCTTCACAAGCCTTTCCTTTACCAGTTACATAAGAAACTGATGCAGGATTATCTCCTACTAATATAACAACTAAATGAGGAAGTCTATCATATTTTTTAGCAAATTCTAAAACATCCTCTTTCATTTTATTTCTTCTGATTGTAGCAAGTTCTTTACCACTAATTACAATAGCCATAATTAATCCACCCTTATTTTAAAATTTTTTATATGCTTTAGCACCAATATCAGTTCTATGATATAAGTTTTCGCACTTAATTTCATCAACTAATGCGTTAGCCTTCTTGTTTGCTTCCTCTAATGTATCAGCTGAAGCTACAACGAATAATACTCTACCACCATTAGTTACATAATTTCCATTATCATCAAATTTAGTACCCATGTGATAAATATTATCACTATTGGCATTTTCAATGATAAATCCCTTCTTGTAATCACCAGGGTATCCCTTAGATGCCATTACGATACCAATTGTACACTTGTTGTCCCAAACTAAATTAGGCTTTTCTCCGTTTACAATTGCCATAAATGCATCATAGATATCTGATGTTAATCTAGGTAATACTACTTCAGTTTCAGGATCACCAAATCTAGCATTGAATTCGATAACCTTGATTCCCTTTTTAGTCTTCATTAATCCACCATATAATACACCCTTGAATGGATTACCTTCGTTAACCATAGCCTTAGCTGTAGGAATCATTATTTTATTTAATGCTTCATTATAATCCTTTTCAGTAATAAAAGGTAATGGAGAATATGCACCCATACCTCCAGTATTTGGTCCTTTATCACCATCATATGCTCTCTTATGATCTTGTGCTAATTGTAATGGATAAACATTTTCTCCATCAACAAAGCACATAAATGAAAATTCAGGTCCTTCAAGGCATTCCTCAATTACAACCTTACCATGTCCATATTTATCATCTAATAGCATATCCTTTAAGGCTTCTTCAGCCTGTTCAAAATTCTCTGCAATAACTACACCCTTACCAGCAGCTAATCCATCATATTTAATAACTGTTGGGAATGGTGAAATCTTTACAAATGAAATTGCAGCTTTATAATCATCAAATACTTCATATCTTGCTGTAGGAATATTGTATTTAGACATTAAGCCCTTAGCAAAATTCTTTGATGATTCAATTTGAGCAGCTGCCTTTGTAGGTCCAAATACAGCAATACCCTCCTTTTGTAATTCATCAACGATACCAACGGCTAGGGCAGCCTCTGGTCCTACAACAACTAAATCTATTTTTTCATCCTTAGCAAATGCAACTAAATTAGATACATCAGTATCCTTAATATTAACGCACATTGCTAGCTTTGAAATACCTGCGTTACCAGGTGCAGCATAAATTTCAGTAACCTTAGATGATTTTGATAGAGCATGAACAATTGCATGCTCTCTTCCTCCACCACCAATAACTAAAACCTTCATGTTTATCTCTCCTATATATTAGTGTTTGAAATGGCGCATTCCAGTTGTCACCATAGCTATACCAAGCTCATCACAAGCTTTAATTGAATCCTCGTCTCTAATTGATCCACCAGGTTGAATAATTGCAGTAACACCATATTGTGCTGCAAGTCTTACTGTGTCATCAAATGGGAAGAATGCATCAGAAGCTAATACTAATGATGTAATATTGTGCTCTTTAGCCCAGTCTAGTGCTATCTTAGCTGAACCAACACGGTTCATTTGACCAGCACCAACACCAGCTGTTGTTTCATCCTTAGCAACTAGGATTGCATTACTCTTAACATGCTTAACAACCTTCATTGCGAATAATAAATCCTTCATTTCAGCATCTGTAGGAGTCTTCTTAGTTACTACCTTAAGATCTGCTTCATTCCAAATATCATTATCTAAATCTTGATATAATAAACCACCATTAACTGTTAATGCTTGCTTCTTGTCAGTGAATTCTGAATCCATATCAACAACCATTACTCTACAGTTTGTCTTCTTAGCTAATACTTCTTTAGCTTCATCAGTATAGCCTGGAGCCATAATGATTTCTAGGAATACCTTCTTAGCCATGATATCCTTAGCTAATGCTTTATCAACTGGTCTATTGAATGCAACGATACCACCATAAATTGAAACTGAATCAGCATTGTATGCCTTATCCCAAGCCTCAACGATAGTTGCTGCTGAAGCAACTCCACATGGATTCATATGCTTTAATCCAATTGCAGTTGGCTCCTTGAATTCTTTTAATAAATTTAAGCATGCATTTGCATCTTGAATATTATTGTATGATAATTCTTTTCCTTGAATTTGTGTTGCATGAACGATTGAATATGAAGTTTTAGGTCCTTCATATAATGCAGCCTTTTGATGTGGGTTTTCACCATATCTTAATGATTGCTTTAAATCATAAGTAATTGTTAATGATTCAGGATTTTCTTCTCCTGCTTGCTTTGTCATATATTCAGCAATCATTGCATCGTATCTAGCAGTTGTTCTAAATACCTTTGCAGCAAGACGTCTTCTTGTTTCATAAGAAGTATCTCCGTTTGCTTTAATTTCATTTAATACTGTCTCATAATCATTAATATCAGTTACAACTGTAACGAATTTATGATTCTTTGCAGCTGATCTAATCATTGATGGACCACCGATATCAATGTTTTCAACACATTCATCGAAATCAGCACCACGTTCAACTGTTTGACGGAATGCATAAAGATTTACACATACTAAATCAATATAATCAATATTGTGCTCCTTAACTTGAGCTACATGAGATTCCTTATCACGGATTGCTAGTAATCCACCATGTACATTTGGATGTAGTGTTTTAACTCTACCATCTAAAATCTCAGGGAAGCCAGTGATATCAGAAATATCAATTGCTTTAACTCCACCAGCGATTAATACCTTTTTAGTACCACCAGTAGATACTATTTCATAACCACATTCTTCAAGACCTTTACAGAATTCAACAACGCCAGTCTTATCTGTAACACTAACTAATGCTCTTTTCATCATTATTTCTCCTCGTTAAAAATCTTATTTATTGCTTCTACGTATAATACATGTTCAATTTCATGAATATGCTTTTCTACTTCATCAACATCATTTCCATAATATTCAAATCCACGTTGCATTATTATTTTTCCTGAATCTACTCCAGAATCAACATAATGAACAGTAACACCGAATACTTTAACACCATAATCAAAGGCATCCTGTATTCCGTGTGCACCCTTAAATGATGGTAATAAGGCAGGATGAATATTAATCATCTTACCTTCATAATTATCTAATAATACTGTACCAATATATCTCATATATCCAGCAAGACATATTAAATCAACGTTTAAAGCTTTTAGCTTTTCAACAATAATTGTTTCAAATTCTTCTTTGGAAGAATAGTCCTTTGCTTTAAAAACAAATGATGGTACATTATGATTCTTTGCTCTTTCTATAACGTATGCTTTTTTGTTATCGCATACCATTAATACTACTTTAGCATCTTTAATTGTTCCATTTTCAACAGCGTTAACAATTGCTTCGAAATTTGTTCCACTGCCACTTGCAAAAATAGCTATATTTTTCATTATTTATGAATCTCTACCTTACCAGCGTTATTTGTAATAGAACCAATAATATATGCCTTATCGCCATGCTTAGCTAGGATATCGATTGCCTTTTTAGCATCCTTTTCATCCTTAACAGCGATAACCATACCGATACCCATGTTATAGATATTGAACATTTCACGGTGATCTACCTTACCATACTTCTCTAAGAATTTGAATACTGGTAATATAGGCCATGAGCCTTCCTTAATATCTAATCCTTGTGTTTCGTTTAGGATACGTGGAATGTTTTCATCAAATCCACCACCAGTGATATGAGCAACACCATGAACATCTACGTTCTTAATAACGTCTAATACTTGCTTACAATAAATTCTTGTAGGTGTTAGGAATACTTCACCAACAACTCCACCTAATTCATCGCTATATGAATGTAGGTCAATATTGTTATCAGAAATAATCTTTCTAACTAATGAGAATCCGTTAGAATGTACACCAGTAGATGCAACACCAACTAGGATATCTCCTACTGCTACCTTTGAATCATCAATTAGCTTTGATTTTTCAACAACACCAACTGCGAAACCAGCGATGTCATATTCGCCATCAGAATACATACCAGGCATTTCAGCAGTTTCACCACCGATTAATGCACATCCTGCTTGAACACATCCATCTGCAATACCAGATACAATCTTTTCAAGCTTTTCAGGAATAGCATGTCCTAATGCTACATAATCTAAGAAATATAGTGGCTCTGCACCTTGTGCTAATACATCATTAACACACATTGCTACCGCATCGATACCGATTGTATCATGCTTGTCCATTTCAAATGCTAATTTAAGCTTTGTACCAACACCATCAGTTCCTGATACTAGCATTGGTTCTTTATATCCTAAACTAGCTAAATCAAACATACCACCGAAAGATCCGATGCCTGATACGCAACCAGGTCTATCAGTTCTCTTAACATGCTTTTTATATCTTCTTACTGCTTCATATCCAGCTTCTAAATCTACACCAGATGAGCCATATGCTTTTGAACCCATTTTATCCTCCTATAATTAAGCAAGCTTTTGTAAACGAGCATAAATTTCTTCATATGCTCCCATTACATCGCCTAAGTCTCTTCTAAATCTATCTTTGTCTAAATGATCATTTGTCTTAGCGTCCCAAAGTCTGCAGCAGTCTGGAGAAATTTCATCAGCTAATACAATTTTTCCATTTGAAGTTCTACCAAATTCAACCTTAAAGTCTACAAGCTTAACGCCGATTTCAGCGAACATCTTCTTTAATTCTTCATTTATTTTTGCAGTTAATGAATAAATTTCCTTTAATTCATCATAAGTTGCAGCACCAACTGCAACTGCATGATGATCATTAATAAGAGGATCGCCTAAAGCATCATTTTTGTAACAAATTTCAAAAATTGTATGCTTTGCAACTGTTCCTTCTTCGATACCTAATCTCTTAGCCATTGAACCAGCGATTATATTTCTAGTAATAACCTCTAGTGGGAAAATATTTACCTTATAGCATAATTGATCAGTATCATTTAATGTCTTTATATAATGAGTAGGAATGCCTGCTTTGATTAGACGATTGTAAATAATTGTTGTAATCTTATTATTTAATTCGCCCTTCTTTGCAAATTGTGCATGCTTAGCACCGTTACCAGCTGTTGCATCATCCTTATAATGCATTATGATAATATCTTTATCATCAGTTGCGTATACTTGTTTTGCTTTTCCTTCGTATAATAATTCTTTCTTTCCCATATTTAGTCCTCTTATTTTTTAAAGTAATTTACTGCGTTTTCAAAAATATTTTGTTTCTTATTTCCTCTAATATTCTTGAATAGGTTATTTTCATATCTTTCTGAATGTCCCATCTTACCTAAGATTAATCCATCATCTGAAATAATACCTTCAATTGCATATTCAGAACCATTTGGATTATATGGAGCTTCAGTTGTTGGCTTTTCGTCTGAATCAACATATACAAATGCGATTTGACCATTCATTGCAAGCTTCTCTGCATCTTCCTTAGAAATCATGAATTTACCTTCTCCATGGCTGACTGCGATGCTGTGAACCTCACCAGTCTTGTAAGATGATAACCATGGTGATTTATTAGTCATAATCTTAGTAGATACGATTTGTGAAACGTGTCTATTAATATCATTTCTAAATAATGTAGGTGAATTTTCAGTTACTTCACCAATCTTTCCATGAGGTAATAGACCTGATTTAACTAATGCTTGGAATCCATTACAAATACCAAGAATTAATCCTTTTCTTTCTATTAAACGATTAATTGCAGCCTTGATATCTTCTTGATTTAATACATTAGCAATGAATTTTGCAGATCCATCTGGTTCATCACCAGCTGAGAATCCACCAGATAACACGAAGATATCTGCCTTATCAATATTTTCAACCATTTCCTTGATACTATCATTAATATCTTGTGAATTTTGGTTTCTAAATACTGTTACTACTGTCTTAGCTCCAGCCTTCTTAAATGCACGAGATGTATCATAATCACAGTTTGTACCAGGGAATACTGGGAAGTATGCGATTACTTCGTCCTTGTTATTTAATGAAGCAACCTTTGCCTTACAAGGCTTGAATTGTAATAATTCACAATTGTTATAGCCTTTATCTTTATAAACCTTTGTAAACTTCTTTGTGTTTGCCTCTTCTAGAGCAGCTAATGTGAACTTCTCACCATTAATTACTCCAACCTTGAAGTGGCTTGTACGACCAATATGAATTACATTAGGGTTGCAATCCTTTGGATAATCCAAACTTCCTGAAACTTCGATTAGGATTGAACCATAATTAAATCTATCTAATTCTTTTTCATCATATTCAACTTTGAATCCAACACCATTACCGAAGCTACATTTTGCAAGAGCTTCTACTAATCCACCGAATCCTAAAGCATATGCTGAAACAATTTTTCCTTTTTTAATGTTATGAGCAACAAATTCAAAGTTTTCCTTTAATTGCTCTACATTAGGTGTATAGTCAGCATTTTCTGTATGCTTAACTAAATATAATTTATGTCCTCTAGATTTGAAATCTGGAGAGATAACATTATTAGCATTAACAGTTGTAATACCAAATGCCATTAGCATTGGAGGTACTGATAATGAATCATTGAATGTACCTGACATTGAATCCTTACCACCAATTGAAGGTAGACCGAATTCTGTTTGCATCTTTAATGCACCAAGTAATGCTGCTAGAGGTTTACCCCAAGAAAGCTCTGAATTCATTCTTTCAAAGAATTCTTGATATGAGAATCTCATATTGTTATATCTAGCACCTGCAGCAACTACCTTTGATATTGCTTCAATGATTGCATATTCTGCACCATGGTATGGAGACCATTTTGCAATGAATGGGTTATAACCGAATGCCATAATTGAAGCTGCATCTGTATATCCATCCTTAACAGGTAGTTTTTCAACTGATACCTGTGTTTCAGTCTTTTGATATTTTCCACCAAATGGCATTAATACTGTTGAAGCTCCGATTGTTGAGTCAAACATTTCAATTAAGCCCTTTTGGCTAACTACGTTATTATCAGCTAGAGTCTTAAATACTCTTTCTACTAATGGTTGTTCTTCCTTAACAAACGGATTCTTCTCTTCAACTGCACCAATTGTTGCATTTGCATGGTGAAGTGCACCAGCTGAATCAATGAACTTACGAGATAGGTTAACAATTTGTCTTCCTCTATAATTCATTACAAGTCTTGGCTCTGCAGTAACTACAGCAACCTTAGTAACTTCAATATTTTCTTCTTTACAATATTTAATAAATTCTTCTACATCCTTAGGCTCTACTACAACTGCCATTCTTTCTTGTGATTCAGAAATAGCAACCTCTGTAGCATTTAAGCCTGTATATTTTGTAGGAACTGCATCTAATGATATTTCAAGACCATCAGCTAATTCACCGATTGCTACTGAAACACCACCAGCACCGAAGTCATTTGATTTCTTAATTAATTTTGTAACCTCAGGTCTTCTAAATAAGTGGCTGATCTTTCTTTCCTCAGGTGCATTACCCTTTTGAACCTCAGATGAACAAACCTCTAATGACTTAGTTGTATGCTCCTTAGATGAACCAGTTGCACCACCGATACCGTCTCTACCAGTTCTACCACCTAATAATAATATTACATCTCCTGCTGCAGGTGATTCTCTTCTGATAACATCAGCTCTAACTGCACCAACTACAGCACCAACCTCTAATCTCTTAGCTACATAATCATCATGATAGATTTCTCTAACATGTGTTGTTGCTAAACCGATTTGGTTACCATATGATGAATAACCTTGAGCTGCCTTAGTCGAAATAATACGTTGAGGTAGCTTACCAGGTAATGTATCTTTAATTTCAGCATAGATATTACCAGCACCAGTAACACGCATTGCTTGGTAAACATAAGCACGTCCTGATAGTGGGTCTCTAATTGCTCCACCTAAACATGTAGATGCACCACCGAATGGTTCAATTTCAGTTGGGTGGTTATGAGTTTCATTTTTGAATTGTAATAACCATTTTTCAGGCTTTCCATCAACATCTATTGTTACAAAGATTGAACAAGCATTGTTTTCTTCAGATTCCTCTAAGTCATCTAGCTTACCAATCTTTCTTAAGTATCTAGCACCAATTGTTGCTAAATCCATTAAACAGATTTTCTTTTCTTCTCTTTGTAAATCTTTTCTAATATTGTAATAATTGTCTAATGCTTCATCTAGCTCAGCCTTCATGAATGATTCATCAATTTTGATTTCATCTAAAACTGTACCAAATGTTGTATGTCTACAGTGATCAGACCAATATGTATCAAGAATTCTTAATTCTGTTTCCCAAGGATCTCTTCCTTCTGACTTGAAGTAATCAACAACACACTTTAAGTCATCCTTGTTCATTGCAAGGCCCATCTTCTTGCAATAAGCATCAAGGTCCTTATCCTCCATTTTTGTGAAGCCCTCTAAAACCTCAACTGGCTTTATAGGTGCTTTTTCCATGTCAGTTAATTGAGTTAAATCCTTTTCTCTAGCTTCTACTGCATTGATTTCAAATTTCTTAACCTTTTCTAAATCCTCATCAGATGTTTCATCATCTAAGATAATGATTCTTCCTGATCTAATATTGATATCTGCATCTGGATTGATTAGCTTAACACAATCAATTGCTGATGAAGCTCTTTGATCGAATTGTCCTGGTAGGAATTCGATTGCAATGTATTTCTTACCATTTAAATCTAAGTTATCAAATACATTATCAGTAACTATTTCACCAAATACTCTATATTTAGCCTTTTCTAATAATTCCTCATCAAAATTGAATAAATCATATACGTTAATTGTTCTAACGTTCTTTTGATTTAATCCTAGATTTAGATTTAATTCAGCTTGTAATGATTTAGCTTCAACTTGATATTTTTCTTTCTTTTCAACGTAAATTCTATAATCTGCCATGTCATTAATCCTCACAAAATAAATTTTTATATTTCTCTACATATTCTTCTTTTGTAGTGTTTGTAAAAGTTATATGAGCCATCTTTCTCTTTTCTCTTACCTCTGATTTGAAATAATCATGAATATGAACATTTTCATTATTCTTTAGCTTCTTCATATTCTCATAATCAAATCCTAGAATGTTTTTCATTACTGTAGGAGAAATAAGCTTTGGTTCCTCAAGCTCGATTTCTAATAAGAATCTTGCTAATTCTTTATATTGGTTTGTTGTACAACCTTCAATAGTGTAGTGTCCACTGTTGTGTGGTCTAGGTGCCATTTCATTGAAATAATATTTATCACCCTTAACAAAAATCTCTATACATAGGATTCCATAATATCCTACGCTTTCCATAAACTTTTTAGCATCCTCTTTGATATCCTCAAATACCTTCAATTGCTTATCAACGAATACCTCATCTAGGATACCATTTTTATGTTTATTAATTCCCATTGGGAAAGTAATAGTTTTATCTTTACTTCTAACTAGAATTACTGATGTTTCAAAATCATAATTGATGAATTCTTCAAGGATACCTTCACCTTCAAGGAAAGGCTTAACCTTTTCAATGTCATCTAAAGACTTAATAACAATCTGTCCATGACCATCATATCCTAAAGTTGTTGTCTTATATACACAAGGGATTCCAATTTCTTTAATTCCATCGTTTAAATCCTTTAGGGAATTAATTGCTTTAAACTTTGGAGTCTTTAATCCATGCTTCTTAGCATTTTCTTTTTCTCTAATTCTATTTTGAGAATCAAATAATGGTTGAATACCTTGAGGGATATTATATGTATCTAATAAAAATTTCAATTGAGCTGATGGTACATTTTCAAATTCATATGTGATAACATCAGTCATATCGCCTAGTTTCTTTAATCCTTCAATATCATCATATTTTGCAACAACGATATCATCACACACAAAGCTTGCTGAGCATTTAGGATTAGGATCTAAGCAAACAGCCTTAGCACCTAGCTTATGAATTTCTTCTGCCAGCATCATACCAAGCTGGCCACCACCAATAATTCCAATAGTTTTCATAATAACCTCTTTAAACAAAAAAGAGCAGCATTAAACAATGCTACTTTAATCGCACTAAAAACATCCATTCATTAAAAATGGTCTGTTAATAATATTAACTTGCATCATATGCTTCATCATAAATGTGAACCTCGATCCAAGTAGAGTAGTAATTTTTAATATCTTACCTCCATTTTAATATTTATAATATTAAAAGGGACTATTAAAAACTACATACTATATTGTATCATAAAAGAGTTGACTAGTAAACAATTAAAACGCTTTATTATTAATTATAAATTAATAAAAAATACGGAGCCTAAGTCCGTATTAATTATTTAATAATTGAAGTGCTTCTTCTGGGATTGTTATAGTTTGATCATCATAGCTATAATCGATTGTTACTTTACTATAGCTACTACTATTATCAACATATACAAACATTGTATATGATGAAAGCTTTTTATCCTCGAATTTAAAATACATATCATAAGTAAATGAATAATCTTGATTTTCTTTATATTTTTTTAGCACATATTCATTAGATATTGAATTAAAAGTGACATTATCATAAATATCTTCCATTTTAATATAGCTAGTTGCCACTGGCATGATTTCTGAAATATCGAAATTTCCTAATTGACTATAAGAATTATTTGCATACTTCACTGTATTGTAAATACCATCATTAACGACTGAATAATAATCTTCATTTAGGGAAGACATTACAGCTCTAGTAGATAATGTTATTTTATCATTATCTCTTGTCAGCTCTATAGATCGGGAAACAAAAGAACTCCTACCAGAATATAAATTATAAAAACATTTATATTCTGTTCCTAAATTTTCCATATTTTTAAATTCTTCTTCTGATACCTGATATTTAGCATCATCTAATGTGTAATCTTCTTTCTTGCTAGTATTACTACATGAAGCAGTTGTGATAACAAAAGTAGATAACAATAAAATTCCTAATGCTTTTTTCATAATTAAACTCTCCTAATTTAATTTTAAAAATTCAAAAATACAACTAAATTATAAATGATTAATAATAAAAAAGCAAATCATTGCTTTATGAAAAAATAAAACCACTCAAGTGAGTGGTCTTTATTCTATAATTCAATATTTAATACTGTTTCAGTTTGATTCTTTCTAAAATCTTTTAGCTTTTTAGCTAATTCTTTATCATTTGTAGCTAATATGCTAACTGCAGATAAGCCTGCATTTTTAGCTCCATTAATAGCTACTGTTAAAACAGGAACTCCTCCTGGCATTTGAACAATTGATAATAATGAATCTAAGCCATTTAAAGCTCTTGATTTTACAGGAACACCAATAACAGGAAGGGTAGTCATGGCAGCAACCATACCTGGTAAGTGAGCAGCCCCACCAGCACCAGCGATGATAACCTTTATTCCTCTTTCCTCTGCACTATGAGCATATTCATACATTAAATCAGGTGTTCTATGTGCAGATACTACTTTCTTTTCATATTCTACGCCAAACTCATCTAATACCTTGCATGCATCTTGCATTACTTCATAATCAGAGTTTGAGCCCATGATTATTCCTACTCTTATCATAATTATTTACTCTCTATTAATTCAAATAATCTCTTTGCTGCTAGAGCTGGGCCTTCATGCTCCATTCCTGGAACGGCAAGTCTAGTATGTAATACACCAACAGGGATGTTGTTTTCGAATAGCTTTTCAAATATCTTATCAATAATTACTCTTGTTTGAGCTTCTCTTTGAACTGGGCCGAATGGATTTGCGAAGAATGACTCAGTCATACCAATTTCTTGTGTAGTACCCTTTGCTCTTCTTGCACCACGGATGAAAATCTTCTTTGCTTCTTCAGCGTTGTTATAGAATTCAACCTCTGATTCACAATCTTCATCATAGTTGTTAGCATATAAATACATATCAACCTTGCTACCTGCCATAATTTGGCCATATGTAGCACAAGGAATAACTAATCTTGAGTTAACCTTATCTGGGTTCATGAAGATTGCTCTATCCATTTCTCTATATGCATATCCTGATGTCATATCATCAAGTCTTACGAATGCACCAATTTCAGTACCATAAGCGATTACTTCATTATTTTCGATCTTGAATGTACCCATATCATCAAAAATAGTTAATTGAGCAGAGATATCATCTCCAGCCATTTCTGATAATGCTTCTAGAGATTCAGACTTACCTGCACCTGAGTCACCCATGATAACGATATTCTTCTTAGTACCATCCTTCATAGTGATCTTTACACATGCACCATGAATAGGTAGATTTCCTTGATCAATCATCTTTGTATTATATAAAGTTAATAACATCTTCTTCATATATCCAAAGTAATCAATAGATGAATTATGTGGTGCAATACCTACATAGATATCATCTTCTATATCATGATAGAATTCTGATTCACCATCATAATCAGCACCAAAGATATATAATAAATCTGGCTTTTTATTTCTGCATGAAGCTAGTGGAACGAATTCAAATAGGTTTCCAATTGTAATACCATGAGCCATATAATCTCTATGGAAATAGATGTATGCTAAAGCTGAACCAACCTTTGCTGCATAGCAATAATAGCTCTTTTGGTCGAAATTATCCTTAATTCTATCAATAGGATTTGCTTTTGCTTCAGGGTATGTACCTGTTCTCTTATTTTTTGCAGAATATGAAATAAATGGGGGTCTAATTACGATTTGCTCAATTGCTTCACATTTTGCTAAGAATGAATATTTAGATTCTTTTGGCATCCATTCATTTCTTGATAATAATAATGATGCATTAACACCAGCTGGTAATTGACGATAAATTGAGAATTTTTCGCCATATAGCTTTTCAGAAATTGTTCTATATGTTGATAATACAATATTATTGAATTCACTTTGAGCTTGGATGAATGATGAAGCTTCAACACCATCCTTTGTTACTCTTGATAATACTACAGAATAACGCTCAATTCTTCTCCAATAGTTATAGAAATCTTGTACTAAATCATATAATTTATATCTCTTTTCTAGTACACTCTTTTCAATTTCGTTTGATGTTACCTCTAAATCCTTGAAAGATAAGCAGAAAACTAATTTGAAGATTCTAATTAATGTTTTTGCTACCTTCTTTCTAGGCATTAATTCTAAAAGAGGCATAAATGCTTGATTTTCAGTCTTATATAAATTCTCGATGTATCTTGAGAATACATCACAGAAACATTCTGAATCTAAAATTTCGATTTCATTTTTACAGAATCTCTCTGAAAAATTCATTACTACTTGCTTGTCATTAAATATATATTCCATATTTGTTCCTTTCTCTAATTAAAATAATCCAACGATTTTACCATCTATGATATCCATCTTCTCAGCTGCAGGCTCCTTTGGAAGTCCAGGCATTGTCATTATGTCACCTGTTAAAGCAACAATAAATCCAGCTCCGATTGATGGTTTTAATTCTCTTATTGTTAAAGTAAATCCTTCTGGTCTTCCTAATAGCTTAGGATTATCAGATAATGAATATTGGGTCTTAGCCATACAAATTGGTAGGTTATCCCAACCATTACGTTTCATTTGCTTCATTTGAGTTTTTGCTAAACTTGAGAATTCTACTGCGCCAGCGCCATAGATTTCCTTAGCGATTGTAGTAATCTTATCCTTGATTGAATCATTTTCATCATAGATACACTTAAATGTCTTACTACCATCATTTTTATCAATTTGATCAATAACCTTCTTAGCTAAATCAATACCACCATTTCCACCATCAGTGAATACTTCTGATAATGAAACTGTATGGCCATTCTTCTTAGCCCAGTTCTCTAATGCATCAATTTCATTCTTTGTATCTGTATAGAATTTATTGATTGCAACAACATAAGGAAGATTATATTTCTTTATATTTTCAATATGCTTTTCTAAATTAACTATTCCTGATAATAATGCATCAACATTTTCTTCCTTAAGGTCTTCCTTTAAAACACCACCATGCATCTTTAATGCACGAATAGTTGCAACAATTACAACGCATGAAGGCTTAATACCTGTTTGTCTACATTTAATATCTAAGAATTTTTCAGCGCCTAAATCAGCACCAAAGCCTGCCTCAGTAACGACATAATCAGCTAGCTTCATTGCTAGCTTAGTTGCGATAACTGAATTACAGCCATGTGCGATATTTGCGAAAGGTCCACCGTGAATTAATGCTGGGTTATGCTCTAACGTCTGAACTAGGTTAGGCTTTAGGGCATCCTTCATAATTAATGCAACAGCTCCTGTAGCATTTAGGTCATCAACAGTAACTGGCTTTTTATCATATGTATAAGCAACAATCATTCTAGCGATTCTCTTCTTGAAATCCTCTAAAGATGTTGATAAACATAATACAGCCATTACCTCAGATGCAACCGTGATATCAAAATGATCCTCACGAGGAACACCGTTTGAGCTTCCACCAAGACCTACAATAACACTTCTTAATGCACGATCATTCATATCTAAGCATCTGTGCCAAATGATTCTTGTAGGATCAATACCAAGCTTGTTACCTTGGTGAATGTGATTATCTATCATTGATGCGATTGCGTTATTTGCTGTTGTGATTGCATGTAGGTCACCTGTAAAGTGAAGATTGATATCCTCCATAGGAATAACCTGTGCATATCCTCCACCAGCTGCACCACCTTTAACACCCATAACAGGTCCGAATGATGGTTCACGTAATGCAACAATAGTCTTATAGTTAAGCTTATTTAATGCATCAGAAAGACCAATAGTTGTAGTTGATTTTCCTTCACCAGCAGGTGTTGGCGAAATAGCAGTAACTAAAATTACTTTTCCGTCCTCTTTTGCTTTGATACAATTTGGATCAACCTTTGCTTTATATTTTCCATAAAATTCCAAATCATCTTCATTAATATTCAATTTTTTTGCAATTTCTTTAATTGGCTTAATATCAGCTTGTTGAGCTATTTCTAAATCAGTTAGCATATCTTTTTCCTTTCTGATTTGCTTTCGTAAGAAAAACAAATGTTTTTTCACGATATACAACAATAATATCATAAATAATATATTATTTAAACTTAATCTTTTGAGAAAGCGTTTACTTAATAATTATCTGTTTTTCGTTAAAATCACAAATTACTTTTTCGTCTTTACTAGTAGGAATAGATTTACCTACAAAGTCTGCTCTAATAGGTAATTCTCTATGTCCTCTATCTACTAAAACTGCTAGCTCTATCTTAGCAGGACGTCCCATATCAATAATGGCATCCATAGCTGCTCTAACAGTTCTACCAGTATATAAAACATCATCAACTAAAATGATGATTTTATCATCTACATTGTTTGAAAATATTGATTTGTTAGTTATATTCTTCTTTTCGTCATCTCTATGAGATGAAATATCGATTAGTTCTACTGGAACAGATACACCCTCGAATTGTTCAATTAGCTTAGCAATCTCTCTAGCTATTGGTGTTCCCTTTCTTTCAATACCAACTAATATTAATCTTGTTAAATCCTCATTTCTTTCAATGATTTCATGAGTCATTCTTTTTAAGGTTCTAACAAATTGATCAGGTTCAATAATTATCTTCATTTTATCACCAAAAAATAAAGGAAGCTAATCTAGCTTCCTAATAGTTTTTATTCACCGTCGTCAGCTGGTAAATTAGCATTATGAATTACTTCATCAACATCGTCATACTCAGCTAAAGCTTCAAGCAATCTCTTGAATTTTCCTAAATGATCTTCGTCTAGATCTACATAAGTAGATGGAACTAAATCACATGATGCAGTTTCAAATTCAAGTTCAGGCTTAACTGCTAATAATGCAGCCTTAATACCATCAAAAGATTCTGGTTGAGCAGTGATTTTTACAAATCCATCCTCATCAACTACTAAATCCTCATAATCAGCATTTTCACCCATCATTAATGCTTCTAAAACTTCATCCTCTGTCATTCCTTCAAATTCAAATACAGCCTTCTTATTGAATAAGTAGCCAACTGCTTGTCCAATAGTTCCGCCTGTCTTATTGAATGCAGTACGAACCTCTGTAAAAGTTCTATTATCGTTATCAGTTAAGCAGTTAACAATAACAGCAACATTTCCTGGTCCCATACCTTCATATGACTTTTCTTTAGTAGCACCAGATTTAACACCTGCTGCCTTGTCGATTGCTCTTTTAATTACATCAGCAGGAACTTGATCCTTCTTTGCACGAGCAATTACATTCTTTAATCCTTGATTCATTTCTGGGTCAGGTACTCCAGCCTTTGCAGCTGCAAAAATTTCCTTTCCCCATTTAGCATATTTACTTGATTTCATAGCAGCAGTCTTAGCCATTGATGCTGCACGTACTTCATGGGCTCTTCCCATAGTTTACACAACCTTTCAATTTTAAGTTTAATATTACTCGAATATTATATAAAAAAACGGCATTATTTTCAATAATTTTGTAAAAAAATTTATAAATGTAATATTTAATCTAATAAATATTTGTTTATCTAGAATTAATAAAAATAAAAGAGTCATATAAAATATGACCCTTTGTTTGTAAATTATAAATGAACTTCTTCCTTACAAATGTATAAAATACCAATTGTTCCATAGCCACAATGTGATGCGATAACTCCTCCTGCAACTGTTGAATATACATTTGTATTTGGGAATAATTCTTTAACTTTTGGAATTAAATATTCTCTAGATTCAGGTGCAATTGCATCTGTTACGAAGATAAATTCAGGATCCACATTGTTCTTTTGCTTATCTTCTTCTAGCATTTTTAACATTGCATTTAAGGCAACTGTCATTTTTCCTAAAGGCTTTTTACCAACACTTAAGCTACCATCTCTTACGAAAATAATAGGCTTAATTCTTAATAATGTTGCTGCAAATCTTGCAATACTTGAACATCTACCACCCTTGTGTAAATATTCCATAGTCTCAATAGCAAATTGTGACTTAACTCTAGCAGCATTATATTCCATATTCTTTGCAATTTCTTTGGCAGATAATCCTTTATCTCTATCCATACAAGCCTTTAAAACTACTAATGAAATACCTGTTGATAGATTTTTAGAATCTACAACATAAATCTTATCCTCAGCAACCTCCTTTGCTGCTAAACATGCGTTATTATATGTTGATGACATTTTGCTAGAAATACCTGTATAAACTATCTCATAGCCTTGGTCAACCCATTTTCTAAATACTTCTTCAATTTCTAATGCAGATACTGCAGCTGTCTTTGGCAAATAACCTCTTTTTTTAACCTCTTCGTAGATTTTTGCAGCATCTATTTCTATTCTATCCTTATATGATTCTTCACCAAATGTTACTAAAAGTGGAAAAACCTCTATATCATATTTTTCTACCAATTCTTTTGATAAATCACATGTTGAGTCTGTAATAATTTTTACCATATTAAATACCACCTTTACTGCTAATTAGATTTAACCTCTAAATATAGATATATTATATTTTATTTTGCCCATATTTTCAACTTTAATTGTTTTCTCTATATTGGTATAATAATGTTGGTGATAATAGATTATGAGAGCATTATTAGTGGGTGTAACAACTAAATATGACAGATATGACATTGATTATTCCCTTGATGAGCTAAAGAATCTTGCAAAATCATTAGATTATGAGGTTGTAGGAAGAATTACTCAATCATTAGATACTCCTAATCCTGCAACTTATATAGGAAAAGGAAAGCTACAGGAAATAATATTAAATATTCTTGCTAACTCAATTGATGTTGTTATATTTAATGATGAATTATCCCCTGTTCAGCTAAGAAATATCGCTGAAGAGCTAAATGTTGAAGTAATGGATAGAACCTATCTAATACTTAAAATATTTGAGCTTCGTGCTAAATCAAAAGAATCTAAAATAGAAATTAAATTAACTAAAGATCTATATTTATTACCTAGAATCCAATTCTTACGAGAAAAACAATCTCGTATCGGTGGTGGTGCATCTACTGCTACTCGTGGTGCTGGTGAAACTCAAAAGGAATTAGATAGAAGGCATTTAATGCTAGAAATAAATAAGCTTAAATACGATCTAGATAATATAAGGACAATGAAAATAAATCAAATTGAAAAAAGAAAAAGAAATGATATTCCAATTGTCGCATTAGTAGGATATACTAACGCAGGAAAATCATCTACTATGAATTCTATTTTAAATTATATTGATTCTTCTAAAGGTAAAGCTGTATTAGAAAAGAATCAATTATTCTCTACTTTATATACATATAATAGATTAATTAGCTATAACAAAATTGATTTTATGCTAGTAGATACGATCGGATTTGTATCAAAGCTTCCACATAATTTAATTCATTCATTCTATTCAACATTACAAGAAATTAAAAATGCTGATTTTATTATTCATGTTGTTGATTCTTCTACGCAATACATAAATCAGCAAATAACAGTCGTTTTTGAGGTTTTAAACCAAATTGGAGCGAATAATATACCATCTATATTTTTATTAAATAAATGGGATAAAACATTAAATAAATATATGGATACTCCAGGATATAAATCTATTAAATATTCTAATAAAACCAAAGAAAACATAGATTTATTATTACAAACTATATTAGAAGAAATATCTCCTTCATTTATCCACGCAAAAATAATTGTTCCATATAATAGAGGAGATCTAATAAATATAGCTGAAGAAAAATGCCAAATATCAAATAAATCTTATGAAGAAAATGGAACATATTATGAATTAGAAATACCCAAAAAATTATATCAATTATTCCAAGAATATGATATTGATACATTTGTATCATAACAAACAAAGGCCGATAAAATTCATCGACCTTTTTGTTTATTTACTTCTTTTATTATTCTGTTATTGGTTCTGTCATTAAAGTCCAAATAACTGGATTTCCATCAACATCGAAATGCCAATAATTTCCTTCAGATGCAGGAGCTGTTTCAGAATAATAATATACTTCATAATTTGAAATAGAAACTGTTACATTTGACCATTGTGTTTCATTTCCATAATATAAATAATATGTTGTACCATCATTATCATATGCCGCATTTGTTGCTATTTCTGTTACACTAACAGGAATTGTAATATAGAAAGTATCTGATCCATGATTATATCCTGATGCACCAAATACTTCACGATTAATAATAGTCATTGTAGAATCTTTATCAATAATTACACATTGTAATGTTGTTGGATTCCAGAATGATGAATCACCAATATATGTTACACTTGCTGGAATATATATTTTTTCAACACATATTCTTTCAAAATTAGATGAACCAATTTCAATTAAATTATCAGGGAAAATTAATTCTTTTTGGTAATAATTATAATATTGATCAGTCATTAAAGATATTGAGAATGCTGATTCATCAATATATTCAAGTAATGATCCTTCTTCGAATGTTAAAGTTTTACAACAAATACTATAGAATGCATAACCATAAATATGTTTAACATTTTTAGAAATTATTATATTACCAAGTGTTAAACCTTCAAATGCATATCCACCTATTTCAGTAATATTTGATGGAATAACTATATCTACATCTTCTCCTGATTCACCAGAATATTTAACTAATTTGATTTCACTACCTGTATCAAAATATGTAAATCCATTATCATCTGTAATAAATACTGATTCACCAGAATTTGAACTATAAATATTAACCGCGTACTTAGCAATTTCACCATAAGTATCTGAACCAATTGTTAATACAAGAGATGAATCATTTTTGATTTCATAAATATGTGCATCACTAAATGCACTATCTTCTATTGTACGTAGATTTGCGCCTAATTCAAAGCGTAATAATCCGCATTTTTTAAATGCATTTTCTTCAATTGTTTCAATATTATTCTCGCCGCTAAAATTAAATTCTTTTAATGATGATTCGAATGCACTAGCTCCAATTGTTGTCAAGCCAGAACCAACAGTAATACATAAGTCATGAATGTTGAAGAATGCACCAGCTCCAATAGATACTACACTATCAGGTAATACAACATTAGTTAATTTATAGCATTGACTAAACGCATCATTACCAATAATTTCTAGCTTTTCATTAAATACAACTTCTTCTAAATAATAATAAGAATAATAGAATGAACTATTATCAAGAACTCTAATATTTTCTCCTAAAGTTATTTTCTTAATGTCCGTATAAGCGAATGCATTTTTACCAACAATTGTGAAATAATCAGGAATAATTAGATGTTCTTTTTCGCTTCCTAGATATTTAATTAGATATACTTCATCTTCATAATCAAATCTAATGAAATCATCTTCTTCTGAAATATATGATTCAAATTCACCTTCAGTAACTATTCTCTTTGCATTTAAAGCAACTTGACCATAAGTAGCATCTCCAGGCGTTAATACAAGAGATGATTTATTATAAATTTCAACAAGAGAATAACAATCATCAAATACAGAACCGCCATTTATTGTTGTAACTGAACTACCAATTGTTAATGTTGTTAATAGCTTACAGCTATAGAACGCATGAGTTCCGATTGTTTCGACTGAATCTCCAATAACAACAGTTCGTAAATTATAACAGCTTTGGAATGCATATGAACCTATTTCTGTAACTGAATCTCCAATTATAACATTACGTAAATTAGTACAATAATAGAATGCATATGAACCAATTGATAATACATGATTAGATATTATTATTTCTTCAACTAATTCATTATAACTGAATGCATTTTCTTCAATTGAAGTTACATAATTTGGTATTGTAACTTCTTTTTCATCACCAATATATTTCAATAATTTAGTTACAGAACTTGATTCATGATATAAAACAAATCCATCTTTAATTTCAGTCTTATATGCTTCTTCACCTTGGAATAAATATGTATAAGAATTGATTGGAACTAATCCATAATCAACTTCACCTTCTGCTAATCTTAATATTGATTTATTAAATACATAACTTAATGTAGTCGAGAATGCATATTCATCAATTTGATATACTGATTCACCAATAACGATAGTTGTTAAATTGTCGTTACCATAGAATGCTTCTGAACCAACCTTTTCAACATTATTTCCTAAATTGATGAAGCTTAATTTATTATAACTAAATGCATTATTTTTTATTTCAATTAATGAATCAGGTAATTCCATTATTGAAATATGACAATAATAAAATGCGTATTCACCAATTGTTTCAAGAATTGAATCTTCTTCAAATGTTACTTTTGTAGCATAAGCATTATAGAATGTCTCATCTTTAATTTCAGAAACATTATTACAAATAATGATTTCATCTATATTAGAATCATAGAATCCTTTTTCTCTCCTTGAATTAACACCATCTACATAATATAATGTAGCTATTTTTGCATTTCCGAATGGATAATATCCAAATTCAACATCAATGCCTTCTTCGAATGCTACTGATTCTATTTGTCTAAATTGGAATGCATATTGACCAATATATGTTAATGATACTGGGAATAAAATTGGAGTTATTACAATATCATCTTCTTCATTTAATGCAAATGCGCTTTCTCCAATTGTTTCAATTTGAGAACCTTCTTCAAAATATAATGTATTGAAATGAACATATTTAAATGCACAATTACCAATTTTTTTAACACTACTTGGTATTGAAATAACATCATAAACAACGTCATTTTCGTAGTCATTATTATAAGAGAATGCATCTGATCCAATAGTCTCAAGAACTGAATCATCTTCAAATGCTATTTCATCAAATACAATATTATAGAATGCATTTGATTTAATTGTTATAACTGTATTAGGAATTGCATTTATTGTGGCATTTATTAGAATATCATTTGAGAATGCATATGATCCAATTGTTTCAAGATTATCTGACAGATGAATATTTTCAAGTCCAGAATTTGTAAATGCATATCCAGCGATATCAGTTACAGAATCTGGTAATAATAATGAATTATTTTCAAATTTAGTAAATGCAAATGCTTCAGAGTTAATAGTTTCTAATTTTGAATTAAAATAAATAGATATTTCATTTGGCAAATTGTAGAATGCTCTAGAACCAATTGATTTAACATTATCACCTAACCTAATAGTTTTAATATTTGCTTCACTAAATGCATATCCAGCAATATCAGTTACAATATTTGGAATAACTAAATCTTCTGTTTCTTCACCATCTTTAAATCCTTCAATACTCAAATATGCGTCTGACGAAGAATATATAAATGGTTTTAATTCTTCGTTTTCTGTTGTCTTAATATAGAAATAAATATCTTCAGTTACAGTAAATGAATAAGTTTGTCCTATATAATTATCATCTTTATTATAAATACCATCAAAAGTATAAGCTAAATTATTATCAAATTCAGGTATTAATTCCAACTCAGTTCCATATTTATAACTACCACCTAAATCAATTGAAACATGATCATCACAATCAATCTGAACATTATAATAAATTCTATTATAATATAATTCAATTACTGTAGAACCATCTCCTTTAATTATAAGATCATAATAAGACCAAAGTTCAACTCCAGTTCTTTCTATATAATTTTTATAGAATGAATTATAAGTGAAATTTGTATCTGTTGTACCATGTTCAATAATAGTTTCTTCTAATGAATATTCATCATCATTAATATTATTATAATAAATATTTATTGTATATTTTGTATTTGTGTTTGCTTCATATTGTGGATAAATATTTAATGATTCTGTTATTGGATTACTAAAATCATAATTGTATCCTGTTAAAGTGTAACCTGTTCTTGTCATATATGGAGCCTCTAAAGTAGTTCCATATTTAACAATCTTAGTATCTACAATATCACTTCTACCATCATCATCATAATTATAATAATTAATAGTTTTTCTTAATCTCTTAAAATAAATTTTAAATACAGTTGAATTATCTGGATTAACATATGCAGTTACAATTGAATTATTGTCTAATTCAAATCCAGTTGGAGTAGAATAATTATATGTATATTCTTTATCAACATATGTTTCAAAAGATGTTGTATTAAATAATGTATATTCATCATCATTAATATTTTCATAATAAATATAAACAGTACTATTAATTTTATTTTTAGTCCAGATAGCTTCTAGGTCTAAATCTTGATCTACAAAACTATCAAAACCCCATGCCCAGCTTTGATAATGCCAATGATCTAAAGAATAACCCACCTTTGTTATTTCTGGCTTTTCTAATACTGTTCCATATTTTACAATCTTTGAATCAATTGTAACTCCTTCAACATTAGTTGTATAAGTAATATTATATCTTTTTCTCTTATAATATAGCTTTAATACTGTAGAACCATCTCCAGCAACTAATGCAGATGAGTTTGAAGCTGATTCATAATAATCAAATCCGTCATAACCAGATACATAACAACTATATGTATCATCAGTATATGCAGTTTCATTAAATGAATTATCTTCATCTAATGTATACTCATCATCTAATAAATTTTCTTTATATACTTCAACTCTTACTTTAACTTGATTCTTATTCCAGATAGCTCTTAAATTTAAATCTCTATCAACGCCAGCCTCAAAATCCCATGCCCAGCTTTCATAATGCCAGTGATCTAAAGAATAACCTACCTTTGTTATTTCAGGTTCTTCGATGATTGTTCCATATTTTACAACCATTGAATCAATAGTAACACCTTCAACATTAGTATTAAAAGTAACATTATATCTATTTCTCTTATAATATAATTTTAAAACCAATGAATTATCAGGCTTTACATAGCCTGTTGGATTAGACATTTCTTCATATAATGTATATCCAGTAAATGTATCAACGCTACCTACTTCGCTACCCATTTGTGCAGTATCTTCATATGAATATTCATCACTTAGTGTATAATTATCATCATCTAAATTCTCAAAATAATATTCAACTCGATAATTTAATGTTTTTGGATAAAATTCAACTGTTAATGTTCGTGAACTTGTGACTCCAGTAATTGTATTGCTATCAATGTATCCAATACCAGATAAATAATAACTAGAAATCTCATATCCAGGAGCATCTACTTCTGGAATTGTATATTTAGCCTCTATACCATATTTAAACTGCTTAGATTCAATATCGGCTGTATAATATCCAGATGAAGAATAATCAATTGTTATTAGAGTTCTCTTATAATAGAAATTTAATTCTGAAGTTCCGTCTCCATTGATAATTACTGTCTCATTTGGATTTGTTAACTCCATACCATAATAACCAGTACTTGCTGAATAGCTAAATTCAGATCCTGCAGTTCCATAAGTTGGAATAGATGTATATAATGTATATTCATCATTATAAGTGTTTTCAAAATAATAATTAACTGTTACAGTAACATTATTCTTTGGTACGAAGAATGGATCTAGTACTAAATCAGAAGTTACTATATTATTGAAATCATAGCTAGCTCCATCTACAGTCCAACCTTGATGCGTATACCCTTCTTTTGATGCTTCATATGATACTAATTTTTGACCATATTTAGCAGTTTCATTCTTATAAACTTGTCCATCAGCACCATTATATGTTATATTAAATCTCTTTCTCTTATAATAAACATTTAATTCTGTTTTACCATCATAAGAAATTGTACCTTCCATGATAGATTTTGTTGTATCTAATTCAAATCCTTCAGGCTTAACATCTGATGCACTAATTGCCTCATCAGTATTTCCAGTTAAAGTCTTACTATATTCAGTAGATAATGTATATTCATCATTATCAACATTTTCCAAATAATAATTAATCTTATATTGGATACCTTCATTAGCTTCCCAGTTGGCAACTAAATCAAGATTCTTGTTAACAGGTTGTGTAAAATCATAAACCTGATTATTGTTTGTCCAGTTAATTAATGTATAACCATTTTTAACAATATTAGGTTGTGACACAACTGTACCATATTTTACTGTTTGTGAATCAATTGGTAATCCATTATTTGTTGTGTAATCAATAGTATATGTATTTCTATCGTAATATACCTTAATTACATTATTGGTTTCATCAATTGATTGTTCAATAGTACTATTAATACATGAAAATCCAGTAAATGATTTTATTGTTGGTGTTACAGTACTATATTCTGTAGTAGAAAAATGTGATGTACTATCATCATCTTTTGTATATCCATCATTATCAAGATTCTGTAAATAATATTCAATAGAATAATCTACATTCTTCTTGTAATAAACTGCTACTACATATACGTCTTCACCATTTAAAGAATAGCTACTCCAAACACCTTCATAGCCTTCCTTTTTAGGAACGCCAATTTCAATAATGCTAGTGTCGCCATCTTTGTAATCAATACTACTTACAACTTTTCCATCCACAACATAATATACTGTGTGAACACCGGCTGGCTTTGTTTGATTCTGCTGTTCTGAACTGTTGTTGCTATCAGTTTTTTTAGAACTACAGCCTGAAACTGAAGTGACTGCCATACCAGCTACCAACAAGCCTAAAAGAATTGTTTTCTTCTTCATTTCCTCTACCCCTCGTATTTAAAAATTATTTATTGCAAAATACACGTTAATTATAATATATAATTACTATATATTTCAAGATGTCTGGAAATAATAACACATATAAAAATAAAAAAGCACCGAAGTGCTTTTATTATCTTATGATATCTCCAGGATTACATTTATCAATATTTACTAATTCTAAATATGAATCTGCCTCATCAGAACCACATAGTAACATACCATGAGATTCTTCTCCCCTTAATTTAATAGCCTTTAAGTTTTTAACAACAATTACTTTCTTACCTACTAAATCTTCAGGGTTATAGAATTTAGCAATACCAGAAACTATTTGTCTTACCTCTGTGCCTAAATTAATTTTAAATACTAATAATTTATCAGCCTTTGGATGCTTTTTAGCTTCAACAATTTGTCCAACAACAAGCTTAACCTTCTCAAATGCTTCAATATCAATTTCATCTTCTGCTTGTGCTGCAACTTGAGCTTGTTTAGCTGCTTCAGCTGCTGAAACCTTTTCCATAATTTCATTAACATCTAATCTTTGGAATAATACATCACATTTAGAAACTAAATAATCTTTTTCTAAACCAAATGATAAGCTACTAAAATCAGTATTCTTAGTATTTAGAGCAGTATATACCTTATTTGCTGTATCAGGAATTGCTGGTTCTAATAATACTGAACCAATTCTAATTGATTCTAATAAATTATATAAAACATTCATTAATACATCTTTCTTAGATTCATCCTTAGCTAATGCCCAAGGTGCTGTTTCATCAATGTATTTATTAGCTTGTCTTAATAATTTCATTGCTTCTTCTAATGCATCAGCAACTCTAAATTGATCCATTAATTCTTTATATTTCTTAACAGATTCATTAATAACATTAGCTAATTCATCATCAAATTCTGTTTTAGTACCCTTTGTTACTTTAGAATCACCAAAATACTTTTTAACCATTGCGATAGTTCTATTAACTAAATTACCATATGTATTAGCTAAATCTGAATTTGTTCTTTCACATACAAGTTCATATGTAATATTACCATCTTGTGCAAATGGGATTTCATGTAATACATAATATCTTACAGCATCAACACCAAAATATGATGTTAAATCATCTGTATATAATACATTATTTTTAGATTTTGACATCTTATTATGATTTGTTAAAATCCATGGATGTCCAAATACCTGTTTAGGTAAAGGTAGGTCTAAAGACATTAACATAATTGGCCAATAAATTGTATGGAATCTTAAGATATCCTTACCAATTAAATGAACATCACAAGGCCAATATTTATTATATAATTCACCATTGTTTCCATTAACATCATAGCCTAAACCTGTAATATAGTTCATTAGGGCATCAATCCAAACATAGATTACATGCTTTGGATCAGATATAACTGGGATACCCCACTTATATGATGTACGAGAAACACAAAGATCAGGGATTGGGTTCTTTAAGAAATTGTTAATCATTTCATTCTTTCTAGATTCTGGTTCAATGAATTTAGGATTATCGTTAATATAATCTAATAATCTCTTTCTATATGGCTCTAGCTTTAAGAAATAGCATTCCTCACTATTTTTAGTTACTGTTGCACCACAATCTGGGCACTTACCATCAACTAAATCCTTCTCAGTGAAATATGATTCACAATCAACACAATAATATCCTTCATATACACCCTTATAGATATCGCCCTTCTTTAGCATCTTTTCAAATGCTTCAGCAACTATCTTCTCATGGTCTTTATCTGTTGTACGAATAAAATGATCATATTTTACATTCATTAAATCGTATGTGTCTCTTAATTCCTTTGATACCTTATCAACATGAGCCTTTGGTGTAGTACCAGCCTTAATAGCTTTTTGTTCTATCTTTTGACCATGCTCATCTGTTCCAGTTTGGAAATATGTGTCATATCCATCTTTTTTCTTATATCTTACAATACAATCTGCCAAAATTGCTTCATATACATTTCCAATATGTGGCTTTGATGAAGTATAGGCAATTGCGGTAGTTAAGTAAAATTTCTTAGCCATAATAAGACCTCCCGTCTTTTTAATATACCCATAAATTATAACAAATTAATGATTAATAATCAATTTTTTAAATTATTTTTAAAATAATTTCAAAATTTATATGTTGACTTGACTATTATTATATGAAGGCAAACTTCAAAATAATCAAATCAGGAGGAAAAATATGAATAAAGAATTATTAGAAAAAGATTATTTTAAAGACTTAAATCAAATTAAAGAGACTATTAGGCAAAACCAAAATAAAGCGATGGTTGTTGTTAATAGTCAAATGATATTAACCTATTACCAGATAGGTACTATCATAAATCAAAGAAAAACTTGGGGTTCTAAATACATTGAAAGATTATCTAATGACTTAAAAGAATATGGAAAAGGATATTCAAGGGCGAATTTGTTCTATATGCAACAATTTGCTGATAAATTTACTAAAAATGAAATTATCCAACAGGCTGTTGGACAAATTCCTTGGGGAACATTAACTACAGTAATTATGACTAAATCAAAAACCCATGAAGAAATGTTATATTACATTAATGCTACACATAAAAATGGGTGGTCCAGATCTATGGTATTAAATCAAATAGAAATGAAGGCATATGAAAGATCTTTAATAGAACCATCTACTTCTTCAGTTGTTAAATCAAATAATTTATCTAATGAATTATTTAAAGATACATACGTATTTGATTTTTTGGATATAGAAAAAATTAAAACTGAAAATGATTTAAAAAATCAAATGATAGATAATATCATTAAATTCTTACAAGAGTTAGGACCAGGATTCTCTTTAGTTGGTAAAGAATATAGACTTGTTACACCAACTAATAAAGAATTTTATACTGATTTATTAATGTATCATACAAAGATACATGCCTATGTAGTAATTGAAGTGAAAATAGGTGAATTTAATCCATCTGATTTGGGACAATTAATATTCTATGTTAATGCCATAGATGATTTAGAAAAAACAAATGAAGATAATGACACTATAGGACTTCTTTTGTGTAAAGATGCAGACACATATGTAGCTAAAACATCATTGAATAAAACACAAATGAAATTAGGTATTTCTAAATATAAAATAATTGAAGAATTACCTGAATACTTAGAAAAGAGATTAAAAGAAAAGTAAAAGGGAAGATTCGTTCTTCCCTTTATTGTCACTTATTACAAAATTCTATCGTAATTTAATTTAGATATTAATTCTCCGATTTTTTGTCTGAAATCCTCAGTCTTATCAGAGTTCATATCTTCTCTATCATGTAGAACTCCATTTTCTAATAAAAGCTCTGCAGAATAATAGCCAATACAGCTACCATTTCTAATTGCCATATAGAATGGAACACGAATTCTAGGAATTAATGTATCCTTAACTAATTCAGTAGATTTAAATTGAGATTTTTCTACTATTGCATAATATTTAAGTTTGATCTCTAAGCTCTTACAATCTCTTAAATCTTCTTTTTCACCATAAACATTTGTAAATATAGAATCGTAATTGTAAATACAATCTAATTTATGCTTCTTTGCTTCATCTACAACGATATTTAATACATCGTTACAGTTATCGCACCATTCACCACCAATATAAACTAATCCTGTGTCTAAAGAATCAAATAATCTAATTAATTCATCATAGCTAATCTTTTTTATATAGCCGTCATAATTATTGGACATATTCTCATTTCTCCTTATTGTTTTTATATTCAGAATAATTTTTATATAGTTCTTTTTTATCCATGTTTAGCTGTTTTGCAGCTTCTTTTATTGCTTCGTTAGGCTTGTAGCCTAGCTTTATTAATTCATCAATTCTTTGATTTGGATCTATTTCTTCTTTATCATCTTCAGATTTATATCCATTAACAATTAAAACTATTTCACCCTTTAATTGCTCAAGATTTAATGAATCCTCTAAATTAGTTAAAATATATTCCTCAAATGTTTTAGTTAATTCTCTCGCAATACAAATCTCTCTATTACCCAAAACATCATACATATCTTTTAATGTATCAGCTAACCTGTGTGGTGCTTCATAAAAGATAATTGTATGATTAATATATTTTAAGTCATTTAATTCAGAAATTCTTTTTGTCTTTTTAGAATCAAGAAAACCATAAAATGTATATGGCATTGGTGCTATACCTGATGAAATTAAAGCACTAATTCCAGCAGACGCTCCAGGGATTGTAGAAACCCTAAGGCCACACGCTCTTGCTTCTTTTACTATTTTATAACCAGGATCTGAAATAACTGGAAGGCCAGCATCAGATATCAATGCGATATTCATTCCTGATTTAATTTCTTCAACAATATCCTTTGTTTTTATTTCTTGATTAAATTCATGATATGACTCAAGATGTGTTGATATATTATGATGCTTTAAAAGATTAATAGAATTTCTAGTATCCTCAGCATATATCTTATCAACTGACTTTAATATTTCGATTGCTCTAAGGGTAATATCTGACATATTACCAATAGGTGTCGCAACAAGATATAAAATACCTTGGTTTGAATCAAAGCTTCTAATTCTCATTAGTTTTTAAGAATACGAATAGTCTTTTCTCTTAAGTCTCTTTCAGCATATACAACAGAAATTAATTCTCTTCTCTTTTCTGCTGATATTTCTAATTCTTTTTGAATTTTTTCAAGGAATAATAATTCTGATGTATTATATAAATCATCTTGCATTGAAATCATAACAAGATTTAAATAAACAACATTTTTAACAACAGGATTAGATGCTTTAAAGAATTTAATTGTGTTTTCTGCAGTATCAGTTAAACGGAATGTATATTCATCCTTAACTGGCTCTAATTCTGCCATCATCTTATGTAGTAATCTTTTTTCTACATCAGTTGGTTCTCCATCAATATCTACCATGTAGATAGCTAAATCCATAAACTTTAGCATTTCCTTTTTGTTTAATAAACTTAAAAACATAACTCATCACTCCTCATAATTATATATTTTTAATACTTCATCAGTCCATTTACCATCCTCTTTGTAGACATAAAGTGGTGGTAAGATCCTTAATGATCCTTCACTTCCATCTTTTATTCCTTCAATTAATAAGTGATTACATTCACTATTCATTTTAGGATAAACAAATTGAATTCTTTTTGGTTCAATTTTATATTTTCTAAAGGTATCAATAATTTCTAATAATCTATCTGGTCTATGAACCATCGAAAATCTTCCTTTAGAATTTAAAAGTAAGGATGCTTCTTTAACTATATCATCTAGCTTAGCTAATACCTCATGTCTAGCAATAGCCTTTGCATCATTAGGATTTATATTGTTATTCCCAATTTTGAAAAATGGAGGATTACATAAAACTAAATCAAATTTATGCTTTCCTATTTTTTCATTTATACCAATTAGATTATCATTAATAATTTCAATTTGATTTTCTAAATGATTTCTTTCAATAGACATATTAGCTAGTTTAGCTATATATTCTTGTATTTCTACACCTACTATTTTGGCGTTTGTCCTTAATGTTAAATACATAGGTATAGGTGCATTGCCACTACATAAATCACAAATGTTTTTTACATTTTTATTTATTGTTGCGAAATATGCTAGCAGCATTGAATCTAATGAGAAATTAAATACATCAGGATCCTGACATATTTGATATTTTTCTCTACCTAGTAGCTCATTCCAAATTAAGGGCATTGTCTAATTCCTCATCATCTGAATTTTTGTTATTGTTATTATTGTTGTTATTTCCATTCTTTTTATATGATGGAGTAAATTTAACATCATCAATCTTTAGATATCCAAATGAATTATCTTCATTTTGGTATTTAACCTTAAGATTTTTATTAATAACATCACAAGATAAAACCTTGGCAGGCCCATTTTCAGTTTCGACAATATCACCAATATCAGGTGCGTGCTTTCTTAATTCTGTATATAAATCATTTTCATAATTAATACAGCATAATAGCTTTCCACAGTTACCACTAATCTTAACAGGGTTTAATGATAAGCTTTGGTTCTTGGCCATTTTTACAGAAACATTATCAAATTGAGTGATAAATGTTTTACAACATACAATTAGACCACAAGGTCCAATTCCACCAAATACCTTAGCGCCATCTCTAGATCCTACCTGACGAAGCTCAATTCTAGTATGATATATTTCAGCTAAATCCTTAACTAAATCTCTAAAATCAATTCTTCCTTCAGATTCAAAATAGATAATTAGCTTTGATTTATCTAAAGTATATTCAGCCTCTAATATCTTAATCTCAAGATTATGATTTTTAGCGAACTTCTTAGTGTTTTTAATTATCTCTTCTTGTTCTTCTTTATTTTTTTCGTAATTTTTAATGTCCTCTTGGGTAGCGATTCTAACTATGTTTTTTAATTCTGATGTTAGGCTCTTTTCATTAAGATTAAAAATCTCACCAACACAGTAGCCCATTTCCAATCCTCTGATGGTATTAACTACTACCTTGTCTCCATCCTTAACATCATATTTATCAACGCCAAAAAAATATCTTTTTCCAACAGGCTTAAATTGTACCTTAATAGTTCTCATAAAACCTCTATATAATCTTAGTAATCAACTCATGGAATACATTTTTAGCTGTTACATTACTTTTTAATTTAGAAAATAGAGAAAGAGTCATTTCAAGCCTATCTCTAAGCATTCCCTCATTCTTTTTTCTATATGTGATAATTTTATCACATAATGGGTATAAAATCAAACTAGCTTTGTCGTCACCACAAATATTCGCATCCTCTAAAAATAGCATATACCATGTTAATAAAATTTTTAAATTTTCAGAGTTAGAATAAATAGATAAATGATTTAAATAATAATAAATTGTATCCTTTTGTTTAGAGATATTTATTAAATCTAAAAATGATTCTTTAAATGTCACAAAATTATTATTATTTATTATTTCTACTGCCTCATCTGGATTATTAGTTAAGGCTGTAGCTAATATGCTAGATAATTCATCATATCCCATATCAGATACTATCTTAGCTCTATCTGCGTGATTAATAGCACTAAAATGAATATTTATACATCTAGATTTAATTGTAGAAACTACATTAGATAGCTCCTTTGCAATAAAAATACCAATTGTTGGTGTTTTATTAATTGGCTCCTCAATAAATTTTAATAATGAATTTTGGGCAGCCAATGTTGCAGTATCAATGCCATCTACAATATAAATTCTTGTTCCATCAACTAATGATGTTTTAGAAAATTCTTCTTGTAGATCTACTACCTGCTCCTTAACGATTCCCTTCTTATCCTCGGCGATACCTACATAATCAACATTCATATGATTCTTTGTTAATATTGTTTTACAAACATCACATTCTAGACATCCACCATTGGGACAATATAGCAACGTAGCAAGAGCGTAGGCCATTTCCTTCTTTCCAGTGCCTTCCTCTCCATAAAAAAGGTAAGCATGGCTTAAGCGATCATTTGCTTTAGCTTTTTTTAAAACATTAAAAATATTTTCTTGTGTTTTAATTACCTTTTTTATATCCAAACAAAACACTACCCTTCAATATATTTTAAAACTATATTAATACATTCCTCTACTACATCAGCTAATGGCTTATTTCCATCAACTTTTACAATTCTATCAGGATACATTTTTAATACCTCATGATATCCTTTATAAACCATTTCATGGAATTTTTGATTTTCCTGATCTAATCTATCACATTTTCCATCTCTATCAGAATTACCCATTCTCTTTAGGGCTACATCTGGAGTAACATCAATGAAAATAGTTAATTCAGGTAAATAATCTAAGGCAAATGAATTAACCTTTAATACATTATCCATTCCAAGACCTCTAGCGTATCCTTGATATGCTAGACTTGAATCTAGGAATCTATCACATATTACAATCTTGTTTTCCTTAATCGCAGGAATAACCTTTTGAGTTAAATGCTGCATACGGCTTGCAGCATATAATAATGCCTCACATTCAGGTGTCATATCAGTATTCTTTACATCTAATATTAGGTTTCTAATATCTTCTGCAATTCTAATGCCGCCTGGCTCTCTTGTTGTAATATATTTAATATTCTTTTCATCAAATATTTTGCATAGAGCGTTGATAACAGTTGTTTTACCACTACATTCTCCGCCCTCAAAAGTAATAAAGCCCTTCATTTTCATAATTATTTCTCCATAAAACATTTGATTATATTATACAACGAAAATGAATATCTTTAAAGAATTTATTATATATAATAAAAAAAGAAAAAATGGGATAATTAAATCCCATTAAAAATCATATTTTTTCTTTCAATTATTAAGCAAATTAATAATTAACCTTGTATAGATATAATCCGCATCCAGGTGCTACCTTATGGCTAATTTTTGGATCACATTTTTCTAATACATCTAATATTAAATCTTTACTAGAAAAACCTCTTCCAATATCTATTAAAGCACCCATCATTCTTCTTACCTGATATTTTAAAAAGCCTGTGCCCACGAATACAAATTCTAATTTATCTTCATATTTATTAATATATGCTTCATATATTGTCTTATTTGTATCCTTTCTCTCATCTATTTGAGCTGAGGCAAAGCCTTTAAAATTATGTGTTCCTATAAATAATTTAATAGCTTCATCCATCAAAGATACATTTAAATTTGTAATATGTGGCATATATCTAATTGTCAAAGGATTATATTTGCCGATATTAATATAATATCTATATTCCTTTGATTTAGCACTAAATCTAGCATGAAAATCATCATCTACATGCTTAACATCCATAATATGTATATCATCTGGTAAAAAGGCATTGATTCCTCTCATTATTCCACTATCAGGAAGATCCTTTTCATAATCAAAATGAAATACCTGGCCTATGGCATGAACATATCTATCAGTTCTTCCTGATGGATATATTTTTATTTCATCACCTAGCATTTTCTTTAATGCTTCCTCTATACATAGCTCAATAGTGTTTTCATTATCTTGTACCTGAAAGCCCATATAATTATAGCCGTCATATGAAACAATACATTTATATCTCATCAATAGACACCTACCATATGTAAAATAACTGCCACATACATACCAATAACTACAAATAGGCAAAAGAAATCAATAAATCTAAACTTTAAATCATCAATTTTAGTTCTAGGCGCGCCAATGACATATCCTCTCGCTTCCATTGCGTTAGATAGCTCATCTGCCCTCTTAAATGATATGACAAACATTGGAACTAATAATGCGATTATTTGGTTTGCCTTATCCTTTAGGCTTCCCTCATTAAAATCAACACCACGAGATGCCTGTGCTGCCATTATCTTTCTACTTTCACCTAATAATGTAGGAATAAATCTTAATGTTAATGATACAAGCATTGCGAAAATACCAACCGGAATCTTAAATAGCTTTAATGGTGACAATAACCATTCTAAGCCTTGATTAATATCCATTGACATAGTTGTTAATGTTAAAAGCTGAGTAATAGATACCATCAATACTATTCTTAAGAAAATAAATCCACTCTTATTTAAACCTGCTTGATATATTTCAAAATCGAAATTAGTCCATTTCATATTATCAAATGGCCATACCCAAGCATATTTAAATCCTGTATCTACAAATGGATTTTTCCATAATACTATAAATCCTAAGGCAATGATTAATAAGAATAATATTGTTTTAAAAGGAATATATTTTTTTATAACAAAATATAATACTAATAATCCAATAATTATTAATAGCTGCCATAATCCAAATTGCATATTAAATGTATATACCGGATTAGGACTTTCAACAGTTCCTTTGGTATATATTAGCTGTAATAATACAGTAAACATCAACAAAAACAATATTGCCCTTAAGCTTTTTATTATTTTAAAGATTGATATCCTTGTTGAAATAACAATTAAAATAAATACACCTAAGGCTATTACCATTGTTAATAAATCTTGAATTAAGAATACTAATACAATTAATAATATTGTTAAGAATATCTTAGTTCTAGGATCTAGCTTATAAATCCAGCTTTTTCCTGGAATATATTGACCGAAGGTTATGTTATTCATTGTTTTCAACCTCCGTAATATTCTCTAATTTTTTTAATAATTCATCTAAGGTATATGTATCATATGAAATACCTAAATTTAATTTTTCATTTAGGTAATCAATTAATTCTAATACCTCTGGCTTAGCAAGTGAATTATTCTTATAAATATCACTATTAAATAATTCTTCTTTGCTGCCATCATATGTAATCTTACCATCGTTTAATACTACTACTCTAGTAGCATATTGATAAACAACATTCATATCATGAGTAATCATAATAATAGTTTTATTAGTCTTTTTATGAATATTGTAGAATAATTCCATTATTTCTTCCTGACCACGAGGATCTAATCCTCTTGTAGGCTCATCTAATAATAAAATATCTGGTTCATATGCTAGAATACCAGCAATAGCTGCCTTTCTCATTTGTCCACCAGACAAATTAAAAGGTGATTTATCTAATAGCTTTTCAATATTTAATAGCTTAGCTACCTCTATTGCTTTAGCTTTAGCATCCTCTTTATTCATACCAAAATTAGTTGGAGCAAACATAATATCTTTTAATACTGTTTCTTCAAATAATTGATATTCAGGGAATTGGAAAACAAAACCAACTCTTTTTCTAACATTTTTTAATTTTGGATTTTTTCTTTGTTTAGGTGTGATAACATAATCAAAGATTTCTACATTACCTCTAGATGGAAGCTTTAATGCATTCATATGCTGCATTAATGTAGATTTACCTGATCCTGTCTTTCCTACTAAAGCAACAAATTCATTCTTTTCATTAATGTCTAAGGATATATTATCAAGGGCTATATTTATATCCTTTTTCTTTAATCCCCTATAGAAATGGCTTACTTCTTTAAATGATATTCCCATATTGTATCTATAAGTTCCTTATTATTTTTTAATTTTTCATTTTCCTTTGCCAAAAAGGCTGCCCTTAAGCCAAATGGCATATCTAAATTAGAAGATAATAAAATATCTCTTCTTTCAAAGATTTCATCAGGAGTTCCAAATAAAACTGAATGACCCTCTTTCATAACTAAAATATTATCACTTTTAGAAGCTAAATTAAGGTCATGAGTAATTGTAATAATTGTCTTGTTGTAACTATTATGAAGCTCCTCTATTATTTCAATTATTTCCTTTGTTCCCTGAGGGTCTAGCATAGATGTAGCCTCATCTAGAATAATAATATCTGAATTTAATGCTAGAATTCCAGCTATTGCTACTCTTTGTTTTTGTCCACCAGAAAGGGTTTGAGGCTCTCTAGATAAATATTCATTCATATCTACCTTTTTAGTATATTCATCTATTAACTTATTCATTTCCTCTCTTGGAACCTGATGATTCTCAAGTCCAAAGGCAATATCATATTTAACATTGTAGCCAACAAATTGGTTATCTGGATTTTGAAATACTATTCCAACCTTTCTTCTAATTGTTGAAATATTATTCTCATTAATTTCTACTCCATCAATAGAGATAGATCCCTTTGATGGCTCTAATAGACCAACTAATAGCTTCGCAATAGTTGATTTACCAGATCCGTTATGGCCGATTATAGAAAGCCATTCATGATCATTAACTTTAAATGATAAATCTTTGACTGCAACATCTTTTTGATTATATTGAAATGATACATCATTAAATTCAATCATAATTAGCCTCCTTATAAACGCTTTAAATTATAACATTTTTTATTTTAAATAAAAATATGAATTATTGAATTTTATTATAAGCATAAATAAAACAGGGGATGTCCCCTGCTTATTGTTATTTATTAATATGATAAATATAAGCCTCGGCATCTATGCCCTTTGTTTCCTTTAAGGCTTTTTTATAAGCATTTAGCTGGCCTTCATAAACCTCATCTAAATCTTTATCTGCATAATTAGTTTTGTAATCTACAATATACCATTTATCATCTAATTTATATATTAAATCGATAATACCCTGGTGTATTATATTTCCTTCCTTATATGTGAAAGGTACCTCACAATTTTTATCTGATGCCTTTAAAACAATGCTTAAGATATCTGATGGTCTACCATTTGCCTGTTTAAAGCCTGATGTATGAATTGTTTCATACACATCCTTTAATAGCTTAATAGAATTTTCATCAATATCATATTCATTATTTATTATTTTAATGCATGAATCTAAATTATATTTATCATTAGATTTAACAATTAATTCCATTAATCTATGGATAATTGTTCCTATAATTGTTGCCATAGATGATTTTTCTTTATAATCTTTGACATCAATATCCTCATCATAAAATTTATGTGCTTTTTTAATCTTTGATGGAGTTTCATCTACATAAGGAGCTTCCTTGTTATATTTAACATCCTTTATTTCACATAAATCTTTATCATTTGTGATGATATCTATATCCTTTACATCCTCAACAAATGGTTCAAAATCGGAATTTATTAAGCTTATCCAATAACTTGTCTTACCATTATCCTCAATTATTAAATAATTTCTCGCTCTAGTTACTGCAACATATCTTAATCTATCTCTTTCAGCCTCTAGCTCCTTGTTTTCTTGTTCTTTAATATCATCATATTTATGTGTTTGTAATAATTTACTAAACATTGAATTAGGATCATCAATATCAAATAAATATGATTTATTGTTGATATAATCAAATGAACAATCGGCAGAGCCCTTATTAGCTCTTGAGGCAATTAATATAACAACTGGTCTTTCTAGTCCTTTGACCTTATGTAAATTAGCTAAATATACACCATTAGATTCGAAATTCATATTAAGATATCTTTCTAGCTTAGATCCCAAGAAATCTCTAATATATCTTTCACATTCTGATATTGTTGCGATATTATTGGCAGCTATTTCTCCTCTTATTTTTTCACCAAGGAAATATAAAACCTCCATATTTTTATATCCAATCTTATCAAATATGCATAAATCATTTATTATTCTATCAAAAACAATAATTGGATTTTTATCATATAAATTATCAATAGTATCAAGAATATCTTGGATTTCTTTTGGCTTATCCTTCATTGAATAAATTGATACTGCATCATTTATATTTAGATTGATTAAAGGTGAGCATAATAAATTATATTTTGCATCTGCCCTAGATTTATCTGCTAAATAATAAAATATTGCATGAACTGTTTTTAATAATGGAATATCATTTATATCAAATTTACCTTCAGCAAAATATGGAATATTATTTTCTTCTAATGCCTGCATTACCCTTTTAATAGGTGATGTAGAATGAGTTATTAGCATAAAGTCTTTAGGCTTTAAATATCTAATCCTTTTACCATCTATTTCTATTAAATCCTTAGGATTATCCTTTTTATCATCAAAATCTAGATAATAATTAGGATTATTAATCATTGTTTTTATAACATTAATATAATCATTAGCTACATATAATCCTGTATTATCTTTAGGCTTCTTCTCAGGTATACATGTATAATATGGTAAATCCTTAAATAGATGATTAAAATAACTACATAATTTATTAGTAGATCTAAAATTATTTATTAATTCTACTACCTTATTGTTTTCATCATTAAACATACTTTGTGTATCATTATATGAAACAATATCAGCACTTTTAAATCTATAAATACTTTGTTTAGGATCTCCTACTATAAATAAACTACCTGGTCTTGGCTTACATTCATGTTTAGATGTAGCCTTTACCATTGATGTTAAATATAAAAATATTTCTGTTTGGAATGGACTTGTATCTTGTGATTCATCTAATAAAAAATATTTATATCTCTTACTAATATGATTAATTAGATTACATCCATTTTTCATATCCTCTATTAAAGTATTTCTTAATATTAATAAATAATCATTAAAAGATAATAATCCTTCCTTTTTTAATTCATCGTTGATTTTATCAACTGATTTAATTAAGAAAGGTAATGAATAATCATAAATTATTTCATTAATTTCATTTTGAATTTCTTTTAGATATTCATCATCTTTAAATGTATATCTATTAACATTACCTTTTACTCCCTTAGTTAAGCTAAATTTTAAATAATCTAGTTCAGGGTCTACTGTAAATGCTAAATCCTTTAATAAATTCTTTATTCTTGATAATTTATTAGCTGTATTAGATACATATAAATTATTTAGATAGCTTTTAACATTCTTCTTAAATGAATTAAAAGCATCTCTATATTTACCCTTATCAGAATTTTCTAATGAATATGATTCCATTTCTAATAATGAATCTATATCTTTACTTAAATTATCTATATATTTTTTCTTAAATTCATTAAATGTATCATCTAATGATTTAGTAGTCTCATTATGGACTAAATTAAGGACTGTTAAATCTTTTATTTTTTGAATAGTTGCAGCAAATACCTGGGCTGGATTAGAATGAATTTTAATGAAATCATTATATTCTTTTTCTAATCCTTCAGGATCATTACTAATTATTCTAAACATTGTTTTATGGAATCTTGCTGCATCTTCATCAGTTAATAATGCTGTTGATGAAGGAATACCTGCATCATAAGGTATTTCACTTAATATTCTTTGACAGAATGAATCAATTGTTCCAGCAAAGCATAAATCAATGTTTTCTAATGCTTTTTTACAATTTTCTCTCTTTTCTGGGCTAGAGCTTCCAAGCTCACTTGAGTTTTGTGCAACGTAATTATCAGGGGCTTCGCTTCTTTTCTTTAGGGCTTTTTGAAAATCAACTAGGAATCTTGCTGCGGCATTAACTGTAAAAGTTATTGCACAGATATTAGAGATATCTATTCCAGCTTCTACCATAGCAACCATTCTATTAACTAATACTGTAGTTTTACCAGAGCCAGCACCAGCAATAACAAATATATTTTTATCTAGCTCTGTTAATATTGCTTTTCTTGCCTTATCCATTATTCTTCCACCTTATTAATTAAAGAATATAATATTTCATTATCATATAATGGTTTGCTGTTACCATCTCTAGTATAATGTAGTGCCCTTCCTGATTTAATTGCTTCAACAACCCCTGTAATTAATTCCTCAAGCTTTTTCTTTGTGTCATCATTCCATTTAATAATATATGGTTTTCCAAATTCAGGATATAAAAACTGACATTCAGATATTTTTATTCTTTGTCCATTATCAGTAATATAATTTCCTTTTTTATCTTTACCATTTTCTATTAAATATGCATATATTAATCCTTGAACACAAGATATAGGATCATTATCTTTATGCTTAGGTTTTTTACCTGTTTTATAATCTATAAGAATATATTTACCATCATTTGTTTTTTCTATTCTATCGAATTGGCCACCAAAATATAAGCCGTATACATTTGTTTTATCAATTGTTACTTCTGATAATACATGTGTATTGCTAGAACATAAATCATATAGTTTTCCAACTAAATCTACAAATTCCTGTCTAGTTTGATATTCCTTTGTTCTTATTAATGCTGGCTTCATCACTAAGAAATTATTAAATTCTTCATCAGCCATATCTAGCATATCTTCTTTAGATATTTTATTCTTATCGAATTCTTCAAATAGCTTATGAATAATTGTTCCTTTATAATTATCATCAATAATTACATACGGATCTTCTCTTCTATCAACATTAGAATCTAATAAAGAATTTAAAATAAACATTTCTCTTTCTTCTTCCTCTAATGCTCTATAGAAGCCAGATGGTGAGTATCTTTTATTTAATAAATAATCTATGTAATTATCTAAATTTAAAACATTACATACATCTTTATCATTCTTTACATTATTAATATATGCATCTATCGCATTTTTATTATTTGATAAATTCCCATATGTATAACCACAATTAATTGATTCAATATTTCTTTCATAAATAATAGATGATGGATTTGCTTCATGTAAATCTTCAGCTTTAAAATATGAATATGATAAATAAGCATTATTACATAAATTAATAAAAGATAATAACATTTTCTTTTTATCATTAATTATGTTATATGATTTATATTTATCTATTTTATATTCATCATCATAAATAAAATAATTTTCTTGTGGACTTCCTGGGAATGATGCATCTAACCCCAAAATAAATGTATGAGGTCTAAGTGATGAAAATCCTCCAGATAATGATGTTATATGAATAGAATCATTGCTTGATATCTTTTGATTAATGCATGAATCTAAAAATATTTGATATAATTCATATAAACCTAAATTTTTAATCTTTGTTAGCTTATCATATATAACATCTATATATTGGTCTTCTTTTGCATATTTTTTAATGAATTCAGGTATGCCTTTATTAATATCTTCTGCAAGCATATTTAAGGCAATATATGTTTCATTATCATAAATATCTTTAGGTATAATATTATTTTTTTCAAATGATAACTTTAACCAACCAGCATATTGAATAAATTCATTATATTTTCTAGTATTATTAAAATGATTTTTATAAATATTATTATCAAATGAATCATTATTAAATAGCTCTATATAGCTATTCTTATCATAATGATTTTCTTTCATTTTTATAATAGTTTGTAATACCCTTCCAGCATTAGTTGATATAACAGGTATACCTATAGATGATGTATAGCTAACATTATATCTTCTTGCGTATTCTAATACATATGACAAATATGAATTATTGAGTAATACTATTTGGCAATCTCCAAGCTTTTTATCTAATATTTCATTAAATACATAATTAATTTCATTATTTTTTCCATATGCTTTAATGATTTTTTCATTATGATTATCAAATTTTAAATATTCATTAATTGAAATATATTTAGCATTAAATATTTTTTTTACTAATTCATTAACTAAATTAGATAAAGGAAGCTCATTAAAAACAATACATTCTGTATCTAGCTTTTTATTTGATAAATTATCATTTATATAATTAGCTAAATCAATATCATCATATAGCTTATATTGTTCCTTTACATGTTTATATTTTTCATAAGCATTAATGATAATATCCTTCTTCTTAATGAAATTATTATCTAATTCATTAAAATCAGTTTCTCCAAAGGCAGAATCTCTATATGAATTAATAGCATCTCTAATGTTTACTGCATCCTGATATTTAATATTTAATTGATCCATGTAAATATATATTTGATTACTATTAGGCAAATATGATTTATCTATAATTGATCCATTCTTTATTAATATGTAATTTAATAATTCTAATTCTTTATATACATATAAGCCTAATTCTTTATGGCCCATTTTAGCAATGGTTCTTAAAAAATCAGTACTATTTAAAGAATTAGATACAATTATCTTTTCCATAGATGCCCCTCCTTTGTTTAAACTAAATACGATATTGCTTAAGATAATTATATAATAATTATAAGAACAAAAAAAGGCTTGATTTCATAATCAAGCCTTACATTTTCTTATGGAGCCACAGAACGGAATCGAACCGTCATCATATGCATGGCAAGCATAGGTACTAACCGTTGTACTACTGCGGCATCTTTCAACGTGCGATATTATTATAGCAAACCCATTTTTTATTGTCAACTACTTTTTATTTTACAATTGAATAATTATATGTAAAAGATTATAATAGTTCGTGGAGGAGTTAAAATGAAGAAAATATTTAATTTAAATATAATATTAGGAATAGCATTTTTATTCTTATTTTGTTTATTAATAGTATTATTACAAATCGATAAAGGGGTAATTGCTGAATCAGGCAAGCCTGTCGGATTGTCTCATTTTAATAATATAGCAACATATGGCTATAACTCTGATTCATCAACATTATCTAATCTATTATTTTATGCAACATTCCTTATTGTATTAGGAGCAATTATATTAGGTGTATATCAACTAATTAAGAAAAAAAGCATTAAAAAAGTAGATAAAGAAATTATAATTTTTGGTGTAGGAATTGTTATTGCCGCTATATTTTGGTTATTATTTGATAAGGTAGTTAAAATTAATGTTAGACCAATAGATGCATCAGAAGGTTCTTTCCCTTCTACTCACGTATTAATTACAACATATTTCATTCTTATGGGAAGATTATTATTAATTAAATTTAAGGATGAAAAAGCAATTAAGATTTCAAGTTTATTCTTAGTTGTAATCTATATTGCAGCAATGGCAATATTAAGAGTATCTGCAGGTAAGCACTATATTACTGATGTAATTGGTGGTGTAATATTAGGATTAGCTTTCTATTTTATATCTGCTGGAATTATTAATATAATAAATAATAAAACTAAAGAAAATACAAAATTAGAAAAAGAAGCTGAATAATTTTCAGCTTCTTTTTTTCTAAAATAAAGATAATTGTATATCCTTATATGATTCTTGTTTTGCTTCTTTTATAATATCATCTTCATTTATATTTCCTAATAATAATGGAGAATTCTCATCATGCATATTAAAATTTGATATTACTAAATCTTTATTCCCATTAGCATAACAATATCTACATAGATGTGGACAACAATTATACATTCCTATATCATTTGAAATTAGACATGAGCAATATCCTTTTCTTGCATCCATTCTCTTTTTTAAAATAAGATTTGAATTTATAGCTTTTTCATAATCTTCAAGTCTCATACAACCATCAACATCAATACCAAATTCTTTTAACCATTTCTCTTTAGAACATAATCTTAAATTCATATTATATCTTTTAGCAATTTCTTTAAATTCTTTTGTTATTTCTATTTTTGTTAAATCATCCGTATCTTTTATTTCCGGATGATTTTTTTGAAGTTTAGGATAGATATCTACAAATCCATAAGCAACTAAATTAGTATATCCTTCTAATCTTTTCGCTATGTATTCAAATGTTTTTATATGTCTTTCTTTTGTATATTTATCATTTATTATTATAGGTGTATATCTCCATGCAACTTTATCTTTGCCTATTTTATTTGATAAATATATAAAATCTTCAATTACTTGATCAATAGCTGGAACATTAGTTTCATAATCTTTTTCAAATCCTGTTATTGATATATACCAAAATTGACCAAATTCTTTTATTTCATCTAAATATTTGAACATTGGCCTTGGGTTTTTAGTACAAAATCCAATGACATCAACAACATCAGGATTTAATAAAAATTTAGTAACTGTCTTTGGATAATATGGATTTCTTACTAAAACGAATCCTTCCCTTATACGGTTTATAAACCATTTAGAATAAAAGGCAGGAATATCTGTTCTTTGACCTGTATTTATAATCATTATAATATTCCTCCTTTTTAATTATTTACCAATTATTATGAATACTTCTTTTAAATATTTATCTTTTAATCTCATAATAAAAAGTACCCCTTAGTCTTTCTAGATTTCTCTAGTCCAAATTATTGGGTACTCTTCAGATTGAGGTCTTTTTATTCTTCTTTATTTATATATTCTGTTTTATATCCATGATTTGTATTAGGTCTTAAATCGTTTGGATACATTGTATCAGAATAAATATCTGTAGATGTTTTATTAATTAGTTTATAAACATTTAAATAATCTTCAATATCAATTATATTAATACCTAAATTTTTTACTCTTCCATTTTGGGTAGTAACTTGTCCTGTAGCAATGAAAACATCTCCAACATTATGTACCTTATCAATAATTCCTTGATGGAATGATACATTAGTTACTTCTTGGAATGTTTTTCTTTCACAATTAAATGTGAAAACACCAGATGTTGCATAAATAGCTTTATCAGTTACCATATATTCAGTGTTTTTATAACTTCTAAAACTAAAAATAACTCTTCCTAAATATAACCATACTGGCATTAAATGTAATATCATAAATGGAATGATAGCATATTTAAAGAAGCTTACCTCTGTATCCATATTAACAAATATTGCTGACATAAATGCTATATCAAATATTAACCAAATTAATGCGAGAAGCGCTAAAGGTGTAAATATTCTTTCTTTAATAAATACACTCTTATTTGGTTTACCATACCAAAGGATTTTTTCATCATTATCCTTATATTGTTCAATCTTCATATATCTCACCCACCGATTAATATGTTATCACTTATGTTCTTACTTTTCAATGAATATATAATAATTAAAGACCTATTGCTAGGTCTCTATCTTCCGCTACTTTTTATGTAACATTTATGCTAATGATTTGTGTCTCTCGACATATTGATATTATAATAATTATAATATGTCATAACTTGTTTGTAAGCATTTATTAGTAAATATTTAAAAATAAAACCATGTATTTCTACATGGTTCATTTTACAAATTTTATACACAAGTATATCCACCATCAACAGCGATGATTTGACCAGTAATATAAGATGATTCTTCTGCACCTAAGAAAATAGCAGTTGAATTCAATTCACCTTGATTACCATATCTCTTCATTGGTACTGATTGATTAGCAAAATTTTGGAAATATTCAGTATTTAATGTGTCTGTAGTTAATTCAGTATAGAAATAACCTGGACAAATTGCATTAACTGTAATTCCTTGTGTAGCTAATTCAGCAGCGGCACCTCTTGTAAAATTAACAACAGCACCCTTAGTTGTATGATATGCGATTGTAGGTAATGCTGTATTTCCTACTAAGCCATAAATAGATGCGATATTAATTACTCTACCATAAGTTTGTTTTCCATTCGCAATTGCTTTCTTCATAAAATTAGCAAATGCTTGTGTTACAGAAAATACTGAAGTTAGGTCAAGATTTAAAGTGAAATCCCAATCTTCTCTCTTGTAATCTAATAATGGTGTACCTGTTCCTTTTTCACCACCAGCATCATTTACGATTACCTCACAATGACCAAATACCTTTTCAACCTCAGCAACAGCAGCTTGAATTGAAGCGGCGTCAGTAACATCACATTTTACAGGAAGCACTTTAACACCATATTTTTCTTCCCATTCTTTTTTAGACTCTTCAAGTCTTTCAATTCTTCTAGCTAATAATACTAGATTTGCACCACATTGTGCATATCCTTCAGCCATTTGCTTGCCAAGACCTGAAGATGCACCTGTAATAGCGACTACTTTATCTTTATAATTGAACATAGTAATAATTCCTCCTACTTTTATCTTATCATTTTATTAACATACATATAATTTGAATACGTTTACACAAATCAAATGTTAACATAGTTATGTTAAATATAAAAATAAAAGACCTATTGCTAGGTCTAAGAAATTAAACCAATTGACTATACCATTCAGGATTAATAGAAAAAATCAATATAGATATAACTGTAAATAAATCTATTATTGCATGGGCTATCATAATTGGTAATGGATTCTTCTTTTTATCATAAATATATGCAAGTAATAATGTTAAAGGTAAAAATGAAAAGAATCTATATCCAATAAATTTTATATCTAATAATAAAGGAATAAAAGAATGCTGTAATGCAAAGAAAAAACCAGGAATTATTATTTTTAAGTATCTATTATTTATCTGATTAACACCACAACCTAAATATAATCCATCTTCTGCAAGTGCTGTAGTAATAGGTAATAATGGAATATTTATTATTGCAATCCATAAAGAGATTGGTGAAACCATATCAGGTGCTAAATAAGGGAACTTCTGATAAAAAATTAATCCTGATAAATACATACCACCCATTCCAAGTGAAATAACTATTAATGATACAATAATTACATCTTTTATTTTTGTTTCACCTTTTTTATAATTTATTAATTCTAAATATGAAGAATGTTTAATTCGTGTCAATAAAACTAATAATATAATTAAAAATATGTTAACTATCGTTGCAATAATACTCCATAAATATGTTAAATTAGATAAGTCTTTATTAGATATTCCCATTATAGATAAAAAAATAGAAATAAATAATAAACATCTAATTGGTAATAATAATGCTAATTTAGATTTCATAATTAATATCTCCTAATTATATCTAACATACAATTGGCATCAGGCAATTCTATGCTTTGATCTAATGCATATCCCTGACAAACGCCAAACATACTTCTAAAGAATGCATTTGATAATACTAATGGATTACCTTCTTTAATTGTTTTATTTTCTTGTCCCTTAATAATAATAGGAACAAATGATTCAATTATATTTACTTTTAATGCTAATTCTCTAACATTATCTGGTGTACCTATCTTTTGTGCTTCAGGCATTAAGACAAACATTCTAGCAACATTAATATCATTTTTTATTGCATTAAATATATCATTTATAAACGATTTAAAATAATCTAATGGTGAGACCATTTCTTTTTGAATAGGCTTATTAGTACCGTCTACTCCTAATTTTACTAATTCATAATATAATTCTTCTTTTGATTTATAATAATGAAATAATAAACCAACACTAATATTCAATTCATCTGCAATATCAGTTATTTTAGTATTTTTATAGCCTCTTTTAACAAATAATTCTAATCCTTTGTATAAAATATCTATTCTTCTTTGTTCTTTTTGTTCTTTACGAGTCATAACAAATCCTCATTTCGTTGAATATTTATTCAATGGAATTATATAACTAATATACTCTTTTTGCAATAACTCAATATAAATAATAGAAAGAATAAGAAAAAGGCTTGATAAATTTATCAAGCCTCTTGATCTAATTATTCATTTTTTCTTTGATAAGTTCTTCTATTCTAGCATTCATCTTAAAGAAACCATCAAGAGCAATTTTATAAACATCTATTTCTTGTTTTATTCCAGAAAGCATTAAAGCACGACTATTTTCATCATCTGTTTCCATAGTTTTATACATTTTATAATCTTCTATGCTTTTTTCTAATTCATTATTATACTTAGTAATAAGATCTAAAACCTTACCTTGAGCAATAAGTAAATCATTTAATGAACTTAAAGTGCTAATATCTTTTGAAATTTGACTAATATCATCATCTGATACATTAGATGATGATTCAATATTTTTAGAATTATTACCATTTGATAGTTCTTTTTGAACTGGTTTTTGATTTTCAGCAGTTTGTTGTTTAACTTGTTTTTGTTTAGAATTAGGTTCTATTTCTCCTGTTCGTAAAGCATTTATTACTAGTTCTAAAGTTTCTTTATATTCAGGGTCTATATAACCTATACTCATTTTTAAAGTCTTTTTAGGCTTTTTGGAATCTAAAGCTTTATATTTTATATAACATCTATTAAATAAGCCATATTTAGGCATTCCTACAATATCTTCTATTCGAATAAATTCCATAACATTTTCTTCTGATGTGAAAACAAAAATATTATATTTTTTATCTAAATATGCACATTCATTTGAAACATTATAGTTTAAATTAATACATTCAATTATATCTAAAGCATTTCTAAAAAAATTTACTGAGATAAATAATAAAACTGCAATTACTATCCATAATTGAAATGGCATAATAAAGTTTCTATCTTCATAAATGTGTATTAAAATAGATGCTATTGTTAAAACGACTGATGGTAAAAACAAAAATATACTTAATACAAATAATAATTTAAAAATAACATTATTTTTTTGAGTTCTTTTTCTTTTAGCTGCAACATTTAAATCATTTATATTCATAATTAATATCCTTATTTATGTGTTTTAAGCGCTCGTAACTACAATTCTTTTATAACTAGTATCCATGTCAACTAGTTTTCCATTTGTATCAAACACACAAAACCTTTCTTCAAATTGACCATCATGACCTGTTTCTTGATAATAATCTATCACATATTTTCCATTCTCAAAATATCCTTCTTTTTTTACAGGCACTCCAAACATGATAGCACGAACATGATTTATATCCATACCGTTTTTTACGCGTAAGCTTTTTGCTTTACAATTAGCCACTAATTTATCTTGTCTTTTTTCACTAATATTAAGCCATGTCACTACCGCGAAAATAGAAAAAGGAATTCCTACAATAGTTAACCAAGAAACAAAACCAATAACTGCAAGAATATTAAAAAATCTCGCTGTCTTTTTAGAATAATGCTTCGTTTTTGGCATCTTTGCTAAATAATAACAAACTGTATGAGTGTTATACTCAAAAACATTCTTTTCCATACGTCCCTCCCAAAACTATTTAATTTGTTATAAAAATAATTGTACAAATTAATATAATTTGTAAATTATTAAGTAAACAACTATTTTATATTCTAATACATATGTAAATAAGTGTCAATAATATATGTTCTTACTTTTTATATTAAAACAACAAAAAGAAAAAGACCTATTGCTAGGTCTCTATCTTTCGCTACTTTTTGTGTAACTTTATTGCTAAACAGTTTTGTCTCTCGACAATTAACTAACAAAAAAACTCTTCTAACGAAGAGTGTTTTTTTAAGCTGGCAGGAATAGCTGGATTCGAACCAGCGCGTGAGGGAGTCAAAGTCCCTTGCCTTACCGCTTGGCTATATTCCTAAGTATCAGCAATAACAAGTATACAAAATTATTAATGATTTTGCAAGTAAAAAGTGATTTTATTTTAAAATAAATAATAATGCCCAGGAAAACCTAGGCATTATTTTTCTTATATTCCTTTACCAAATTATCAATATCTGATAAGAATTTATCTAAATCATCCCAAGAATCTAAGCTAGCTCCTGCTGCCTTAGGGTGACCTCCACCCTTATATTTTTCAGCTAGAGTGTTAATTATTGGTCCTCTGCTTCTTAATCTAATTCTTATTTCATTATCGTATTCAATAAACATTGCCCATGATGGACAAGTATTTATAGTTGATATAGCTGTAACCTGATTTGCTGCCTCTTCTTTTGTGACGTCAAATTCCTTGATTGTTTCTTTTTTAACAATAATGTAGGCAAATCCGTTAGGTGTCATTTTAAAATTAGATAAAACGTATCCTTTGAATTTTAATGAATTCAATGATTCAACGGATAGATTATTATCTACATATGATAAATCTACGCCTTTTTCTAATAATAATGCTGCAATATTAAATGTTTTAGATTTAACAGAATCGAATTTAAATCTTCCAGTATCTGTGTTTAATCCTACATAAAGTGCAGTAGCTGCCTCTTTAGACATTACTAGCTCGTTTTTAAATATGTCATAAAATTCAGTTAATATTTGAGCACATGCAGGAGCAGTTGAATCTACATAATTATAATCGCCATATTCTTCTACTGATGGATGATGATCAATTTTTAATACATAATCACAATTCTTGTATCTTTGATCAGATACTCTTTCTGAATTTGCAATATCTACACATATAGCAAGAGACCCCTTAAATAATGAATCATCTACCATTGTGGGCTCTCCTACGAATTTACAATAATTGCTGACTTCTCCAGAAACATATACCTCTTTATTAGGGAAACTGTCCTTAATGATATGGTATAAGCCATATTGACTACCTATACAATCACCATCAGGTCTTACGTGTCCGAATATTAATATTCTATTATATTTTTTTATTAATTCTAATATTTTTTCCATAAGGACCTCCTTATGCTGGATAATCATTCCTTAATTTTTCTAAATACCATTCAGTCAATTCTTTATCTGTTGGATTCTCTTTTTCTCCTTTATACCAGGATTTTTCTCCACCAAATACATGATTATTATACCATACAGTATCAGTATATTTCTTATTTTTTTCAGTATCATAATCAATATTAAATCCATCTAATTTATAATTTGTTGTTGAGCCAAAGCCTTGAACGCCTACATCTGTTCCATCTAAATCAAAACATAATGTACCATTTGTACCATTGAAATAAATTTCATCAGTAAAGTATAACATTGTAGCTAAAGCTCTAGGGAATGGATGATCAGATTCACCAATAGTTGAACTAATTAAACAAAAATCAGGCTTAATTATTTTTAATAACGCCATTCTATTTCCACCATTAGATGATGTTGCGCCAGATGTTTTATTGTTTGCAGAACCGACATCTGTTCCATGGTGACATGATTTATAAATTACAGTATCAGAATTCTTTATATCCTTTAATGATGTGTTAGGGGCATTAGCTATTAGTTCCTTTTCGCCATTATCCTCTAAATCTCCTGCACAGAAAAGCTTAGTATTTTTATACTTTATCAATGTAGCTACACTAAAATCATTAAAGTCATCTCTTCCAGCTAAATCTTGGCTTTGATCTGCATAATAATTTGTATCTATTATTTCTACAGATAATTCATCAAATGTAATTAAATTAGTTAATCCATCTACTCCATGTGTTGACTCATATGCTGGATAATAATTACTTCCCTTTTCAATATATGACTCTCTAAGTGAAACATATGAACCATACATAGGATTACCAGTTCTTATATGACCAAAATCAATAATATTAGATATTGTTGATACATTATCTAGTGCTTTTGGCTTATTATCGCTATTATTCATTTTTGTTAAACCACCCATATGATCAGAATGGCAGTGTGTAACAACTAATAAATCAAGATTCTTGTCGCTAGAAATGTGTTCATCAACAAATTCTTGAACATATTTTCCGTCATCGTCATCTCCAGCATCAATTAAAATATCATAATCTTTATATTTTATGAATAATGAATCTCCATATTTGTCATGCATTTCAATGGAATAGATTTGAACATCGCCATTGGTAATAAATTTGTTCTTCTTTTTATTATTTCCTAGTCTACCAGTTAGGTATAAGAATAAAAATATGCCTATTATTGCAAGTAAAACAACTACAACTATTACAATAAATAATGTAGGATTATTCTTTGCTACCTTTTTAGCAGTATTATATGCTTTTTTCTTTTGTCTTTTAGTTGCCATAATCAAAACCTCAATAAAATTGTATCACAATAACAAAAAATAAAGAAGAGTATAATACTCTTCTTCTATTATTCTTATATAGTTGTAAAAGTAGATGTTATTAATTCTGTTCTAGTTGGAATATAGAATACTGAATCAATTAAGAAACATCTTGTATCTCCATTTGTAGTATAATTCTTAAATTGAGTTATTTCTCCTGTTGATACATTTATCTTATACATTGTATAGAATTCATATGTTCTTTGAGCACCAAAATATATTGCATTATCAGCGTCTGATACATAGAATAAATATGAATGATAATCATTGAACATACCATAATCACAATTATATATTATATAATCTTCTCCGATTTGAACATTCTTATCATCGTCTTTATATAAAGATATCTTGTTATCAAAATCTATATATCCTAATCCTAAAACATATGTTTCATTATTAACAACAAATGTCTTTAAATATGCTGAATATCCAGGAGCTGAATATGAATCAACTATTACAGGGTTATATGGATCAGATAAATCTATTTCATATAACGGATCTGTTGTAAAGAATGTTACAACGAAACACTTATCTCCATTATAAGTAACTGACTTAACGCTTTCAAGATCTTCTCCTAAGCCCTTATCGATTAAAGCAATTCTCTTTTCTTCTTTTAAATCAAATATAGCTAGGTTATTAACCATTTCTTTCTTTCTACATACATTAGTAGAAACTACTCTTAAATATTTATCTTTAATATTTATTGCGAAATTGTCGTTTAATTCGCCTTTTACTCTATATACACCTAATGGATTTAAATCTGTATCGAAAAGCTTTAATGCTGTAATATAATCACCATCATAATATATATCTGTGGCTATAACTATATAATCTTTATTCATATAATAAGTTGAATAATATGAGTCAACTAAATCCACTGATTCAACATCGTTTGTATCTAAATTAAATCTATATAATCTATAAATATAATTATAGTTAGAGAAGCCATCATAATATAGGTCATCATAATTAGCTACTGAAGTAGAATATGAAACACAACCAATGAAATAATAATAATTATCAATCAATCTTGATGTAGCTAATCTATTAAATGATGATACGTATTCTAATGTTAATTCATTGTTTTCTAATTTATATATAGTTACTGCTGAACCTGATTCAATAATAATATTATTTTCTCTAACATATAGCTTACAATCACTATAGTATGGATAACCATAATAATATATGGCATAATCAAATTCTTGATTTGCGTTATCATTATGGAATGTAATTTTTTGATTTATTATTACATTTCCTGATAAATCATAAATTATAAAATATGGTTCATAATTGGAATAATATAAATAATAAATATATGTTCCATCACATTTAGCTATATCAGCCTCATCTACTCCTGCTTCTTGAACATTAGTATCAAATTGAGTTCTTGCTTCTTCGCTAGGAGCATCAGATGTTGCTGTACCACCTTCAAAATCAGCTAAATCAGGTGCACCATCTACTAAATCACCACTACTAGTCTTTGTGCTTTCAAAGAATGAAAATAATCCATCCATCCATGATTTCTTTGGTTTATTTTTATTATATAATTCCTTTAATTCATTATAATTATTAACTTTATACATCTGATCTTTTGATTCGTAATCAAAATTATATGATTGTTTTATACTATTATTATAATTCTTTACATATACTTGTTCTAACAACAATCCAGATACTATTGCGATTAACAATCCTGCAATCGCAAAGGCTGGAATTAAAGATATTTGTAAAACACTTTTTTTGTTTTTTATCTTTTTTGGCTTTAGATTTAAATTTTCTTCATATTCTTGTTTTAAATTCTTATTAAAATCATTTAATTTCATAATCCTTTAGCTCCCCTCTTAATTTTTCCTTCGCTAAATTGTAGGAATAATTTACTTGGTTAGTTGTCATATTTAGAATTCGGGATAATTCTTTTGTTGTATAACCTTCTAATACCTTCAATAAGAATATCTCTCTTTCAGGGTAATCTAAGGTCTTAATGACAATTTTTAAAAGAGGCTTGTATGAACTGTTGTTGTCGGCAATTATTTCAACATTAGATATATTATCTTCTTTTTTCTTTTTTATATAATCTAATGCTGCATTCTTTGATATTGTATATATCCAATTTAATAATGATTTTGCTTGAAAATCTTTAATATTTAATGAAACCTTTGTATATACATCCTGAATTAGATCTTTTATCGTTTCATTATCTCTAATGTATGAATAAATAATTGATCTAACTAAGGGCAATGTTTCATTATAAATCTTATTAAATGCTAGCTCATCTCCCGCTTTATAGCTAGCTGCCAACTTTTCTAAATTCATACTCTTTTTCCCTCTTCACCTATAGTAAACGATTGAAAACTTAAAAATTATGAAATTATTTTAAAAAAATTTAAATATTTATAATGCCAAGTGTTCTTAATATTAAATATGTTGTATATCCAAGATATATCGCAAGGAATATGAATCCCATTGCTTTATTAAGTTTTTTAGTTAAAGCAAATCCAAATAATAATAATGTTATAGTCATCATTACAATTAAATCTACTACTATTTCAGGTCCTGATGTTAATGGATTAACTGTAGCAGCAATACCAATTACAAATAAAATATTAAATATATTTGAACCAATTACATTTCCAAGAGCAATATCGTTTTCGCCTTTTTTAGCAGCAACAACTGATGTTACTAGCTCTGGAAGTGATGTACCTACTGCAACTATTGTTAAACCAACTAAAGATTCAGCAAGGTTTTTGTCAACATGAATTGCATCAGCACCAGTCATTGCAAGACCTTTAGCACCAAATACAACAAATTCTCCACCACAGGCAATACCTACTGCACCTAATATTACAAAGATAATAGCCTTCCAAAGCTTCATATCTTTTATTTCTTCTTGGTTTTCGTCCTCTGTTGGGTGTTTTATTGCATCTATTACTAAATAAGTAAGATAAGCAACCATTAATACAATAAAGATAATACCTTCCCATCTAAGGATTGCATAATTTCCTGTTGCAGTTCCTATTCCAAAGAATATACCAAAGATTACAAATAATAATGATACAGCGATTAGGAATGGAAATTCTCTTTTTAATGTAGCTTTTTTAATAATTATTGGTGTAAATATGATTGATAATCCTAATACTAAAAGTATATTACAAATATTAGACCCTACTACATTTCCTAAGGCAACATTAGCGTTTGCCCCATTTCCTTCTATTAAACAAGCAATTGAATCAGATACTGATACTGCAAGCTCAGGACATGATGTTCCCATAGCTACTACTGTTAAACCTATAATCATAGGAGCAATATGTAATTTTTTAGCTATTGCAGAAGCTGAGCCAACAAATAAATCACAAAACTTAACTAAGAAAACAACACCAACAACCATGAAAGCAATTAATATTAATATTTTTGGTGCAATATGCCATCCGTCATAAAATGTTGGAATTAAACAAAACATTTTCCTATCCTCCTATTAATGATGGAATTCATCATTCTTACAATATTCTTTAGAAGCTATTGACTCTAATACATTTGTAAGATGGTCTCCCATTCTCTCTAAATTAGACAATATTTCAATGTAATGCTGTGTATTAATGAATGAGCACTTACCAGATTCAACTCTATGAACATGTCTTTCTCTAAATACTTCTTCTAAATTATCTGTTTCATCCTCTAAAGGTAATGTTTCTTCAGCAAGTGTTGGGTTCCAATCCTTTAAAGCTCTAACAGTATTTTTAGTCATTTGCTCTACAGTAGCAAACATTTGTTCTAAGTCCTGTTGTCCATCATCAGATAGATGCATTTCCTTTTCATATCTATCCTGGAAGAATTCAAATAAATTTGTACAGTGATCTCCTACTCTTTCTAAATCCTTAATTTGATCTAGGTATTTAGATAAATATGTTGAAGACTTTGCATCTAGATTTTGAATAGTTAATTTGATTAAATAATCATGAATTCTCTTATCTAGACAGTTAATTGTTCTTTCGTATTCAATTCCTTTATCAATTAAATCATCATTTCTATTAAACGCATATTCGTGAGCGATGATTTCATAATTTTCTACATTTTCAGCCATGTAATCAATTGCCTTTTTAGCAAATGATAATGCTAGGTTAGGTGATTTTTTCATTAATGTATAATCAAGTAATGCATCCTCGATAGATTTTTCTTCTTTTTCAGGAACAATCTTATCACATAGCTTAATAAATGGTTTTAATAATGCTAAAATCAACAATGAATTAATTATATTAAATCCTATATGAGAAATTGAAATAATTAATGGATTTAGAGCATCCTTAAATATTGCAGTATTTATTATTTCCATTAATTTGCTGAATGCAAATCTAAATATAATTGTAAATATAAATACACCAACAAATTTAATTAATGTGTTAGCAACAGCAACCTTTCTAGCTGTTCTTGATGAACCAAGACATGCAATTATCGCAGTTATAGTTGTTCCTAGGTTTGCACCAAGCATTAAAGCTAATGAACCAGTAAGTGATAATGAACCTACTGCATATAGACCTTGAACAATACCAATTGTTGCAGCACTTGATTGAACAATCATAGTGAATAATACACCAACTAATACTGCAAGCTCTGGAGCATCTGATAAATTAGTAAACATTGTTGTTATAAATTCTTTATGTTGATCTTGAACGAAATCAAAACTCATATCGATTAAGGCTAATCCTAAGAAGATTAAACCAAATCCTAAGATTACAGATCCAACTTGTTTAATTATTTCTTTCTTAAAGAAGAATACCATTGCAGCACCTAAAAATACTAATACTACTGCAACTATTGGTTTAACGTAAGAAGGTAATGCTGCCATTAATAATGGTAATACTGTACCTCCAATGTTTGCTCCTAATAACACGCCAATTGATTGGCCAAATGTCATTAAACCAGCACCTACTAGACCTACAGCAATCGCACTTGTTGTTGAAGATGATTGAGTAAGCATTGTTACGGCAAAACCAACAATCATACCCATAAATGGTGTTCTTGTTGATTTTTGAATAATTAATCTTAATTTGTCTCCGGCTAAATTCTTAAGGCTTGTACCCATCATATGGATACCAAATAGGAAAATACCAAGACCACCTAAAACAAATAGAATGGCTTGCCAAACTCCATCAAACTCAATTCCTATTTCTAAAACTGATGATAATACCTGCAAATTGTTCAAATCTGTTATCCTCCGTTTTTTCAAAAAAATAAGACTAATACCTAATTTGGTAAAAGTCTCGAAATTTAACTTATGTACGAGTATGATAATCATACTGGGTATGTCGACACATAATCCTGATATCAGGTTTCTACTCCCTTTTAGGAAATTTATTTAATTACATTAAATATAATAACATATAAGATTAATTAATTCAAACTAAATGTTATAGACAGTGTTTTCATAAGAAAAATAAAGAAAAAATGTGCTGAATTTAATCAGCACATTTATTATTTTTCAGAATATTTAGAACTAATCTTCATAAAATCAATTCCTGAACAGAATTCATAAATTGCTTTACTAACCTTATCAAAAACTGGTTCTAATTCCTTTAGCTCTTCTTTTGTAAATTTCTTTAAAACCCAATCAATTACTGGAATAACATCAGATCTATCAATACCAAGCTTTATTCTCTTATAATTCTCAGTACCAATATGCTGAACAATGTTTTTATGACCATTATGGCCTCCAGCACTTCCTTTAGCTCTTAATCTTATTCTTCCAAGTGGTGAATCTAAATCATCAGATATTACTAGAATATCATTTGAATCTATTTTATAAAAGTTCATAACCTTTATAACACTTTCACCAGAAAGATTCATATAAGTAACAGGCTTTAAAAGAATTGTTTTTTCGTTATTTATGCTTACAGAACCTAATATTCCTTGAAATTTAGGCTCTAAATGCATTTCAACATTATTATCTTTTGCGAATTGATCTATTGCCATCCAGCCCATATTATGTCTTGTATTTTCATAATTATTACCTGGATTTCCAAGGCCTATTACTAGTTTCATTATAATAATTCTCTTTTTGACTTATCATAAGAATATGTGAATAAACCAGATAATGGTTCATCAGATAAGATTCTTAAGATACCATGACCTAATAATTGACCTACTGATAATACCTTAATCTTTTCACATTTCTTAGATTCTTCTAACTTAATAGTGTTAGTGATAATCATTTCTTTTAATACTGAATTTTGAATTCTTTCAATAGCAGGACCTGATAATACACCATGAGTAGCTACTGCATAAACTTCCTTAGCACCAGCATCGATTAATGCTTGTGCACCAGCAGTAATTGTACCTGCAGTATCAACCATATCATCAATCATAACGCATGTCTTACCTTCAACATTACCAATGATGTTCATTACTTCCATCTTATTTGGTTCAGGTCTTCTCTTATCAATGATAGCAATTGTAGTGTCTAATACTTTAGCTAATTCTCTAGCACGAACTACTCCACCATGGTCAGGTGATACAACTACTACATCAGTTAAATGCTTATCCATAATATAGTTTGATAAAATAGGTAAACCTAAGAAGTTATCAACAGGAATATCAAAGAATCCTTGAATTTGTGCAGCATGGATATCCATACAAATAATTCTATCTGCACCTGCAGTTTGTAATAAATCTGCAACTAGCTTAGCAGAGATAGGTTGACGGCTTCTTGCCTTTCTATCCTGACGGCTATAACCATAATATGGAATAACTAAGTTAATTGTTCTAGCTGATGCTCTCTTTAATGCATCACACATAATTAATAATTCCATTAAATGGTCATTAACTGGAGCACTTGTAGGTTGAATAACAAATACATTATGACCTCTTACAGTTTCGTTGATTTGAACATTAATTTCACCATCTGCGAAATGTAATACATCGCAGCTAGATAGTGGAATTCCTACAGAATCTGCTATTTCAGCAGCAAGCTCTTGATTAGAAGTTAAACTAAAAATTTTAACCTTTTTTCCCATTAATACTGACATTATAATGTCCTCCTATATTTAAATCCATTAGTATTATATCACGAATAATTTTTTATTAAAGTAGAAAACGCATTACACGAAATAAAATTATATTTTATTTATTAGTCTTCATCGTCGTCATCGTCATCTAGATCTTCTTCCTCATCGATTTCATCATCGTCAGGATCATCATCTACTACCTTATTATTAAACATTAATTTACTAAAATCTATTCCAGATTTAGTAGGCTTAATATCGATTGGCTCTTCATCATCGTCATCTTCTTCAGATTCTTCGTCATCATCAGAGTCCTCATCTTCATCTGACTCTTCTTCATTCTCATCTTCAGAATCTTCTGATTGTTCTTCGATTTCTTCTTGAGCTTCCTCTAAAGCCTCTGTTTCTTCTTCCTGAATTTCTTCTTGTTCTTCAAAAGATTCTTCAGTTTCCTCAGCTTCGGCTTCTTCAGCATCTTCTTTTAATTCATCAGATTCTTCTAAAGATTCTTCCTGAGCCCCAGCTTGTGATTCTAAAATATCTTTTACAATCTCAGCGGCAGTTTCTCTTTTTTCCTCAATATCCTCATCTTCATCGTCTTCCTTGATGTTTGTTGAGATTACTTCGAAATCATCTTTATTATAATTCTTATCTAATTCACCATAAGTAGTTTCAGATTCTTCTTTTTCTTTAGGAATTTTGATTTTATCATCAAAAATATTATCATTTCCATTATTATTCTTATCAAAGAAATGATATAAAACATTAGATTTCTTTAATGCTTCATATTTTTCTTTCATATTAGAATACATCTTTAAAACAATAGTTTCTCTTTCCTTAGCTTCACCCATGATTTCATCATAATTATCAACTAAGTGCTCAACTATTCTCTTATCAAGCTTACCTGCAGCAGCATCACTTTCAAGAATACCCATAATCTTTTCAGGTGGGAAAGCTGTTTTATAGCTTCTCTTACAATATAGGGCACTCGCAATATCTGCGACCGCAATAATCTTATCACCAATTGATAGGTCGATTGCTCTAAGTCCTCTTGGGTATCCTGAGCCATCAAGCTTTTCATGGTGGTTAGATGCAATATCTACAATTTTATAACTAAAGCTTCCTTCAAGGATTTCTTTTGTATATACGACATGTCGTTGCATTTCCTTTAGCATATCGCCCTCTAATCTTCCAGGGAAGCATAAGATATCCTTTGGTACTCTAATTTTACCGATATCATGAACAAGACCTGCAAGATATACCTCTTCACACATTGAATCAGGTAATCTTGATTTTTTAGCTAATGCTCTAGCTATTACCGCAACGGTAACTGTATGAGCTAATGTTTCATGATTATGGAATTCAAATGAGAAATTAGTTGTATTAATAAATCCTAATAGCTCCTCATCTGTATATTTTGTTTGTAAAATATAATTTTGAGTTTCATAAATATACAAGCTTGTTTTGTTATTTAATTTTTCTAATATATCTTCTTCTTTTTTTAGAAGCTTAATAACATTTCTAACCTGTTCTGGATCGAACTTATTCTTTTCGTTTCTTAAAAGCTCTTCCATTTCTTCTAATGTATATTCCTGATAATTATACATAATGATTTGATTAATTAATGTCATTAATAAACCATATTTATAATCCTCATTATCAATATCTGGAATATATTTAGCTTTGTAATAGAAAAGTGGCTTTGCATCCTCCTTTAGTGGAGAACAATAATTTAAGAATAGGAAGCTAGATGCTGCAGCTAGGGCATGATTATCTTTTGGAATGTAATCATCCTGGTAGAATAATCCAATATCCTTTAATAAGCATAACAATACTAGCTTAGGTCCTCTTTCAGGATTTATTTTATATCTTTCGATATATCTTTTCATGATAAATCCTGTTCTAAGACCACTATCCATATAGCCATGATTTATTTCGTTTAATACCTTTCTTAGGTATTTCATTACAGTACTACTATTGTAATAATATTTAGAGGTTGCATTCTCTATATCCTTATTAATATTATGTTTAATATCGTCATTGTAATTCACAAGAACACCCTCCCTAAATAAAATACATTTAAATTATAATATAATTTATATTCATAAACAATTAGAAATATAATGAAAATAATTTTCATTAAAAACTTTTAATTTTTATCTATTTTTAATAAGAAAAAATGCAATGAAAAACTCATTGCATTAAAATAAATTATTATTTACTTCATCATACAATTCTGTACTCTCTGCATGCATAAATGTTGCGAGTACAATTGCTAATGGAACCATATAATAATACATACCGTATGTATTATCAATTAATCCATATAAATCAACAAATAAATAGCCAACTGTAAATACTAAGCCGAATAACCAACCCTTCTTAATTAGCATCTTATATTTTTCAAATAAATGGATACATAAACCGATTAATCCTGGAATACCTGCAGATACTAAAACCTCTAAAATAGTATTATGGTAAACATTGAATGTATTTTGAACACCACCATATACACTTAATTCAGTTATTTCACTGACAATTCCACTTCCAAGAATAATTGTTAGTGGAGATGATAAATAAAATTCTTTTCCTGCTTTCCAGATTAAATCTCTTCCATTCGCAGTAAATTTATAATGGAATACTATATTAATAACATCTTCTAATATTGATGTTCTGTTTATAAATACCATTGCAACACTTACAATTAATGAAATTGCTAAAAATGAGAATAACAATTTCATTTTTTTATTGTCATATTTTAATATTAAAGACAAGATGAATAATGATATTGCTTCTAGCCCACCAAATAATATAGATCCTCTTGATGTCGTTACTAAAATACCACCAATTAATAAGAAAATCTTAAATAATGATATTAATGACATTGCCATAGTTTTTGATTTAAAGAATTCATAGAAAACAAATGGCATTAGGAAGCATAACATTATTCCTGCTTCATTACATAATCCCCAGCCAATATATGCCCAGAAGTCTAATATGCTTTCATCTGGATTATCAATATGAAATCTTATCGCAGAAATAACTAATTCATATGTAATTAATATACTAAGCCAGCTTAGTGTAAATACTACTATTCTAAAACAATCCTTCTTTAAATTACAGCATAATAATAAATACAATAATGTATATAATAGCCATGAAAAATACATTATATATAATACTGTATTATTTCCTACAGCCTTACTCCAAAAGATAGGAATAATGAAACCAACTGATAATATTAACATACCTATACATGTCTTTGGATATGATAAATAGCTCTTCTTAAAGTTTTTAATTGTATACCAGAAAATAAAGCCAACAAATAAAACTACTGGTATTACAATTTCAAAAGGAAAATGATCAATATCAAATCCGTTATTATATGAAAATAATAAAACTAATATTGCTGGAATAGCATATTTAAAATTATTATAAATTAATATTAATCCAATACTTAAAATAATTACTGGAAGAGCACCTATAATATAAAATGTTTGCCAACCAATTATTCCAAATAAGATAAATATTAATGAAATAATCCATTCAAATTTCCAATTATTATTAAGTTTTAATACCTTTTCACTCTTTAATATTGAAAGCATATCTTAACCTCATAAAAACATTAACTATTATACAACAAAATACAATTATTTCAATTAGAAAAACGGAGCAATTATATTTAATATAAAGGCTATTATTTTTTGGATTAATGGTCTTCTTTCCCATTCATCTCTAATTACTTCTTTTGATTTATCAATAAAAGCTAAATAATCATCCTTCATTTTAAATATTTCTGGATTATCCATTATTATTACACCACATTCATAATGTAGGAATAAGCTTCTATAATCTAAATTAATTGTCCCCTCAAATGCATATCTATCATCTACGATGATGTTCTTTGCGTGGTTGAAGCAATCCTTTGCTTCATATATTTTAACGCCAGCATTTAATAATCTAGAATATGAACTTCTTCCCATATAATAAACAGGCTTTTTATCAGGTATTCCTGGCATTAAAATTCTCACATCAACTCCACATTTCGCCTTCATTTCAATTGCCTGAAGCATTGCTTCATCTGTTAATAAATATGGTGTTGAAATATATAAATATTTTTTAGCATTAATAATCATAGACATGAATGAATCGTAGGCTGGATTTTTTAATGTAGATGGTCCATCACCAAATACCATAAAATATCCTTCTTGATTCTTAATATCTACTTCTAGTGGCTTTAATTCATCAAAGATAACCTTCTTAGTTGATAAATACCACATTTGGCTAAATAAATACGTAAATGCCATTGAGGCATCGCCTTCGTATTTACCACAATTATCTCTCCAATAACCAAATCTTTCTTTAAGATGGACATATTCATCTGCGATATTATCTCCACCACAATATGAAATGATTCCATCTATTACACACATTTTTCTATGATCTCTATAATTAAACATTAGTTTTAAGTTAATACCTAAAGGTTGGTAATTACTAATTTGAATATTTTTTATTTTAGTTAATTTCTTAATTAGCTTTCTAACTAATATTCCTTTTGATCCTACATCGTCATATAAAAAATAGATTTTAACTCCAGCATTAGCTCTTTCGTTTAATGCTTCAAATAATGAATCCATTAATTTTCCTTCAGCAATGATAAAATATTCTAATAATATATATTTCTTTGCCTTTTTTATTTCATTTATCATATCGTTGTTTTTATCAACGATATCATTAAAAAACGTATATTTTGTATTAGAAAATACCTTATTACCATTATATCTTAATGAATTAATTATTGGCATTAAATCATAATTATCAGGAACGAATTCATTATATTCTATATTTACTTCTTTAAATGCTTCATTAAACATTCTTTGTTTCTTTCTAGAAAATTTCTTAGAGTTGCTATTCATTGTATATATGATACAAAAAGGAATAGGAGCTATTAAAATTAAGAATGTCCATGTTAGCTTATAATTTAAAGATATTGGCTTTCTTAATATATAAAATACATATAGAACACCTATAAATTTGGCAACTAAATAAACTATACCAGTAATAGTCTTATATAATTCACCCTCAAAGCTAATTAAGAAAACAATAAATAAAATTGCTAAAAGCGTTTGGAAACCAAACGCTATTATTGATATTAATATTGCAATTAGCTTCTTCCATAGGGGAAGACTTCTTCGTTCATTAATTGTCATATTATTTCTCTTATTGATTAATATTTTGCTCTCTTTGCATTTTTTTAATTATCCATTGTCTTTTTAATGCTTTCTTATAATATCTAGTTAATCCGTATAAAACACCTAGTAGCATCCAATGATATAATCTTAAATATCCTTGATTTACTTGTAATATTAATGTAAATACTAATAATGCTAATACAAAGGCTGGAAGAATTTTAAATTTTCTTTTACTTCTCCAATAAACCTTTAATGCATTCCATGATAATGTGATGCTTAGCATATAGAATACTATTGTAGCGAAAATACCAAGTGTAGCCATCATATCTAATGTAACATTAGATGGAACATATGTTTCATCGAATCCTAAATATAATCCATAATTACCTGGACCAACACCAAACCATGGATTTTCTTTAAATACATTGAATGTTTCTGTCCACATAGAAACTCTTCCTCCTGTTGAAGAATCTAAGGAAGAATTAAATAATCTGCTGACAAATATATCATAAAGATGATCAAATATTAATCTAAACGCTACTATAGCAGTAATTACTAAGAGTAAGAATAATATCTTTTTCAAGCTTATACTCTTTAATATCCATAATAAATAAACTAATACAATTACTACTGCGATTGCGACGAATCCAGAAGTTGAAGTTGATATTACTAGCATTATTAATGATAATATTACATCTTTAATATATCCTTTTTTCTTAGCTATTAAGAATAAATATAGAGAAACACTTAGCCAAATTGAAACATATGTCGCAAAATAACTAGGCTCATAAAACCATAAGCTAAATCTATGTATTCCTTTAAATTCTCCATATGATGGCATAAATGGAATTTCATAATTAAATACCATCATCAATGCGAACTGTAACATCAATAAAATAAATTGGAAATACATTGTATGTCTAAATATTTTCATAAACCTTCTAGGTCCATAAAAATAGATAAAATTGGCATATAAATAGAATATAAAAACTACATTATATATTATTGAAAAATAATATAATACACCTCTAGAAACATTAAAACCAAATGCGACCGATATTAATGAGAAAACGAGGAATAAAAATATCCATATGTTATTAGTTATTCTATATTTATTTCTTAATACCAGCATTAATGAAGTAAATGCTAAGAATATTTGGTCTAATCTAAGATTTACACCTACATTTATTCCTATAACATCTGCTCCTATCAATAATGTTGATAGAAACATAAAAAAGAAAATAATGTAATCTATTGCATTTAATCTGACTATAGTATTAACTTTTACCCTGCTTCTATCAATAGAAAGTTCCATGTTATACCTCGATATTGTCTAAAATAGTTTTTACTACCCTTTCATAATTATATATTTCTAATACTTTTTCAGGAGTTGATAACTCAATGTTATTTTCTCTAGATAAAATATTTGTTAAATCAGCTACATCCTTAAAATATATAACTGATAAATCCTTATAAACCTCTTTAAATACATCTATAGATGATACGATTGGTAATGTATTTAAATATAATGCCTCAGTAGGAGGTAATCCAAATCCTTCATATAATGATGGTTGAATTAAATATTTTGCTTTAGATATTTCATCATACAGTTCATTATCTGTAAGCTTTCCAGTGAAAACTACATTTTTATATTTATCTTCATCAAAATTAATTCCAACTAAGAAATTATCTTTTTGACCTATGATTTTTAATTTATATCCGCTATCTCCTAAATTAGAGAATGCTTCTAATAATATATTAATTCCTTTATGTGGCTTAACATTGCCAACATAAATGATATTGTTTTCCTTTTTTACTTCTTTTCTATTCTTTGCATATTCTATTATTGGCATACATATTCCTGGATAATTTAGGATATATTTATCCTTATATTTAGGAAAATAATGATTACATCTACCAATAGTAAAATTAGATACACAGAAAATCTTTTTAGACTTTTTAACACATCTTTTAAATAAATGCTTTTTTACTGAATAATCAATAAAATTCTTAGTAGTTGTTTTTCTCATATCTAAAAAGATTAAATCATGGATATATGAATAAACAGGTATTTTAATTCCATAAGGAATAATGAAATTAGGAATTAAAATTACATCGCATAATTTGTTGATTTCCTTATTAAATTTTCTTATTCCTCCAATTGAAAAAGGATCAGTATCATTTACTATTATCTTAGCCTTAGGGTATTGTTTAGATAATTCCTCTTTGCCTACTAGATAATATTCATTTTTGTCATAATCAAGATTATCTAATATTCCAGATAATACTTTACCTATTCCTGATTTTCCAATATATCTTGAATCTATAGCAATTTTCATTTAAAGCTCCTCTTTTAAAAGCGATTTAACATGTTCTTTAAATTTTGAGAACAATAATAAATCATCTACTCTCTTTTTAGCATTTTGAGAGAATTTATTTTTTAATTCATCAGATGCTGATAATTGTTTTATTGCTTCTGCATATTGTTCTACATTACAATTATCTACTTCTAGTCCTGTTTCATCCTTTATACTTACATAATTTACACCAGAACCAGGTATATTAAATGTAATTACAGGCTTTGCGTAATACATTGCTTCTGCAAGTCCAACGCCAAATGCTTCATTCTTTGTGATTGATGGGAAACAAAATATATCACAAGCTAAAAAATATGCCTTTAATTCGTCATCTGAGATTCTACCTAGGAATTCTACTTTATTATCATCCTTTGCTTCTTTTATTAAAGAATCAGTTAAAGGTCCTTTTCCACCAATTAATACTTGATAATCATCAGATAAAAGCTTACTAGCCTTTACTAAATATGTCATACCTTTATATTCAACATGTCTTCCGAAAGAAAAACAAATAGTTTTTCCTTTATATTTTTCTTTTATTTCTTTTGCCATTTGAATATGAGTATCATCATATTTTAATCTTTCTTCATTTATACAGCTAGGAATAACAACACATTTATCCTTATTTGAAGATAACCATTTGCTTCCTTCAATATAATTAGGTGATGTTGCCACAATTCTATCAGCATATTTTATTAATTTCTTTGTTTGACCATTAAATAGCTTTCCTAATATTTTTTGCTTAACTATATCAAGATGCCACCACATTATTAGCTTAAATTTTTTATTCTTTAAATGCTTCATTAAAAAATGGGCAACAAATGGGTTGGGATAATGGAAAATAACGATATCTGGTTGAAATTCCTTCATTACTTTCTTTAAAACCTTGCCGTATGATAACGCAATTGATTGTGATGCTACCTTAGTTTGGCAATTTACTCTAGTAATATCAACACCATCAACCTGATTAGTTACAGTTCCCTTTTCGTGGTTAAAGCAAATTACTCTTTGTTCATACTCTTCTTTTATTGAATTTAATATATCCCTTGTTGTTTGTTCTATACCACCTATATGAGGATACATATAATTATTGATTTGTAGAACTCTTTTCACAAAACCACCAGCTTTTATAATAATTTAATTATTTTCTTAATATCTTGATTTTTATTTTTATCGCAAACTAGGATATTATCCTTAGTTACTGCAATAATCATATTAGATACACCTAAAAGTGATACCTGTTGATAATTACCATCACTTACAACAATGTTGTTGTTAGAATCAACAGATATACATTTTATATTTTTAACTACATTTGAGTTTTCATCCTTATCAAATAATTCCTCAAATGCTAAAAAATTACCAACATCATTCCATCCGAATTCAGATGGAATAACAATTATGTTGTCTGCGTGCTCCATTACTGCAAAATCAATTGATTTCTTTTCAAAATTCATAAATACATCTTTTACTTGTTCTGCAGTTTTTATTCCTTCATTTTTGGTAAATAGCTTACTAATTGAATTAATTGTTTCATAATGATTTACACTATATTTCTTTAATGCATTCATAATAGTGTCATATTTAAAAATAAACATACCACTATTCCATAAATATCTACCTGAATCAAAATATTCCTTAGCAATTTCATATTTTGGCTTTTCTCTAAAGCCTAATGATTTTACTGGAACATTTAATTTTGCTTCATTTACTTCAATATATCCATATCCTGTTTCAGGGTATGTAGGTTTAATACCTAATGTAATAATATTATTGTTTTGTGCTTCCTTTTCTGCAATCTTAATTACATTTCTAAATTCTTCTGAATTAGAAATTAAATGATCAGATGCTAGAACACAAACTGTTGGATTATCATAATATTTTGAAATCATTGTAGAGCCATAAGCTATTGCTGCGGCAGTATCTCTAAATGCTGGCTCTATTATAATTCTTGAATCATCTAATTCAGTTAAGTCAGCCTTTAATGCTGGTACCTGAATTTCGTTTGTAGCAATAAAGATTCTGTCCTTATCTACAAGTGGTAAAATTCTTTCATATGCTAACCTAATTAATGATTTATCTGAAAATATTTTTAATAATTGTTTTGGCTTTTGTTTAGTAGATAATGGCCAGAATCTTTCTCCTGAACCACCAGCCATAATTAAAAATGTTAGCATAATTAATCCTCCAACATTGAATTTATTAGATCGTTAATATTATCATTTAGCTTATATCCTGTTGTTGTTGTAAATTTAGTAGAATCTCCAACTAATACATCAGGATCATAAGGTCTAATAAATTCACTAGAAACTTTAATTCTTATCTTTCCGTTTTGGTCAACACCGATTTCATCAATTCCTGTGCCTGACCATTTTATATTTAATCCAATCTTTGAATAAACTAATTCAACAATTTGTCTTACTGAATATCCAATTCCTGTTGAAATAATATAATCTGTTGGCTTCTCCTGTTGAAGTGAAATCCACATTGCATATGCATAATCCTTAGTATTTCCCCATTCACGAATTGGATCAAGGTTTCCTAATGATAATACATAATCTTCTCCACTTCTAACCTTCTTAGCTGCCTCAACTATTTTTTTAGAAACATATGAAGATACTCTAAATGGAGATGTATGATTATAACAAATACCATTTACAGCATATAGATTGTAATTATATCTATAGCTTTTTACCATACTATGAGCATATTGTTTTGAAATAGCATATGGAGTAGTTGGTTCAAATTGAGTATTTTCATTTTGTGGATAAATATCTCCACTAAATAAATATGGAGTTGATAAATTAAATAGCTTTGTTTTAATTTCACTATTTTTAATTGCGTCTAATAATCTTAATGTTCCTAGCGCATTAACCTGAGAAGTATATTCAGGTATATCAAAAGATAGGTCAACATGAGATTGAGATGCTAAATGATATATCTCATCTGGCTTAATGTTTTCTAGTAGTCTATTAATATTTGATGTATCAGTCATATCGCCAACATGGATAAAGAAATTAGAATTATCATTAAATTCAACCATATATGATGAATTATATTGGCTCATAGATTGAATCATTCCATGAACTTCATAATTCTTTTCCAATAATAGCTTAGTTAAATAATAACCATCTTGACTAACAATACCAGTTATAAGTGCTACCTTTCTCATCTTTAATCTATCCTTCTCTTTTGGTTTAGGGATTACTGCAATTATTTCAAGATTTCCATCAAATACAATCTTTGAATGTTCTGCAGTTAAAATAAATGTATCTCCTTTTTTTATTTTATCCTTGTTAATAGTTCCTTCTCCATTAACAATATAAAATATTTCAAATCCTTTATTTTCATATTTTGTACTACCATTAATGTTTAATTTATATAAATTGAAGTGACTATTTTTAAATGCGTCATCTTCTTTAAATCTATGAATTAAATTTTTGTCATTGTTATAATCAATAACATTTAGTGAATCTTCAATATGTAATTGTCTTTTTGGCAATCTATTGAAATCATAAAGCCTATATGTAATATCTGATGATTCTTGAGTTTCTAAAATAAATGAATCTCCATGTATAGCGTGAACTCTTCCTGGTTCAACTACTACTAAATCATCTGGCTCTATTTCTTTATTAATTAAGAAATTCTCAATTAATCCTTTGTTAATTACATTTTGTAATTCAACAGAATTTTTAACATTGACACCAAGTGTTACTGATTTCGCCTTTGTCTCGGGTAAAATGTACCAGCATTCAAATTTTCCTAATGAATTATGCTTCTTCAATGCATAATTATCATTTGGGTGAACCTGAATACTTAAATTTTCTTTAGCTGAAATAAGTTTTAATAAAAGTGGAAATTCCTTATCAGGATAATCTCCAAATAATTCAGGATGCTTATTCCATAAATGTCTTAATGTTTCACCCTTATATTTTCCATTTGAAATAATTGATGATTTGTTTTTATATCCAGATACTATCCAAGCCTCACCTGTGCCATCTGGACAATCATAAATTTTATTTAATTCATTTCCTGCCCAAGGCTTAATCTCAAAATAAGGCTTTAAAAATAATATCATTTTGCTTCCTCGCTCTTAAATACAGTTCTTAATGCAGTATGCCATATTATTCTTATATCTAACCATAAGCTTCTCTTTACGCAATAATATAATTCCATCTTAATTCTCTTATCATATTCAATATCGCTTCTACCATGACTTGCCCAGTAACCAGTTAATCCTGGTTTAACCTTGAATAATAATTCTTTGTTCTCATGATATAGCTCTACCTCGTCTGCAACAATAGGTCTCCAGCCAACGATAGACATGTTACCAATTAGAATGTTAATTAATTGTGGTAATTCATCTAATGATGTCTTTCTTAAGAATTTACCAAATTTAGTAACTCTTGGATCGTTAGTAACCTTGAAATCTCTCTTATATTCAGCTAATTGTTCTGGAGTGAATATTTCTTCGATTGGTCTTGGATCATTCTTCATTGTTCTAAATTTCCAAACCTTAAATTCTTTACCACCCTTACCAAATCTTTTGTGTCCAAAGATAGGTGTTGATTTTACTGAGAATGGGATGATAATCATTAACAATATAAATAACCATGATAATAATACTAACGCAATAAATGATAATAATATATCAAATACTCGCTTTATAAATGCAAAAATAGGCTTTCTCTTGTACAAAGAAATGTCATAAGTCATATTTAAACTTTCTTGTACAGATTTACGTGACTTTAATTCTTTATCCATTATAATAAATCCTCCTTAAAAAATTAAATTAAACAAATAAAGAATTCTATAATCTATATACCAATGATAATCTTGAAATATTCATTCTTTTTACCAATATGGCATTAATAAATACAATTCTATTTTTAATTTCAATCTTCGCATTTTCAATAATGCTTGAAATAGCTCTAACAACAATTGTAGTGTTGATATGCAAATTACTAATAAAATCAATTGAAATATTTAATACTTCATTTTCAAAATTAACAGCAAATAATAATATATCACTCTTATCTAGGAATATTTCTTGTGCTCTTTCGATATTATCAACTGTTAAATAAAATAATCTTTCAATAAGTGTGAAAGGTCCATTTAAACCAAGACCTAATTTATGCATTAAAGCAACACCAAATGGTACTGTTGTTGAAATAATAAATGTGTATAAAATATTTCTTATTTTCTTAGAGAAAAGGGCTAATAAAAGAACGACAATAATAATTAATATTACTATCATCAAATTATTCTTTAAAAATGAACTAAAATAATTAATCATTATTAATTTGCCCCCCCTTCTAAAATATTATGTATTATACATAATATCCCATTATACGATACTATTTTACCACAAAAATTCAAAAATGGACAAAATAGTTAATTTTATTATAAATAATAAAAAAATAAAGAAGCAATAAATGGAAATTAATCCAAATATTGCTTCTTTTATTAATTGAAGAAATGATTTTCTAGCATTAAGCATAAACAATGATAAATTGGTAAATGAAGCTCTTGAATCATAAATGTTTCATTTGATGGAGCTATTATTGTAACATCTGCGATATTTTTTAATAAACCCCCGTTTTTTCCAGTTAAACCAATAATTTTCATGCCTTTAGCCTTTGCTGCAACACAAGCATTTATTATATTTTTCGAATTGCCTGAGGTTGTTATTGCAAGGAATACATCGCCCTCATTAGCATATCCCATAACCTGTTGGGCATATGCTAATAAACCACCATTTTCTACATCATTTGTAAATGCTGTATTTAATGCTTGATGATTATCTAATGCAATGGCAGGAAGACCAGCTTGAAGCTTATCGCCTAGCTCTTTACCAATTTGTGGATCAATATCACACATCTTCTTCTTTATATCATCATTTAATGGTCTTTTAGATATGAATCCTTTCATTAGCTCACCAACGATGTGCTCACTATCACTACATGAACCACCATTACCAGCAATTAAAAGCTTATGTCCACTTTCGTAACTTTTCTCTAATATTTTATAAGCTTCTAAAATTGATTCCTTACAGCTTTCTAATACTGGATATCTTTTTATTAAATCATTTACATTATATTCCATCATAATTATCAATCCTTTTATTTAATAATCTTATTAATTATGCTTAATAAGCTTTCATCATTAATATCAACCTTAATTTCGTTTCCTATTAGGCCTGTCTTACATCCAGCATTAATTCCACATTGAACATCATTTTTACCATCACCAATCATCCATGATTCTGATAAATCAATATTATATTCTTTTGCTGCCTGTAATATTAAACCTGGCTTTGGCTTTCTACAATCACAATTAATCTTATATTCAATTCTTTCTCCCGCAAAACCTTTATCTGGATGATGAGGACAATAATATAATGCATCAATGTAGGCACCATCGTTACCTAATAATGTTTGCATTTTATTATGAATTTCATCTAATTCTTCTAATGTTACTTCTCCTCTAGCAATAACTGGCTGATTTGTAATGACTATACAAAGATAATCTGAATGATTAATCTTTTTAATTGCTTCTGTAACACCATCAATTAATTCAAATTGATTAATATCTCTTAAAAATCCTACATATTTATTAATTGTTCCATCTCTATCAAGGAAGATTGCTTTTTGCTTATTACATAGATTTCTTCTTTTTACGATTCCTTTTTTAACATCCTCGCATACTGAATAATATCTATCTGGTGTTCCCATATCCTTTACATATTCAGGAGAATCATAAACAAACATTTTTCCAGTATTAGCTAATGGTTTTAATAATTGTCTATCTAGATCAACCTTTGGTGTATTAATAACAACATCTAATACCTTTGGAGATAATACATGAATACCTGCATTAACTCTATTCTTATAATAAGTAGGTCTTTCATCTTCCTTAGCTAACCATTTTAATACAGACTTATTTTCATCTGCGATAATTAATCCACTATCATATGGATGTGAATTTGGATGTGTAAATAATGTTACTAAGCCACCCTTTTCCTTATGATAATTAACAAATCTATTAAAATCTATATCAAATATAGCATCTGCGTTTATTAATAAAAAATCTTCAGTAAGCTTATCTTTTATCTTAAATAACGCACCAGCATTACCTAATGGTTCTACTTCGTTATAATATTCAATATTTACACCAAATTTTTTTCCATCACCAAAATAGTCCATTATAATGCTTCCTAAGTGGCTAACTGTAATAATAATATCAGTAAAGCCTTGGCTTCTTAAGCATTCTATCTCTGTTTCAAGAACAGGTCTATCATTAATTTTTATCATTGGCTTTGGAATATCAGAGGCAACACTTGAAATACGTGTTCCTTTGCCACCGGCCATAATAACAACTTTCATATTATTTTGCTCTCTTTTCATATACTTCTGGAGAATAATGAATTACTCTTGTTCCAGAATTCTCAAATTTAAATGGTACTTCCATTAATTCCTTTAATGCTTCTTTTACAGCATCTTGCTTATCTTGCTCTACATAGAATAATAGGAATCCTCCTCCACCAGCACCTAAAAGCTTTCCGCCTAATGCACCAGCCTGAATACCCTTTTCATATAATTCATCAATTGAGCCTGAAGATACTTGAGATCCTGTTTGTCTCTTTAATCTCCATGTTTTATCTAATAATCTACCAAAATCATTTAAATCACGTTTTGGATTTTCTAATACATCTTGTGCTTCATCAACAAGCTTTAGCATTTCATTTAATTGAGCCTTCTTTTCTTCTAATGTTTGTTTTGTAGAAGATTGAATCTCAGAGCTAAATCTTGTAAATCCTGTAAAGAATAATAATAAATTATTATTTAATGCTTCTTTTCTTTCAGCAGAAATAATGATTGGATTAACATGATAATTATTATCTTTAAAATCAATTCTATTAAAACCACCAAATGATGCAGCTATTTGATCTTGCCATCCGCCTGCTTCATTACATAATTCTCTTTCAAGCTTAATAGCTTCAGAAGCTAATTCCTTCTTTGAACGATATTGTCCCTTTAAGCAATGAAATGCATTTAATAAGCCAACTGCAAAAGATGATGATGTACCTAATCCTGTTCTTGCAGGTAAATCAGCGTCATATGCAATATGAAGCTCATGCATATCTAGCATCTTCATTGCATTTCTTACCATTGGGTGAACCATATCATCAATATTGTTTATTCTTTCCATTTTTGAATATATTAATTCTGTTGAATAATCAAAAAATCTTGGTAAATGTCTTACTGTAACGTATACATATTTATCAAATGATGTAGAAATAACTGAACCATAGCCTGAATTGAAAAATTCTGGCATATCAGTTCCTCCTCCAAAGAAAGACATTCTAAATGGTGTTTTAGTAATAATCATTTTTGATTTCCTCCCACTAAATAATAATCTATTTTTCTTTTCTCTTTATAAATATTTTTAGTGCATCCTTCATTTCTTTTCTGAATAAAATAGCAACTAAAATTACATATACAACTAAATAAATAGCTCCACCAATATAAATATTAGGAACTAAATATAATAAATAATATGTTGAAATTATTAATATTAAAAATACTAAGTTCTTTATCCATTTAACTTTGTATTTAATTATTAAGAATAATTCTGTAATAATATACCAAATTGCGTTGGTTATTACTGTTGCTACTGAAATAGCAAACATTGATTTAAACGCAAAATATGCCGCAATATTAATAAGAATTGAGAATGCTAGCATAGATAATGCCATAATTAAGAATAATAAAATATGTTTTAATTTCTTATAAATATTAGCTTTAATAGCTGTAATACTTGCAGATATTAAAATACCAGGTAATATTATTCTAAATATAGGTAATGATTCTACATAATTTTCTAGGAAGAATCCTACAAACCAATGTAGTGGATAATAAACAACTATTGCAAGGCTCATAAATACTATCAAATAAGTATTTAAGACTGAATAATTAGATTTAACATTTTCATCACTTGTTTTATTAAGTGTTGGGAAGATAACCACTGATACAGCATTAATTGCTACTAATATTAATTGTACTAAAGAATAAGCAAATGCATAATTTGCAAAATCTATTTCATCAAACAAAATATTAACAAATTGCTGATCTACAATAAATAATACTTGAGTAATAAAATTACATATTAATAGGATAAATCCTACTTTATATAATCCTTTTAATTCTGCTTTATGCTTAGCAAATGGATCAAAATGACCAAATGTAATTTTTCTATATGTAATCATATACCAAAGCATTAATACAATATTAATACTTAAGAAAATTGTAGTATATAAATAATAGCTTGGCTTAAATCCATTAAAGAAATATAATGCTGCCAATACTCCTATTACTACTATTAATATGCTAGCCCTAATTACATTTCTTAAAGAAACAAGCTTGAATCTTTGAGTCGCTTGGCTTATTAGCTCATAATATGTTATAGCATTGTAAGCTAAAATATTTACACCAACAAATATTGCAGTAAATTTATATACACCTGGAAGGAAAAATAATCCTACTAGAATTGTAATTGCTGCTAATATTGTTTCGACTATATAGAAAAATCTTGTGAATACACCAAATTTAGATTTTTCTAATTCATCATATGTTGAACCTGCATATTTTAAATAAATACCATCACAAATACCAAAATGAAGAACACCAATATAGGAAGTATATAAAGTAAATGTTTTATAGCTAGAATAATCTACCTTATCCATTATTTTTGGAAGTAGAAAACCAGTTAAAACACCTGCAGCAAGAGAGATAATGTTACTAATTGCTACAATTATTATATTTCTAATTGCTATTCTTTTTTTGATTATTTCTTTAGTTTCATCAACCTTTTCTTCTTGCTCTACTTCTGTATTTTGCTCTAAATCTTCCATATTTCCTCTTTTATTTAACTATTATGTCAACAAGCTTTGATAAGTCTTCCTCACATTTATTATTAACTCTATTAAAGATTTCAATCATTTTATCATTAGATATTGTTCCATATGCTAATATCTTATTTTTAATATCATTTACATCATATGGATTAAATAATAATGTATCACTATAAAGCTCTTTTAAGCTCATAGCATTACTTGAAACAACTCTTGTTCCATATCTCATAGCCTCTAGTGGAGGTGAACCAAATCCTTCACATAATGATGTAAATATTAATGCGTTAGCATTTTTATATAAATATTCTAGATCTGCTTCTGATACATATCCTAAAGATATTACCTTTTCTTTATGCTTTAATCTATCATAAATACAGTTAGGTAATGCTCCTGTAACAATTGCTTGAGGGAATTGATCGTTTTCATCCCATATTTCATCTAATGCTTTTAAGCCTCTATAAGTATTTTTAGTATATCTGCTTGCAGATACGAATAAAAAATAATTAGTGTAATTAATGCTTGGGGCATCAGTTGAAGATAATAACTTTAATGGAGCATAAGATACTACTATTTTATCGCTATCAATTTTAAATTCTTTGATAATTTGTTCCTTACTATAATTTGAAATAGTAATAATTTTATTAGCTCTCTTAATATTTTTCTTTAGGTTTCTTTTTAAATAAAACTTAAATAATCCAGTAAATCTTAATATCTGCTTAACTGGATATTTAATGAATCTATTCTTTCCTGTATAATAATATTTCTCTTCTTTGTTAATCTTAGAGAATGTAGCTAGATTTAATTGAGCTAAATCATGAATTGTAAAATATAATTCACAGCTATTAGGTATTTTAATACTATTTTTAATTAGCTGATAAGGGAAATAAACTCTATCAAAATCTAATAATATTTTAGATACTGATTTCCAGAATGCTTTTGTTCCATATTTGAAATCAACATAAATAATATTACATTTAGAATCTAAAATAAATTGATCTATTTTTTCATCTTTTATTAATAGAATTGAAATATCGTTACCATATTTCTTTAATATTTCGTTAAATACTTTTTTTCCATATTCATATAAACCTGAATAAAAATCTCTATTCTGAGTATATGAAAGATCATATAATATTTTCATATTTTATAAACTAATAATGCTTTTAAAGCAAAATTTCCCTTTCAAATATTAATAATATAAATTACATTTATATTTTATACCATATTTTTTAAAAAATTCATACTATAAATATTATTTAATATGAATTACACTTAATTACTGTATATAAAAATGAAAAAAGCCATATAGTTTTAAAACTATATAGCTTTCTTTTCTAGTATTCACAATTCTTTGGAGTTCTAGGATATGGAATAACATCTCTTATGTTTTCAACACCTGTTAAATACATAATTAATCTTTCAAATCCCATACCAAATCCAGAGTGGATATTTCCACCATATCTTCTAGTATCTAAATACCAGTCGATTGGTTCCTTATCAACATTTAATTCTTCCATTCTCTTTAATAGAATATCAAGGTTTTCTTCTCTTTGAGAACCACCCATTAGCTCTCCTGAGCCTGGAACTAATAAATCTACTGCAGCAACAGTCTTATTATCTGGGTTAACCTTCATATACCAAGCCTTGATATCCTTTGGCCAATCTGTAACAAATACAGGTCCATTGAAATGTTCTGTTAAGAACTTTTCATGCTCCTTAGCAATATCATCCTCGTATGATGGCTTGAATTCCCACTTAACATTTTGTTGTAGTAACAAATCAACTACATCATGGTGCTTAATTCTAGTGAAATGAGAAACTAATAGCTTTTCAAGTCTAGCCTTTAAGCCTTTTTCAATAAATTGATCACAGAAATTAATTTCATCAGCAGCATTTTCTAAAACATATTTTACAACATATTTTAGCATTTCTTCTTCGATATCCATTAAACCATTTAAATCACAGAATGCCATTTCTGGTTCAATCATCCAGAATTCATTAGCATGTGTCTTTGTATTAGAATTTTCTGTTCTAAATGTAGGTCCGAATGTATAAATATCTGAGAATGCCATAGCAAATGTTTCGCCTTGTAATTGACCAGAGCCTGTAATAAATGCTTGCTTACCAAATAGGTCAGCACCGAAATCTACTTTTCCGTCCTCACCCTTAGGTAGGTTATTAACATCTAATGTAGTAACCTTAAACATTTGATCTGATCCTTCACAGTCAGCACATGTAATTAATGGTGTATGTACATATAAATAGCCATTAGATTGGAAATATGAATGAACTGCCATTGCAGCAACACTTCTTATTCTAAATACGGCATTAAACATATTAGTTCTAGCACGTAGGTGTGCATTATCTCTTAAAAATTCTAATGTATGTCTCTTTGGCTGAATAGGATAGTTCTCTGGACAATCTCCAAGCATAACTACCTTCTTTGCTTTCATTTCTAATGGTTGTTTTGCATTTGGTGTTAATTCAATATCACCAACAACCATAACACTCATACCTACTCTAAATTTTGATACTTCTTCAAAGTTATCAATTCTTGTTGGCTCATAAACAACTTGTAAATTTAGGATAGTTGAACCATCATTTATATTTAAAAATCCGAATTGTGATTGGCTTCTATTAGTTCTAACCCAACCATATACAGTAACTTCTTTAGCTACTTTTTCTTCAAATAATTTTTTTATTCTATCTCTTTTCATTTTAAAAACCTCCATTAATTTTTCCTAATTCTTCATTATATTTTTTAGGCTCCTTAAGCACTATAATTTGTGCATTAGGATATTTCTTGTAAATCTTTTTAATAGCCTTTTTAGCTTCACCACTACCACTATATAATATAAATTTAATATTTTTATTATATAGATTTGTTTTAGCTAATACAGTATTTATTGGACAAGAAAATTTTCCATTCCATATAGGTGATCCTATACATATTTCATCATAATTTGAAATATCATTATTATAATCAATAAGCTTAGATTTAGCTCCGATTCCAGCTAAAAAGCCACCTTTAAATATATTCCAAAAATTATTTTTCTTTAATGATTTAGCATTTACTTTTCTTAAATCATATCCTAATTCTTTCATTTTATCTGCGATAATATCACCATTACCACTCAATGAATAATATATAAACAACTTCAATATATTCACCACCTAAAATAAAAAAGTCCTTAAAGATAAACTTTAAGGACGAATTATCGCGGTACCACCTTAATTCTGTAAAATGAATTACAGCACTCAATTACACCTTTAACGCAGGAATACGGATGGTTCTACTTAATTTCTTCCATCTCTTGGGGATGTTCTCCATCAAATTCCACTAATCTAATTTCACCATCATAGATCTCTCTTGAAGCTTCTATTTGATATCGTTCCCTTCAACGATTTACAAGACTATTATATACCAAATAAATAATAATTCAATAAAGAAAATTAATAAATATATTAGTTATTATCTTTAGAATATAATGCGTATAAAATTATGCTACCTACTAAATCTAGACAGAAAATAAAATTAAACACTAATGCGAATATAGCTAATACATTTGGCTTTATTTCTCTTTGTTTCATCTTATGAATAATATAAGCTACTGAATGAATTCCTGATGATACCATATATACATATGTTAAGAACCAGCTAATTATTAAGACAAAAGGAATTCCTAACATTAAAAATGGATTTAGCATTCCTGCAATTAATAAAAAAATAATAAAGAAATTGATACAATACCAAGGAATATGTATTAATTTAATAATAAAAGTCATCTTTAAAGGATTAACACTATCCTTAAATATTTCTATTATTCCAAATATTGTATTAACTATATAGAATGGTAAAAATACAAATGATCCTATTAAAAATATTAATAAAAATACATATATTGCAGGACTATCTACATTAATCATGACAAGTGTTCCAGCAATAAGTGCTGAAATACCTAATATATACATTAAAATTGTTTGAATAATTAAAAAAATCTTATTAACTTTCATATAATCACCAAGTTTACATAAATTATTATACAATAATATAATATTTCTGTTAATTTATAATTTGATTTTATCTATTTTAAATAGTAAAATTAAAACATAAGGACGGTATTTAATATGTGTATATTTTGTGAAATAATTAAAGGAAATATTCCATCAAAAAAGATATATGAGGATAATGATACATTAGCTATTCTAGATATATCTCAAATAACTAAAGGTCATACATTAATCTTACCAAAAAAACATTATGATAATATGCTAACAATTGATGAAAAAGACCTACAAAATGTTATAAAAACTGCAAAAAAGGTTACTTCTATGATTAATGATGCATATAAGCCTTTAGGCTTTAATATTATCAATAATTGTGGTGAAGCTGCAGGTCAAACTGTAATGCATTATCATATGCATGTTATTCCTAGATATTCAAATGATGATTTAGTGATGCAGCATGCAGATAATACAAATAAATTTGATTTAGATAAAATAGCTAACGAAATTAAAGGATAAGAAAAAGGGAATCGATTGATTCCCTTTTAATTTTCGTCATCTATAAATTCGATTTTTGGTTTTGTTGGTTTAGTGCTTGCCTTAATTAATTGAATTCTTAATATACTATAATATTTATATAATAGTGGATTAACATATTCCTTCCACTTCTCATATTGATTATCATACATATATTTTCTTAATGCTGATGCATTAATTTTAATGTCATTTCTATCTACTTTTACAAATGACATTTTATTTTTTATTTCATCCCTAAACCATTTTTCGCATTTGTCTTCAATTCCATAGATCATGCAATCAGGCTCAAAGCCTAACTTTTTAGCACTATCTATTACATAATCTCCCCAACCAAAGACATTTCCTATTCCTAAATCAGGAAGGGGTGCTATTTTGATTTTATCATTATAAATTAATTCTAGCATTGTTTTTCTTGTTTCATAATCAAATGGATTTTCTTCTGTTCCTGATTTATCAGAAGATCCAATAAATATTAATACTTCTTCGCACATTTCTAATGCTTGATTAATTATATATTCATGTCCACTATGAAGCATTTGAAATCTACCTAGAATTAATCCTTTTTTGTATTTTTTCATTACTAATTTTCCTTTACATATTTAGGCATTAATTGTAATTTATGTAAATTAATTCTATTTAAATAATCTATTCTTTCTTTAATTTTTTGATCTTCACATACACCAGTTCTAATATATTTATCTAAAACCTCGTATGTAAATCCTAGCTTTTCCTCATCTGATTTTCCAGACATTCCATCCTCTGGAATCTTGTTTACAATAAAATCAGGAAGACCTAATTCACGGCCTAAGGCTCTTACTTCTGTTTTTGTAAAATCAGAAATAGGTGAGAAATCTCCGGCAGCATCTCCAAATTTAGTTGAATATCCTACCCAATCCTCTGATAAATTACATGTATTACATACTCTACCACCAACTATCGCAGAAATACCATATAAGGTAGTCATTCTGATTCTTGCTGGAGTATTTGTCTTATATACATCATATGTATTTGGATCTAAATCCATTTCTTTACCTATTATTTCTCTTAAACTATTAACAGGCTCTTCAATATTTATAACAAAATGTTTAATTCCTAATAAATTAACTACAGCATTTGATACATCTATATCATGCTGAATTCCTTTAGGCATTAATACACCTATTACATTTTCTTTACCTAATGCTTTAACTAATAATGTGGCACATACTGATGAATCAGCTCCACCAGAAATACCAACAATAGCTTTACAGCCTTTACCATTTTCTTCAAAATATTTTCTTATCCAATTAATTACTTTTTCACTCTCAGACATAAAAATACTCCTAACCTAACATATTATCTATACATGCAAATAATGCAGATACGCTTATCATATCAGCAAAAATTGAAATACCTAATGAAACAGCACATATAATTAGTGTAGGTTTAAATTTATAAATAACACCTAATCTTAAACCAAATGATGAAACTATAATAGTAGCACTAAAGAAAAAGATACTAAAAATAGAAACTCCCACACCACCAATTGCGTTAAAGATATTGTTATTTGTTGATATTATCATTAATACTTGAAGTGTAAAAACCAATAATGAAATAGATACTATCGCAAATACTAATAATAATCTAATATTTTTTGGTTTTTTATTAGCATTTTGATCAACTGAATTATCTGTGTTGACAGACTCTTCTTTAATTTCTGTAGCCTCTTGTTCTTCTAATTCTTGAATTTCTTTCTCGTTAATTTCTGTCATGTTTTTCACCTCTCCAATTTTTATACATTATAGCATATTATTATATCTTATGCAAAAATACTACTTATTATAAAAATGCTTAAGTTCCTTCTTTAATAAATAATTGTTATTTATAACTTTAATATTATTCCAATGAGATGGTCTTAGATTTATATATTCATTATACATAAATCTTTCATCCATTAATATAGCAACACCTCTATCAGAATAATCTCTTATTACTCTACCTACTGCTTGAATTACCTTAGTAAATCCTGGATATGTATAAGCATAATTAAATCCATTTGAATATGTATTTTCATAATATTCCTTTAATAAATTATTCTCATCACATATTAATGGTAATCCTACACCTACAACAATTACTCCGCTTAGGGCATCACCAATATAATCAATTCCTTCACTAAATACACCGCCCATAACAAAGAATCCAACCTTTGTGTTTGTTGTAGTTTTAAATTTAGTTATAATTTCATTCTTTTCTAATTCATTTAAATTATTCTTTTGAACTACTATTTCATATTCAGGATCAATTATTTGATCTAATACCATATTCATATATTGGTATGAAGGGAAAAATACAATATAATTTCCTTCCTTGGTTGATGTGACAGATTCTATTGTTTCAATAATTGTATCAATTGAATCTATTCTATTTTTATATTTTGTTGAAACATAATTATTAATAATAATATCTAAATTATTAGAATCAAAAGGAGATTTTAATTCTAAATATTTTCCTTCTCCTCTTGTTAATAGATTTGCGTGATATTCAATTGGATATAATGTTGCTGAAAAGAATACAACACCATGAACTGATTCATTTATTGTTTCTAATAAGAATTTAGATGCATCTAGACAAAAATAATTAATATAGATTTTATCATCTACAAGCTTAATAATCGTTCTATGCTCTAAAGAATATATTTCTGAAATATTTAAGAAATCCATTAGCTTAAAATATGCTTCTAATGCGATATCTTTATCTTTCATTTTTTTATTTTCTTCAAATATTTGATCACATTTTTGGAATATACTTCTAATTATTACATTTAGATCTCTATTCATGTTTTCTTCTACAAATGTAGTTTTTTCATTTAAATAATCTCTATATGAATCTAATATTTCTAATGCTTTATTACAATCATTTCTAATTGAAGGCTTAAATCCATTTAGCTTAGCTCTTAATATTCTAATATCTAATTCTGAAATAGATGCTGAATACATTTCTCTGCTTCTATCAATTAAATTATGTGCCTCATCTACTAATAGCTTTGGTTTATAGCTATCATCCTCAAAATATCTAATTAATCTAGCTGTAGGATCAAAGGCATAATTATAATCTGCAATAATAATATCTGCAAAATATGATAAATATAAGCTAAATTCAAATGCACACATCTTATATTTATTAGTTATTTCTAATATTGCATCCTCAGTAAAAATATCATATTTATCAAATATTTCTCTAGTTGCCTGATTTAGCTTAGAAAAATAATCTTTTGTAAATGGACATTCATCAGGATTACAATGATTCATATGAGAATTACAGATTTTCTTTTTAGCTGTAATATCTATTACTTTTATTTTTAAACCCTTTTTTTGTAATATTTTCATTGCATCTAATGGCGCATTTTTACCACTACCCTTGGCAGTTAGATAAAAAAGCTTGTCATCCTCTTTTAAAGTTTTTAATGCTGAAAATATTGTAGCCATTGTTTTACCAATTCCTGTTGGAGCTATACAATATAATATTTCATTATCAGATAATGCTTTATATGTAGCCTTCATTAGGCTTCTTTGACCTGGTCTTTCAGATTCAAATGGGAATTCAATGCTTTGGATTGTTTTCTCTCTATTCTTATTACTTTCATCTAGCATATTTAGCCATGAGATATATGATGTTAGGGTATCTAATGTAAAATCTTCTAATTCGTCAATATTAGCAACCATATCAAATGATTTAATATCATAATCTATTACACTTATGTATGTTAATCTAATATTAATAACATCCATATTATTTTCTATTGCGTATAAATATGCATAAATTTTGGCTTGAGCTAAATGCTCCTTATGGTAATCTACTGTTATTTCATCTAATTCTTTTGTTGTTGATTTAATTTCTTCTATTACAATGACTCCATCCTCGTTTAATACTCCATCAATGTAGCCATCTAATAAATAATCATTTCCTAGGCAAGATATCTCTCTTTTTATATAATATTCTGCCTTATCTAATTCAGTATATTGTGACTGAATGAATTCATGAGCGCGAGTTCCAGCCATAAGGTCATGATTAGAAAAAAATTCAGTAGTTAAATCACCACTTTGGTGTATAAAATATGCTAAATCTCTTACACCTATTTTCTTCATATCATCACCTCATTTCATCCTCATTTATAATAGTAAAGTACTAATAAAAACTTGTATGTAATGTTCCATACATACAAGAAAACAAAAATGATTTTAAATTGCTTTATTCTATCAAAAATCTTACTTCTTCAATGTAATTAGAAATAAGCATTTTTGTTTTTATTTTTAAATCAATATAAACTGTTTGATTCTCTTCAACAGTAATGTTTTTAGAATATGGTTTTAACATACATTTTGAATCTGCTTTAATAACAATATAATGGTCACCTGATTCCAATTTAATGAGACTTGATTCACCATTATTTATCATTCCACATGATTCACCATCAATTACAACTTCCAATGCCCATACAGACATTGTAATATTACTTACTCGATTAATAATTAACTTTACAGTTTTAGCCTTTTGAGTAGCAGTAACATTATTATTTATAACTACATTTGCACCAGAAAAATTTTGATTGATGGCCATGTTTTCAGAATTTATATTGATGTTATTTATTGCATCTTGAACAATAAACTCGCTACCACAATATCTACAAACCAACACTTTTGCATTAGGGTTAACTTCAATTGGCGCACCACATTCTGTACATTTTGCCTTAACTAGAGCCATAATATTCACATCCTTATAAAATTTTATTTATTCTAATTATATTATACCATTATAATATAAAAGAAAAAAGGCTATAAGCATTGCTTAAAGCCTTTTTTCATTCTCAATAGTTTTATTAATTAAAACCCTACACAATTACCCTTTAATGTAGCACCAGAAATATCGTTCTTACCATTCTTTGAAGTACAGCTATCAATAATAGCTTTACCGAATGTTACCTTATATCCTAATGCAGAAGGTGTACCAGATGCTGGCCAATTGAAGTTCTTCTTCTTATTAGAATCACCTGTACAATTAGTCATTGTTACAACACCTGATTGGTTGTTTCTATCGAAACCATTTGCATAATTACCTTTTGCAGTACAATTTGTTAATTTATGATTTAATGGATCTAAGTGAGCTGCTTGACCAGAAGTCTTGTTGTCTACACCACCCATTTTGAAGCCGTTACCATCACCATAAATACCATCACAATATCCATTGTAATTAGCTTGGCAATTAACTAGAGTTACTGCACCATGAGCTGCATAACAATCCCAACCATCGTCTGAATTGTATTCAGCTATACAGTTTTCAAAATAATTACCTGTTCCTGAATGTAACTTACATGCGAATCCATCTGCGTTTTCACCCTTAGCGTCTGAATTGTAAGTTGAATTACAATTGTAGAACTTGTTATTAGCACCACCGTTTGAAATTTGGAAACCAGCATCATGATTTCTTGTTGCATTTACATATCTAAATGTATTATTAGAACCTTCCATGTAAATACCATTATCAGATGCATTTTTAACAGTTATATATTCAACAGTTGAACCAGAACCATTGAATGTTAAACCACGTCCGTTAGATCCAGAAGTTTGAGAGAAATCGATTGTACCATTGTTAACACCTTTAATATTAACTCCTGAAGGAACCTTAACAGCACCAGATTTAACTGTACCATCAATTATAATAGTGTATCCAGATTTAGCTTGTGAAATAGCGCTTGATAATGATGTTCCACCATTTTTAACAGTAATAGTCTTTCCTGAAGTTGTGCTTGAAGAGCTTCCTGAAGATGATGATCCACTTGATGAAGATCCACTTGAAGAGCTTCCTGAAGATGATGAACCGCTTGATGAAGATCCACCTGAAAGCCAACCAGCATTTGAACCAAAGCTATTTAAATCCCAGCCATTTGATTCGCTCTTATAAGATTTTGAATTAGTATCAAAATATCTATTCATAATCTTTGTTCTATCGCCATATTCAGAAGATTTCTTTGAATCACTCATAATATATGACTTACCAGAAATACCTAAATAAGAAGCTGTCTTTGAATCCATTTTCCAACCGATATCTGTAACATCATAACTTGTTGAAATTTGTGATCCATACCAAACATTCTTAACATTTGAAATAGAACAATTGATATAAGCTACTTGATTATAATATCCTGAAGACCAAGGTGTACGTGCAAGATATGTTTGATTTCTACTATCTGCCTCAACAGAACAATTTAAGAATACAACACCCTTTGAAGCTGTTGATGTAACACTCATTCTTGGAGCACAGATATATGATTGATGATATGAAGTATTTGAATCATAAATAGACTTAATCTTGCAATTTTCAAATAAAGCTACACGACCAGTGCTTTCTGACCAAATGAAATCAACATCGCCCTCAACATAGCACTTATAGAACCAGCACTTGCTGCTTGTTCTAATTGTATCTTGATGAGATTTGAATGAACAGTTGTAAGCAGATAATGTACCAGTTGAATCAAATCCGATAGCTTCTGCTTGTGTTTCAGTTGCAGTTGAAGATGGACGTACAAATGTGTTTTGTAAAGTAATATTTTCTAATATTAAATTACCAGAACCTTCAAATTCAAATAAACATCTAGCTTTTTGAGTAGTATTTGCTTGTGATAACTTCTTTAAAGTTTGTGAATTTGAAGAAGAAATTACTACTTTAGAACCATATGAAGATGTTGTTTGACCTTGAATTTTTACTGTACCACTACCATTGTAATAAAGACATTCATTATAAGTGCCTTCACCAAGCTTAATTGTATAATTGCCTGATTTTGTAGCTGCATTTAATGCTGCTTGAATAGTAGAATACTTAGTACCATTTAAAGTAACACTCTTACCTGAAACAGTTGTTGTAGTTGAGCTTCCTGAAGTAGATGATGAGCTTGAACCACTTGAACTTGAGCTTCCTGAGCTTGATGATGAGCTTGAGCTACCATCCTGTGAATCTACTTGAATCTTATATAGATTAATATTACTATTTGATGAATATAAGAATACATAGCCACTTCCGCCAGTATAATCATAGCTCTTTGTTGCTGCTGAAGTAGATGCTGAAATGCTACCTAATTGAGATCCTGATGAATTAGCAACAACTAATGTTCTGCTTGCTCCTGCATCTAAAGTAACTTTAATAGTTGACTTTCCTTGAACAGGAACCTTAACACTACGATAGCTTGTAGATCCTCCTCCACCAAGTGCTAAACAGTAAGTATAGCTTGTACTATCTACTTTTACAGTGTTTGCTTTAACTTGCATAGTCTTGGAAGAATTTGCAGTTAAAGTTAAGTTGTCAACAGTTGTAGTTGACTTGATTGTTCCTAGATTTTTAAATTGTGAATTTTTAAAATTCCAAGAAGTAGATGAAGCACCATTTGCGTTTACGGCAGAAAAAAAGCATACTGCTGCAACTAAACTAGCTGCTCCAACAAAAATTTTCTTAATTATATTCACTTTATTCTCCCCTTTCGTAATATCGAAATAAAATTAAGACACCAAAAGTATAACACACAAAGGTACTCTTGTAAACGCTTTCCTCTAACTTTTTTCTGATTTTGTGTAATTTTTTATAATTTTTTATTATTGTGTGTAATATTTCTTACATTTAAGTGTCTTTTGGAAAAATTACTACAAAATATTGTGTTATTTTTTCATAAATTTTCATAAAAATAAAAGAAAAAGGTGAGCCTCATAGACTCACCATATATTCTTCTTATTGTTTAAAATGTTTAACAATGAAATATATAATTACACCAATAACAATTGCGATAAGTAAAACAAAGAATATGTTCATTACAACATCAAATGTCTCCATTTTTCTAAGGTCATCATTTCCCTTACCACAGCTTACTAATAATAATGATAACATTGAAATTAAACTAAAAGTGAATAATTTATAGTTCTTCTTCATAATACTATTCCTCCACTTTTTCTTCATTTTCTGTTATTTCAACTTTTTCCTCATTATTATCATTAGTATCGTTTGGTTCTTCATCATCCTTATCTACTATTGCAATATTTGCAATATATTCATTATCTCTAATCTTAACAAGAATTACACCCTGTGTATTTCTTCCTGAGATTGAAATATCAGATACATGCATACGAATTACAGTACCCTTATTAGTAGTAATAATTAAATCATTATCATCTGTTACTGCAGCTAGCATAACTAAATCACCATTCTTTTCAGTTACGTTAACTGTCTTAACACCAGATCCACCTCTTTGTTGTAGACGGTATTCAGAAGCTAAGCTTCTCTTACCATAGCCATGAGATGTAATAGCTAAAATTTGAGTTTCATCAGAAACTAGTGCTGAAGCACCTATAATCTTTTCATTAGATAATAGCATACCTCTAACGCCGGCACCACTTCTACCAATACATCTAACATCAGATTCTTTAAACTTAATTGCTTTACCATTAGATGCACCTAAGATGATATTATTATCACCCTTAGTTAAGAATACCTTAAATAATTCATCATCCTCATCTAAATTAATAGCAATGATACCTGATGTTCTAATATTCTTGAAATCAGCAAGCTTTGTTCTCTTTGTAATACCTTTTTTAGTAACAAAGAATAAATAATAGCTTTCATCATCTAAGCTTGATACTGTAGCTAATGTTGCTAATTGCTCGCCTTCCTTGAATTCAAATACATTTACTAATGGTGTTCCCTTAGAAGTTCTTGTTCCTTCAGGAATTAAATATGTCTTTTGAGCATATACTCTACCTAAATTAGTAAAGAATAATAAATAATCATGGCTGAATGCTGGAACTAGCATAGATACATCATCATCTGAATGTGTCTTCATACCACTCATACCAGTACCACCACGGTGCTGTGCTTGATATTCTGATTGCTTCATTCTCTTAACATAACCCTTGTTAGTAACTGTAACAATAACATTCTCTCTTGTAATTAAATCTTCATTAGAGATATTAATTTGAGTATCTAATGCTATTTCACTATGTCTAACATCATTATATTTATCTTTGATTTCAAGCATTTCCTTAATTAAGATTTCATTCTTCTTGTTGATATCTGCAAGGATTGATCTATATTCTTCTACTTCAGCCATTAAGAAGTTCTTTTCATCTACTAGCTTGTTGTAGTTCATTCCAGATAATCTTTGAAGTCTCATGTCTAGGATAGCTTGAGCCTGAACATCATCTAAATTAAATCTTGTCATTAGCTTTTCTTTTTCAGTTCCATCCTTAGTATTTCTAATTAAATGGATAACCTCATCAATATTATCTTGAGCTATTAATAGACCCTCAATAATATGAATTCTATCTAAATCCTTCTTTAAATCATGTTCTGTTCTTCTAGTAATAACATCAATTTGGTGCTTAATATATACATCTAAGGCATCATGTAATGTTATAGCGATAGGTCTATTATCAACTAAGCATACCATGTTCATACCATAGCTTGATTGAAGCTGAGTATATTTATATAAGCTGTTTAATATTACCTCTGGAGTAACATCTCTTCTTAATTCAATAACAATACGTAAGCCTGCCATTGATGATTCATCTCTTAAATCAGTGATACCATCAATCATCTTATCTTTAGCAACCTGAGCAATACGCTCTAAAATTCTTTGTTTATTAATACCATAAGGTATTTCTGTAACAACAATTTCATGTTTACCATTATCAAGCTCATCGATATGAGCTTTACTTCTAATAATTATTGTACCATTACCTGTACAATATGCATTTCTAAGTCCTTCTCTACCAAGGATTAATCCTCCTGTAGGGAAATCTGGACCCTTAATATATTCCATTAAATCCTCAGAAGTTAATTCTGGGTTTCTAATTAATGCAACACATCCATCAATAACCTCACCTAGATTATGTGGTGGAATATTTGTAGCCATACCTACGGCAATACCTGTTGTACCATTAACTAATAGGTTAGGAATTCTTGCTGGTAATAGATTTGGCTCTATTTCAGTTGCATCATAGTTTTCAACAAAATTTACTGTATCCTTATCAATATCTCTTAGCATTTCCATAGCTATTTTTGATAATCTTGCTTCTGTATAACGCATTGCGGCAGCGCCATCACCATCAATATTACCAAAGTTACCATGACCATCAACTAGTGGATATCTATAGCTGAAATCTTGTGCCATTCTAACCATTGCTTCATAAATAGATGAGTCACCATGTGGATGGTACTTACCCATTACGTCGCCGACAATTCTAGCTGATTTTTTATGCTGTACATTAGAGAAAACCTTTAATTCATTCATTCCATATAAGATACGTCTTTGAACTGGCTTTAATCCGTCTCTTGCATCTGGTAATGCTCTTGCAATAATAACACTCATCGCATAATTAAGGAATGATGTTTTCATCTTATTATTAACATCTAATTGCTCAATTGAATCATTCTTACGATCCTCAAGTGCTTTTTCAAATTCTAAATCTTTTTCACTTTGTGCCATAATAAACTCCTTAATTAAATATCAAGATTATCAGCAAAATGAGCATTTGCTTGAATAAAGTCTTTTCTTGGTTCTACCTCTTCACCCATTAGCATTTCAAATGTTTGATCTGCAACAACAGCATCATCTAGATGAACCTGAACTAATGTTCTTACCTTTGGATCCATTGTAGTTTCCCAAAGTTGTGATGGGTCCATTTCACCAAGACCTTTATATCTTTGAACATCATATTTCTTGTTAGCATATTTTGTTGCCTTATATTGCTCTAATTCTTCATCTGAATAAACATAATCTAATTGTTTACCAAATTGAATTCTATATAGAGGTGGCTTAGCTACATAAATATAACCAGCTTCAATTAATCCTCTCATGAATCTATAGAAGAATGTTAACAATAGAATACAAATATGCTCACCATCAACATCGGCATCGGTCATAATTACGATTTTATGATATCTAGCCTTTGTTATATCAAATTCTTCACCAATTCCAGTTCCAATTGCTTGAATCATTGATAAAATTTCGTTATTTTCTAATGCTCTAGATAATTGAACCTTTTGAACATTTAATACCTTTCCTCTTAGAGGTAGGATTGCTTGATAATTACTATTTCTTCCTGATTTTGCAGAACCACCGGCAGAATCACCCTCTACTAAATACATTTCAGATTTAGAAGGATCCTTGCATCTACAATCTGCAAGCTTAGAGAACATCATAGAATCTAAAGGAGATTTTCTTCTTGTTGCTTCTCTTGCCTTTCTAGCGTTGATTCTTGCTCTTGCAGCTAATAAGCATTTATCAATAATTGTTTTAGCTACATTAGGGTTTTCCTTTAAGAATCTATCTAAAGATTCACCAAATGCTTGAGATACTAAAGCTCTAACCTCAGTATTTCCTAGCTTTGTCTTTGTTTGACCCTCAAATTCAGGATTTGGATGCTTAATTGAAATAATTGCTACAAGTCCTTCAAGAGTATCCTCTCTAGACATTTCTTCGTCTTTCTTTAACAATTTATTATCATCAGCATATTTCTTTAATACTCTAGCAAGGGCCATCTTAAATCCTTCTTCATGATATCCACCCTCATGAGTATTTACATTATTTACAAAGGAGAAAATTGTTTGGTTGTAGCCATCATTATATTGCATAGCTACTTCTATATCGATTTTTCTAACAACTTCATTACCGTCACTATTTAATTCCTTATATGAACCAATGTTATTACAATAAACAATATTTGCATTAATAACATTCTTTCCTTCATTTAAGAACTTAACATATTCCTTAACACCACCATCATAATGATATGTATTAGAAATGATATTGTCAGGATTTCTCTTATCATTTACAGTAATTGTTAGGATACTATTTAAGAATGCTGTTTGTTGCATTCTCTTTCTAATAGTTTCATAATCAAATTCTAATGTATCATGGAATATTTCATAATCCGGCTTAAATGTTACTATTGTTCCTGTGTGATCAGATGTATCATGCTCAACTAAATCACCAATAACCTTACCTCTTTCAAATCTTTCAGTATACTGCTTATTATTTCTTAATACAGTAACCTCTAACCATTCAGATAAGGCATTAACAACAGATGCACCAACACCGTGTAGACCACCTGATACCTTATAAGCACCTTCACCATTTTCATCATCAAATTTACCACCAGCATGTAGTACTGTGAAAATAGCTTCTAGAGCTGGTCTTTTTGTTTCAGGGTGTAGGTCAACTGGCATACCTCTACCATCATCAGTTACTTGAACAATATTGTCTGGTAATATTTCTACAATAATGTGTTTAGCAAATCCAGCTAAAGCCTCATCAACTGAGTTATCTACAATTTCCCATACAAGATGGTGTAAGCCGACAACTCCAGTAGAACCGATATACATACCTGGTCTTTCTCTAACTGGCTCAAGACCCTTTAGAATTTTGATCTTGCCTGAATCATAGCCTTCAGCGTCAGGATTTCCAGTAGTCATATCATCAATTTCTTTTTCTAATTCGATATTTAAGTCCTTTTCCATTTTTCTCTCCTTATTTATTTTTCTATTCTTAATACTAATGCATCCTTTAAGATCTCATCTGGGATTTCTATTATGGATGTAGTAGTAATAATAGCCTGCTTAGATTTTTTAATATATTTTGTTATATTTTTAATTTTTTCCTTATCAAGTGCTTGATATATGTCATCTAACAATAAAATTGGCTCTTCATTACATTTTGTTGTTATGTATTGCTTAATAGCTAATTTTATCGCTATACATATTAAATGCTTCTCTCCATTAGATGAATATATGCTAGCATCCTTATTGTCGATTTTAATAATGAAATAATCTCTGTGAGCTCCTATATTTGTGTTTTTACTAAAAATATCCTTATCAATTTTATTCTTAAAGCTCTTATCCATATCATTTGGATCATAGCTAGGATAATATTCTAGAAATATATTTTTAATTTTTAGGTCCTCACAAATACCTTTTAAATATTCATTAATCGTATTTATGAATTCTATTCTCTTTTTATAAATTACTCCAAGATATTTAATAAAATCCTTTGTTAGAAGATCTAAATAGATTTTATCTACCTTTTCTTCCTTTAAAAGATTATTTCTCTCATTTAATATCTTTTTGTATAACGAAAGATTTTTAAGATATTCTTTGTCATATAAAGATATTTCTAAATCTAAAAATCTTCTCTTAATTAATTTAGCACCATCAATTAAGCTAAGATCATATGGAGAATACATAACTACCTTTAAATCTCCAATAAAATCTGAAATACGCTTATATACTGTCTTGTTTATTAAATAACTTTTTTCTTCCCTTGAAATTACAACCTTATAGCTCTTATCAGATAATATTTCACAGCTAGCTGATAGATTATCATCCTTGATAAGATTTGATAATTCATTTTCACGATGGCTCTTTGATGTAGAGCATAAAAATATAGATTCTAAAATTGATGTTTTACCTACTGCATTTTTTCCTGAAAAAATAACTAATGAATTATTTGTTTCAAATGTAGCATCATCAAATGTTCTAAAATTCTTTAATTTTATTTTTCTTATCATTTTTGAATTATGAATTCTTGATTTAAGACTTTTACTTTATCTCCTGGATAAAGCTTTTTACCTCTCCTATTTTCAGGCTCTCCATTAACAAAAACTTCATTTTCTTGTAAGAAGTATTTTGCTTGTCCCCCAGAGGTAATTATGTCTTGCATTTTTAATAGCATTTGTAATTCAATATAATCTGTTGTAATTTTTACAGGTATCATAAAAAATCCCTCTTTCTATATGATTATATCATATAGATAAGGTATTTTCAATAAATTATAATGAAAATTCCCCTTATTTTTAATTTTTTATAATCAATAAGTAAAAATATAACTAGCTATAGAAAAACGCTATATAAGCCATTTTTGATATATTTAATTTGATTTAAATATGAATTTTTTAGAAATCAAGGCATAAAAAAAGTTAACATAAATTAATATGTTAACCTTAATTTATTAATTTTCCATTCTAACAGGTAAAATTAATTGAGTTAAATTTGCATCATTTTCACCCTTAATAATGAATGGTCTAATTTCACCTGAAAGGTTTAAAGAAATTTCAGTAGACATGAAACTCTTTAATGAATCTAAAAGATATCTTGAACTAAATCCAATTGTAATTGAATTTGATGCTTCTACAGATGTTGGAATTAATTCTTCCTTAGCATCACCAATAATTGAATTATTAGTTGAAATTTCAATAATTCTATCTCTCTTAATAGATAATTTAATAATACTGTAAGTAATTTCTTTATCCTTTGTATTATCTCTTGGTGATAATAAAGATACTCTTTCTACTGCTGCAGCTAATTCGTCCTTGTTAAATTTTAAAACAATTGGGAATTCCTGAGGAATTAATCTTGTAGTATCAGGATAATTACCATCTAATAATCTTGTTTGGAAACAAATATTTTTAAATGTTACTAACATTTTATTTATTGATAAATAAATATTAACATTATCTCCATAATTATCAATTGATTTAGCTAATTCATCTAATGATTTAGCTGGGATAGTAATATTAAAATCCTTATAATCAGGAATAGAAATAATCTTTTGAGATAATCTAAATGAATCTGTAGCTGTAATAATTAACTTACCACTAGTGTTATTTAAATTAACACCAGTTAAGATAGGCTTCTTTTCATTTTGTGCTGTAGCAAATACAGTTTCTCTAACAATTGATTTAATTACATCTGCAGATATAACTAATGGATTTTCTTGAGATACAAAATCCATCTTAGGATAATCTAGAGGATCCATAATATGTAATTTATATTCACCTCTATCAGCCTTTATAATTAATATTTTATCTTCAGAAAGAAATAAGCTTACCTTTTTAGAATTAATTTTTCTAATAATATCAATAAAGAATCTACCAGGTACTACAGTTTGACCAGCTTCAATAATTTGAAGTGATGCATCATTAATTGTAACCTCTACTGAAATATCAGTATTAGATGATGTCATAAATAAATCTGTATCTGTAGCATATAACTTAATACCAGTTAAAATTGGCATTGGTGATTTAACAGGAAGACCTCTTGATATTGTATTTAAGTTTTCAAGTAAAATTTCACGATCAATTACTAGATTCATAAATCCCTCCGAATAAAAAATATAATAATCTTTTTCTTAATATTTATAATATAGAATGTGCATTTGTGGATAAGTCCAAAAAACGCTTAAATCACGCTATTTATTATATCATAATAATTGTGGAAAATAAAGAATTTATCCACATATATTATACTTTTTTTAATACTGCTTCAATTGCCATTTTTAATTCTTCATTTGATTTTATTTCTTCTGTTATCTTATTACATCCAGACATAACTGTTGTATGATCTCTACCATTTAAAATATTACCAATCTTTTTATATGTTAAATGATATCTTGTTTTTAAAATATACATTATTATTTGTCTAGGTAATGCATATTTAGCATTTCTAGATGATCCTAAAATATCAGCTACTGTAATAGAATACATGCTGGCAACTACACTTAATACATCATCATAATTTGATTCAGGATTTACAATCTTATTTTTTAATACAACATCTAATGCTTCTTTAGCTAAAGATAAATTTAGAGGCATATTTGAATACATTTCAGAATAGATTAATATTCTATTTAATGCACCTTCAAGTTCTCTTACGTTATCTGTAAAATTTTCAGCAATATAATTAATAATTTCATCAGAAATAGGTACTTGAGAGAATTCTTGTGTTTTCTTCTTTAAGATACTAACTCTTTGATTAAAATCAGGTTGATTAATATCTACTACTCCACCTTTTTCAAATCTAGATGTTAATCTATCCATAAATCCGTTTAATTTAGCGGCAGGACGATCTGATGTAATAACAATTTGCTTATTATTGTTATCTAATTCATTAAATAATTTAAAAAATTGTTGTTGAGTTTGAGTTTTATCAGTAAGCATTTGAATATCATCTATTAATAATACATCAATATTTTCATATTTTTCTTCAAAGCCTGGTAAATTATTATCTCTTACAGCTCTTGTATAATCAGATAAATAATCATTTGCCTGTACATATAATATTTTACTATTAAGATTTTGTTCTAGAATGTAGTTACCAATAGCTTGCATCAAATGGGTTTTACCAAGTCCTACTCCACCAAAAATATAAAGTGGGTTATACACAACACCAGGATTGTCAGCAACCTTTAATGATGTTAGCACAGCCATTCTGTTAGAATCTCCAACTACAAATGATTCAAAAGTATGGTTAGGATTTAAATCGGTTTTTGTTAATTGTTTAATAAACTGAGGCTTCTTTTCAGTCTTGATTTCGTCCTCAGCAATAAATTTAAATCTTACGTTTTCGTTTGTTACTTCTTTTAGTATCTCATTTATTGTTTTATAATAAATATTATTTATTAATCTTCTAGAATAAGCTGATGGTGTAGCAACATAAATAATTCCATTTTCTTGTCTAATAACTTTCTTTACTTCACCAAAAGTTTGGGAGAATGTTTGAGGTGCAAGATTCTTTTCTAGCTTGTCCCGAACACTGTTCCAAATTTCTTGATATTCAACCATAATTCCACCTTCAATTCGAATAAATAATATCATAAAAAAAATGACTTTCAACAAAAAGTTTTCCACCAAAAATGTGGATAAGTTTTTTATGATTTGGAAAAAGAAACACTTAAAAATGTGGATAAGTTAGCCTAAAATTGGCTCAAAATCAATATTTTTAGGCATTATACACAAATTAACATGTTGAAAACTTAGTGGAGAAGTTATCCACAATTTATAAAAAAATATTAACAAATTTTTTAATAATTATTCACATCGTTTTTTATGAAAAAATTTTCATTATTTTTATTAAATATTTTATAAGATTTTTTCTTGACATAGATAGTAGTTTTTGATAGAATAAAACAGCATGGTTTCTAAGAAAGGCAGGTATGTAATCTATGAAAAGAACTTATCAACCTAATAAGCGTAAAAGAAAAGTAACTCATGGCTTCCGCGCTCGTATGGCTACAAAGAACGGAAGAAAAGTTATAGCTGCTAGACGTAAAAAGGGCAGAAAAAAATTAACTGCTTAATAATTAAATAATTTAATTGATAACTAGTACGACCAGAACATTCATTTTTTTGGTCGTATTTTTTATTCAATAATTATGGATATTCTATGAAAAAACAATATCGCGTAAAGAAAAATACAGAAATAGAATTGATCATAAAAGAAAAGAAATACTTTTCAAATCAATTCTTTACATTATATAAAAGAAAGAATTTAGAAACCAATCATTTTAGATATGCGATTAGTGTAGGTAAAAAAATAGGTAACGCTGTTGTTAGAAATAAAATTAAAAGACAGGTTACTGCAATAATAGATAATCTAGATATTAATTTAAATTCTAACACTGATGTTTTTATAATTGTAAGACCAAAGGTCAATGATATTGATTTTATGGAAATGAAATTACAATTGGAATATTTATTTAATAAGCATAAGTTACTAAAAGGAGATAAAAATGACTAAATTTATTTATAAGAACAGATATAAATTTGTGCTTGTATTACTTTTAGCTGTATTAATTATTACTCTTTCAAGCTGTAGATTTGATTCTAAGAACTGGTATACTAAGCCATACACAACATATGCTCAAGAATGGATAGATTTATGGAATGGTGGTAAAGGCTTCTGGTATGCTTTATGGGCATGGCCAATTAATATTTTATCTTGGCCTATAGCTTGGCTTTGTTCAAATATTGGAAAAGCATGTGGTAATTCATATTTCTGGGGTATATTCTTTACTACTATCATTGTAAGAACTGCAGCATGGCCTATTTATTCTAAACAAAATGGTATGAGCCTTAAGATGCAGTTAATGCAACCAGAGATCTCAAAAATTCAAAGAAAATATGCTGGAAGAACTGATCAAAGAAGTCAACAGCTAATGCAACAGGAAATGATGCAGGTTTACAAGAAGAATAAAGTAAACCCAATCGGTTGTGTTACTACAATGTTCTTACAATTCCCTATTTTCATGTCAATGTATGAGGTTGTTCAAAGAATTAACGCAACAAAGACTAATGTTGTCAATGGTGCAGTAATGACTGAGGTTGCTGGAGATTTCGCATTAAGCAATGTTAAAATATTCGGAACATTTGATATGACTACTTCTTTCTTCAATGCTGAAGATATTAAGGATAAAATATTTGGTCTTGTAGTAGCATTATTATTCGGTGCTGTTACATTCTTACAACAAAAGCTTGGTCAAAGACCTTTAAAGTATCAGAAAAAGTATCGTGATGCTAAAAATCAAAAACAAAGTGATCAGCAAAATCAAATGAAGTGGATGATGATAATTATGAATGTAATGTTCGTATTTATGTCACTATCTTCAACTTCTTTAGCCATTTATTGGTTAATCGGTGGTGTTTATCAAATTGGTCAATCACAAATTGGTAGATTAATTAATGAACATAATTACGAAAAGTCTCAAAAGAAAAATAATATTATAGGGTGATAATAATGCAAAAAAAGGTTGAATTTATTGCTAAAACAATGGAGGAAGCTCAGGCTATCGCTGTTGAGAAATTACATATTTCAAGTGAAAAAATCTTTGTTAATGTTTTAGGTGAATTACCAGAAGGCCTAAATTGTGAAGCTGTTGTTGATATTAACCTTACTCTAGAGGGTAAGAAATATTTAGAAAATATTTTAAGATCAATGAATATTGGCTACCAAATTGAAGCTAGAAGCGTTAATAATGAGACTGAGATTCATTATATTATAGATTCATATGAGAATTCCTTATTAATTGGTATTAAGGGTAAAACACTTGAAGCAATTCAAATGTTATTAAGATCTTTAATTTCTTCTTATACTAAGGATCATATCGTAGTAACATTAGATATTGGAGGATATCGTGCAAATCGTGCACGTCAACTTGAAATTTTAGCTACTAAAACTGCTAAAGAGGTTGCTAGAACTAAGGTTGAGGTTAAGCTTCCACATATGAATTCATTTGAACGTCGTGTTATTCATGAAAAGCTTAGTGATTGGCATGATGTTTACACTGAATCTGAGGGCGAAGGCGAAGAAAGAGCCATTGTTATTAAGCCAAAAAATAAAGAAAATAATTAAGATAAAACCTGGTGAAAAAAACCAGGTTTTCTTTTTCTTCTTTTATTCACATATTTTATTATTTATGATAAAATATTATTATGAAAAAATTTTTTAAAATTACTTTAATTGTGTTAAGAAGTATTTTAATATTTATAGTTGTTTGGGGAGTATCTAATGCTTTCGTAAAAAACATACATGAATCTATTTTAGTTTCTAATTTTAAAGCTAAAGGAGTATATCAGGAGGATATATCAGATTCTTCTACTAAATTCTATAAAATAGAGTCTAATGAGGAGAAAGAAGCATATACCGAGAGTCATGGAATTGTTTATCCTGGTACTTCTACTGATATATTAGTTACAAAGCAGGTTATTTTAACTAATAACCCAATGATCAATTCTGTAGTTAGTTTCTTTGTTGGCGGTCATGCTGCAATTGTTAATGCTAGCTATGGTGATTATCAACTAGGTAGTATCCAAGGAGATAGAACTACTGTTGAGGCAACTGGATTAGGTGATGGAGATAATAAGTCTCAGGTATTTGATCTATATGATTGGTCTATAGATGATCCATACACTGAAATTATTGGATTAAGAGTAAAATTAAGCGAAGAAAAGAGACGAGAAGCTGCTTCTTCTTATTCTGCTTTAATTGGTGATGATTATAATTATTCTTTTATTTTTGATACAGTAAATAAATCTTATTGTACAGATTTAGTATCAAAGGCATATAATAAGGTTGGAATTAATCTTAATAAGGATGGATTTGTTACTACTATTTATGATTTAATTTGTAGTGGCGATTGTTATATCTCTTATTATCATATAATTAAGAATGATGTTAAATATGTATATTATTTAGGTTAGGAGGCAAAATATATGGCATATGTAGCACTTTATCGTGCATATAGACCTCAAAAGTTTTCTGAGGTTGTAGGTCAAGAAAATATAATTAAGACCCTTCAAAATGCAATAAAATTAAATAAAGTAGCACATGCTTATCTATTTTGTGGTCCTAGAGGTACAGGAAAGACAACATTAGCTAAAATCATGGCTAAAGCCATGAATTGTGAGCATGGTCCTACTTTTGAGCCTTGTTGCGAATGTGAAATATGTCAAGGAATTCAAAAGGGAACTGTATCTGATGTTATTGAAATAGATGCTGCATCTAATAATGGTGCAGACGATATTAGATCATTAAGAGAAACTGTTAAATTTTTACCTGCTCAGGGTAAATATAAAATATATATAATCGATGAGGTTCATATGCTATCAACAGCTGCATTTAATGCCTTATTAAAGACATTAGAGGAGCCACCAAAGCATATTATATTTATTTTAGCTACTACTGAGCCTTATAAGCTTCCAAATACAATCTTATCAAGATGTCAAAGATTTGATTTCCAATCTATATCAGTTAATGATATTTTAAAGAGATTAAAGATTGTTGCTGATGAAGAAAAGGTTAAAATTACAGATGAAGCATTACAGCAAATAGCTGCTTCTGCTGAAGGCGGAATGAGAGATGCGCTATCTCTATTTGATCAATGTATAAGCTATAGTATTAACCCTGAAATTTCTATAGATGATGTATTACAAGTTAGTGGAAATATCAATTATGTAAAGATAATTGAATTATTAAATGCTTGTAAATCTGATGATGAAACAAACGCAATTATGATACTTAATAGTATCATAAAAGAGGGTAAAGAGGTACCTAGAATAGTAAATGATACTGTATTATTCCTAAGAGATCTTCTTCTTTTCAAAAATAATGCAGTCATTGAAGATAAATTAATGTATCATAATGAAGAATTTATAAAATTAGCTAAGGAAATTGGTAGAAATCTAATTTATAAATGGCTAGATATTTTAAATGATTCATTAAATCAAATGAGATTCTCGACTCAAAAGAGAGCATTCCTTGAATTAGCTGTATTAAAGATGAATGATGTTAAGCTAAATGAGGAAGCAAATCTATTAGATAGAATAGAAAGCTTAGAAAATACAGTTAATGTATTATCAAATAAGCTTAATAATGTTAAGAGGGCAGATAATCCAAATCATAATTATGCCTTTGTTCCAAATATTCCAAGTGCTGCAGAGCTTAATAATCTAAAAAATCAGACAATTCAAGAAAATAAGGCTCCTGAAGCACCAAAAATGGTCGAAAAAATAGAACAAATCGAGAATACAACTACAAATGAAAATAAAATTGAAAATTCAGAACAAAATGTTGTTATCAATACAACTAATGTCAGTGTTTCACAACCACAACAAAATGTTGATGAGACATGGCCTGATGAAATTTCAATTAGAGATATTGAAGAGATCATAAATAATGCATCAAGAACTAAAAAAGAGGAACTTAAAAATGTTTGGGCAAAAATTGGAGAACAATCAAGTGCGTTTGCCATCCAAATTTTGATTAGAGGAAACATTGTTGCAGTTTCTAATGATGCATTCATAGTCGAATTACAGGATGTAGGATTCTGTAATAGAGTTATGGCTTACGAAAATTATTTAAAAATTGTAGAAGCATTTAATGATGCTGGTGTTCCTATTAAAGATTATATTTGTATACCAACATCAACATGGCAAACAATTATTAAAGATTACAAGAAAAAATATAATAAGGTAACTAATCCAAATCCTACACTTGATAATATTAGAATTGGTGTAAAGAAAAGAATTGTACCAAAAACTCAGGTTAGAGATGAAGTAGAGGATAAATTAGTATCTTTATTTGATGAAAATAGTATAAAAATTATGGAGGAATAAAATTATGAATCAACAACAAATGATGAAATTAAGAAAAATGCAAAAGCAAATGATGGAAGCTCAAGAAAAGCTTGAATCAACAGTATTTACTGGTAGCGCAGGCGGAGGAGTAGTAACTGCAAAGGTTAAAGGCAGCCACGAGGTTGTTGAGGTTATTATTGATCCAGAAGCAGCTAAGGATGATCTTGAAATGGTTCAAGATATGGTCGCTCTAGCAATCAATGATGCAAATAAGAAAATCGAAGAGGAAAGCCAAAAGTTAATGGGTGGCTTCGGCGGAGGAATGGGATTATTCTAATATGAATAAATATCCAAAATCTTTAGAAAATCTTATTGATTGCTACGCAAAGTTACCATCTGTAGGCAAAAAAACAGCAGAAAGATATGCATTATATACTCTTTTTAATATGAATGATATTGACCTTACAGATTTTAAAAATGCCTTAGAAAGTATCAAAAAAGATATACATATTTGTCCATCATGTGGTAATATCACAGAAGATTCTTTATGCTCAATTTGTGCAGATGAATCAAGAAATAAAAGACAAATAATAGTAGTAGAATCTATTAAAGATTTACTAACAATTGAAAAGGTAAATGAATTTAAAGGCATATATCATGTTTTAAATGGTGCAATTAGCTTTTCAAAAGGAATTAGCATTGATGATTTAAATATTGATTCATTACTTGATAAAGTAAAAAATAATGAGGTTGATGAATTAATTTTAGCAACAAATGCGACAATTGAAGGCGAAACAACAGCTAGATATTTAAAGGAGCTATTAAATCAATATCCTATAAAAATCACTAGAATTGCGCACGGAATACCTGTTGGAGGAGATCTTTCTTATGCTGATGAAATGACATTATTAAAAGCATTTGAAGGAAGAAGAGAATACTAATGATTGCTAAATTTAAAAGTATTGATAAAGAAGGAAATATTACTGAATTTGAATCCATTTGTGTATATGAAAATGGCATATATTCATTCAAGGATGAATCCACAGAAAACACAATGATTTATGTCTCTTTTGATTCTAATAATCTAAATATTATTAGAAAAGGAGACACAATAATGGATTTGAATTTAATATACAAACAAAATACCTCAGGTTATTATGAAAATAACCTTGGTTTAAAGTTTGAATTTGAATCATATACTAACGATTTAAGCATTAGTTTTAACAAAATTTATGCTTCATATTCATTATTTATTGAAAATGACCTTATTAATGAGCATAAAATATGGATATTGTTTAATTAAATACTTGAAAATTATTAATATTTTAAGTAAAATATAATAGCATTTAATTTTTGGAGGATAAACATGGAAAATTATTCTGAGTTATCATTATTAGAAGTTGCAGTAATAGTATTACAAGAGAAAGGTGCTCCTTGTGATATCTATGAATTAATTCAAGAAGTATTAAATCGTAAGGGTTTAGTAGATGATGAAAAGAAGACTTTAACTACTAAATTATACGTTGATATAACAACAAGCTCTAAATTTGTATTTATGGGTGAAAATAATTGGGATTTAAAATTAGCTCAATCATTAGATCAATTCGACAAGGATGGTTCTGCATTCAACTCTAAGGATGCATACATCGAAGAGGAAGAAGAGGAAGAATCTGACTTCTACAATGACGATGAAGACGATGAAGACGATCTTGATGATGAGGATGATGAAGAATCTGATGACGAGTCTGATGAGGATGAAGACGATGATGATCGTGAAGAGGATGAGGATGAAGATAATCTTGACGATGAAGACGATCTTGATGATGATTTAGACGATGACCTTGATGACGATGATGAATTCAAGGAAGATAAGTATAACAAATACATGGATGACTATGAAGACATGTATGAGGATAACTAGTTTTCACTATTTCCCATATTTCTAATATAAAATAACAATATTTATAAAGTAACATATAAGTGTCTTATAAAATGATATTTTTATCCCCTATATCTATATAATTTTATAAGAACTATGACTTTTTCAATTTGATAAGGAACAACCGTAACTGGTTGTTCTTTATCATTTTATAAGATATAATTAATATGAGGTGATAGGCTATGTATAAAATTGCGATTGTTGAAGACGAATTAAATCTTTCCTCACTTACTAAAAAGTATTTAGAAAAGGAAGGTTTTGATGTTACTACTTTTTCAGATGGTGAAACTGCAGCAGAGCATTTAAATGATGGTTTTGATCTTTGGATTCTTGATATTATGCTTCCTGGAGATATTTCAGGCTATGACTTAATAAAAAGAATAAAGGATATTAATAAAATCACACCAGTAGTATTTACAAGTGCTCGTATTGAAGAATTCGATAGAATCACTGGACTTGGAATGGGTAGTGATGATTATCTTGCAAAGCCATATTCAAATCGTGAATTAGTTCTTAGAGTAAAGAATATTTTATCTAGGGTATATGCTAATAATACTGAAAAGAAGACTAATACTGAAGAATTCAATTGTTATTGCATTGACTATGATAAGAGAATAGTTACAGAAAATGGCGTTAATATTAATTTAACTTCAAAGGAATATGATTTATTGTTTTTCTTACTAAAGAATAAAGCAAAGGCCTTTTCAAGAGATCAAATCCTAGATAATGTTTGGGGAAGCGACTATTTTGGTAGTGATAGAGTAGTTGATGATCTAATGAGAAGATTAAGACAAAAGATGCCTAATTTATCTGTAGAAACAATTTATGGATTTGGATATAGATTATTAGTATGAAAAAAATAGATATAACTAGTCAATTAATTATTTTATTAGTTGCAGTTTTATTAATAGCTTGTTGTATATTTTCCTTAACTACAGTATCTTTCGCAAGAGAAATTGCTAGAAAGGAAACAAACAATAAATTATCTACATATGCAATATTAATTGATAATAACTTTAGAGCTAATAAGGGAGAAGATTTCCCTGAAATAGATATGGGTTATTATTGTAAAACAACTGATACAGTATATCAGCAATTAAACGATATGGGATATTATGTAACTGTTAAGGATGTTGAGGATGTAATAAACAACCTTAAAGATATCAATAATAACAAAAAGTTAGGAAAAATATCTTTTTATTCAAAAAAGATTAATGGATCAAGAATTAATTTTTCAGTTATTACAGATGATGGTATGGAAACATATACATTAGTATTCACCGATGATTCACATACAACTGCGGTTGTAAGAGAAATAACATTAAAAATTAATGGTATATTTGTTATTGTAATGTTATTAGCTATAGTTGTTATATATTTCTGGAGTAATAATATAGCTAGAAGATTAAGAAAAATACAAAATCACATTTTATCATTACCAAAAAATGAATATAAAACTACATATTTAGATACATATGAGGATGAAGTCGGAGATTTATCTAAATCTATTGAGGTAATGAGAAGCGAAATTTGTGAAAATGAAAGAATTAAACAAGAAATGCTACATAATCTAAGCCATGATTTTAAAACCCCAATTGCGGTTATTAAAACATATGCTGAAGCAATTCAAGATGGTGTAGAGGATGTTAGTACATCTACAAATAAAATTATTGAACAATCTGATTTATTAAAGAAAAAGGTTAATAGACTAATTGAATATAATAGATTAGAATATTTTAATAGTGATAAAGAATTTGAAGATATTAAGATTGCAGATATTATTTATGATATTATCTTAAATTATAAGCATCAATTAGAAAACATCGAATTTATTACTGATATAAATGAAGATGTTACATTTAAAGGAATTAGCGAGAATTGGTATACTGTAATTGATAATATTATAGATAATGCTAAAAGATATGCTAAAAGCCAAATAAAGATAGTTTTAAGGCCTGGTAGATTAAGAATATATAATGATGGAGATCATATTGATGAAAAATTCATTGAATCAGCATTTAAGCCTTATGAAAAAGGTAATGAGGGTCAATTTGGTTTAGGTATGTCAATTGTTCAAAAAACTGTAGATTATTTTAATATGAATTTACATGTTGTTAATGAAGAGGTTGGAGTATCATTTATTATTGATGATAAAATAGAGGAAAAATAATATGGAAATTGAAGTTAATAAAAATATAGAAAAGATTAACGAGATGGGTGATTTTTTCAAAGCATTATCAGATTCAACTAGATTAAAGATAATATTAGTTATATCTGAAGGAGAAATATGTGTTAATGATATCTCAGCTAAAATAGGAATGACAAAATCAGCTGTTTCTCATCAGTTATCTTATTTAAAGAATTTAAGATTAGTTAAAAGTAGAAAAGATGGAAAAGAAGTATATTATTCATTAGATGATGATCATGTAAATTTATTAATTAAATCTGCATGGGAGCATGTTAACGAATAAAAAGAAGAAGGGATTGGTTAAATTAAAATAGCCAATCCCTTTTAATATGCAAAGAAAAAGGGTATCAATTAAGATACCCTAAAATCTTATATTGTTAAATTATGATTCAACAACAACACCGAATAATGCGATTCTGTTAGAAGAAACTCTAATCTTAACAGGAGTATTTGCATCAGTTTCGAATGTATAAGCATAAGCAATCTTGTTATCCTTGTTGCCCTTTACTGTGTCAACTTGAACGTCATTAATCACTAATTCTCCACCCTTTGTTTGGTCTTTTTCAGCGAATTTACCATCTGTAGCTGTGAAGTAAATTGTTACGATTGCATTTGTTGTAGTTGTAAGCTCATAGTACTTAGTATCACTCATACCACCAGTTGTTACTATTGCCTTTGTGAATGTTCTTCCTGAACCATCATTTGCAGTTGCAGTAGAGTAATCAGTTAGAAGTGTACCTTTGATACCAATATTCTTAACTACGACATCACTTTCATCTAATAGATTTGATCCTGCTGCGATATTACCATCACCATCAACTGTGTATGTAGCAGTTTCAAAATCATAAGCATTAGTTGTGAAGTCTTTTACTGTAATAACTGTAGTTTTTGTTACATCACGGCAAGTTAATTTTGCATATACAGTTGCACCAGCAGTTGCGAATGCTGTAGCAGCAGTTACTTCAGTTTCATATGAAGCATCAGAATATAACTTTGTAGTAATATCTAATGCAACCTTTTCTCCATCAGTATATGTTCCTTCAGCAGTAGCATGATTATTATATTCTGTTGTTCCAGTATTAACATTTAATGTTGCTGGAGCATTAATAACTATAGAGTCAATTGTATTGTAAGCTACATTATAAGATGTAGATACTGAAGGGTTCTCTACAGAAGTAATTGTAACAACATATGTACCAGCAGTTGTGAATGAATCTACTAAAATAGTATATTCGTCAGTCCTTAATGTAGATTCTACTGAACCTCTTGTTGCAGTTACAACGATTCCTTCAGCAGTGAATGCATCTCCATTTTCGTAGAACTTAGTAGTTGCATCAGTTGTATTAACGCTTATAGCAGAAATAGGAGTATTTAAGTCAATAACTGAAATTGTATAAGACTCAGTCTTTCCTCCGTAAGAAACAGAAACAGTATAAGTATCAGCAACTTCAAGTTCACCAGTAACAGTTTCTTGTGCTGAATTCTTTACAACTATTTCACAATCACTTAATGCTACTGGAGTATTAATACCATAATTGTCTTGTGAAATTACTGTTAATGTATTAGGATTTGAAGCATTGAATTTGTTTGTTGTATTATTGAATTCTGTTTCAGTGTAATTAATGAATAAATCATCAGTTGCAACTCTTGAAGTCTCATCAACAGAACCATTGAAGATTATTGCATAAATGTTGCTTCCACCAGTACTTGATGTGAAAGTATAAGTCTTTCCAGCAACAGCTTCAATTGTGAATACATGCATTGATTCTTTATTTTCAGCAGTTGGAGCCTCACTACTCCATGAACTAGAACCATCTGTACAATCAATTGTTCTTGTAGCATCAGTTGCAAATAGAACAGTAATTGAACCAGAAGCTTTTGCAGTTATCTTTAAACTCTTAGTACCAGTATTTACTTGTAGTCTTGAATTGTATGTAACTCCATCGTAGTCCTTAGAAACAGGGTTTCCATTTGAATCTGTTACTTGAAGCTTAACACCTGTATTTGCTGTAATATCAAGTGATTTAGATTCATATATTTTAGTTTCTGCACTAAATGTCATATCACCAGTAGTAATTTTATCTGTTCCACGTGATTCATTATAATCATCAGCAGTTAGAGGGATTGAGAATTTATATTGAGCTGCTTTTACATTGATAGCAAATGATTTAGCATCTAAAGTACCAACATGTATTTCAATAGTATAAGTACCAGCTATAACAGGGTCAGTAATATCACATACCTCACCATTTGGATTTATTACTTTTACATAATATTCAGAAGCAGCTAAATCAACAGAGTTGAATGATAAATCAAGTCCAGATACTTTTAGACCTGTTAAATCAATAGTGTTACCAACTTCTAATACTCTATTTACATTATTATATTCGATTGAGAAGTCAATATAATTATCTTCTAAGATTGGAGTAGCAATCCATTTAGCGTATAATGTTGTAGCTGTTGTAATTGTATCATTTTCAAAATCAAATTTAGTTGTTAATCCAGCATCCTTATACCAACCAGCAAATTCATATGTTTCAGAAGCTGTTGCAGTCTTTGTTGGATCAGCAGGCTTAGTAACTTTACCACCTTCAATTATTTGTTGATCAGCAATTGAACCAGTACCACCATTTAGATTAAATGTAACAGTATATCTTGTTACTGGAATTGGAGTAGCAGTCCACTTAGCATAGATTGTAGTTGCTGAATTAATAGTTTCAGTAGCGAAATCAAATTCAGTTGTTAATCCTGCATCTTTAAACCAACCAGCAAATTCATATGTATTTTCTGCATCAGCAGCTTTTGTAGGATCAGTAGTAGGTCTAGTTGCCTTACCACCTTCAGCTACTTGTTGAGAATCGATTGAACCAGTACCACCGTTTAAGTTAAATGATACTGTATACTTAGTAATAGGAGTAGCAGTCCACTTAGCATAAATTGTAGTTGCTGAATTAATTGTTTCGGTAGTGAAATTAAATTCAGTTGATAATGCTGCATCTTTAAACCAGCCAGCAAATGCATATGTATTATCAGCATCAGCAGCTTTTGTAGGATTAGTAGTAGGTCTAGTTGCCTTACCGCCTGCAACTATTTGTTGAGAAGCGATTGAACCAGTACCACCATTTAATTCAAATGTTACTGAATACTTAACAATTGGAGTAGCAGTCCATTTTGCATATAATGTAATGTCTCCTGTAATTGTTTCATTTGCAAAATCGAATGCTTGAGTACAAGCAGAATCCTTATACCAACCAGCAAATGTATATGTGTTAGTTGTATCAGCAGCCTTTGTTGGTGCAGTTGGTGCAGTTGCTTTTGAATCCTTTTGTACTTCGATAGATCCAACAGTACTACCACCCTTTGAATCGAATGTTATAGTGTATTTTGTTTGATCAGTCTGAGTTTGCTTATCAGCATCGTCATCTGTTTTACTAGTGTTTGTACATGCAGCCATACCAAATGCGGCAGTTGCAAGTAAAACGCCTAATAGAATTTTCTTTTTCTTCATTTTAAATCTCCTTTTTTAATAATTGTTATTAAAAATAACATCTATGCTTATTATAACAAAAATAAGTCGTTGAGTAAAGCGTTTTCTTACCTATTTTATTATATTTATTTTTATTTAGTAATAAAGAAAAAAGACAAGCAAATATTTGCTTGTCTTAATTTACTATTAAACAAGTTTTTCAATCTTAATATTACTGAAAGAATATGATCTTTGGCTACCTGCAGAAGTCATAAAGTAGAAGCCCTTAATTGTTGATGGACTATAATTTGAAATACTAATTGAAGTACCATTTATTGATAATTCAGCTGCATTATTATCATAATCAATTACTAATTCAATATTGTATGTTCCTGTAGTGTATGCACTAGAGAACATTGCTTGTTCAGTTGTACCATATGAATAACCTAATTTTTTATCAGAATTAGAATAAACTCCAAGCATGGCATTAGGTGTTCCTGTATATGTATCATCAATAAATGTTAACATTTTCCATTTAGATGAAACAACTGGTAAATTAAGTGTTATTGAATATTTAACAATACCAGAAGTATATTGATTATCTTCATCAAACATATAATATGCATATGTTGTTCTAGACTTACCATCATCTCCAGTACCTTCTGTTTTAGATGATGTATCTACAATTGAAACAGAATTATTTTTTACTTCAACATAATTGTATGTATCTGGTGTTCCTGTTTCAGCTGCATTATCAGGTAGGTATGTATAATATGTTAATCCTGCAGTAGTTGGGATTCCATTATATTTTGTTGCAGTAGTAGTTGAGAAATTATCATTAAATACTTCTACAAATTCACCAGTTGGTGTAGGAGTAGGGTCATCACCAGTTGGTGTAGGAGAAGGGTCATCACCTTGTTCTTGATTTGGGAATACGAGACTTGCAAATACTCCTGCTCCTGATACAGTTGGAAGTAAAGTAGACAATTCTGATGCACTATTCATTATTTCAACATTACTACATTTGTTTGTCGAATCATAATAGAATAGTGAAGAATTAGTGTCAAATGTTGTTCCGAATTTGTTATCATTAGATACGGTATCTGTTCTATTTGTTACTATAGTTGCACCAGAAGATGATGAACCAACAAATATATTGTCATATGATTTAACAGCTGGAGTTCCAGTTCCTGATGTGTTTTCTTTTACTATAAATGTGTTTTTAACATTTTCAAAGTAACACTTTTCTATAAACGCGTATGCACCTGCATAAATTTGCATATTATTACCTGTAGAACCATAGTAATAGTTATTATACATATGCATATTTGCTTGTCTAGCAAATGGAAGTCTAGATTGACATCTATCATAGAAATTATGATGGAATGTTATTGCGGCAGTTAAGTTGCTATCGCTTCCTCCAACTAATCCAGTTTTATGATTATCATAATAATGATTATAAGAAATAGTTACAAATGCGCATCTCTTAATATCTGTTGCACCATCGCCTTCATGCTTATCTTGTTCTGTACATACATCCCAATAGTTTATACCACTATTGAAAGTATTGTTGTGAACCCAATAATATTTTCCTTTAAATCCTGCCATTGTTGATGAATCTGTAGTTCCTTCAAAAGAACAAGCATCTTCAGTATAATCATCAAATGTTATATTTTTAACTTCAATAGAATTACAATCAGATTTCCAAGTGAATCCCCATTGGAAGATACATGCATCTTCACCAATGCCTTCAATTGTCACATTTTCAACACCTTTAACATCTAGCATGTTGTAATATGAATCAAAAGAGCCATCGCTTTCAGCCTTAATTTTATTTGTTAATCCATTTAGTTTAGAATATTGTGATTCATTTAATGTATTATAGCCACTAGAAATAATTGTACTTTCATCAAGATTTTGATGAGGTAGTGCAACACCATTAGCACCTATTACATTTTCTGTAGGTAAATTCTTATTTTTTCTATATGTTCCTGTTGGATCATATTCGATTTGGTTCCAAGTTGCAGCACCGATTGTGCCAATAATTCTAACATCTAGAGGATAATCTTTTTTAGCATTTAAAATGATATTAGCCAAGCCAGTATATGTTTTTCCACCGAATGTTGCAGTGACTGTGTTTTTAGTAGCCTCTGTTACATATACAACAACAGCGTTTGATTTTAATGTTCCGTCATTATTATATGCGCCTACACCGTTTGAATTATTAAAATGTGCATAACCAGATCTATCATCTTTAGTTACAGTGATATTTGATAAAGTTAATGTTTCGTTATTAGCCTCTATTTTTACTGAATAAGTGCCAGCTTTTAAGCCAACGGCATCAACTACAACATTATCATTAATTCTTATTAATTCATTATCAATTGCTGTATATGAAGAAGCATCATTAGATTTATATGAAACAACATATCCAGTTTGTGATACACCAGGAATTGTATCTAATTCTAAGTGGATTCCTTCAGTATATCCTTTATATGAAGTTACATTAATAGAACCAGCAGAAGTTGCTGTATATTTAGCATATAGTGTAGTTGCTGCAAAAATTTCAGTATTATTATCAAAATACTCTGTTAAGCTAGAATTTGTATACCAACCACTGAAAGTATAATTAGATTTTACTGGTGGATCATAAGTTATTTTATCACCAGCAGTAACTGTTTCAGTATTTAATAATGTTGTACCATCATAATATTTAACAGCATATGTTATTGGTGTTACATTCCATTTTGCATAAATTGTTGTAGCACCTGTAATTGTATCTGTATCGAAATTAAATACAGTTTGGAATCCTGCATCCTTATACCAGCCTGCAAATGTATAAGTCTCTGCAGCTGTTGCAGTCTTTGTTGGATCAGTAGGTTTTGCTACAGTTTGTCCATAATTAACATTTACTGTAGTCACTTCAGTACCATTATTTGCATTAAATGTTACTGCATATTGAACTGGTGTTGCAGTCCATTTTGCATATAACGTTGTAGCTTCTGTAATTGTATCTACATTAAAGTCGAATGGAGTTTGTAATCCTTCATCCTTATACCAGCCTGCAAATGTATAAGTCTCTGCAGCTGTTGCAGACTTAGTAGGTGCAGTAGGTTCTTCTACCTTTCCACCATCTACAACTTGAACTGGAACAACACTAGAACCACCGTTTGTGTCAAATGTAACAATATATTTATCAGGTTCTGGAGCTACCTTTGGAGTAGCTTTCCATTTAGCATATAGAGTAAATGAAGAATAAACTTCTGTTTCAAAATGATATATATTTGTCAAATTTGAATCTGAATACCAATTAATAAATTCATATGTATAATTATCATCATCTTCCCTAGTTGGATCTTGAGGTCTTGTAACATTTGAGCCCTCTTCAACAGTTTGAGATGAAATATTATTTCCACCATTTGTATTAAATGTTATTTCATATGTCGCTGGAGTAACTGATTTTGCAGTTGAATTCCATTTAGCATATAAAGTTGTTGATGCTGTAATTACAGTATTAAAATCAAATGTATGTGTATATGCTTGGTCTGTATACCATCCAGCAAATTCGTATGTATAATTTTCATCTTCAGCCTTTGTTGGATCTTGAGGTCTAGTTGCCTTACCGCCTTGAGTGATATTTTGGCTTTCAACAGTAGAACCACCAACTGTATCAAATGACAATACATAAGTGCTTATTGTTTCTCCACCTTCTGTATCAGTAGGAGTATTATTTTGGTTATCGTTGTTTTTAGCTGTATTACATGATGTAAGGCCTAAAAAGAATACAGATAATAACAAAAGTAATTTTCTTTTTTTCATGATTATCCTCGTTTTCTAAAATTATACATTTCTCTCTCATTTATTAAACAAATAAACATGCTAATTTTATTGGCAAAATACCGACAAATACATTTATTTATATTAATACACAAATATTATATTTAAGTATTTTTTTATTGTAAAGCAATATTTCAATATTAGCGAAAAATATGATAAAATAGTAATGTAGTGATGTAAGGGGCTGATAATGTGTTTGAAAAACTTAAAAGAACTAAGGTATTTAGAGATCCACTTTATGGATATATTCAAGTAGATTATAAGGTAATTAGCGATCTAATTGATACTAGAGAGGTTCAAAGATTAAGAAGAATTAGACAATTATCAGGTGTGTCTATGGTTTTCCAAACTGCAGAGCACACTAGATTTACACATTCCCTAGGTGCATACCAAATGGCAAATCTAGTATTACAAAACGTTGATGGAATTGAAGTATTAGATGAATATAAATGCATTGTCTTTCTATGCGCAGCCCTATTACACGATGTTGGACACGGTCCATATTCTCACGCATTTGAAAGTGTAATGGATTTAAGTCATGAGGAAATGACTGTAAAAATCATATTATCCCCTGAAACAGAAATAAATAAAATATTATCACAATATGATAATTTAGCTAATGATGTTGCATCTGTAATTGCACATGATAATAAATTCCCATTATTAGAAGCATTAGTATCAAGCCAATTAGATGTTGATAGAATGGATTATTTATCAAGAGATGCATATTTTACAGGCGCAGCATATGGTCATATTGATTATTATAGAATTTTAAGAAGTATGAAGATTGTTAATAATAAATTATGCGTTAGAGCATCAGGAGTACATTCTATTGAATCATATCTAATGTCTAGATATCATATGTATTTCCAGGTTTATTATCATCCAATTGCTAGAAGCTATGAATCATTATTAGAAAATATATATAAAAGAGTAAATGATTTAGTATCCGAAGGAAAGAAAATAGATGCACCTATTGAAACATTCTTAAATGTTATTAAGAACAATAGTGATATTGAATCATATATTGATTTAGATGATGCTTATGTTAATGGATTTATTAAGCAATTCACTAAATCATCTGATGAAATATTAAGAAAGCTATCTTTATGCTTAATTAATAGACATCTATATAAATATATTGATTTAGCAGATGATCCAGATCCAGAAGAAATTGAAGCAATTAAATCTAATTATAATGAAGAAACAATAAAATATTATTATTTAGAATCAAGAGTTGAAGGAGTTGCTTATTCTATTTATAAGAAAACAAATATTAACGATATTAAGGTATTATTACCTAATGGAAAAATAAAATCATTAGAACAATATTCACCAATCGTTAAAAGCTTAACAATATCAAGTATTAAGACTGTAAATAGAATATATTATTTAGTTGATTAAAATGGATTCAATAATTGTAGTAGAAGGTCTACATGATGAAATAAATATTAAAAATGTATATCCAAATGCCAAATGTGTAATAACAAATGGTAGTGCAGTAAATGATGAAACTATTAATTTACTAAAGGAATTAGCGAAGAAATACGAAATAATCATCTTTACTGATCCTGATTTTCCTGGTGAGAAAATCAGAAATACAATAAGTGAACAAATACCTAATTGTTCACATGCTTTTTTAAGAAATTATGATTGTAGAAGTAAAAACGGTAAAAAGGTAGGCATTGAGCATGCATCTAAGGAAGCAATAATCAATGCTTTAAGTAATGTATATAAGGAACAAGAAAATTTAGAAGATACTATTTCTAATAATGAATTATATGAATTAGGATTAAATGGTAATAATAATTCATCAATATTAAGAAATAAGATATCTAATGTTTTAAATATAGGGGCACCTAATGCTAAAACATTTTTAAAAAGAATTAATCTATTAAGGCTAACAAAAAAAGATTTAGAGGAATTATTATGCAAAATAAAATAGGAAATAAATCATTTATTGATAAAACATTAAATGATAATAATTTATATGCTAAAAAGAAATTTGGTCAAAACTTTTTAAAAGATCAAAATATATTATCAAAAATAATAGAGGCAGCAAATCTAGATAAGGATACTCTCGCAATAGAGATTGGACCAGGATTAGGTTCATTAACTGAAAGACTATGTGAATCTGCTGGATTTGTTTTAGCATATGAAATTGATACAGATTTAATTCCTATTTTAAATGAAAACCTAAAAGAACATAATAATTTTAAAATTGTTAATAAAGATATTTTAGAGGTAGATATTAATAAAGACCTTTTAGAATATGAAGGTAAATATAAAAATATAGTTTTAGTTGCTAATTTGCCATATTATATTACAACACCAATTATTTTAGGCTTATTAGAAAATACTAAGAAGATTAAAAAATATGTAATGATGGTTCAATTAGAGGTTGCCGATAGAATTTGTGGTAAGCCTAAAACTAAAGATTATAATGCATTATCTATAGCTATTGGATATAGAGCTAATGCATATAAGAATTTCAATGTTCCAAGAACAGTATTTATTCCTGAACCAAATGTTGATAGCGCAGTAATATCTTTAGATTTATATGAAAAGCCTCAATATATTGCTAAAAATGAAGATTTATTCTTTAAGCTAATTAGAGAATCATTTAATCAAAGAAGAAAAACATTAATTAATAATTTATCAAAGGCATATTCAAAGGAATTAATTAATAATATGCTAAATGAATTTAATATTAAACAAAATGTTAGGTCTGAGGAATTAGATATAAAAACATTTGTAGATTTTAGTAATTATATTTCTGAAAATGGTGATAAGAAATGATAAAAGAATATGCATATGCTAAAATCAATTTAGCTTTAGAGGTTATGGATGTTAAGGATGGATATCATATGGTTAATAATCTTATGATACCTATAGATTTATATGATGAATTAACATTTGAGCCAAATGATAAAATTGAATTAATTAATAATGAATTTGAAGATAACATTATTCTTAAGGCAGCAAAGCTATTTATAAGTAAATATAATATTAATTCAGGTGTAAAAATAACATTAGAAAAAAATATTCCAAGCGCGGCAGGCTTAGCTGGTGGATCTAGTGATGCGGCAGCTACACTTAGGGGATTAAATAAGTTATTTAATAATGTTGCTTCACATGATGAATTATTAGATTTAGGTGCAGAGCTTGGTAGTGACGTACCATTTTTTATTGATACTAAGCTAGCATTATGCACAAATAGAGGAGAGGTAGTAAACAAGGTTGATGCCGATGCGTATATTTTTGATTTATTGTTAATCAAACCGAAGACAGGATTATCAACTAAAGAGGTTTACAAGAACTATATTTACGATAACGTTTCTAAAAAAGAAAAAATAGACAATATTATTACAGCTATTAAATATTGTGATACTTTTTCCTTGAAGAAGAACATTTTTAATGATTTAACAAAGACAGCATTAAATTTAAATACTGAACTTAATACAATTTATAACGATTTAAAAAAACACACAGATATTTATTTAAGCGGTAGTGGCCCAACAATGTTTATAATTAACCCAGATAAAGATGTTGTGGCATACATTGAAAAAAATTACAAAGATTGCTTTATAAAGAAGTGTAAAACAAAAAAATTGTAAGAATTATTTCACTATTAAGTTTATAATGACTAATATGATTGATTTATTTCGTTATTGATATTTATTTTATTGACAGTATTAAATTTATTTAATATAATAAATCGTAAAACGTTTACATTAGGAGGAACGGCTATGAAAGGAATTAAAAAAGTTAGTTTATTAGCATTAGGTCTTTTTCTAATTGCAGGTGTTGCATCATGCGATAAGAAAACTACAAATACTGATGATCAAACTGAAGAAACAGATGCCACTGAAAAATATGATGACATTCCTGTTGATCCTGAAAAAGGGTATATTGAATTCGAAGATCTAGATACAGATATCGGAGAGATTTCTACATTAGAAGAACCAGAATCATTCCCAGATATATATATTAATGAGGCTAATAAGGCTCAATTCAAGCTTATGAGTTTAAGCGTTGATACAACAAACGCTAGAACAACATTCTACTTAGGAGAAGAGTTTAATGCTGATGGATTATTAGTATTAGGCGATTTCATGAAGCTAGACTCAAAAGGACAACCAGCAAAGAATGCTGCAGGTAAAGTAATTACTGTTAGAGCAAGAGTTACAAATTATCAAGTTGATGGTTCTGAAATTGATACATCTGAAATGGGTTACTATACAGCACAAGTTAACTATAGATATGGTGATACTGTTAAAAATGAAGAGTATCAAGTTAGAGTTAGATCATCAGAATTTGAAACAACTAGAAATCTAATTTACATTGCTGGTCTTAAGGCTGGTTATAAGTCAACACAGGCTGGACAAAATTTCAAATTAAAGAATGATGGTAGAATTGCTACTACATATTTAAGAAAGAGTGGTCAAAACGACTTCTCATTAGATGCAAGTGAATTAAATGTTCAAATTGTAAAGAACACAGTAAATGGTGTTGCCAGTGCATTTTCTACTGAATATATTGATTTTGATTTAGCAACATTAACTAATGATACAGAAAACAAGAAAATGTATAATAATGATCAAACATTTGAAATTGATTATTCACAAGTTGATACTGGTAAGGTTGGTTCATATCTTATCCCAATGACATATAAGGGATCAGACCTTATTATCAATGGTAGAACTGTACCAAATACTGTTAAGGCATTTATTGTTGTTGATGTAATTAGTCCAGTAACAAATGTAGTTAATACAAATTCTAATATGACAGTAGAAGCATCAATGGATCTTCCTGACTTTGGTCAATATAATGTTAATATTGCTAGAAGAGTATGGGATGGTACAAAGTTAACTATTGTTGCATCTCGACTTCCTATCACAAGTGAAGCTTTCAAATTTGAAAACATTGTTACTTATTCACAAGGTGGACAAAATGGTACATTCACTTTAAAAGAAATTGGTGAAGATGAGAATGGTGATGATAAAGAATTCTCATTCAATGCAGCAATCACTATTACTGAATCAACTAAATACGATATTAGAGTTCAAAGAGATGTTTCTCAAGGAACTGTTATTTCTCAAACAATCGGTGAATCTGATGGTAAATATACATATAACGAATACGACTTTGGCGATGGCGTTAAAGCATACAACGTTGGTGCAGGTAAGCTAGATAAGAATAATATTCCTGAATATTTAGGAAAAGGAAAGACTTGTGCCGAGGATGGCTTAAAGTTCGTAGGATTCCTAGGATTAGATTCAGTAGCAAAGAAATCATATATTGAATTTACATTTGAGAAGGAAACTACATTAATTCTATACATCGGTTCAAATGGTGATGATGATAGAGGATTTGTAGTTTATAAGCCAACTGCAGATGGAAATGAAATATTATTCGAAGAAAATGTTGAGGTTGCTGTAGCAGGAGCTAAGCAAACTCCAGTAAGAAGATCATATACACTTCCAGCTGGAACATATAGAGTTTCTGCATTAGGTACAACAGTAACATTCCATGGATTTGTAATAGGAACATTAAAGTAGGAGGTTAAAGCAAAATGAAAAAATTAAAATTATTATCAGCTCTTGCTTTTGCCTCAACAGCTTTTATTGCATTAGCATCTTGTTCAGGCAAAAACAATAATAAAGATACAGAACCATATGATGATGTTTATTATTTACAAGAGGATAAGGTTGAAAAGGTAACAATTGATGTTGCTACTTCAAGAAATGCAAATAATAACATCTATGTTTCTCCAACAGGAACAAAAGATGGAGATGGTTCAAAGGAAAAGCCTTATGATTTCGTTACTGCAACAACTAAGGTAGAAGCAGGAACAAATATTATAATGGCTGAAGGTAGATATACATTTAATGAAAGAATTCCAGTAGGAAAACCAAATAATCAAGCGTTATATTCTGAAATTATTTATAATGGTGCTCCAGGTAAATATATTACAGTTCAACCTGAAAAGGATGATGCTGGTAATTACAAGAGAGTAATATTCGATTTCTCTGCAATGAAATTTGATGATGCAAACAGAGGAATTCAAGTTTATGGTAATTATTGGTATTTCTATGGATTAGAGGTTACAGGTGCCGGAGATAACGGTATGTACATTGCTGGTAACCACAATATCGTTGATAATTGCCAATTCTATAACAATAGAGATACTGGTTTACAAATTGGTCGTGGTGGTGGATCTCAAGAAACACTAGATCAATGGCCAGGATTTAACCTAGTTAAAAACTGTACATCATTTGCAAATTATGATGATATGACATTAGGTGAAAATGCCGATGGTTTCGCTGCAAAGCTTACTGTTGGTCATATGAATATTTTCGATGGCTGTATAGCATTTAGAAATTCAGACGATGGTTGGGATTTATATGCTAAGCAAGATTCAGGAAATATCGGTACAGTATTAATTTATAACTGTGTATCATTCGAAAATGGTTTCTTACCATATAGAGCACAGCCTTCTTATATTGGTACAAAATATGCTGAAAGAGCATATGATACACAAAATGGTGATGGTATTGGATTTAAGCTTGGTGGTTCTACAATGACAGGTGATGTTATTATGGAAAACACATTCACATTCAATAACAAATATCATGGTGTAAGTGATAACTCTAACCCAGGCTTCCTATCATTAAAGAACGTTACAGCTTATAACAACTGTGTAGGCTTTGATGAAGATGGTAAGATTACTGATACAAGAGGTATTAGTTATGCTACAAATAAGTCAAACAACATTGACTTAGCTAGAACTATTGGTTCATATAATAATTTCTATGGTATTTTATCTTACGTTGATAACCAAGATAATTATGAAGCTGAAGGCGATAACCTTTACAATGCAGATGCATTCAGAGGTAGTACAGCTTATAGTATTTTCCAAACAACACGTGATACTACTGAAAGATATGTTCAATTTGGTGATTATGTAGATGGTTCAAGCTATCATACAGAATCTCAAGATATTCCATATGACGGTGGAACAGAATATGTATTTGATTCTAATCCATTCAAGTCATGTGACCCTATTAATGCAACATGCGATGGTAGAGATCAACTTGAAACATTATTACATTTCCATAATGATTTTAGAAATGAAGATGGTTCAGTTAATATGGGCGATTTATTCGCATTAAAGGATGGCAGCTCATTAAAGACATTTGCTAATGGAGAAGCAGTTGGTGCTACATTAAACAAATCATCAATGACTGAATATTCTCACCCTGAATATTTCTCATTCTTAACTTCAAATAAAGAAATGACTTCTGATATGGAAAGAGTTTTATCAGCATATATGGCTTTAAACCCTATTACTAATCAGGATGCAACATTCCAAGATTTTGATATTACTAACTTAATTAATGGATGTGAAATTACTTGGGAATCATCAAATACAGATGTTATTAAGATATTATCAAATGAAAGAGTATCAAAATCAATGTCTGTTGAAACAACAGCACATGTATTCGTTCCTGCTGAAAAGACAACAGTTAAGCTTACAGCAACTATTAAGTATGCTACAGCAACAATTAAGAAGGAATTTAACATTGATGTTTGTCCAAGAAATCAATATTTAGGAGAATTAGCATCTACAGGAGCTGATTCTATTAGAGTTTCAATCTATAGTACATATTATGCTCCAAGAGTTTATCCAATTGATGCATCTTCAATTAATAGTAATGAAATTGATCCAACATTATATGATTTAACATATAAATATGAATATGCTGCAGATGGTAAATCTAAGCTATACGAGGTAGATGGTGTTGATACATCAAATCCTGGTATGTATAAGATTACAGCAACAGCAGTATTAAAGGCTGATGAAAGTCAAGTATCTGTATACACATTTAAGGTATATGTAGTTGACCCAGATTGTTCAATTGACTTCATTAATAGCTCAATTATATTAAATGCAGACGGATTCTCAATTGCTGGTGAATTATCTAACGTTGAGGGTTATGTTAAGGCATATGTTTCTAGAACAGACGAAGGTGACTTAACTGCTGAACAGCTAGTTGCAAAGACAGGCGTTCAAGAATTTAAAGTTTCTACAGATAGTATTGTTGCTCCATTCGAAGCAGACAATAGAGTTACATCTTCAGTTGCATATTACATTTACTATACAGTAGTTAATGACAATATGTCTAACATTGGAGAAGCAACAGTTTACAAGAGAGTAGTTAATACTGTAGCAATTGATTCTGAAACTAAGTTCCAAAAGCTTGCTAGAACAGGTACTCCAGATGGAACTGATTACTCATCTACATTAACAATCTTCTATTTAACTAAGGATTTAGATTTTAATAACGATTGGGATACTACAACAACTACTGGAGATTTCAAGGGATTATTCAATGGTAATAATTACACAATCTCTAATATCAAAGTAACAGCTAAGCCATCTAAGGCACATTACGTTAACGTATTCTATAGTGTTAAGAATGGTTCTATTATGGATGTTAAATTTGATAACGTTGTATTCAACTGTATCGATTCATCTAATGGTAAGAGAATGGGTATCGTTGGTGCAATGCAAGGTGGTTATATCGATAATGTAAGAATTACAAACTCTTCATTCGTTGGTTATGAAGCAGTTGGTGGTTTAGTTGGTCAAGTAACTGGTGGAGATAACTTCATTAACAATTGTTCATTAGTTAACCCAATTGAATTCTATACTCCAGTTGAAGCTAACGCAGTATATGAAGAAGGCGTAACATATTATAATTATAAATATGAATCAGTTGATGATACATATAACTATGTTGCAATCAAGGCAGATTCATATGAAGTAGATACTCCTATTTATACAAATGGTGAGCCAACTGATCCATTCGCAAAGATCTATATTTTACCAAATAGATATACAATTTCTACAAAGAATAAATATCAAGGTGGTTTAGTAGGTAATGCTCAAATTGCTGATAGTGGAACATACTTAAATATCACTATGACTAATAACTATGTATCTGCTACAATCGGTGATGGTTCTGATACTGGTGGTAACTCTGCAGGTATCTTAGCTCGTTGTAAGAATGATTCTGATAAGTATAATGTAACATTATGCTACAACTACTTCGATGGTATAATTATTTCTCAAGGATTATATGGCGCAGGTATCTTAGGTGACCTAGATAATGGTTTAGGTTATATTAATGTTCATCATAATTTCGCATTAGTAACATTCGTTTATAAGGGACAATACTTAAATGCTGATGATAGATACTTCAGAGCTCTAGCAGCTGGTGGAGAAGCATTAAGTGAAGTTCAAAAGACTGCACACAAGAATTTAAATCCAATTATTGGACGTGCAACATCATCTAATGCTAAGTTATACTTCTCAGAAGAGAATTTCGGTGACTGGGCTGAAAACTACAATAAGCTATCAATCTCTACATCTCTAGTTTATGGTAGCCAATCTTACAATATGGAAGAACATATATTCACAAGATATTATGTAACTAGAGAAACATTCGTAGTTGTTCTAAAATTCGATCCTAATATTTGGGATATTTATAGTACTACAGAAACTTTAACATTCAAGGAAAATCCTGCTGATGCTGAAGCTACTGAACATACTTATACTCAATTTAGAGCAAGATTAAAAGATACAACTGCTGGACAACAATAGCAAATATTAATTAGTGCGTTGAATTTATATTCAGCGCACTTTTTTCTTTCTATTAAGCTAGATAATACTCATTTTTGTTCGATTTATTACTTTTTTAAAAAAAATTTTTTCGAATGTTAAATTTCTTAAATAAATCAATTGTAAAAACGTTTTCTTTGTGTTAATATAAAGGCAGTTATGTTTTTATTATAAGCATACACTTTGGTGAATTTAAGAAGGAGAAAATCGAAATGAAAAAAAGAAAAATTTTATTAGGTGCCTTATTAGCAACAACCGCTATCTTTGGAATTGTTTCATGTGATGGACCAGATCCAGAAGACAAGACTCAAGATAATGGTTCAGGGCCAAGTGACGCTGGAGGAGAAGCTACTAAATATACAGTAACATTCAACTCAAATGGAGGATCAGCTGTATCAAATGTTGAAGTAGAGGAAGGATCAAAGATCGCAGCTCCAACAAATCCAACAAGAGCAGCGACAGCACAATATTCTTATACATTTGCAGGTTGGTACAAGGATGCTGCATTAACTCAAGCATTCAATTTTGCATCAGACACTATTACAAGTGCAACAACATTATATGCAAAATGGACAGAAAGTGTTAATCAATATACAGTAACATTTAATTCAAATGGTGGTACTAGTGTAAGTCCTGTACAAGTTAATTATGGTGGCAAAGTTACACAACCAACAGCTCCAACAAAGGCTGAAGATTCTACTGCTAAATATACATTTGCAGGTTGGTACAAGGATGCTGCATTAACTCAAGCATTCGATTTTGCATCAGACACTATTACAAGTGCAACAACATTATATGCAAAATGGGATGCAACAGCTAAGCATACAGTAACATTTGTAACTAATGGTGCAGATGCTGCAATAGATGCTGTAACTGTTTATGATGGAGACGCTGTATCTAGACCAACAGATCCAACTAAGGCAGCAACAGCTGATACTAGATATGCATTCGCAGGTTGGTATACAACATCAACATTTGATGTTGGAACAGAATTTAATTTTAATACTTTAATTACTAGAGAATTAACATTATATGCAAAATGGGATGTAACTAATAAAGTTTCTCTTGTATTTAATACAAATGGTGGAACTCATATCGATACACAATTCGTATTCGAGGGTGAGACAGCAACAAGACCAACAGATCCAACTAAGGAAGAGGATGCAACAGCTAAATATGCATTCGCAGGTTGGTATACAACATCAACATTTGATGCTGGAACAGAATTTGATTTTGCAACTCCAATTGCTGAAACAACAACAATTTATGCAAAATGGGATGTAACAGCTAAACATACAGTAACATTTGTAACTAATGGTGCAGATGCTACAATTGATAGTCAAACAATTTATGACGGTGGAACAGTTACTAAGCCAGCAGATCCAACTAAGGCTGCTACAGAAACTACTAGATATGCATTCGCAGGTTGGTATGAAGACGAAGATTTTGCAACTGAATTTGATTTCACTGCAGGAATTACTGGTGATGTAACATTATATGCAAAATGGACAGAAACACCTATTACATATTATGTTGTATTTAGAGATGGTAACACGACTCTAACAGATTTAACTCAAACAATTAATGCTTTAGATCATGCAACTAAGCCAGCAGATCCAACTAAGGCTTCAGATGATGATTCAAAGGTTCTTAAGTTTGGTGGATGGTATAAGGATTCTAATTTAGAAACTCCATTCGATTTCGAAAATGAGAAAATCACTGGATTAACAATGGTATATGCAAAATGGGATACATATAATAAGATTTCTACAGTTGCAGAATTCAATGAATTCCGTGCATTAGAAGCATCAAGTGATAACTTCATTTTAACTGCAGATATCGATCTTGAAAATGTAACTCTTGAAGCTACAAAGGTTGTATTCACAGGTAAATTTGATGGTGATGGACATGCTATTAAGAATGGTATGTATGTTGAAAATGCATCTAACAAGACAGGTTTATTATTAAAAGAATTACGTAATGGTGGATCTGTTTCTAACGTTAAGTTCGTTGGATGTAATGCTAAACTAGGCGGAGAAACAATCGCAATCATTGCCGGTTTAGGTAGTAAGAATATCAGTGTATCTAAGGTTGAATTCAACGGTTGTACAGTAAGCTGTAACAACTATGCTGGTTTCATTTTAGGTAGAACAGATTCAGGCGACACTACACTTAATATTTCTGAAATCACATGTAAGAATGGATGTAAGTCTTCAGTTACAAGCTACGGTGGAACACTAATTGGTGACGTTAACGCCGGAGATGCTAATAAGCATGCAGTTATCAATATGACTGACCTTGATTTAAGTATTGAATTAGCTGGTGCTAATAAGAATGGTGGTTTCTTATCTGGTCGTTTAAGAGGATATACAGACTTAACTATTAAGAATGTAGTAATTAGAGAAGCAATTATTCAAGACAACCCTAGTGGAAATCCAGGATTAATTTGTGGTGGTGGTGACAATAACGCTACTAACTCAAATTTAGTTGTTGAAAACTTATATGTTATGTCAACAAACTCTAAATTATTACAATCTTGTGCACTTCAAACAGGTTCTAATCCAGTAACTTCATTCACTCTTTCATATACAAACTGCTATATTGCATCTGATATCGCTGCAAATATTACAGATAATGTAATCAACGGAGTTACATTATTACAAAGTGTTGATAAAGCAACAGCAGATGTTAATTGGTTAGATGAAACATTAAAGTTAGATTTCGATAACGTATGGACATTAGAAGAAGCTGATGAAACTCATACTAAATATCGTCTAGTTGCATCATCTACAAATGTAAAGAGCAAAGATGCTGTTATCGAAAGATTAAAATTATCTACAGCAAATGCAACAGTTCGTTTCGAAAAGGGTACAGAATTTACTGCTGATGGAATTTCAGTAACAGGTATTTATTCTGATGGTGTTAACCTAGTATTAAATAATGGTGTTGAATACGAAATTATTTATTCAGATTATAATAAAGATGTTGCAGGCGTTTACACAATTACAGTTAAGTCATTAGAGAACGAAACAGTTGTTGCTACATACGAGGTTGAAGTAGTATCTCTAGTATCTTATGATGTTGATACAGAATTTACTAAGATCACATATGTTCCAGGTGAAGAATTAAATTTAAGTGGATTATTAGTTTATGGTACTTGGACAGATGGTAAGAGATTATTATTTAAGGATTATACACTTAATGATAAGTCATTAGGTACAGTCGTTGTTCTTGATGAAACAAAGGGTACATATAAGGTTATATTACCTTCTACAGCAAGCGTATTAAATCTAGAAGTTTCAGTAGAAGGCTTCGCCTCTACAACTGTTGAAATTTCTGTTGTTGGTACAAGACCAGTTGTAACAGATAATTATACATATATTAATGTTGACGCTTCAGCTGCTTTAGCATTTGGTGGTGAAAGAGTTGATGGTACTGAAACATTCAATACTATTAATGAAGCAATCGAATACTATGCATCATTAAAATTAGATGCATCAGTAAATAAGGTTATTTATATTGCTGATGGTACATACCATGAAAAGATTACTGTTCCAGCATCATTAAAGAACTTAAAGATTATTGGTGAATCTAGAGAAGGAACAATTCTTGAATATGATGCAGTAGAAGATACTGTTAACCCATTAGATGGTAGCAAGTATGTTATGAACTGTGCTACATTACATGTTAATGCAGAAGGCTTCGGTTTAGAGAATATTACTGTAAAAAATTCATTCGATTATATTAATGACAATACTAAGTATGGTAACCCTCAAGGCTTCGCTTTAACAATTGCTGCAGATGGTGCTGTAATTAACGAAGTTACATTATATGGTAACCAAGATACATTATTCTTCAAGAAGGGCCGTGTTTACTTAAAAGATTCTACAATCATGGGTAACATCGACTTTATCTTCGGTGAAAATGATGGTATTGCATTCTTTGATCAATGTACAATTGTTGCAATTAACAAGTCAACTACACAACAAAATAATAATGGTTACGTAACAGCTATGAAGGGTGATGCTACAAATCATCCAACATATGGTTATGTATTCAATAGTTGTACATTCACAGATGATGGTACATTAAAAGAAGGTTCAATGTCATTAGGTAGACCTTGGGGTCCTGGTGCAACAGTAACAATGATCAACTGTGAATTCTCAGCTGCATATTCTACATTAGGATATGATGGATCAACTAAGTCTCGTTGGTTTGATATGTCAGGTAACAAGCCAATGAATGCTAATTTTGCTGAATATGGTTCAACTGGTGAAGGTAGAATTGAAGAAGCCGTTAATGGTGGTTCAATTTTAACTGCTGATGAAGCATTAAATTATACAGCTACAAATACATTCGCAGCTGAAAATGGTGGCGTTAAGTGGGGTTCTGCATTCAATTATTTAGCAGCTTACAATGCATTAGTTGCTGCAAAGAACAAAGTAGAAGCTACAGGTATTCTAGTTTACTTAGATGGTTCTGCTATTGATGATACAATGACAATCGCTAAAGATGATACAAGTACTTTAATATTAACATCAACTGAATGGAATGCTGAAGATAAAGATGTTCAAGTATCATTTGGAGATGATTCATTTGCATCTTATGCTGATGGTAAGATTCAAGGTCTTGCAACTGGTGAAACAACTGTAACATTTACACTTGGTGCTGTAACAAAGACAGTTACATTAACAGTAATTGAATTACCTTCATATGATATTACATTTGTTGTACCTGAAGGAGCATCAGCTGTTGCTACTCAATCAATAAAGAAGAACAAGAAGGTTGTAGAGCCTACAGCTCCAACATTAACTGGTTCAGTATTTAAGGGTTGGTTCACAGATGATAGCTACACAGAAGCTTATGATTTTGATACTATTGTTTTAGGTGAAGTAACACTTTATGCAAGATTTGTTGCTTGGGAAGATATGTATAAAGAAAATATCGTTGTATATATGAATCAAACTGTTGGTGATGGTGTTGATACATTTACATTTGTTGGAAAGAACGGAGCAAACGCAAATCCTAATTTCGCAGACAGCTGTGGTATAGTACATACTGCTAAATTACAAGCAAGAACTGGTGACAACAAAGATTCACAATTTAATAAGAATAATGATGCAAGTTTCGCAGTTGAAAAGTTTGCTACAATTATTATCACATTTAGAAACTTAAATGGAGCTAATATTACTTTCAAACTTGATGATCAAGATATAACTCCAACTGTTTCTGCTGATGGATTAACATTCACATATGAGACAACAAAAGCTGGTGTATTCCATATGATTAATGATGCTACTGCAAATGCTTATCTATCAAGCTTATCTGTAACTTATCCAGAAGTAATTGAAGAGACAACAAGAATCGACTTCGGTTCTAATGGAAATTATAAAGATGTATTAGGAATGAATTATACTGGTTTAACTACAAATAGAGAAAATGGTGGTAACAACAACCAAATTTGTGGCACTATGGAATTCTATGTTGAGGAGAATGCAGAAATCACAATTTCTTCATATAGTGGATATACTCATTACACTATTACAGTAGATGGTGTTACATCTGAAGAACAAACAGGTACTTCATATACAGTTACATCTTTAAAGGGTGGAAAAGTAGTTATTACATCAACAAATAATAACAACTATTTCTATTCAATTAATATTGTTTATCCTGCTGTAATTGAGACAAATACAACAATCACTTTTGGTGATGATACAAATATTAATTCTATCGAAGGCGTTAAATATACTGCAAATCTTAGAGCAAATGGAAATAATTCACAAGTTAGTGGTGGTTCAATTACATTAAGCGTTAAAGCAGGTGCTACAGTAACAGTTTATGGTTATGGTGGATCTACAGGTACAACTAATGGTGATTATACTTCATATACAGTTACTGCTAATGGTACAACTTCAGAGACTCAGAATAAAGATTATACTGTAACGACTACAGCTGATGGTGATGTAGTTATTACAGCAGTAGATGGTAACAATTATTTAATGAGTATTGTAGTTGAATACTAATTCTAAATATCATAAAATAGTGATATAAAAACAACAAAGGATGTGTTTCGGCACATCCTTTTTTTATTAAAATTTTGAGGTGTAAGAAATTTATTCGATTATTCTAATAATAATCTAACAACATTTCACATTATTCAAAATATTTATAAACTTGATTATATTTTTATCTTTAAGTATAATAACAAACAGGTGAATATATTATGGAAAAAAGAATTTCAGCTTTCTTAAAAGAAAATAATATAAACATTTCTAAGCCTATTGTAGTGGCAGTATCTGGTGGTGCTGACTCAATAGCTCTTTTAAGCATACTATATAACCTTAAATATGATGTTATTATGGCTCATGTTAACCATCACATGAGAGAACAATCAGAGATAGAAGAAAAGGAAATGATTAAGCTTGCTACAAAGCTTAATATTCCTTATGAAATATTAGAATATCATTATGATGGAAATGATAATTTCCATAACGATAGCCATAATGCTAGATATAAATTCTTTAAAGACGTTTGTAAAAAATATAATACAAACCTAATTGCTACTGCACATCATTTAGATGACCAGGCAGAAACAATTTTAATGAAGATTATGGAAGGCTCTAATCTATATGGCTATGGAGGAATATCTATAGTTAATGATGATGGTAATTATCAAATTATTAGACCATTGCTTTGCGTATCTAAAAATGAAATTTATAATTATTGTAATTTATATGATTTAAAATATTTTGAAGATTCATCAAATCATGAGGATCATTATCTAAGAAATAGATTAAGACATCATGTTATTCCTTTATTGAAAAATGAATGCAATGATTTTTATGCAAAAATATTAGAATATTCTAATCAGGTAAAGGATGCTTTCACATTTATTCGTAGCCAATCAATTGAATTCTTAGATAAGAATGATAATAAAATTGAATTAAAGGAATACAATAAATTAGATACTGCATTACAAAAGGATATTATCTCTTTATTATTAGAAAGAAAGAATATTAGAAAGAATTATGATATTATCAATAGTATTTATTTCTTCCTAAAAGAAAACAAGGGAACTAAATCATTAATTCTAGCATCAAATAATTATTTATTTAGAGAATATGATTATGCATATATAGATAAGAAGAATAATATTTCATTTGATGAAATCACATTGGAGCTAAACGAATCAAAAATTTATGGTAATAAATATAGATTTACGTTAACAAAAAATATAGCCAATGTTGATGCAAAGTATATAAAATTATGTTATAATAAATTAGTATTTCCAATTCATATTAGACCAAGAAAAAATGGTGATGAAATAGAAACCATTTATGGAAATAAGAAAATAAGTAGAATCTTTATTGATGCTAAATTATCTAAAGAAAATAGAGATTATATACCTATTATTACTGATAACAATAATAATATTTTATGGGTATATGATTATATAAAATCTAAGGATGTATTTTCACAAAGAGATTCATATGATATTTATTTAATATGTGAGGAGCTATAATTATGAGTTTAGATGCGGATTTACTAAAGGTATGTATTTCCAAAGAAGAAATAAGCGAAATAGTTTCAAAAATCGCAAAGAAGATTAATGAAGATTATAAGGGTAGAGATCCTTTATTTATTTGTTTATTAAAGGGTGCTGTTCCATTCGCTACAGATTTATTAAAGGAAATAACAATAAAATGTAAAATAGAATATGTAAAGGTAAGCTCATATGATGGTATCAGATCAACTGGTAACCTAAAGATAGAATCTCAATTCCCTGAATTGAAGGGTGAGGATGTAATAATTGTTGATGATATTATTGATACTGGTAAAACTCTTCTAGAATTAAAGAAATTAGTTCTAGAAAAAGGAGCCAAGACTGTATCCTTAGCAATTTTATTAGATAAGCCAAAGGGTAGAAAATATGATGTTTATGCTGATTATATTGGAACAATAATTCCAAATGAATTTGTTGTTGGATATGGTCTTGATTATAACGAGCATTATAGAAACCTTCCTTATATTGGAGTATTGAAAGAGGAAATCTATAATAAGTAGGAGAGGTGTTTTATGCAAGACAACGAAAGAAAGAATTCTAAAAAGCCTAAGTTTGACTTTTTGTTTATTATAATCATCATAGTCGCTATTATTGGTGTATATTTCTTAATTCAAAATCTAACTACTAAGAAATATGTACAAATAACTCCAGAAAAGCTAGTAGACTATGTAAATGAAGGTTATATTAAAGAAGGTGCTGAATTACAGGCTACTCCAGTTTCAGATAATTATGAACTATATTATATAACTGGTGAATATACAATAGATAAGAATACTACATCATTTAGATGTGTAGTAAGAGGATCTCAATTAGATAGCTTATATGCATATAATTTAGATATTCAAAATATACCATTAAAAACTAACGTTTGGTTATCTTTATTAATATCATTATTACCATCAGTAATCATATTAGTAGTATTAGTATTAATAATGAGAAGCCTAATGAAGAGCCAGGGTGGTGCTGGTGGAGCATTTGATTTTGCTAAATCAACTGCTAAATTAAATAGAAGTAAAACTGTAACATTTAATGATGTTGCTGGATGTGATGAGGAAAAGGATGAATTAGTAGAAATCATTGATTTCCTAAAGAATCCTAGAAAATATAATGAAATTGGTGCAAGAGTACCAAAGGGTGTTATTTTATTTGGTCCTCCAGGAACAGGTAAAACATTATTAGCTAAGGCAGTTGCAGGTGAGGCAGGAGTACCATTCTTCTCAATTTCAGGTTCTGATTTCGTTGAGATGTTCGTTGGTGTTGGTGCTTCACGTGTTAGAGATATGTTTAGAAC